>Ga0179593_1448257_pt1 | contig 10452 bp, 12 predicted proteins | sample CZODoug2_1_08_16_FD_185931 | JGI IMG/M metagenome (GOLD analysis project Ga0179593, IMG submission 185931) | Vadose zone soil fungal communities from Angelo Coast Range Reserve, California, USA - CZODoug2_1_08_16fungal (PacBio error correction) | ecosystem: Environmental > Terrestrial > Soil >... | reverse complement strand
ATGGGATTTTTGGATCTCTGCCTCACTGGTGGTGCTTTGATTTCGGAAGGATCGCCGGGTTGATCGCACGTCCTCTCTTCCCCTTTCCCATCCGAAGGGTCCTTAGGGAAAGAGGTTCTTTCGCTCCCGTATTCATGTTTACGGCAAGGTCGAGGCGGGCCTCCGCTGGTCACCCTCGTTAGTAACGACGAGATCGTTAATCTCCTTCTCCCCTTGCCGGTCAAGACCAATTAATAGTGCTCGACCGTGCCCCTTTTTCTGGGGCGTGGGGTGGCGGGGCCGTATCTGACAAGAGTCGTCCTTATGACTTTCCGTTTTCCTTTCGGCCATGCTGTGGAGGACTCTGAGCTTCCAGTCGTTATACGATCAGGATTCGTCGCTTGGGTGTTTGCGCGGTTGTTTCCGCGGCAGGAACGACGTTAAGTCCCTTCTTTTTTTTTTAATTCCCCTTATGCTTTGCTATTTTTCCGCTTTATGCTCCTAATCTTTGCTTGACTAGCCGAGCCTGGGGCTGCGCTGTCCTGTTCGCCTAGCCGATTCGGTCAGCTAATGCAAAGATTCCTTTCGGTGTCTGGTAAAGAACGACCGGGAAGAGATCACCATCGGACCTACGTCTGGATCTCGGCTACCCTCCTCTACGTGCAACGCCTCCGACATCAGCAAATGCCGCGTGGCCGCGATCTGTAAAAAGAGGGCTCTGCGGATGGGTTTTTCTCAACTGTTTTTGCTTTTTTTGTAGCTGTGTCACATCTCTCTGACGTTTGCGTTCCCCCCCCAGCTCTTGCGCGGCGGGGGTGGGGGACACAAACCTCCCGGCCTGGAACATTAACGCTTGGAAAATCCTCTCATGGAACGAGACGAAGAGGCGCACCTCTCACCCATCTCTTCTCTCTCCGTTTGTTGTTGGTGTAGTGGGGAGGGTTGGTGGTTGCAACGCCGATTTTCTTGCGTCGACTCATGTCCAAGCGTGCATGATAAGCACATTATCGGCTGGCATGTGGGTTTTGACCCCCACCCCCTCCCGCCCGCAAGAGCGGGGGTGAGCGCGTGCCGGTCGTTTGCTTGTTTAGAAGACTTGTCCCAACGTCGTCATGTGTTTTTCCCCAGAAAAGCGCGGTTTTGCCAGATATCTCGCGGCCCGCGTTTGCCTTGCCTGCGATTGTCGGAGTCTTGCGGAGGGAGTGACGAGCCACGAGTCGGCGATCTTCTCCTGCACTGGGGTTTGTTCTCCTAGCACCGAGACGCCTGCAGCTTTATTCGATGACTTTTTTAAGATCTCCGGGCGCCTTTGCGGCGCCACCTGGCTAGGCTTGCCGAATACCTCCCTCAGTAAGCGCGGGCCCATCTGATGTGCCTTGACAGCTGGCCAGCTGCTTGCGGCGTTCCTTCTCGCGGAAAACACCCGCTCAACCCCGCCAGGCTGACTCTCTTGGTCGCTTCGTATAGGAGTCAAGAGTGTCCTCCCCGACTTTGAACACTTCTCTTCCGCCCCCGGCTCAGTCCGGACGCAGATAGATAAGCCTCATCTCCGAAGGAGCTTTTTCCTGCGGCAGGAAAATCATTTCCTTGGTTCTGCCGGCGCCGTTGGCTTCTCATGGTCGATCTCGTCGTTCGGAAGCGGGTGATTTTGCGACCTTGTTAGGAACCTAGGCTGGGACCAGTCACGCGCGGTCTGTCCGATATATACCGAAAGCGGGATGTTCCTCCGCGTTTGCGGCGATTCGCGATTCTTTGGTGCAAAATCGAGAGATGGTAGGACCCTCACAATCCCCCTCAAATTTGTATTTATTGGCCGCCACTGGCGCAGCGCGAGCCCGTTTCCAGGGCTGTTTTGATTTTCGGGTCCGTCAGCAGCAGAGTTCTCTACGCAAAGCTCCTTATCGGAAGATGAGTAACTCCGGCTTCCGATGCGATCTGCGGACGGCTACACGTTCTCCCCCGCGCTTTTCCGTTAACCGCTCGTTCTGAGGCGCAGATATTGTTGGCGGGGAATGGTGCTGGGCGCCTAGACACTCGCGTCCTTGGTACAAGTTTGCAGTTGTGTTTTAGGCTAGTTTTTTTCGATTTTTCTGCGCGGAGTTGCTGGTTTCCTACCGCGATGTTCGGAGCGCTGAGCACTTGTTTCAGTTGTTGCTTGCAGGCGCTGGGGCATCTCAGGCTTCTCTCGCGCGCCCCTAGAAACGTTTTTTCGATGACACGCTTCCGAACTTTCGCTAATTTTCTTTTCATTCCGTGCTCTCGGCCGCTCCGCGGCAGCGTTAGCGTTATCCGGTTCTGATTTCTAGGTGCCGGCCCCTCGCGTCCGCTGCCAGAAGCCGTTGGTTTTTCTTTTCTTTCCGCGCCACCCTTCGTCTGCCGAAAACCGCTTGATTGATGATCCCTGGTTCCCTTGGAGCAGCACCAGTGCAGGTATCCTAGGCAGATCCTTCGCCACCACCACCAGGGGCGGCGGAGCACTCAACCCTTCAGCCCTGCGCCGCCTCCCAACTTTGTAGGAAGTTCCGATAGCGATACCGGCTTGCGGACTCGACTGGGTGGTGTTGTCAGCGGCACCCTGCATTCTTTGTTCAGTGACGCTTCCCTCGGATAGATGAAGACTCCGTTTGCCCGGCCTCTGCCGCCCCCTCTCGATTCCCGATTGGCCGTCGCGCGCTTCTGGACTTTGTCGCAGCGATTAAGATTCTGGTCACCAGCTCCCTGTTTTACCGCTTCATCCGAAAATCTGCTGCGGATCTAGCGCGAAGCCGATCGATTCTGCGTTTTGACGGCGGATATTTTGAGCAGTTAATTTTCCATTTTTTATCCCCCTTTGATTTCAGGCGATGGTGCGTCCGTCCAAATGTTAAAGACAGCGACCGCGAGGACCGCTTTCCGAGCGACCAAAGAGCCTGCATCGGCAGGAGCATTTAGAGGATTAACTTTTTTCCTCTCGTTGTGTTTTTCTTCTTATTTTCGCTTTTCTGACGTCCCCCCCTCCTTTCGCTTTCTGGTTTGATCGGTACGCCGCGTGATGCTCTTTTATTTATTTGCCTGCTTATGAGTTGCCAGCAGGTCCCTCCGCTGTTTACTGATTCAGTCTGGTAACTGTGACGCACCTCCTGCATCGGGATCCCGGCTCTCGATCTGGGCGTGTCCAAATGTTCGATCCAGCATCTTTAGTTGTCTCTCGGTCCCTCTGCGCGGACCCGACCTTGAGTTAGTGCATCCCGCCCCTAGCGTCCCCATGCGACATTAGTGGCGTTCAATCAGTTTTCCCCGTTGTCTTCATCCCCTTCCTCGGTGCTGTCCGGCCTGTCGGCTGTTAGGCGTCCCAATCGGCGGCCAACCACCCTGGGCTCATCAGACTAGATATCTCTTCTCCCCTTTGCCGTGTTTCGCGGCGCTTCTATGTTCTGGGGGTTTCGGCCGCCGCCCTGGTGGTTCCTAAGGAAATTTTCTAGCCCCCTCCCTTATGTTTTCGCGGTAGGGGGGCGGTTTACAGGCCGCATCCTGCCTGGTTCGTACTACGCTCTCTCCCCGGCGTTCTGCCCATGGCTGACCGAGCTGCCGCTCTGCTCCCCCCCGCGCAAGCGGGACCGCGCTTTGAAGGCTCTGGCTCGTTCCCCGTCCCCCATACTGCGCCCGTCGGAATTGAGAAACAGACTTCGGTGGTAATTTCGTCGTCCAACGTTTTTTTTCGCCTCTGCTGATGCTTCTCCCCCCTTTTCTTCTTCCCCAGCCGATAACGCGCAAACACCTCACCGTTGTTCCCTCTGTTCCCCTGGCACTATTTGACCACATTCGGTGCTCCCTGCCAGCATGAACAACGGCCTAGCCCCTACCAAACGTCAAAAATGGCCCTCGCCCGCACCCCCTCCCGCAAGCTTTCCCCGAAACGATTGCGGGAACGTTCTAGTGGGCCTGCGGGCCTTCCCGTGCGTCGCCAGCATGCTGCGCCCCTCCCGTGAAGCCTCACTTTTCGGGACTTATCGGCGCGGCATTGAACGTTCCGGCTTGCCCGATCTCAAGTCTCCTCCGGCTTTAGCTGGGCCAGCTCGATTTTCTTCTTTCCCTTCTGTGAGTTATCCGATGCTTCTCTGGCGCAGCCGACCGGGTTGTCATGGAAAAGCTGATGCGGCGTTGCTGCGAGGTCTGTCGGTTGCTGCGGTGGGATTTCCCCTCTATGGGATTTGTTCTTCCTGGAAGAAAGCTAGTGGTATTCTTGCCACATCTACGCTTTCTAGCAAGCTTCAATTCCAATCCTCGGTCATCCTATAGAGGAGCCCCCTGCACCGCGCTGCTATCTAGACCCCACTGTTTATGGGCACGTTCCTCTTCTGGTTCTCCGGTCCCCTCGCAGTCCGCCACGCCCTAGAGCCCATTTTCATGAGCACAACGGCCCGTTCCCCCATCACCATGATGTTTTATCCCTTCTGGCTTTTTTTTCCTTCTGAAGGGACACGTCGCCTTTGCTTGGATTTTGGCGGTTGATACCGAGGGCTTCGTCCCGCGACGATGCCTTGAATTGTGCCCCCGGCAATGTCCGTGCTTTGGACAAGCCCTTTCCGTTCTTCCGTTCGTGGCGACACGGCTCGTATGGGGTGGGCTGCTGAAGAACGCCGCAAGCCTGGGCGGAACCTTTCCGGTTGCGTCTCCCTTTTTTTTTTTTTTTTTGATTTTTGTTTGCGCGCTCTTTCTGGGCGCGCCCAGTGTTTTTGATCGCCGAGATTGCCTCGCGCCTAATCTTTCTCCTGTCCGCGCATTGAACCTCCCCGTGCCTGACGTCTGTTGTTCGAACAGACCCATTCCGCGCTCACCATCGCTGCGCCCTTCGTGTCGTCTTGCGAATGCATCTTCCCAACGTCCGACATTCCACTGTCCTTTTTCCCCTCCAGCTATCTGGGCTTCCCCTCGGGGCTTCGAGCGCGATTTGAGGGGATCACCCACTCTTTTTTAAGCGTTTTCGTCCACGGCCAGCGACGGTGGCCGCCCTCCCCCGCTTTTTCGAGTTGGAGGGTTCGGGGTTTTTTTTGTCCCCCCCCCTGCCAGCCGTTTCGTCATCATGAACTGGACTTCGACGCCCCTGTTGATCAGACTCAGCGGAGCGTTCCCCACCCCCTCTTCCTCCTATGCGGTGTGCGATCTTGTTTCTTTGGGGGCAACGCATCTTTGGTTACGTCAACCTGGCGGATTCCAAGCAGTTCATGTTTTCAGAAACCTCGGCGCTTGGGACCCCCACCCCGCCCCCCAGCAAGAGAGGGGGTCGTGGCTCTTCCCGTCTCTTCTGACCTCTTTGCGAAGCACTCTTCTCCCCACTCTTCCCGGTGGGTTTTTCCAACTCAAACCTGCCTCGTGCTGGAGCCCCAGTCTTTTTTTGATTCACGCTCGGAGGCGTTCGTAGAGATGAATTCGGTCCATGAGTTCTCTCTCTCTTCTCTTTCTCGAGCGGCTGGGCGTTCTGTTCGTACATCGCACCGATCCGGCCGTCCGCCCATTTCTGACGATGCGCGTGACGCTCACGGAGGCCCAGTCTTCCGGTCCCCCTTCAGGCGAGTCAGGCGCTGCGCTGCTAGCATCTGCTGCGCCTTTCAACTCGTTTGGCATCTTTTTCGGAGTTTAGCCGCGGCCGCAAACACACGATAGAACAAGCTGCGCCCGGTGTGCTTACGGAGGGAGGTTTTTCCTCCAAGGGGCCGAACAATCGCGGTGTTCCTGCCCCCAGCTAGTCCTTCTTCGACTCTTTCTTCTACGAGCCCGCCACCTCCGCCTCCAAGGAGAAGTTGCCATTCATGCGGTTATACCATCCCCGTTATCCCCAGTCTTGGTACGGCGTTTGGCGCGATGGGTTTTGGCCTGATTCTCGTCGTTGGGGAGTTTGACCTCTCTCACCTCGCCCTTGCCGTCTGAAAAAGCCGTAGGAGAGCGACCGCTGTCATGCCTCCTCCTGGATAGGCCTGAGGACATCTTTGACGAGGAGGGCTCCCTCGGGGTCTTTGTTTCCTGAAATCGATCAAGATGATCAGGAAAGCATCAACAAACTATCGTATCCACAGAATTCTGCACCGACATGACGCTCTCGCCCAACTGGAGCAGATGCGAGCCTTGTTCTCAGGTGCCTCAGTGGCGGGCCTCGTCCATCAGGAGCTGAGGATAGACTCACCTTGCCGATCTGCTCTTCGCCCGCGACCTGATTCGAGTGATCGATTTTTCGGCAATTTGCGCCAGTTCGCTTGCCCTGCGCCGCTTCCATAAGCTTCGCTTTTGTTCGTTCGAGGCGCGCATGGGCGATGGCGCCGGTTAATGCCGCGCAGATGGTGCCGAGCGACATTCCCCACTTTAATGTAGTGCACAGAAATTTGGGTATTTCGAGGTCTCTGCCCGAGTTTTCGTTGCTAGGCTGGCGGTTTAGATGATGTTTCGAGCACCAGCTGGTGCCTTGAGGCTGAGACGCGAGATTAAAGGTCTTCCTCTCGTTGTTTTGTTCTGCTCCTCATCTCGCGGCGGTTCGACTAAAGTTTTCAAAAGCTAGAAAGTTTTTTTTATCCTTATCCTTTTCTGCTCGTTTCGGGCCGGCGCCGGAATCGCCCTTTATACGGGTGCGCTTGTCTTGCTCCTCGTTGTTCCCATGGATTCCTCGTTTTTTTCGCGGCCAGTCCCAACAGAAGGATGTCCATCTGTAGAGATTTTTCTTCCCTTTTTCCGCCGCACCTAAGGTAGCTATGTCGTGACGCCAACCCCTTGGTCTTCGCCTTGCAACGCCCAAGCCTAGAAGGGCTTCCCTCCCAGTCGTCCTCCTAGTACTCCTGTCTGCTTTCGTTACGAACGGGTCTTTGTGGCGGCTCTTGGCCCAATGCGCAGGAAAGCCCGGTCCTTCCCATCCGCTTGGGTCTCGATACCCCTTCCAGCTTTTCTTCCGTTCCCGTAAATCTTGCGGCGATTGGCGGCGCAATGAGTGTATGGCGCTTCTTGGACGTTCGCACTTCTTTGCCACCCTCTCTGAAGTTTTCTGAAAGAGCAACACTCTCGCCCTCCCCCCCCCCCCCCACAACCCCCCCCCCCCCAGCAATATATGCTAATTTCTTCCCTTTATAGTCCGATAGAGTTTCGAGTTTCTCTTTAGATGCCTCTGCGGCAGACCAGGATTGATGAACCGTTAGCAAGGATGCGTGCCCCTTTCGTTTCTCCGATGTGGTCCTCCCCCTCCCTCGTAATTCTTCGACTCCTGGCATACTTTCCGCCTTTCATCTCCAGCCGTTTTTTAGCCCTGGCGAGGATGCGTCTCTATTTAAATCCCTCTGTTTTTGAGAGTCTCTTTAGTTTTCTCTCGCCCTTTCTTGAGTGACTACTGTCCTCTTTTTGTTTGCTCTCAGCGTGCTGCCGTCGTTTTCCGGGCGGTGTAGGCTTTCCTGCCGCTCGCCAGCCTGTGCATAGCATGTTCTTTGTTAATCCCTCCTGGTCCACTTCTTTCTCGTCGCAACTCCGGCATCCCTTCTCCCGCCGCTCCTCGTCTCGAAATGATCTGATCCAGAATCCCCTTCGATTTCGCTTCCCTGGATCCCCCCTTCTTCTCTGAGCTTTTTTCCCTTCTATTCTCTTTTTTTTATTCAGTCTCCTCCGCGCTTCTGCCTTTCCACCCTTTTTGCGCCGAAGATTTTGTGAAGACCCGCTGGAAAGCTGCTGGTCTCCCTCCCTCCTCCCCCCTTTTTTTTCCTGCAGTCGTGATTTATATGCGCTTACCCTCTCCTGCCACCTTCCCCTTTTCTTGGTCCGAAAGCCGCTGAATTCTTTTAATAGAATTTAGTCCCCTTCTCCGGATATTTGGGGCGGTTTTTCTTCCCTCCCTCCTGGTGGTGTTTGAAGGAAATTATTCCCTCCTGTCTCCCCTCTTTTCGGCCCCTTCCAAGGGGGGAGAGGACAGCTAGAAATCATTTTGTCGGCCTTGTTTCCGTCTTTTTCTCCTTGCGTCCCCCCCGGTTTTTTCCCTTTTGACCGTCTTCGATCATCTCCCTTGAAAGCGTGGTGGTCCCAGATGCTGACGCTTCAGGCTCGGGCTCGGCGTCCTCCCCTGCACTTGTCATTTTTTATCTCCAACTTCCTCACAAACAGGTCGGTTTTCTTTTTGCTGCCCCTCCCACCAATTTTCTTTCCTCAGTTTCGGGCTCTCTTCTTCGTTCCCCCAATGATCATTCCCCAGGTCAGACGGCAAGCCATTTCATGTCCCCGGCGTATCCGCCGCTCCCGGCCCCGACCTTTGGTACTAGTCTCGTCCACATATTTTTACTTCCCGCCGCATGCACGTAAAATACGGTTTCAGCCCGCAACCTTAAACGCAGCTGGTATCTACGGTTGTTCTGTGTTTAGGACGTTCCCTTCTTCTTGGCTTCTCCCACCCTAAAGGAATGATGGTTACAGCGCCGACGAGTCCCACTTCTGGCATGCCCTTTTGTCGGTCAGATCGAATGTGTTCCCGCCTTGACTCCTCCATCGATTAGCAGGCGCATGTCTCTTTGCCAGCAGACGAATTGATCGCCCTGCTGCTTTTTTCTTCCCTGTGCCCTGCTGCTGGACTCTCCCCGCCGCCGGGTTTTCTGCCCTGAGAAACACAGTAGGCTAGACGGACTTTTCTGCGCCATTTTTATGCGACGGGCATGTCGGTGTTTTGTTTCACGCTATGGGTGGGGTCCCGTGCATCGTTGTGCTGATTTCGGCAATGGAGGGCTAGCAACGCTCGGCCTAGGTACATGCTGGAGGCTTGTTGGATCGACGTCCTTTCTCATTGTTTTATTGCAAGTTCGAGGCTTTGTCGCGTTCAGAAGTACTAGACTCTATCGTAAAAATCTTCCTCCCCTTCGCCTTCAAGCCTTTTTCCTTCTCGTGGGTCTGTGATGATGCCCTTTCGCATTCGGTCTTTTTCGGTTTTTCTCGATATGGGTCAAGCGACAAGAGGACGGTGTGACGTTGTCCCCCCTAGAATTGCTTCCCTTTCGGTGTTTCCCCTCTCTTGCGCCTTCCGTCGCAATGGACAGCGCAGTTCTCGTCGCGATGTTTCAACTGACGTGAAATAACTAACACTCTTTAGTGCCTTTTTTCCTCCTTGCCTCGAGCTCTGATGGTGGTGCTTCCTCCCCCTTTTTTTTGTGATGGAGCCTTTTCGCAGTAGCCTCTCCTTTTAGACTCCTCCGATCCTTTTTCTCCCTGACGTTTTTTTGGTTGCATTTTCTTTTTATGTTCTAACAGATCCCAGGCCTCTTTCAATAGCGATCGCAGGCTATAATTTCATCCTCGACGGTCCCACTTCCCTCTCCCTCCCCCGCTTTCTGCTCGTTTTAGTGGGATTCCCTTGGCTTCTCGCGATTCTTCGTTGGAAACCGCTTGGAAAGCGTTGCTTAGTCCGTCGCCTTTTTCCCCCGCGATCCACTTTTGTTGCTTTTCTGTTTGTTTTGTCCACTCCTATTGTTTCTGGAATTTTGAATGCTTGTCTCCAAGCAGAGACTCAGAGTGCGTTGCACAACCACCCCCCCCTCCCCCAACTCTCTTTTTCTCCCCCGTTTTTTTTCTTTCTCCCCCTTTTTTCTTCTCGGTTGTGTTTTCCCGCCGGCGGCGTTAGACTTTTTTAAAGTTTTCTCTCCAGAACACACGTTTCATTGTGACCCACCAAAAAGATCAAGAGTTTGAGGGGAGCCCCCGATGCTTCTCTGCTTCTTTTTCGAAGTCAACGATCTTCCCCCTTCTCTGGTGTGGCCAGCCTTCTCGCAATCGAGTTCCTCCTCTCCCCTCCTGTTCCTTTTCTGCCCGAGGCGTGCAGTAGAAGAACGAGCTATGAATTGGAGCCCTGAGGATGGTGCGCGCGGCCTGGGCGTTTTTTTTTCCCCCCCCTAGCTCTCTCCTTTTTTTTCGAGTCTTCGAAGCCTTCGGGCGACGTTATCCCCCCGTCTCGGCTCGTCCATTGCCTCCCAGCTTTTTTTTCGTCCTCAGAGCTGTCGCCGAATCTGCTTCATTCTCTCCGAACTTTTTCTGTCTTTCTTTCGGTTTTGGTCAAACAGTCACTAGCCTGGCTTCTCCACTTCGCGACCACGGACCGGCGACTTTCTCATCTTTCACCGACATGGAAGCCCAGTTTTTTTTTTGGTCCTCTATTCCCGTTTTTTCCACTAAGTCCTTGACGGGAATAAGATCCCACGGCATTAAGCTTGGCGCACTGTCTCCTTGTCTTTTGTGCCGATCTTTGTTTCGATTGAAATTCGCCTCAGACCTTGTTTTTCACATGAACGTCGGCTTAAGCGCGGTCATGACAGTATCCTACCCTAGGTTTCTTGTTTGCCCCGGGGCGAGACCTCGGCGATCTGGTGGCAGCAAACGTCGGTCGGCAAGCACACAACTCGTGCCCTCCCCTTCATTTCAATTTTTTTCACCCCCGACTGCTCGATGTTCAGGAGCACGCAGGCCGGTTTTTTTTTTCCGTCCAGACATCAT
>Ga0179593_1425635_pt1 | contig 10452 bp, 10 predicted proteins | sample CZODoug2_1_08_16_FD_185931 | JGI IMG/M metagenome (GOLD analysis project Ga0179593, IMG submission 185931) | Vadose zone soil fungal communities from Angelo Coast Range Reserve, California, USA - CZODoug2_1_08_16fungal (PacBio error correction) | ecosystem: Environmental > Terrestrial > Soil >... | reverse complement strand
CTGCCTCCCATAAGATCGTGGCTGTTTTGTTTTTATGATTGTGTCCCCCAATCTCTTTCCTTTCCTTTCAGGTTCCCGATGGCCGATCATTCCGGCGGTTTGAATTTTTTTTTGATCCTGGTTACCTTTTCGCCAACCCAGATTGTAACTATTCAAACGTTTTCTTTCCCTTGAGAAGAAGCCAACCTTTATTTCGTTTTCGGCTTCGGGCAAGAGAAGGTTTCCCGTCTAGTCCCTGCCAAATGGATCCCGTCGTTCATTTTCCCTTGCCTTGTCCCTTCCGGATGTTACAGTCTTCCAACTTCAACACCCCGAATGAGACGTCGCGGTTTTCTCTTCCGAATTCGTTCAACACAATTCTGAGATATCTTCCCTCCTTTTCGCCCTATATACTATCCCTGTTTTGCAGTTCCAGTGTGTGTGCATTAAGTCCGGATCACCGCCTCTCTATACCATTTTCCCTTGGTGTTTGTTTTTTCACACCACTTAATCCCTCCCTCGGAATTAAATCGACGCCTCGAGAAAGTGTTGCTACGATGGGAATTGCCCCCCCCACGTACCCAGGGTTGCCGTCCCTCCCGTTGAGGCTTCCAACGTTTCTATTTTCCCTGAATGGACAAGCACTGGGCTAACCCAGGAGCGAGGTCCCCCCTTCTTTCTCAGATTGCTAGTCAAGCTTGGTAGAAGTATTTTTCCCCTGTGACCCTTTTGTCCGTCTCTAGAGACCCCTTGAAAACCTTCGTGTTTTTATCACGTTTGATTTGCTAGTTCCCAGACGTACATTTTATCGACCTTGATTTCGCATCCAGTCGGAATTAAGCTCCCCTCCCTCAGATTTTTAGTTCTGGAAGTGCAGCCTGCCCCCCCCCCTTAGTTTGACCTCGGCGGCCACGCATAAAGTAGGCCCCCTTTCTTTTTCTCTCACGCTCGCGGCCTTATCTTGCGCGGCGTTTTGCTTTCAATTTGTTGACCTATGTCCCCTTCCTCCTTCGTTCTCCCGCGATCGACCCTTTCCGTTCGACCTGATGACGCTTTTTTTCGCCAATTGACTTTTTTTCTTGATCGCCCCCCAAGTGTCTACCCTTCTTCTCCTCTGGCGACACTACTTTTCAAGTCCTTTGTTTCTTTCCCGGAAAAGATTATTCCTCGATGTTCACCTAGGACGTACGCCGTTTTTTCGCCCATTGCGTCGGAAGGAATACCTGTCTCCCCAGGATAAGTACAAGGCTGACAGGATTTCTTTCATCCGGACGAAGGCACGTGGGCTTTCTTCCTCTCTTTCTCCTGCGGGTGTGTTGTGTCTTTCCAAAATCCCCTTCCCTGAGCTTCCCGGTGATTCGTTTCATAGACCTACTCTTTTTCAGTCCCTCAGTGGCTCAGGCTTCTTTGACAGAGTCTTCGCGAAGCCTCTTCGACTAAGACCTATCGGATTTTGAGGCTCCTAGTTGTTTGAATGGCGATGACCAACAGTTCTTTTTTTCCCCCCCTCCCGTGTTTCGGTTCGAGATCTGTGGCTGAAAAGTTTTTTCAATACCTTCGTAAGCTGTTTCCTTCCTTTTTTTTTTGTTGCTCTAGGGTAACTTCGCCCGATCTCCAGCGCGGAGCCCCCCGATTCTTAGAACACCTCTGATTCCCGGTACCCCTCTCACGAGGATCGGCGAAGCGGTCCCCCTTGCCACACGGACCCTTAGTTGAACTTTCTGGGCGTGATTTAAGCCGGGAATGTAGCTCAATCTTTTGGAGTTTTAGTCCGGCCCTTCACTCCTCTTCTTTCTTTTTCGTGGCTTGCCGAAGAGATCGCCACCTTCCAGAGAGCGGCCTTCCTCTTTGTTTTTCTCTTTTTTATTTCGTTCCTTGCCGGGTCTCCTCGCCTTTCGACGCCCACCGTTACCCTCACGTTTCCACCGTAGTCCTGCCGCCCCTGATCCTCTGAGCGTCCCTTGCCCCCCTCTCATTCCTAATCCGACTCTGCGTCTGGCCGGGTTTTTGAGAAGAGTCCTCTCGCCCGGGCTGTTCGGCACCCTTTTCTTGGAGCCGACTTTCGTTTTTAACTCCCCGTCTCGATGATCGTTCCTCGTTTTCTCTCGGGTTTAATCCTTCGTTTCCTTTTGTCTTCGCCCTTGTATGCGCTTTGTTTTTTGAAAATTCCCCCTTTCGTCCTTCGAGACCCTGACCCCGTGGCCCACGACGCCACTGTTCTCTTCAAGATAGGAGAGAGAGGCGACGCTTTTAACCTCGATTTTTTTTTCCGAGTGCCGGCTCCTTTCCCTTGACTTGCGTTTTTTCGTGATTCATGAAGACTGACCTTGCCGCCTCATGCCCACAGCGAACTTTCCCCTCTTGAGTAGGAGTTTGCCCCGCCCTCGAAGTTTCCCCTCCTTTAGCAATCTTTTTCCAAGCCACGGATTACCTTTCTGGCTCCTTTCCCTCCAACTTGTCTCTTTGTTATTTTCCTTTTGTCACGGGTGACCTTCACACGTCAACGAGAATGCTGAGCAGGATTTCTGGACAACTTTTTCCTCTTTATTTCCCTCTCCCCAGGTGTCGGTTCTGGCGCAATCAGAAGCCCCCGTCCGATATTTATGGGTTTCTTCCTTGCTTGTTCCCTCTTTTGCACTCCTCACTCAATTGTGCCTTTTCTTTCGTTCGTATGCGGTTACTCAACCCCCGCGGCTGCACCGATACGACCGGATCCGGGGCCCCAAATCCACCCCTGGTTGTACTCCTTTTTGATGCGTCTTTTCCGTCTTGAAAATGACGGCGTTTGCTCTCCTTCGGCCTTGACGCTGTCCCCTCTTTGTAACAAAGAAATGCCTTTTTGTGAGAATTTTTTTGTCCACAAGTCACCTCTTTTTTAAGTTGCATTTCCCTCTTTTTCGTTTCTATACGCAGTCTTTATCGTCGTTTTCCTCCTTGATGGCCTCCTTTTTATGTCCCTTTCCTTGGTAATACTATACGCCTTTTCTTTGAACCTTCCTTTTCTCATAAGAAGTCAACACATGGGTTCTTTCGCTTAGCTCCCCCGTTTGTTAACCGTTCTAGACGAGCTCGGTTTTTGAACGATCGAACGTCTCTATCGTTTCTTTCCCTTCTCATTTTTTGTTCTCAGAGAGTCCTGCTTTTTGCCTGCGTGGATAGGTACAAGGCGGTATCCCTTCTTGTGCTCTTGCGGAGAAAACGGGCCTGATCACGCTGTCTTTTTCCAAAATCTTGGGTCTCTTGGAAAAGGTTTCATCACTTTCCTTACCCTCTCCAATGTTAAACTTTGACTCATCAAGTAACTCCCCTACACTATGGTTTTCGAATCCTGAGCCAAGGCCCTTTTATTTTAGTAGTTTTTTTTCCTAAGATTAGTTTTTCTAGTATCCCCTATTGGTCACGACGATCTATATTCGCCTTTATTGGGAATTACCCGGATATGGTTCATTTGAAGGAGCCCCCGCCTGTAGGGTAGTCTCCTCTTTCTCCTTCCAGATCCCTTCCCGCCAGACTCCGATCATCAAGGTCCTCCCTTTTTGTGATTTTCCTGATAGCGGATGGGCTAAATTTTTTTTTATTACTCGTGGATAGAAGGCTTCCTTCCCTTCGAAGGGTCCGAAGGCCTGGGCCCATCCTTGCGAACTTCGCATGAGGTGATTTCCTCACTTCATTCCCCCACCTTTTCCCTTTTTTCAGACTTGCCCTCTTTTTGCGCACGTTATGAAGATAGAAGTCAAACCTTTGCATTGTTTGTCCCGTCGCCTGAGGTATGATAGCTTTTTTGTTGACTCTGAGCGAGGTGTCCACTCGACCCCCCACCCCTTTTTTTTCGAGACCCTTTTCTTTTTTTCGTCTAGCTGTCATAGTTGAGCCGGATGCTTTCTCAGTTCTCCCCCTTAAGGCGTTTTATGTGTTGATGGACCTCACTCATGCAAGCTTTCACTTTGCTTTACACACTTCAGTTGCCGTAGACCTTGACTGAGACTCCCTGCTGAAGAACAGCGGTGCCTCCCAACCCCTTCTCGCGGGAGGGCGTACCATCCCCTCCGAGGTTTTTGATGCGGCATGGTTTCGGACTTCTTTGTTCTTCTTCCTACCCCGTCAGAGTGAGTCTTTGTCATTCGTCGTCTGGAACCCTGGTATTACCTCCCTTTTCAGTTCCGCCCCCCTCTTCCTCTCCTCGCTCCCCCTCCCTCGACGCCATAGAAGAATTCCAGAAGGGCTCGTCTTCTCTACCCTCGTGGCGTTGATCCGTTCTTCCAGCCTGCTTTTTTGATCGGACGTGTTTCCGTGTCTTCATTTTTTAAAGTTAAAAGAGATGCCAATCCCCCTTGCCCTTTTTGCAGTTCCAGCGCCTTGCGTGCAGCTTTTTTTTTTCCGTAAGAGCCAGCGACGCATCACTTTTCCTAGTAAGATCTGCCACGCCTTCATGGCATATGTTTTGAGGACTCCCCCTCTGCATCGCGTTCGGCGCGTTTTTCCCCTCTGATTTCAGATGTTATCCACGTTTTGTTTCTCTCCTCTGTAACAATAGATGATTCGGGCCCCTGTCATAGGGATTCTCTTGCCCTACCTCTGAACTTTCCCGACTTCTCTTTCCCTAACGTACCCCTTGCTAATCCCCTCGAAATGCTTTTTCTGACGTCCCCTACTTGTTTTGCTTCTTCTTTCAACCAGTGTATTTTTCCTCTCCCGTCGTTAAAGGAGAGAAGATTTAGACTGTTCTTTCGGGCGCTCAACTGTCTCCAGACCCTTCCCCCCCATTTAACGTGATTTTCTCCTGTAGGTTCGTCGTTCGGGCGCATTCTTCTTTCCCCTCCTAACGACCCTCTTCTAGTGTCCGAATCATGCGGGAACGGCGGTAGCCGCGCCCCTAACGATCGTGGTACTTTCCCGTTCTTCGCTTTCTTAAGAAATATTCTGGCTATTCGCGTATTACGCTCTGCCTTAATCAGTCCTTGTCCTTTCCTGCTACAAAGGCAGATCTCCTTTCTTTACCAGGTGAAACCCTTTACTTCTTGCGAGCAGCTCCCCTATCTTTTCTTTTTAGTGTGCATTGGACTTTCTCTTTCTCGATGGGAACCACCTTCTCCTCCTTAATAGTGATCTTTTAGCGGCTTTCCTTTTCTCGTTTTTTCCCTCCTGGTAAATTAACGCCTCGATCGTGCGTCTTTTGATCCTTCTCCTCGCTATTTGCCCCCCCCTGCCTCTCTGTCTTGGCCTGGATGCCTCTTCTTCCTTCTATTTCTTCCTCCCCTCCTTCCCCTTCTTATTAAAACTGCCTGGGATGTTTTTCCGCCGGTCCTCCCATCCAGACGTGCTTTCCCTCCTCTCCTGCACCAGAACAATGCTACGCCTCGAGCACTTTGCTATCTTCGCGATTATGATCCACGGGTTGAGCCCTTTTTTGCCCCACCCCCGTTTCTCGAACCGCCCTGCTCTGGGAGTACCCTTCGCGGGTCCCCTCCATAGCGAGGGCTACAATTACTTAGGCAACGTTCTTTTCGGGTCTTACATCTAACCCTCCCCCCGTCCTTTTTCCTTCTACGTCCCCAAGTCGGCCTTACCCCCTCAGGGCTTTCCCCTTCCATGTCAACGAAGACAGAAGACTCTCTGTGGAAGGAGTCATTTCACTTCCGAACGGACCCGAATAACCTTCCCCTTCACTAACTACCTGCTCTACCATTTTTCTCCCCGGTGTGACATCGCCTCTTCTCTTACGCGGTCGTTTTATCAAGCCGACACCTCGTTGTAGACCTCCCTCTTTCTTCTTTTTATAGAGATGAAAGTTTCGCGCCTTTTTCTGCTGTAGTGCTACTTCGTGTCCCCTGGTCTCCCCCCCCTCTTCTCTGACCGCAATCTCTTTCTAACAAGGAACCCGAAAAATGAGTTCCTGAGAGCCCTATTCACCTCGAGCAAGCAGATCCCGGCTCGAGGAATGCTTCCGTGACCTTCCGAACCTGAGAGAAAGTCAGAATAGTATCTCTCAACTCCCTTCCTCTCCTCATTACCTTGGAGACTGTATATCTACGTGTTTTTTTGTTGGTTCGATCTTTTTAACCCCCCTCCCCTTCTCCGATAATCCACTCCTTATAGCTCCGCTCAAGGGGTCTCTCCCTTATGTCATTTCCTTTTCATTAGCTCCTATGCTGATCCGACTTATACGCCTCTCTTGTTGAGAGAATCCTTTTTCTTTGAGTGCCTCTTCCCGTCGACCTCTATTTGTCTTCCCCCTCTTTTGAGATCCGTTTTTCAACTATAAAGCTCGAGTAAAGTGGCCTTTTTTCTCCCTCTCTCTCTTGCTAAACTAGAGATTTTTCCCCGAGTCGACTTTTCCTCCCGAGGTACTCCCCCTTCTCGTGGGAACGAGCGAGACGTGATCTCCTCTGTTCTTTCCCGAACATTTCCGCCATGTCTTTTTACCCGTTTCTTGCCCGGGAATGCGACTAATCGTGCCTTAAATACGGCGTTCACAATTTCCTTCCCTCTTGTCGCGTTTTTTCTTGTGAATGTCTTTTCTCGCCCCTCTCCCATGAGTGTAAGGCAGCTCCGGCACGTATGACGATCGGTCTCCCACACTAAGTCGGGGTTTCGAAGTAGACCTCCCTCCCAAATTAGTCGCAGCGACCTCAGAGCTCGCGATCTGCGATTGTCCCCGCGCCTTTACGAATCTCGGACTTGGGGCTCTGTAGAAGTCCTTCTCCTTTTCCCCTTTTATCACTTTTCTTGGGAAGACTTGAGAACTCTCCGCGCCATTTCTATGCTTAATCTTGTTTTCGGTCGTCGACCCCCTTTGTACCCAGATCTTTCATGATAGATTCGCTTCCCGTTTTCCCCGAAGCCCGCAGACCCTTCACCTTGGCTTTCTACCCCCGCAATGGTCTGAGTCTAGGGAGATGACCATGCTGCCCTTTTCCCCCTTCTTGCCTGAGCGGGAGCGAGGACCCTTCATCGATTACCCGATCGATTCCAGGTCTGGAACCCCATGAGCCGGAAAACCCTTTTCGGCCCCCCCTCTTTTTTTGAGGTCGGGTTGGCGACCGACTCGACCTTCTCCTTCTTGCCCAGAACGAATGCGATGCCGTCCCCTTTATGCTCTCACGGTTAACTCTCTTTCCTTTTCTTTTCCTTCTGAGGAACGACGGGAAACATGACCCCCCCGAGAATGCCGAGGCTATGTTCTGCAATCGGCATCCGCGGTACCCTCTCGATATTGTGGCGCAATGGACCCCCCCCTTTCCGAGTGTGGGTCGACCCCGCGTATTACACTTAGAGAGCATACACTCATCCTGTCATCACCTCTGAGCATCTGCTCTGAACGTTTTCTGTGGTTAATACCCCCTGGAGCCCCGCCGATTTTTCCCCCCCTTTACTTCAGTTCCCAATTGGTTCTGCAGGTCGCGACGACGCCCATGGTCGTTTGCTCTTGTAGTAAAGCCCCAGGTTTTTTCTTCTCACTCCCTTCCCGCACCCCCCGAATGATGAAGACAAACCAGATGGGACGTTGAAGGTAAGCACGCCTGTCTCTATGCGCGTTTCCGTCGTTAGCGGGCTTCCCTTTATATCCCATAAGGAAGAGGAAGTTGTACGGACAGTGTTCGGAATTGCATCAGCTCCCTGGTCCTAAGCAGTGCTGAGGAACAGCCCCCTTCTCTTCTCCCCGGCAGCGGCTAGTCAAGCGATATCTTGTTGCTCGCCATCTTTTACCGAAGTCGTTTTTTCGATCGTAAAGTGTCGAGGTGCTGGTCCATGCAGCTTTTTCTTCTTTGTCCCTTTGAGGTCCCGTGCACGGTGCCTTCTTCGCCATACACTCTCTTTAAGCCTGTGCATGTTAAGGCCGCAGACGAGGGGGTCTAAGCCGATTTTCTTTGCGTTTTTTCCCCTTCGTCACCTGGAGTGTGGGAGAGGTCATCGATGGAGGGCGAGGATCTAGGTCTCAGCGATACTTTTTTTTTTCCCCTCGACTGATTTATAGAATAGAGAGATACGAACCCTCCCCGTGAATCCTTCCCTTCATCTCATCGAGCGTTGTTTAATAGGGGGAGGGAAGACGCAGCAGATTTGGGCTCGCGGGCTAGCAAGAGTTGGTTTTTTCCCGGGGGGTAGAGGTCTGTCGTGTAGAGTGGTTGGACACTTTCATTGTATTGCTTCTGATCATTTCGTGAGTACTTTCCCACCCTCCAGGTGGGACCCCCCAAAAGGTACGTTACATCGAAGACGCCCATTCTCGCGACCCCTCAGCCGACGACCCCTTCGACGAGGGCCGATCAGTCGGTCTAGCGATAGATTATTTGATCCCTCAGTGTTCGAGAGATCTCTGAGTCTTTTCCCCCCTCTTTACTCGGACTTCTCGACGGTTGTGGAGTCATATCTTCTTGAGAGAGAAGGCTTTATCTTTTCATTAGGTGACGGGTTTCCTTTGTTCGTGAGGTCCCCCCCCCTGCGCCTCTCTCCTACATGATCCAGGCCTGAGACGGAACATTCCTGCCGGCTTTTACTCCCCCCTCTTTCCTACCTTCAGTCGTCATGGCTTTCCCAGAGATCGCTCTTGAGACTTCCTTTCCTTGACGTGATCTTTTGTCTTTTTTTTTTCCCGTTCTGTTCCATGTTGTTTTCGAAGAGACTGTTCAATAGAACGAACTCTCTCCGCATCTGCGTGATACGCCTCTCCGGGATCTTTCTTCCCCCCCCCCTTCCGATTTGATCCTTTAGCTCGCACCCGAGTGCCAGCTACCTAAGGTCCCCCCACTCGGTTACGGCACTCCTCCTACCGTGGAACCCCATATCGCCCCTTTCTTGCTTCCCCTCAAAATTGTGCGCCGGGCCTTGATCATGCAGCCTCGTGTATCCTTTTTGCGTTCTGCCTGCCGCTTTTTTTTCCCCCGCTCATCCTCTTCGGTACCCCCTTTGGTGGTGGCCGACAGATTCGATTCCCTCTTGTTTTTTCTCCTTGAAACCCAACTTCGGACATTCTCCTCCTCCCTCCTCCCTTCTCTCTCCTCCCCCCACTAGAGGGATCAAAGCATGATCTCGGTCTCTCCGCTACACTGATTTAAAGAAAGTCTAGTTTGCTCCTGTAACCATACCGCACCCTGGTGCTGCGCTGACCCTTTTGTCTTCTCCGATTGTACTGCTTGGTATTGCCCCCGGACGACCCCAGTCCGATTTTGGGGGGGTACTCTTTCCTTTCACTCTCTTCTGCGGCTTGTCTGGGAAGACTACCTGGACCTTCTCAGTAGACATTCTCCCGGCCCTAGCCCGCGTCTCCCCAAGGTCGCTGGACGACCCCCAGTAGGGAACGTTCTTATGGGCGCGTCCCCGTGCATCATCATCTACTATGTCCTTTCCTTACCCTGCAGTCGCCCCTGACACGGTCCTTTTTTTTCCCTAACCTGACGACTTCTCCGGAACCGTGCAGCTCTCTTCTCAAGTAGTCTTGCATAGACTGTCATCCCCGGTCGCTTCTAATTAAGGGCCCTCGCCCGCATATCTAACCATGGAGTTCTACACTCCGGCTTTGCAGTTACCTTATTGTCTCTACACCCCTACACTCCCCCGTGGACCACAGTTTTGCCCCTTATCTTCTCTCTAACGGATTTGTCGAGTGTCATGTTACTACTTTGTTGTGCGTACGTCGTCTGTTAACTTCCGCATCTACGGACGCGATTCTTCAGCAAGGTCGCCTTTTGATCACGGAGCTTTTTATTTTCTTTGGGACGCCGTCTCTTTGTCAGACGCACTGTGCGTATTTCTTCCTTCCCTTTCGGTTCCTGTGCGGGAAGTTTATCCTTACTTCACACAATTTTTTGATGTTCACTCGCCGTTTCTCAAGAGATGGCCTTACGCCCTTCCATTTGACCCTCACCCTTCCACCTCCTGTTTTTACTTAACATCGTTCCCCGTTTGAACCCCGTATGATGCATGCGCTCCAGCCCTGCGGTGAACTTTTTTGAAGGGGCGCCGAGTCTTCACCGGAACCTTTTTGTCGTCGGTCTTGGGTCTTCATTTCTTTCGCGACGTGTCCCACCCTCTTTGTTTAGCCGATGCATGGTGAGCTTGTCTGGGGGGACCGGTGCCGCGCAAGACTCCGTGCCGCCCCGGCGGATTCCAGAAGGTCGTTGGTGCTTGCAGCTTCAATTCTTCTGTTACCGACGTTCCCTTACCCTTTTTCTCCTTCCCCCATTATATACCCTTCGGAGCAACGTTCCGCCCGCATTAGGAGCGTTACCTACGACGGCCCTGTCGTACACAGAACAGAGACGAGAACGCCGATACTTGGTGTAGCCTTTCCTCCCCGCTTCTATATGAGAGATCGATTTCCCATTCTCCTCATCGGTCGTGATTGGTTTCACTTTCCTTTTTTTCCCCCCGATTTCTCCCTGCTTTTTGTGTTACACCCGCTCTGAGCGCTGAGAGCAGTGCCTGCCCCTGACTTATGCTCTTTGTTTCGAAACCTTTCGATACCCATCTCCA
>Ga0179593_1390580_pt1 | contig 10452 bp, 14 predicted proteins | sample CZODoug2_1_08_16_FD_185931 | JGI IMG/M metagenome (GOLD analysis project Ga0179593, IMG submission 185931) | Vadose zone soil fungal communities from Angelo Coast Range Reserve, California, USA - CZODoug2_1_08_16fungal (PacBio error correction) | ecosystem: Environmental > Terrestrial > Soil >... | reverse complement strand
CTCCCCCCCCTTCCATTCGTGTATCCTGTGTCTTTTCTTTTCCCACTAAGTGGTCATTTCGAAGATGGAGAACCACCCCCTTACCTACGGCGAGCGCATTCGCGGCTTTTTTCCTCCAATGGGACCTGTTCCCTGTACCAGGTGGCCTTCCCCCCCCCACCGATTTCTGATCGACAAGACAGCTTGAATTGGAGACTTCGTCCGCGGCACTTTTCGAATGTCCTGCTGAAGAACAAGAGTTGCTGCCTGTTCGACGCAACGCTAACCCTTTCCCCGCCATCATGCACCTTCTTATTCTGGATTTTAGGTGACTCCGGTTGCCCCCCCCATTGTAGTTTTTGCGGCCCTGAGCCACCTCTCCTCTAGTGTCCCCTCCTGAGTTCTACCCCCCCCCCATCTCCCTGCCCTTACCATCCCTTTCCTTCGTTTTCACCCCGATCCCTCGCAGCGTCCGCTTTCTCTCCGCCTCTTCGGCCGAAATGTTTTAGACCTTTGGACCGCACAGGCCTGCTCCCTGTTTCAAATTGCTGAACTGGATTACGCCTCTTCCCCCTTTTTCTTTTCCTTTCTACCTTTTCCCGTACCTAATGGTTCTCCTTTCGAGGCTCTTCACTTGTGATGTCGGGTTGCTTGTTTTCGGGCGTTGAGCGTGCCGGAAAACTGTCTTCTCCGGAGTGTGCTCCCATCTCCTCCCCTCTTTCCCTTTTCTCCCTCTTTCGTTCAAGACCGATCAGTTTTCCCAATGTTTCCCAGGAACGCTCCTTGCCTGACTTTTCCTACGCGGTATCGTTGGGATTGAACTTGATTTTTTTCACTTTTGTATCGCGACACCCCTTATTTACATGGTTCTCTTTTCTCCTCCCCTTGCGCCCGACCGGACAACATGGCCGCCTCTTTCCCGTTCTTTCGCCCCCTTTGTTCACTTGGGGTAAACCCGATCTGCTTGGGACACAACTGCCCCTTCAAACGCTGTATAGGTGTTTCCAGGTCTCTGGAGTTCTTCGACCCCGGCCTCCTCCCCTTTTTGATCAACCGTTTCCTTTTTCGCCATGGCTTGAAGCGCACATCTGCCAAGTCTGTACTTCTACTGTTGCCTTTCATGGTTGCTTGCGCGATCGTCCGTCCCCCTTTTTGCTGCTTGAGCTATTTCCGAGATGCACTTTTTGAAGACTGACCAACAAGTAGTTAAGTTCATTTTGACTACGGTTGTTTTTTCGCTTTGACCCTGGCGCCATATCGACTTTTTCCCCGCTCGGCGGGCAGATCTTGCCACCCTGAGCCGAACAAACGCTGCGCTTTCTCTTTGCTCCTATTGACTGAGCGCTTAGTTCATTTTTGCCCAAGCTGGACCTTTCCCATGCCCTTCGCCCTCAAGACTTCTCTGTCTCTTCGGCCAAATTCATATGAGACTTTTTCCCCGTTCCCCCCAGACCCTTCCCTTTTCCTTTGCTGACCTTTGTTCCTCTCTGCGCCTAACCGTCTCCAAATACGCTAACAGTCGAAATTCTTCCCGTCCCTAGTCTGTGTTCTATTTCGCTCATCCGGCCGCTCCTTTTCGTTTTGCCGGTTTTTTCCGCTTGGAGGTGGCGCCTCAACGTTCTGCCTATCTTTCCGTTAATTTGTTTACTCATTGGGAGTCTACCAATGTAGTGTATCCGGCCTTTAATTGATCTTCTTCCTTTTCCCCCCCTCTCCGTTGGTTTTTTCTTCTCTTCCTGCGCGTTTTGACTTCGTCTGTTTGGTTCATCGCCCCCGATCGAATAGAACTTGCTTCCCCTTCTTCACCTTCTTTTCCGCCCGCTTCGACCCCAAATCCCTTCAACACCCTCCATTTTGGATTTGTTTAAGTCTACCCTCCCGTGCCGTCCTCTTTGGAGCCTGTGATCGTTTCCTTTTTAGCCCACTTTGGTGCCTGTATCTTGCAGACCAATTTTTCCTCCAGTGCAGTCCTGTCCTCCCTTGTGCGAGGTTTCGATGTAATTCGCTCATTCATCTTCTTCGGGCCGGGCTTTTTTGATTGTGGGAGTCTTCTTTGCTCTCCTTCTAATGGGTGGTCGTGTCATCCCCCCTCCTCACCACCCTTCTTCAGTTGCACCCGCCTCTCTTTTAGGTTCTGGGCTCCCTGGGGGCAGCGGGATTCCCTCCCACCTAACGTAGTCAACCAACTTACTCTTCATTTTCTTCTGTCTCTCGCCGACAGCCCGAGGTTCCTCGCGACCACCGGCTTACCCGGATTTCTGGCGAACGAGTTTTTTTTGCACGGTTTCTTGGCCCATGTGACGACAGAACTTGGTATTTTTTTTTTTCGTTCTTAAAACTTTCCACTCTTTTTGCCCCTGAGCAGCTCGGGCGGCCTTGTTCTCTAATTCTTACGCGCACGCTGCTCGCCAAAGCTTTGACTTGTGCCGTGGTCACTTTCCTTGGTTTTCTTCCCCCCTCCCACTTCCCCCCCCTTCCAGGTGTTTTTTTATATCCCAGCAATACCGGTGCTCTGTTTTTCCATGGGTTGTTAGGTCTTCTCAGCGGGTTTTTGATCCACATCCGGTTATAATGTTTCGCGATACCCCGCGTTCACTCGTTTGTTAATATATCCCTCGGCTTTTCCGCTCTGTTTCCGGGGAAGTTGTTTTGTTTTGGCCTCCCTCCAGATGTTACGCTTTCAAGGCTGCGTGATTCTCTGCGCGATGGGTCTCGATGAGATGATCGCTCGGTTTTTCGAAGGACGTTTTCCCGGCGTTTCTTTCTCCCCCCGCCATCCCGTTTTTCCCTTCGCGGAGTACCTAAATTCGACGAATTCGTTCTTTGACCTTTTTCCGCAGAATTCGTTCTCTCCACTCAAGAGTAGGTCAGTCCCCGTTGAACCCCTTTATCCCCCGAGCCCCCCAGCCGTCTGTGCTTTCTTTCCCCGTTTCCTTTTCCGGATACGGACGGAGGCGAGCCAGCGCCGGGCTTTTTGGGTCTGCGACTCCGAGATCCTGCACGTTTCTTTGTTGTTTTAGCCGTCTTTCTGTGTGCCCAGCTCTCTTTCTTATCCTGGCACTCCCAGTTTCTATACCAATTTTTGCGACCTGAGCCCCGAACTGCCGGTCCCCTCCTATCTCACTTCGGCCGTCCTCTCAGCACACCCCAGCTTTTTGTCCTTTTCCGCTCTTTTCCTTAACGGTGTCGGCCATTTTTTCTTACTTTTTTTTTTCCAGGCTCTTTCTTCCATTTTTGGATGTACCGGTCGTGTGACCCCACGTGATGAAACTCCTAGAAATTCGACTACTCGTTTTTTTCCCTTTTTTTTCCCTACGAGCTTTCCCACTTGGTGATACCTCACGAATCGTATTGGCTCTGCCTCCAGATTGGGACCTCTTGCCTCCCTTGTTTTGGAGAGAGATTTTCCCCTTACATCGTGATTCTCGCCCCTATCGGGTGAGGTTTTTCTTCCCGAAATGGCTTAGCTTTATAAACTGTTTTCCTTCTATTTATCCTTGCCCCAGGGTTCTTTTTTTGGAGAGCTCCCCTGTAAATGGCGGCAACACCCCCGCCAATCTTTTGATTTTTCGCGACTGAAGCATTGTCCAATGGAGCCATGGTCCCGTTGTCCCTATTTGCCCATGTTTCTTTTTACGCTTTTTGCTGATTTAGAGCCCAACTTGCCAAGTTTTTCCTCCTCTCTCTTCCCCCTCCGGCTCCTTTTCCCCTGTTCCCCGACCCAAAAAACGGTTCTATAGTTTTTTATTTCCCCACCCAAAATCTCTTCAAGTTAAAACATCCTCTCAGGCCCAATGTTCACCTTGCTTCTCCCTATACGGGTGTCGCCGGATTTCCGTGCCAGCCTGCTGGAATAGCCTCCTTCAGTAGCCCCACGGGTTACATCATGCCAATGGAGCTGGTAGGGCGCAACCTTCCCGGACAATGTTTCACCTTGGACCTGACCTCTTCTTGCTCCTTTCCTCTGTCATTCTGATTCAAAATAACTCCCAATTTGACTGGGATGTCCCTGCCCGCGCCTGAATCCCGTTTTGTCGGTGCGTGTCTTCCCCTTTTCCGAAATCCTTGTACCAACGATTATCCTTTATCGTCTTATAAGCAGTTGCTTTTTCCCCATTGTGCCGCGGCCCTTTGAAACTACTCCGTTCACGAGTCCTTCCTCCGTACGCGATTTTTTTCAGTCGGGTCTTACAACATATGCCCCCCCCCCTCATGTTCGATTCTTGACTTTTTTGTTTTTTTTGGTTTTTTTCCTTGGTGTTTGATTCAACTCTTCCACGCCACAACCCCATTCCCGCTCTCTCCCTTATTGTGGGATATCTCCCCCCCCCTTGGCCTGTTTACTTTTTGGTTTTCTTCATTGGCCCCAGGCACCAACGCTTAGCTTTTGTCTAATCAGGACGTGTCAGGTCCGAGGAACCCCCCCCCCCCCCCCCCCCCCCCCCCCCCCCCCCCCCCCCCCCCCCCCCCCCCCCCCCCCCCCCCCCCCCCCCCCCCGCCCTCACTGCTTTCTTCCCCCACTTCGCTTTTTTCATTCTTTGTCCTGTCTCGCTTCAAGTCGAAAAATCTTCCCACGTTCTGTCATCCATTTGGCATCATGTGCTTGTGCGCTGCCTCGTCCTCCGCCCAATTTAGGACCCCTTTGGCGCTATTTCCCCTTGGCAATGTTTTTTTTGACTCCTGACCCCCTTCCCCGTATGGCGAATTTTATTTGGACTTTTTTTTTTTCTCTCCCCGCTTCCCCCATTGCGCACATCCTAAGTGCAACCCGCCTATTCTGGCAGCCGTTTGCAACGCGCTTGAAATGGCTTGTGGGTGGCTTTCACTTACCCCCCTATGAGCGGGTTATGAGCAATCAGACGACCCCCCCCCAATTGGTCCCTACTTCCCCTAGTTTCCCGGCTCTTGTGCTCTGTTCCCCCTGCTTTGACCTGCAGCCACCCCCCAGTTCCTTTCTGCTCATTCTGAACTTTTTCCTGAAGTTTTCGCCCCCCCGGCTCCCCCTCCCATTTATCACCGGCGCACCCTGACCTTTCCCGTAGTTGGTTCGCTTCCAGACCGTCCACATTCTTGAGTGGTTTCCTGGCTTTCCTGATTGGGCGACGTCCTTGCCGTTTTCGCCTTCCCATTCTCTCCTTCATCGTGTGATCGCCGATTTAGTTCCCCCCCAAAATTTTTTCTGGTTTTCTTTGTCCAGCCCCTCCTCTCTCTTCTCATCTGTTGTGGTTGTCTATATTCTCGCTGGGTGTTCAAGCACATAGTCTTTGGTCCTGCTACCTTCTTCCGATCCCCCCCTTATTCGATCGCCTGGAGGCTCGTTGCAGTCTCTCTTGCTCGCCGCCCGTCGAGACAGTGCAATAATTCCCCCTTCTCTGTTCGTCGTTCCTTTTTCTTGCACCTTCCTGAACCAGATCTTTCGGTTGGACTTTTCTATTTTGGTCCCTTTTCTCCCTTTTCTTTCTAGGCTCTTGCAGAACCCCCACGTTTCAGCCAGTCGCCTGGGTTCCTTCCCTCTCTCTTCCTCTAGCAGGCCCCGCTTCATGCTTGGTCGTTTCTATGGGACTTCCCCCCCTTTTTTTTCTTCCGATTGCGCTCGTGCCATTAGGGTTTCCGTTTTTCGGTAGCCACTCCGACAGGCGTTTGTTTTTATCCGTTTGTAGATTGCCCGCGCGGTTACGGTGAATGGGCCTCCTTTTTTCCAGCGGGAGTCGCCCCAATCCACTTTCGTCTTCACTTTTAATTGTTTCCTTATCCGCCCTGACAGTGCAGTTCTATGACTCCTCTCCCCCCTTGCACAGTCTTGCTTCGCCGATTCTCTTTACCGGCTTTGCTTCCAGATGGCATTCTTTCGCTTCCTCTTAGTGGAGTACCCCCCACATTTTCCCCCTTGGGATTTCTTCTTCTTCTCCTGGGTCGCTTCTACTCCGTGCCCTTGCACGCGAACCCAGCGTTGTAAGGTGCCCGTTTTCCCACAACTCTAGGGTTTCTGGAACCCGCCCTTCACACCCCTTCCAGGTTTTTTTCTCCCATACCGGTTCCGGTTTTCCAGGTGGTCTCTGGCTCCGTGTCTTGAATCCTCGCACTCTTAATAATGTTTTCTTGTCGCGCCCCCGTCCGTTTTCCCCACTCTTGAAGTCGTACTTTCCATCCCTGTGTGCGACTCTTGGGCGACTTTCGTTTAAGCTGTTTTCGGCTTTCTAGCTTATCTTTTCTTCTGCGATTATCCGCTCGTTTTTGTCAATTTTTCTCTTCCAGTTTTCCGGCTTTCGCCCCTTACCCCTCTCTTCAAGGCGCGGCGGTCCTTTCCTTCCGACGAATTTTTCTTGCCCCTTTTCATCTCAAATCGACTTGCGATCGCTCCATCCCTTCTAGTTGTACACTTTTTGTACCCAGGTCTCCGGCTGTTTGCGCCCCATCCAAGTTATCTTTCTTGCTTCCCCCCGTTTGGGGATACTGATTATTTAGCGCCAGCGCCGGGTCTGGTGTGATCGACCAGGATGATAACCTTTTCTTGCTTTTTGCAGCGCTTCTGAGGTTGCCTTTCGCTCTGTTTTTCTTTCCTTCCCCTTTTCCTCTCCCCCCCTGTTTCTTTGGACCGAGCACCCCCTAGGATATTCCCTAGCCTGGTCCCGGAAACGTTTTTCTTGGCGACTCCATCTCACCATCTTTCTCCCCCGGAAGAAGTGTCCGTCCCGTCAGGACCGTTATTTTTCTTTTTCCCCTCAGGATATTTCTAAGCCCAATCAGTGGGGTTTCCGGTCACCCTCCGTTCGGCTATCTGTTTTCCACCACTTTTGCAAGCAGCGACATTTCCGCTCGACTGCGTCACTTTTTCATCTTCGACGACTTACCACTTTGTTTCCTCCACTCCACGCTTTGGCCCGCTTTCCCCCTCCAAGCGGTATGGTGAACCCACCATCTCCCTTTTTTTCCCTCTTTTTCCCCTAATCTGTTTGTGTTGAGAAGACTTACAAGTCATTTCATCCCTCTGTCGGTCTTTCAACGCCGTGTTTCAAATCTCCATGGTGACACATGATCCCATGCGATTTCATCAATTCTGTGCCTTCTCATCCATTGGTGGTAAGAGCTCGTCCTTACAGTTGCGCCCCCTCCTTCTGAGAGCCCTCTGTCTTGCCAATGGAGCCCTTCCGTTTTATCAATGCCTTGTTACCGATTGCCTGCCCTTTGCACTCTTTCTTGTGATTCCTGTTTTCGCCCCCCCCATCGAGACTTTTTGTTTCTTCGTCCAGTACCTTTTGCCTATCCCGGATTCTGCTATTTGTCTCTTTTTCCCTTTCGCACCCAACCTTTGTAAGTTTTCGGTGCCTTCCCCTAGATCTTTCCGGTTCAAGCCTGGTGATTTCCCCCCCCCAAAAGAAGAACCCTTGCTCTCCCCATATCCTTTTTAAGTTCAAGTTGCCTAAGAGCTCCGTCCTTGGATCGCTCTCAGTCCCTAGGAAGTACACCCCCCTGTGTTCTCTCCCATAGAGTTTCTGTTCTGCCACATTTGCCTTTTCCCAAAGTTTCCTATGGTATTTTTCAACCCTCGTTGCCCGTAGAGTTATTCGCTTCACATGTCCCTCCAAAGCCCTATTGGTTAAGCCCGAGTTCATATCCTTGGTTTTGTCGTTTTTCGAGATCCCTTCTGTCAATTAAGGAGCCTTTAGACCCCCCCCCCCTGTTCTCCCTTCTCCTCTCCATATACTCGGATGACCTTTCGCTCCAGCATGGCCCCTTTACTGAAGAGCCCTTTCTCTTCCCTGCCCTGAAACTCTCGGTTACAGCGGTGGGCTTGCCTTCCCTCGCTGAATTTGTCACCTGGGTAGCGTAACCCATTATGCCCCTTATTGTTTCTAGTTTTCGACCTCGGCCATTCCTGGTTTGCCAAACCTGAAAAGTCTTCCCCCGTTATCTGGGTCTCAGAAAACTTTTCATTTTGCTTTCCTTTTCCTCACAAACGTATGGTGTGTCCCAACTTCCCCCTTCCCAACGCTTTCCTTTTATTGTTAAGCAGGCGTGCATTCTTCGAGTTGTTATTACCCGGCCGCCTCCTCTCTTTCCATCACCAGCTTTTCCCTTTTTCACCGTACAGCACGCTGACTGAAACTCCCCCCTTTTCCAATTCCTTGCATTCAATCCTTGTCTACGACCTTTCCGCCACAGTTGGCTTGCTTTGTTTTTTTTTGATTTTTGCCACTCTATGTGCCAACCTTCGGTTTTTTTAGCCCCCCCCCACCTTCCGTTCCCTGCTCACTTGTTGAAGACGGTTTGACTTGTTGCTACCTCAACTTTTCCCTTTTGCCCCCCTCTCCTCGTTGGCAAACCCCTCTTGATCTTTGCCTCTTTCTTGAGTCCTTGATAGCGACAACGCTCCTTTTCTGCGTGGCCCATGCCCTACTTGACCTTATTCGCCGTTTTATCTCATTCAGGACGAACAAGCGTTACTCTTACTCCGTTTTTGTCGGTTGCCGAGTCAGAGGATTTCCTTCCAATTCCTTAGGAGGCCGCTCTCGCACAGTTCCCCCAGAAGCCCCCCATTTTCCTTTCTTTTCTGACCAGTGGTTTTTTTTGGCCAGCTCCCGCGCCTCATCAAATTACCCCGCCAAAGGCGTCCCCCCCGCTCGGCACCTCTTGTTTGCTTTTCTTCGAACCCCTATCTTTTTGGGTCTCATTGCCGGGAATTTTTCTCGACGCGTTTTGCGTTTATAAGTCAGTCCAGGTCCTTTGTCTCCCTCGATGTGATGGTCCCGTGGGTCCCTTTTTTTTGCCGGCCCCCTTCCCGGGCGACTCTCATATTTTCCCCTCCCCTCTTTTTTTTTTTTTCTACGATCGTTGGCGGTGCGAAACCTCGGCCTGTTGGTTTGCCTCACATCGGCTCTCCACCCTTCTTCTCCTGAGGGGTCAGGAAAGTTAGGCGTCTCCCCCCCTCTTCTCTCCCCCCCTCGGCCATCCCCGCACCACTTATTTTTCCTCCCATTTTCTCGAACCTTGCTGGATCGTTGGCGTCCTGTTCTCGGGTCGTGATCTTTTGATGCTCGGATTCCAAGGTTAAGCCCATTCCTCCGGCCTTTGCTGAACTGGGGCGACGTCTTTCCCTTTCTTCCTTTTTGAGTCAGGCACCCGTCCTTTTGCCCTCCCGGGCTTGGATTTCTTCCGCTTGGTTCCGTACTGTTTTACCTCTTCTTCATAGTTTTTTTTTTTACTTTTCATGCACCGAACAAGGAGAAGGCGTTGTTCTTCTCTCCCCTTTTCCCTCTTTGCCACGCGCGGGTTTCCCTAACGGTTGGTCGACTTGGGAAGCTTCGTGCCCCCCAAAGAAAAGTATTAAAAATTTACATTGGGATCATGCGCCCTTCCCCTTCCCTCTTCGTTCCCCCTTGGCCCCCTTCCTCCCAGATGCTTGGTTTTCTTTCCCAATTCACCCGGCCTTTCCTTACAGACTTTTTGGCATGATTTTTCTCTTCGTTTCGGGGTCACCCTTTCTCCCCCCCGTTTGAGTGACAGATCGTGCCTTCTGTTTTCTACTATACCTCGACCACGGCATATCCGAAACCTCTTTTGACTTTTTTTTCCCCCCTCTATGTTGAGGACCTCCCACGTAAAACCTTCCGTTTTGTCGGTCCCCCACCGTTTCCTCTTGGGACATTTTTTGTCCGCTTGTATGTGAGGGTCTTTAACCCTTCGACAAGGTTTTAATTTTTCGCGCTCCCTCGTGACCCAATGAGTTTTCGGAATTCCTTCCTCTTAGTACTTTTTTCCCGGCAGGTCTCGTGGATGGTTGTCTTCTCCCGCGCTTTGTCCCTTAGTATGGACTTCCTTTTTGTTTTGACGTTTTCTTACCATTCCTTCGATACCCCGTAGCTTCCCCGGCTTTTGACGGTCATGAAGAATGTTCTTTACCCCTTTGTAAGAGAAGTACTCGCTTCCCTTTTCCCTCTTGCACTCTCCTGTTTTTCAAAGTTTACCCTGTATCCGGGCGTGCCCCCCATCCAAGTTTTGCGGTCCCTTTTGAGGCCGGTTTACTTCTTGCTTCTGCCCAGCGCCGGTCCTATGGGCTGTCGACTTTTTCCCGGCCGGTATGCCATCTTTTCTTTCTGTGTAGCCGCGCCGTCTTTTCCCCGCATCCTCGGTTTTGGCCACTCACCTCTATCCCCCAGTTTTTTTGTATGACGACAAGAAAATCCGAGTCTCTTGACTGTATCGTTGTTGAGACAACCCGTTCTTTTTTCGCAGCGAAGCCATTATTTGTACGCGGTTCTGATCGTAATTGCCCCTTTTATACCGGCCAGTATACGTCCCGTTGTTACTGGTCTCTCCGCTACTTTTTTTTTCCCCCGGCCCCCATCCTAGGTCGAGAGACTTCCCCCCCCCCCCTTCTGATTTTGATTTCTTAACTTCCTTTCATCTTCTCTTTTGATATTGAAACATTAGTGTCCTCCTTTCCTCTTGCTTTTGACCCTAATTCTTGTGCAC
>Ga0179593_1258809_pt1 | contig 10452 bp, 13 predicted proteins | sample CZODoug2_1_08_16_FD_185931 | JGI IMG/M metagenome (GOLD analysis project Ga0179593, IMG submission 185931) | Vadose zone soil fungal communities from Angelo Coast Range Reserve, California, USA - CZODoug2_1_08_16fungal (PacBio error correction) | ecosystem: Environmental > Terrestrial > Soil >... | reverse complement strand
GGTCCTTTCCCATCGATCTGATTCTGGCTTATGCTTTCATTCCTACCACCACCCCTGCTTTCCCCTCCTTTTGTGCTGTGAAATCGCTTCCCACCTCTGGTCGTCTCTTTGAGGATGCACACCCCCCCCCCTTCTTTCCGGTTCTTTTGTTCCGTACCACCGTTGACCGGTTCTGTCGGACGCAACCGGTACCCCCCAGCCCCCCCCCACGAAGCGAACGTTCCCCCTGGTCATAAGCACAAACCTCTAAGACTTTTTCTTTTCCGTCCCTTCTTTTTTGCGTGCGTTGTAGCCCAACAATAATTGCTGTCTCTCCCTGAGACTTCCCCCTGAGCGTTTACCAGGAACCGTTCCCTTGGCTCAACCTGCTGCCCTCTTTACTGTCCCCCAAAACAGCCGTCTATCTCTTGTCGGATTTTTCCTGAGTTGCTGAAAAAACCCACTCGCACCTTTTCCCCCCCCCCGCCAGGGCTCGCGTCGTAACCCCCCCCCCAGTTCACCCCTGCCCGTTGGACACTGCTTTCATTCCGTGAGTTGTTTGTAGAAGCCATGTTGCACACTGTTGTCCGGGCTCTTGTTGTTCCCTGTCTCGTCCTTCTTTCTATTTCCTTTTACCTTTTGTATAACCCAGGCTGGCTTCTTTAACAGTCCACCCCTTGCCTCCATTAGCCAAAGTCAAAATTTCCCCCACTTTTTCCTTTTTTCACCCGCTGTATGTGCCTTACCTCCAATTGGCCGGTACTCCCCTGAAATACCCTGTGTTTCCTCCCCCAGAAACCTCACCCCTTTTTTTCCTTCCTCCTCCCCTTTGAAGGCCGGCCCGGACTCCCGACCGTTAGTTTTCCCCTACGCTGACCATTTTTGATTTGGCCCCCCCCACCTCCAGAGTGCGCCCATTCAGTTGCCCCCCCCCTCCCCCCGCCCCCGTCCGTTTCCCAAAGGAGTCTTACTTCCATCTCCATGCCCCTTTTTGCCCCCCCCAACGATTTTGTTGTCCTTGGCTTCCCCCTCTTGGTTCTATTTTTTCCTTGTTGGTGTCGCCGGTTCCCTGAATGGCGAGGCCGATTTTGACCCTGCGGTGCCCTTCTTTCCCTTTTTCCTTGGGGCTTTTTTTTTAAGGGCCATGATTTCCTCTGTCCCTTTCCCCTATAAGATCGTGCATCAATTCCTGCGTCCTTCCACCCCCCCCAGCCGACTTGCGAATGCCATTCCCTAAGGCTCTTCCCCTTATCTACGAACGCTATTTTAATGTCCTCTCCCCTTTTCGTCCTGACCTCCGTTTCCATTTTTCTTTACCGATGGGCCTACACTGGCCCCCCTAAAAGGCCCCACCGCCGCCTTTTCTCTGATCTCTTTTTGGTTAAACCTGTAGATTTCCTGATTCGTTTTTCCCTCGAAGATCTTCTTGGCGTTACATTTGTTCTCATAAATTACGGAACCCAAACCGAGTCAGGCCAAAGGGCTTCTTTTCGCCAAACACATTGACAATTTTTTTCTCAATGTCTCGGCGAAGCGGGCCGACCCACCCCTCCTCGTTGAGTTTCCATTCGGCTTTTCTTAATGTGTAACTTATCGTTTATTCTTTGGCCACAAATGACTTCTCCCTTCTGGTTGCTGTTAGGAGTTCTCATTTCTTTTGCCCCCCACCGATCCCTTTTTCCCCACTGGGTATCTGCGCTGACTTGATGACTACTCGGCCCCTGTGTTTTCCCCTGCGGGTTCCTTTAGGAGGCGCGTGGCCCTGCTAGATCCTATCTACGACCCCCCCCCCATGCGTTGCCCAAAGCACCAAGTCCCAACACCATTCTAGTTTGGTCCGACGGGTTTTCGATGGTTCCGTCGTCCCCTGGATCCCCCCCTATGATCTTCTCACGATCTCCCCTCCGAGTGTCCCCACAATCACCTTCTTACATTGGCTTAACGGGTCGTGGTGACCCCATGTTGGAACACCCGTGGATCTTGCCGTTCCCCGCTTACAAACCGACGGTCCATCCCGCCTTTTCATGATCGCTCGGAATCTCCTTTTCCACCCCCGGTTCTCAGTCCACCACTGGGATGTTACTCCATTGTCCGAATTACGGCGTGTTCCTTTTTTCCTGTCCCCCCCCTTGATCTTTTTTTGGGCCATAAAACCCCCTTGGCCGAATTATCCTGTTGTCCGGGATGTTTTTACGGGACACCAGCCTTTCTGATTTGGCTTCCACCTCTTTTCCTTTGCTCGTTCAGGTGCCTTTCAATCGTAAAAACGTCCTCCCCTTTTCGGTTATTACGAGGACTCTGTCTTCTTTGCCTGCCCATTACAGTTTGACCCTTCTGAATTTTTCGGGGGAGGTCACCTGCGTGACCCGAACCACGCTTGTAAGGGCGTTCTTTTCGGGCCTCCGTATTGCGCCTGGAAACGCGCGATGTTCGTTGTAAACTCTGCAATTGGTCAGTTGGTCTTCCCCCTAAAGGCTGCGAAGATGCCTTTGTTTTCTCCCCCCTTGGCTTTTGTCCGGAAGCAAATCGTTGGCTTTTCACTTTATTACCTTCTACGCACCCTCACGCTTGGATAGTGGTCTCCCAGTTTTCCCTTTTGGTTCCTTCATATCTTTTCCTCTATCCGTTTTGTTTGAATCAAACCACTTTCCCCCCTTTGTACTCCCTCCCCACCGTTTTTTATCTTACGCCCTTCCATCACCCTTTATGAACGAGTTTTTTCCAGCTCAAAAGGGGTTGTTTTCTCTGCACTCACCACTTTTTGTATAAATACCCTCCGTGTTCTTTAAGGCTCACTCCTCCTCTGGCGGAGAATCTCCCAAACCCCCCTGGGCAGCTTGCTTTTCTTTTTTTTCTTACTTTTTTCGTCTTTGTCCGTTTGGCCCTTGCCTCTGTGCCCTTTGGCATATATAAACCCTTCTGTCCGGTTCACACTAGGTAAGCCCCGCCCGATGCCCCTCGTTCCTTTTTCTGAAATGTTTTCTTGGTCTCGGTCGGGTTGCGTCTCAGTAATTTAGCTTTATTTCGTACAGCACTTTCCCCCTTCGCCCCTTCCTCTGACGATCCTTGTTTCCCAAAGCCCGCCTTGTTGCTTCCTTCCCGTCCCCAAACCGGCTATTCGTTCCCCTCCTTTTCGCCTTGCCCTGTTTTTTCTCGTTGCTTTCCCTTAACACGCCGTATCGAATTCCCCTATCAACTTACTTTTATATTTTGGCCGCCTCGTTCTCCTTAGTGTTTTGCGCTTTTTTACGGCAGTTTCCCTTCCAACGACAAACCCTTTCCACATGCATTTTTGTCCCCCTGTCCGTTACGACACCATTTTCTGCGTGATTTGGCCTATTTCCCTACGGCTTGCTTCCCTGCGCAGTCCCCCTCTCAGCCGCCGCTTCTCCCCCATAGCGAAGTGAAATGGTTTACACCGTTTTCTCGATTTGACTTTTTTGTTCTCGCTTTACCTTTTATCCGCCCGCCCTCCCCAGACAAAGGTCCCTTTTAGTCATCGGTAGTCGTTTGTAATTTTGAGCGCCTTTTTTCTTTTTTTACAATCTTTGACCAACCGCCGACGGGTCCCCATGGCGTCTTTTTTGGCCCTACCGCGATAGTGCCCCCCGTCCACGACTCAGATGGGCAGGGTTCTGGGTTTCCCCTTTGTCTCTTTCCACCGTTGCGACCCAGTTTCCTCCTGGAAAAAGGGTGCTTCCGATCGACATCCTTTTTCTGTGGTATTATTTCAACTGGTAACTTAGCTGACTTTGACAAAATCTTGCTGTGACTTTCTCGCGTCTTCAGATCCCCCCCCATCCTTTTTTTTCTTGTAGGGGCCATAGTTAATCCACGCGACCTTCTTTCATGCGTTTTCCTATTCCCTTGGTTCCCTTTCACATCCGTCGTCTCATGCCCTCCTCCCCCCCACGTTCCAATGCGATTCAGGTTGTTGTGCTCACTGATTGCCTATGCTTATAAGGCGCGCATGTCATTTTCAGGCGGTGACAGACAAGGTAAAATTCCCGCTTCCGGCCGCCCCTTTGAAAGAGCCTCCAGGGTCCGGTCAAACCCACAGATCCCTCTTCCCCCCCACTTGCTGAAGCGTTGCGCCACACACTTCTCGTATGTTCAACCTTGGCATGCCTCGGCCTTTTTTGAGTAAAATCTCTTTTTAGGGTGAGGAGTTTGGTGCCATCGTGTTTCTACCTTCTTCTTTTTTGTTTTCCCCGGCCCGACGGGTCTTTAGGCAGCGAGGTAGGACGTATACGTCCTTCCCCCATGAGGAGAACCTGGAAGCACTCTCTTGCTCGCCCTGCGCCCTGAGGGTTTCTTTTTTGTTTTTGTGGTTCGACCAGGGATTCGGCCGGCTGTTCTAGAAATATTTCCTCCTTGTTTGTCCCACGCCCCAACGTTTCTGTCGTTTTGCTTCTTTCTGAATTGTGTTGACTTTTCCCTCGGTGCCTAGTCCTTTTCTTTAAGCAAAGAACTTTTTTCTCCCCTCGGCTTTAGTTACCCCGAGGGGCGAACCATCCTTTTTTCCCCTGATTGCTCCCCCCTTTTGCGCAGACATTTACCGGGCGCGCGATTTCGTGAGAAGTATTTCCTTTTTGTCGTCAGGGTTTTTTTGACTTATTTCGGAAGTTTTTTTCGATTTTTTCGCTAAGACTTCTCCTTCCTCCCCTCAGCTTGTTTGGTCTGCCCGCTTTGTGTCTTGTTTTTTCTTTTTTGTGCAACGTCGCCGCGTTTTTCATATCACTCCCCTTTATCTCCCCCCATCATTATTTTGCAAGATCCCCGGGTGTGTCCCGTCGCCCCTCCCCTGCCCAAGGCGCCCGCATCCCCCCTTTTACGAGTTTGTGGTGATAGGTCACCCCGTCTGGAAACGTTTAGTTTGTTGTGTTATTTCTTTGGTTCGCCGGTTTTTCAAACGGCTGACGGTCCCCTTCCCCCCCCCCCCACGATGCGTTCCAAAATTTCCCCCTTTTCGAGGTTTGCACGCACCCCTATCCCCCCCGATTTTTTGAATCGATTTCCTCCCCTCCCCCAAGATATTACGGTCCTTTTTTTTCGTTCTTTTTACTGCATGGGTCTTCCTTTTGTCAGAAAAGTCGGGTTTTCCTACCTAATCAGTCTCTTTCTCATTTTCCTCCTCCTCTTTTTTTGTTGTCCGCTATTCCCGTCTTGGCCCCCTTTTTTCGGAGTTGGCACCCCATTTTTTTGCTGCTTCCGAGCAAAATTTGTCTTTTTCCTCCTTTGTCGGACGTTTCAATGACTTCCTTGGCCACTGTTTTTTTTTTCTTATTTTTGTGCTGTCTCCGTAGTTCTTGAATTTTTTCCCGTTCCCTCTCGTGTTGGGCGGGTCCTGGTTTTTGACACCAGCCCCGCTCCCTCCCCCCGTGAAAAGAATTGCTGGACCACACCCTCCCCCCTCAAGCGACAAAGTTTCCCCCCCCCTTGGTTCCTTCTCACCCCCTGTCCGCCTGGTTTTCTTTGGTGTGGCCTGTCGGCTTGCTGTTTCTCTCGTGGCCTTCTTCTTACTCCCCAAAATCCCCGCATATTGGTTGAGCCACAGACTGACTTTCCACCCGGCGGCGTTTTGTTGGAAGGCACCTTTCCGCTGCAACACGCTTCACTTTTTTTGTCCACCACAAACAGCCTTCTAACTCGATTGCTTTACCGGGCTTTATCCCCCTCCAAAACAACCCACATCGCACCTCCCTCATTTTACCCGCCCCTTTTGTTCCTCCTCCTATCCTACAAAGTTCCCTCCCAGGGTCGCCCCCGGCTCGCCTGTTTGTTTCCCCATTTTTTATACTTGCCAGTCAACCTTGTCCGGTTGCCTTTGACGTCCCTTGTTTCCTTTGTTCTCTTGCATTTTGCTTTAATTTCATTTCTTTTGCTATGCCATCACCCAATGCCCTCTCTAAAGCCCCCAGACACCATGTTTTCCCCCTTTTTTTCCCCCCCAGCTTTGTGCATGGTGTTCCCGTATTCCCCCCCCCGCCTGGCTGTGACCCCCTACATCCCCTGGGGTCTTCCCCTCCTCAGGGAACCTGTCCTTCCTCACTGAAGAAGGCTTTTTTTTGATACCCTTGCGCAGTTCCCTTTCTCTTCGTCCCCACTCGCCTTTCACCAATGAGCCTCGGTGCGCAACAACACCAAGCTCTCTCCGTCCTGGCGTTTCAAACCCCATGTTTCCTGATTTTACTTCCAATTTGCAGCCCATGCAAAAAACCCTTTGAACAACAGCTTTTCTTTTGTTTCCGTAACCTTTCCTCGGGTGCCTTTTTTTTCTTGGTGATTTGTTGTGTGCCACTTGCATGTATTGTCCCTGTCTTATTGTTTTACCTTCTCCCCTTGGGCTTCGTTTTCCCTTTTCATTTGCACCTGACCTTTCCTTTTCCATTGCCGTCCCTGCCTATAGATTGCATTTGCCTTTTTTTATGCGTAAGGGCCCCCAGTCTCCCCTCCCTGTCATCTCTTTGCACGCAACGGCTCAGCCCTGCAATTACTCCCACTTGACCCGATTTCTCGACCCCCAAGGTCTGTTCTGCTCGTTATTGCCACGCTTGTCACTTCTTTGTGCCTACTATTTTGACCTCCCCCCCCCCTGAAAAAACCTCCCCCTCAAAGGCCCCTCTTAAATTGACTTTTCCCTCGCTGCCCCCGGCACTCCCCCTATGGGCGTTGTGTAAACTACGATCGGTCGATTTAGTTACTTTGTAAATCCTTACCCCCCCCCCCCAACATGTCGCCAAGGTATCCCCCCCCTGCACACCTTGCCATTCTGCCCCCTTCTGCGCTTTGCCTGGCAACCCAGCCAATTTCCTGTGCAACGCTGTCCCCTCCTTTCTTGTGTGACGTGTGCTTTTTGATTCTTTCTTTTCGGCCCAAACCCCAAGACGGCCTTTTCCTCCCTTGGTTCCGTGCTCAGAAAAACAGAATCCGCCCTTTTTGTCCAATCCGTGGTCACGTCGTGACTCGCTCAATTCCGTTTTTTTTTGAGGTCCCCCCTCCGCCTGGATTCTGCCGTCCCTTCAATCATCCTTCTTTTTCCCAGCTTCAAGCCAAGAACTCCCGCACGTTAACCCCCCCCTCTGTCGTTTTAGTCATTCTCTTTCCGTCATGTCTCGTTTTTACCCTGTGTCCCTGCGTCGTTTTTTCCCTCCCACCATATTCGGACGGGACCCTTGTCCCACAACCCCCCCCCCTCCTCCCTTTTTTTTCCGTCCCAACGTTTCACATTTTTCCCGTCATTTTTGACCCTTGGTTTGGTTCTTGGAAGTTAACGCCGTCCCACGGACATGTCCACCCCTCTTTAAAGGGCCCGGGTTATTTCCATTAGGACATTGTCACATCCCACTCCTGTCCTGAAGGGTTCCCCAAAAAAAACCCCCCTGCGTTTGACCTCCACGGACCCTTCCCGTTTCGTCCCCCCTGTTTTAACCGCTATGTTCCTTTTCACCCAGGCTCAAGCAACCCCCTATTGGACGGAAATTGTGGCTTGTGTTTAGGGCCGTCCCCAAGCCCCTCGAAGGTGTTGTGAAATGGTCCACGGTATCCGTTGCCGGTTTTTTCCCCCCTTCGTCGCCAACTTGCGAAACATAATTACGAGAACCCTTACCACTCCCCCCAAGGGCCGACCTCCCCCCCCTTCGCACACAACTTTTCCAAGGCATGGCGCGTCCCTTCTTTTTTCCCCCCGGCCCAAAGCTTTCTTGTTAAACCCGTTTCCCCCCCCTAGTTGGTATGCTGATTTTTCTGGCATTGTTCCCAACCGGTGAAAACCGTCCTCTGACTTCGTCAACGCAGTTTCATTTTCGTTTGTTTTATTTTCCGCAGCCTTTTGTTTAGACTTTCCACCTTTCCTTAGTATTTACTTTATTGCGAATGGATCCACGGTTCTTGTGTTGAATCTGGCCCTTGATCTTATTATTTTAAGTTCTCCCAGTTCCCCCTGAGGTTTTGGTCCCTTTCCCCCCGGTGGATATCTCCTTCTTTCTCCCTTTTTTTTATCCCTCTCCAAACCCACCTGCAACTGGTCTCCACGATCCGAGTTTTTTCGACCCCCTCTTCTACGACGAGTTTTTTCCCTGATCCCCCCCTGCTTCCTTCAATCACTCCTTTCTTTTCCCCTTTCAACCAAGTATCACCTCTGACCGGCATCGTTTTCCCACGCCTTCGGAGCCTCTCCCCAACTGTTTTTCCCCTCCCTGGATGCTCCGCTGTTTAACACCCGCTGTTTTTTTTATTTTGCGCAAAATTGCGGTCCCTGGGCCAAATTCTTTTTTTTTTAACAGCGACTTTACCCTCCTTTTCATCCCTTGTCCTCCTCTGAATTCTTTCTCAAGCTTGTTAGCTTGAATGGTTCCAGCCCACCAGGGCTTTTCATCATTCTTTTTTCTGACGGCGACGACCCTTTCCTGCTTTCGTTCGTGGCCTATTTTTTCATTCCCCTGCTTTTTTACTGGGTCCAGTCCCCCACTTTTGGGGCCACCGGCTAATTCGTCAATTTGAGCTTTGCCCCGGCGTCCTTCGCTGGAGGATTGACACGCGCAATTTCTCGTATTTCCGTCATTTTCCTGTTTGAGTGAGGGATGGTACTCGGAGCATCTCTCTGCCGGTTTTCCGTTTTCCCCTTTCTTTTCCCCCCGTTTCCCCTTTTGCCATTGGTTCACCTGGCGCGTACGACGCCAAGGTGAGGTTTGATTTGGGGTCGTCTAGTAGTTTCGGAAGACGTTGTAGGCCACCTAGGCCGCCGTTCTTTCCCAACATTCGCCATTTTACGCGACCATGGTCTTGCCCTTTTTTTTTTGTGTGGCCGAGGTTGACTGATTCGCTGGGCGGACCTTCCCCCTGCCAGAGATGACTCAGTGCCCCAAGGCCTTGATCTCCTTTCCCTCGGAGTCTTCATTGGAGCTTTATTGGTTTTCCCCGGCGCCCGACCCCCGCCGCAGTGTTTTTTAAGGACTTCGTACCCGTCCTCTCTCTTTCCAACCACGTATTTTTCCATGGTCTTTTTTGTTGGTTCGCCGTTGCTCTGACCTAAGTTTCCAGACTTGGCCCCCGGTTTTTAACTCTGGATCCCCTTTGTGTTATTTATTAAATTTTCCACCCCTCCCCCCGCCGCTCTTGCTTTTTCCCAATGCCTCACTGTCCCCTTTTTTCTCTGAGTCATCCAAGCTTTTTTCCTGGCCTTGTCGTGGCCCTCTCCCTCCCCGGTCTATTTTCCTTGACGAACCTCGGGGTCCCTTGGTCTCCCCCCCCCAATTCACAATTTTTAGATGCCGTTCAGAACCCTTTGATGGTATTCTTTTCTGGGTTCCTTACTCCTTTTGACCTCGTGCGGCTCTTATTAACCGGTTTCTCCGCTTTGTTGTCAATTTTTCGTTCTTTTTGTCCTCATTCCCACCCTTGGGTCCGTGGCCGGCTGTACATTGTTCCCCCTGAGCACTCCTAAGTTCACCCCAGTAATTTTCGGCACCACGTTGTGAGGTTTAGTCGCCCCACCCCCCCCCCTTTGTGCCATTTTGCATGTTTGAATCCTGCACCTTTCATGACCCAATCTTGACGTGTGGCCTTGGGCCCTCGTTCCTGACGAAGCTCCTTTTTTTGGCTCCGGGTCGCCTTTTTTTCAGTTCTTTAGGACGAGTGATGAACTGGGACCGCGCCCCCTCCTGCCGATTTTCCCGGTCGCCTTTGTTTTTTCATTGTAGGTTCCCCTGATTCTCGCCCGGGCGGTTGCTCTGGACCCATTCATCCCCTTTCAAACAAGGGCAACATTTTTGTCCGTTTTTTTCTTTGCCTGTTTCCTTAAATATTTCCCTCGCCGGGTTGACCTTAAAAATGTCAGGAACGTCCGATCCCCACTAGGTTGATTCCGGTGTAGTCCTCTTCCCCACCATGCGTTTGTCCCCATCGCTCCCCCAACCCCCTCCGCGGATTGGACCCTTCCCGTGGTTCCCCCCGTAAGCCTTTTTCAGGTCCACTTTTCTTGTAATTTCGTGTTCAGGGCGGTTTTTTTAGGGACTTGCGATTTGATTTGACTGCCCTACTGTATCCAACTTCCAGGAGCGGGTTGGTGTTTCCACAAAGTTTTTTTTGCTTTGGCGTTTCCACGTTTGTTAACGTCCGCGCCCTTGTTTAAGTTCTTTGACTAGGACATCATTTTTTTGCACCTTAGGCACCAAGCGTGGTCTTCCCCCCGTAGTGGCACGCCCGTCCCCTTGGTGGTACGCGGTTTGTTGAAATGAACCGGCTTGGTTTAGCTTCGGTTTTTTTTTTTCATCTTTTTCTTTTCTCCTCTCCCCTGCCACCGGCTGTGAAATTTCTCACCCACCACGCCCGTCCGGGCCCCTCCCTACAGGGTGCGACCTCGACGCCCCCGATCGGCTTGAACCCTCGCTTTCACAGCCCTCATATTTCGTTTTTGTTGTCTGTCATTTTTTCGGCCCTAAAGTTTTTTCCCCAAGATGCTCGGAAATGGGG
>Ga0179593_1257595_pt1 | contig 10452 bp, 7 predicted proteins | sample CZODoug2_1_08_16_FD_185931 | JGI IMG/M metagenome (GOLD analysis project Ga0179593, IMG submission 185931) | Vadose zone soil fungal communities from Angelo Coast Range Reserve, California, USA - CZODoug2_1_08_16fungal (PacBio error correction) | ecosystem: Environmental > Terrestrial > Soil >... | reverse complement strand
TTTCACACGTTTCGAGATGTTTTTAGTTTCTTTTCCCGAATAGAGTGTGGATAACGACGGATTGAGTTTCATGCGCAGCGAGTTGTGGTGAGGTGATGGTTGATAGCCAGAATGGTTCGCTCTCTTACTTTCTAAGCTTCTTTCTAGGTTATTCCTCAGAGAGTGATTAGTTGGCCTTTGAACAGGGTAGGCCCGTAACACGAGTACTGGAAAATTCCTATTCACGCGCTTTGCGTATGCGGTCTGCAGTTGCACAACCCTTAACGTTATATCTCTAGCGAAATCTTTATTTCAGATGAGCTTTTGCCTCGTCCTTTTTGAGCCCTATGCGTTTCTGTGATGACCGTCTTGGCTGTACGCGGGCCTTTGTCGCCGTATGTCTAAAGTCGGTCATTCATCTCGGTTCGGTAGAATGCCTTGTATCATCTGAGCTGTGCTCATATCCAGACTTGAACTGGTCGTAGCTATCCCGCTTAGATTGGATGGCTCAGTGAGGCTTTATTGACTGCTGCTCCCTATTTTTTTTTTGTGCCCCCGTTCGCCGGTTGCTAGATGTTGAAGTAAATGCCTTTTCCTACCCTCATTCTTTGCGGGAAGTATGATTTTGCCCCCTTTGCCTCCTTTCTTTTTAGCCCCGTTTCAAGGAATTTTTATCGTTGAACCTTTTAGGCGACGGCATTGTATGTTGTTTTTCTTCTGCGCCTAATCGGGCATATGGTCGGTTCCCGAAACGTTTGGGCATTTTTCCATGGGCGTATAGGTCGGCGTAGATGCCACCTCGTCATAATCTGAAGTGTATACTACCAGTTCCCCCCCTCTTGACGGAAGTTTGAGTCGCTCTTAGGTCCCGTTCCTTATCCTGGTCGCTTTACCGGTTACGTTAGTTTTGAAGCCCTGCATTAGATCCTTTGTGAGTGGGTCGTTGATCCAATTCCAGGGCTTAGGGGGTAGCCTGAGGTACCTATGTCATCATGACCTTTCGTTGCTGTTATTGTTGCTATATTTTTTGATTAGTCTTGGATGAGGACCATTTCCTGGGGGATCACACTTGTACGAGTAGTACGGCTGATTCATTAAGACACTCGAAAAAGAAAAATCAAGGGTGGGCGGCGGAAGCGTTTACGTAGAGTCTTTCCCTTCTTTTTTTCTGTGCCACTTTAGCTCCTTTTACTCTCCCTCGTCGGATTCATCCTCCTTGGTGTACGGTCAGCAGCTCCTCCCTCGTTACTCCGCTGCCGGGCCTGACAGACGATAGACCCCCCCTTGTTCCCCTTACAGGAGTCGACGTATTGTAGGGTCCATTCAGGGCAACCTTTAGTTAGACTGTTGAGGACGTGCATTGAACTATTCATGTCTCTACTATCCGCAGTATTTAATACCTGTCACGCGGCGTACTTTGATGCAGTCATACTGGCGCGACAGTACTAGGCGAATTGCAGTCGCACGGTTCGGCCTGGTGTCGCGGCTCTTTGGTATGGATGGCAGCCGTGGCTCCAAAGGGTACCCTTGGCATTTTTTTTCTCCTAATTTCGCTTCACCGGTCCTTTTACTTGAACGTGGGGAGAGTTACCCTCAGACTTCGGTCCACAGTACTTCCTCGTGCTGTTTTCGCCCACCAACGTCCCCCCATGATTTGACTTCCCTACCCCGCCCAGACCACCAACCCCCCACCGTGCGCGGTATGGCAACCCCTCATGTGAGCTGGACACTGTCGGAGGACTCTCTTGGAATTGCATCACTCTGACCCTCCGCGACCCCACCTAAACTGGCCTAAACCGTGTGCCTGCCGAGCATCATTTCAAGATCGGCCAAGATAGAGGCCCCATTTCTATGGTACCAGTGCCTAGTACGAGAAATAGGGTCCTCTTGAATACTTCGAGCGGTTGACTGCCGCTCTGACGTACCCCACGACTAAGGGTCTAGGTCAGCGCCCCCCATGCCAGTCCCTCCGGCCGAGGGGTTTTTTTCTAAGTGAAGCGTTTGAGGGGGCGGTGCCCGACAAATAGCCTCTGGGAAGTGTTGGGGAAACTTTCACCGGTACCACCCCGCGATAGAGGTCCCATCAGCTTATGAAGAGGTACCCTAGTTATCGGTTGTTTCCTCTATTGGACTTGTTCTATCTGGTTTTCCCGATTTTTAACCTTATTGTGTCACCCGAGGCTTTACCCAATCGGTCTGGTCTAGGCTTGCGGTCGAGGAGTGCCACGACCCTTTCGAACGCTCCCTTGGACCCCCTCATTCCCGCGGGTCCTGTTCGCCATGTAATTCCATCGACTCCGGGGGGGTATAGGCGATCGAAGTTTGTAGAGCTCCGCTCTTTATTTCATTGTCCAAGAGAAACTGTTAGGAGTCTCCCATGCTTTGTAGACAGTAGTTGTCTTCACAATGACTTCGAGTCTCTGGAAACTTGACACACCGGGACGGAAGTGAATTTATGTCCCCAGATTCAGATGCTGCAGAATCCGAAAGGCGCAGATGCGGCTGACCTTGGAGAATATTGGAAACCGGGAGTCCTTTTTTAAAGAAGACCCTCCAAAAATGAGGGTACAGTACTGCGTCCCCTTTTCTAGCGCCCATGTTATCTTATAGGCATCAGACAAGTGTGTTTTGTGTGAGACCCGATCCTTGTTCCCTTATCTAATCCCCTAAATCTACTGATTTTTGATGATTGGTTTACCGAGAGGGACCGAGTTCCAGGTAGTAGTAGATTTTTAAGACTTGGAGCTCGGAGAACACGCTTATTTTACTGCTACCCCGTCCTAAATTTGAGAAGTTCCGTGAACGCTATTACCCCCCCTGCAGGACACAGCCCGTCTTAACCTGCTTTTTTCCTGACAATTTTTGAACCCAGCAAATCCCTACTAAGCCCCGCAACTTTCGTTATCCCTATCCAACCCAGATCGCCTGTTTATTCTAGTGGTTAGACCTTCCCTTTTGCCGGTGTTACAAATTTAATAGTAACCGCGCACCAAGCGTTGCCCATCCAATAGATTGATCACTGATTACCGATAAGAAATCCGAAACCACTTCCTCCATCCAGCACCCAAAAGAACACGAACTTTCTAGTCCTCAGAGGCGTTCCCCCATACGGTGCCCCTTTCTTCTGCCCAGACCCACCGCGTAAACATCTGGGGCCCAGAAAACTGAACTATGCCAATTCATCACCCCAACCCCCCAATTCCGGAACGATCTGCCCATGGCATGAAGACATCGCCCATAAGTTAAAAACACGCCAGAATTAAACCTCCGCAAACTGCCCGTATTCTCCACCTCAAGAATCTTCTTCCCTTACTAACGTTGTTTAGTTTGATATGTTGCCTGCACCCCCCAATTAAGCAGTCTTAGACCCCAGGGTGAACCCCACCTGTCTGGAGGGTTTCATTCCATCGTTGTCTTTTGACTTTCCTGCCGCCGAAGACCGAGTTTTGCCCAACTCGCTTCAGTGTAACTACGAACACGGCCCCCCCGTCCCGCAATTCCCTTCCCCCCCGTATCTGAGGTCCCCCGTCACCAACTGCGATTTTTCATCCCCCTCCAACTACATTTTAAGTCTCACAGTATTCATCCGAAAACACCCACCACCCTCTTGAATAGTAGCAGTCACTGCTAAAGGATCTCACTCCACACCAGAACGGATCTCACCGACGGATAATCCGTAATCAAACTACGAGGAGGGTGCCAATAAGGAGTGTCACCTAACCTTCCCCCACTCAAGACCCCGGCTCACATTTTTCGGCATATTGGAAGCCACAGACGAAACAGTTCCCCCACCGGCTCGAAGTAAGGTCCCCGTTACACCCACTCCCGTCCAATCTCCCCAGTGACAAAGATATAACAGATAAGGGAAGAACCCACAATCATCTATGAAACCTGAACGGAAAAGTGGAGCCACGACTGCCAAAAGTAAAGAACATTGGCAGATTTATGAGCCCTCCGCCCATCACTCCAGTCCAATAAAGTGTTTCCCGCGATCCTGTATGATATGTTAAGTCACTCCCCGCCACCAGCCTCCGAAGAACCAAGACGTTAGTCCATCTCTCTCCTCCCCTACCGTCACAAAACTCCCCTTCTTCTTTACGGAAATTCCCTGAACATGCACCCTCAGAACCGCCCAGACTAAGCGCCTGTTGTTTTCCCCCCCCACTTGAGACGAACCTTGAGTAGCTTGGACCCTCCCACCCTCGGATCCTCAAAACCCATCCAAACCCCCATAAAAAACTCTGCATGGACCCAACCTCTGCTTCTCTTTTTCACCATTCCACCCGTATTTCACAGAGAAGTAGAAGACTTCACGGCACGTCTGAACCCAATTACGACCCACCTAGTTTGATTATAAAATCCCCACCACCCTCCCTCTTACTTGCCCCCGCAACGAAATCGTTTCCCACCTGCTATCGCCCGTTTTTAAAACAAAAAAACGAGCTAAACGAAAGACGGAATAATCCCCTCCAGAGGAACCGATAGGGACTGCCACAAAGTAAAGTGGAGAACACCATCTCGTAACAGCCCCAAACAACCCCCACCCCAAAAGTAGCGCCCATGTTCGCTGCCAATAATTTACACCACACCCCCCATTAATGTTCTAAGCGCCATCCCAGCCCCCCACCAACGTAACTATCCACCCCGACGTCCCGGTACTACGAGTTCTTCAAGTTGTCAGGCAAGCCCAACTTAGCCCAAAACCGAAGCCAGTCCCCCCCAAGAAGAACGCACATGGAATCATTGAACATCCCCCTGGAATTACAGGGAAACTACAGACCGGAGCAACGACGCTGAATGAATCCTCAGAAGAAAACTGAGAGGGGTTCCCCCTAGCCAAACGCAGTAAGTTCTCACCCCCAGACCGAATCACGGGGTCGCACTTTTTTTCAGGGGACACAGAATTCGACAAGACCCAAACAGACCCCGTATCCTTATACGCCATATGACCGAAATGGTCACGTTCGAAACATGATTAACTAGATTTTACTAATAGGCCTGCCCTGATGTAACCGCCCGAGCCCTGTCAAGCAATTTTCCCAACATCCTTGTCGGCTGTATACGTTAGTTTTTAGCTCCTTTGACCTCATATTCCAGGAAGACCCCCCCACACTGGACTCCCATATGCTATCCAAAAAAAGGAACAAACAGAGCCAATGCGGTTCCTAACCAACTACCCGGGTCCAAGTGAGCCGAAGCAAAGTGCCTGTGTCCATCAAAAACGACGAACCCAGCCTCCCCAACTTTTTCGTTTCTCAGTCCTCCTGCCCCCCCACAGACAATGACCTTTGCCTGGGTGCTATTTCATAAGATGCTCTCCCCTCCATGTTTGTTAGTTAGTCGAGTCCAGTCTCAGGGATTTATGAAGTTCGAAGCGGGTTTGATTCGAACCATTTGTTGAGGAATGTCTGCACCAGGAGTTCGCTACCCATGCACCATGCTCCAAAGTGGAGGGGCAGAGTCCCCCGTCCGCATGACGCAGATTTGGCATAAGCAAGCCTTTGTCCACCCGGGGATTCCTTCTTGGCGTTCCTGTATTCTTTGGTGTTTCATCTAAGCGTCGGGGTCAGGTGACCAAGCAGCACCGGCTTCAGTTAGGCCGAGAATTGCACTAACTTCTGAGCGATCCAGACTCACCGCTGTGATGTGCCTTTTTAGTTCCCGCCACCCAACCGCCCCCAGGGTGCACATATCTGAATCCCAGGGAGTCCAGGCATTCCCATCATTGACGCTGGGCCCAGACTGGTTGCGCGCACCCTTGACCCGATCCCTCTGCGGGTTTTAATATCCCTTTTGTTAGTCTGTTGTACTTCGTCCCGTAGGCCATTCTCCGTTTCCCCGAGGGGGACTATTTTGGTAGACAAGGATTGGATTTTTTAGTTCCTTCACCAGAATCCCTTTGATTAGTGTACATTGCTTGGTGGCCTTTTGCTTGTCTCTTTAGGAGGCGGTGTTTTTTATTACTTTACCCAGGACCCTCAAACTACTCTCTAGTCTTTCACTTGGGACCAGTTCGCCAGGTCCGCCAACAGTCCGAAGGTGACAGTCCCCTAGTCATCGACGGTTGTTCCCCCCGGGTCTTAAGTAGCCTTGCCTTTTCCGAGGGATTTAGAGTATTTTCTGTTTCATGAGCAGCTCTTGGGTGCCCCCCCCCTATGTTGAGCATGATTTCCTTCGTTGTTGGAGTGAGATTCCGCAAATCTTTTGCGGACTTTGCCGGCTGCGAAGCATTGCCTACTAGGATCTAGACGTTGCCTCAACAGCCGTGGCATTTGCACAAGACGGCGCTATTATGCCCCCTCCCGTAGTAGTTTTTTGACTTTCTTGAAGCCCTCCGTTAGTTTGCAGGGAAAGCCTACGGGTCTCATGAGGGAGATCTCATTATGAATCCCCCCCCGGTTATTTAGGAGTGTGCGTCATGTGGCGGACTGAATTGGTTCTTGTAGGCCCGGTGCAGTTGCTTTCTCTTTCAGAATGCGGAAGATGACCCGATTTTCTGGACGCAATCATTTTTTTTATGCAAGCGTGATAGCCCCCTAAGGATGTGAGTTGCACGTGGCATTCGAAGGAGTTTCGCATTTCTTAGGGAGACGAGGACCAGGGAGGACTAAATGCATTTGTACTCAGTAGTTATGCGAAACTAACTGTTTTCAGTACTTGTGACCTTCGATCTGGTGTGATTCCCTCCTATGATCACCGTTGGCCCTGAGGTGCGTAGCTCACACGATGCAATGGTTCCCCATCATAGTGATGTCATCCACTCGGAGATTTTTTTGTTTGCCGTGCTTAGGTCGTACAGTTTTTGAATGCAAATTTGATTTGTTAATCGCATCCCATTGGCTTGCCGACGTGATCTTCTAGTTAGGGCATGTCTCCTTTAGGGTTTTTTGGTTGAATTCACCTTTAAGTGGCTTGAAACTTGCGTTGTCCCCGTTTGAGGGACGCTGGCTCCTCCTGGGTACCTTTCACTAATTAAGGGAAGTGCGCAACTTAGTTGTTTATTTCCGACAGCTTCTGAATTACCTTTCGCTTCATGTCCCCCCACCCCCAACCAAGGAAATATGCCCCACCCACCTATTTGCTTGTCCCCTTGGCGGACAGTAAGGGGAGGATTGGATTTATCTAGAGAACCCCCATCTCTCGGAACTTTTTTTTCATTTGACCCTTAAGAAAGCTCATTTTTCTAGGCGCTGTTTACGCTAGTGGGCCATTCCTGTGAAGCTCGCCAGTGAATTTGACTTGGAATCTCTTTGCTCTTTCCCCCTATGCGTTGAAGGTGGACCAAGCGTTTTCTTCCGCCCTCTTTTCTTTCAATCCCGGTAACACAATCTCCTTAGGAGATGACCGAGGCCTTTGGGGGCGTATTGTGGAAACGCTGCTACCTATTCGAGGACATCCTTTTTGTAATTTCTCTTTTGTTCATCTGGTTATCCCCCTTCCTGATTAATTTTCCACGCACAGTGCCGTCTGTTCCGTTTTAACCCCTCCCCTCAAAGATGTGTTGATATTTCTCGTTAGATTGGCTCTCCGGACGGGTCTTTGTTATTGTTTTACCTGAACCTTGTATTAGGCCCATGTGCACGTCATTTTCTCCCTGCACCCCCCCTCGTCGTCCACGTAACCTTTTCTTACAGCTTCAGAGTCCACATATTGTGTGCTCTCCCAAGCTTTCCCAGTCTTCCCCTACGGCGCATATTGGACACGGCGTCTTACAGCCCAGCTCAAACACTGGATTTCAAGGTACTTTTGGTCAGAGAGCACCATTATTTAACCAATCCCCCGGCGCGGGATCTCATCTTTTGGGGTGACCGAGCTAGATCCTGGGCTCCGGAAGCCAGGACAGTGCACAGGTTTTTGATGATAGTGGGACTTCGCAGTCCCTTTGAATCTATCACCAGGGGCCTCGCTAAGTCAAGCCCTTTGGCTCGGAGCCCCGCCTCTGATGCCAGTTCGTCCCGTTAGGAAACGTGTTGTCCCGTCCGAAACCCTTACTTCAATTTCGCACCGTCCCTTGGCTTCTAGAAAACGAGGTTGAACAAAGTGCCAGCGTCAACAACGAACCTAACAGCAGATGAACATTCAATTCAACCAGCTCCCCCCAAGTATCAACCCCTCTCAGATCTCCTGTTTATGTTTCGACAGACCGTCCTTTCCCGGAGTCCCACTGAAGCCTCGCCACGCCGGTCAACGCCGACGAGAGGCCGCCCTGGATTTTACGCATATTTGACACCCACCTCATGTTTCCAAGCCGACCTACCAAAGACCCCGCGTCCTCCCCGCGTGATGCAAGTTTGGTTTAAAGGGAGTACAAGCCCAACGGAAACCAAGTCCTACGTTATGGTGGACACAACCTGACCACCGCCTTCTGCAAGTCCGTCACCCCCACCATGAGGCCTCGATGCAAATTGACCGCATTGAATCGCAATTCCTGCCCCCAGAAAACTGAGCTTCCCAGCAGCCCAGGATTTTCGTAGCCAAGGACATCTTCATGAGCCCCCCCAAAACCGTTGTACATGTGGTTATATGACCCCCAGTACGCAAGCCTTTCCCTCCAGTTGGTTTTACACCCCTGGTGTGTTCCTTTGCAGGATATTTCCCTTTTGAAGACCCCTCTAGTGTAATGCACCTTAAGTTAGACCTACTCGCCGTGTCAATTAAACAACCGTCCGGTTTTTCCCCCCCCTCCTTGACCAGAATCCGTGATCCTGTCCAACACCTCGTACCATGTCCGCCCCCTGGCCCCCCCCCCCACCCTACGAACACCAACGCACAATGTTTCATCAACACTAGCTCACCCACTCCCCTCGCACACCCCGTCTGGCTACCTTCCCCTTTTAACGTTTACTACCATGCCCGCACGTCAGTTATATGCACAAAAAAAAACCCCTTAGGCGATCTACCCCCCCGACCTATAGCACTGTAAAAGAGCCCGGCGACCCCCCCGCCCAAAAGAATTTCTGAGCAAGACCACCCATTACAATCCTAATCAGGACCCGGCTCCCCCATATGACTGCATAAAACGCCTAGCCGAACGGATGGAATTGATCAAAATCGACCCCCCCAGCAAATCTCCGCATTCATTTCGACGACTTTGACACTTACGTGACAGATCGATCAAGATAAGCTTTGAAGTCACATCCGCTATACTACACCTCCGCACAAGTTGGCGGAACCGGATCTGCACACGTTCGCCTCAATTGTGACTGATTCTACTCCTACCTCCCATTAACTAAACGTGTACACTCGATCATCTCTTTATAAACCAGTGGCTCTTCGAACAAAGATCAAGGCCCGCCCCCCCCCCTAGTTCTTTAATCTCTCTCATTTTTCATCCAAAGCAATTTTTCTTCTCGGACTTCATTGACCCAATTCAATCCGCATCTCTTCCGAACACTCTAAGCTACACTGGAGGTTCGGGCCCTAATTTCTTGCGCCGCCACTCCCCCCCCTTGGATTCACACCCCTCTGCTTTCAAAATCCAATCACAAACCGCTTCTTGACACATTTCTCTTTAAATCGGGTCGGCCCTACAATGTAAAAAGGATTTTCGAAGTACTCCAGAAGAAGTAATCCACACGTCACCGCCCCAAACAGTATTTGAGACAGCCTCTCACTCACCACCCCCACCCAACTCCTTCGACCGAGAAGGAAATAGTGTTACCCACGGCTGTCGGCCCAGCCAAAACGAGACCATAAAGATAAGGTACCCCTCCGTAATAACGGAGATCCGAAATCCCCACCAAAAACCATTCCCGTTGGAAGCCCCTGCCTCGCACCCATCTCCGCCCCCACCTTTCACAGGGGCGAGATGAAAGCCATCCCAGAGACTTTTTACACCTACTGACATTGCGCCCACCGGCCGTAACCTTTTTACCCCGAGTTCGCACTTCGGAAGGCTGAGACGAAGCAAATAGCAGTTGGATTACAAATGTAGATTCAATCCCCCCTTCAGGGAAACACAGACAAAGCGCATGGGTTCTTTCTTTTTTTTTCAGTTTCCCCGTCCCCAAAATCCCTCAACGTCAGAAGATCACACAGCCTAGCAATCCGACAAAACGTCTTTGACCGTTCCCCCCCGGTTCCGCTTCTGACATCATCTTTTACCGCCGGATTTTGGTCTTTTTCCTTTATCCCTTTTTTGTTCGTTCGCTCCGGGCCTCAGACCTGCCTGCCAAACCGATTTTTCTGAGAGCTACCGTTCGATTGGTGTTGAAGTCTGACTCGGACTGTCAGGGCACGTCCAGGGGTAGTCTTGGTGTCTGTAGAAGTCCACGGCTGAGGCAGCACCCACGAGGGGATGGACAAGACGCGCCCACCCAAAGTGAAGCCAACCCTAGACCTCGGTTACGAAAAGGTACAACCTGGCGCCTTCTTACCACTGTCAGAGGGAAACCCCCCTCGTCCCCAAACCTCTAAAACAAGCGTATTTTCACTTCACCCGCTGAGAACAGACATCCCGGTTGCTAAGATTCG
>Ga0179593_1591271_pt1 | contig 10453 bp, 10 predicted proteins | sample CZODoug2_1_08_16_FD_185931 | JGI IMG/M metagenome (GOLD analysis project Ga0179593, IMG submission 185931) | Vadose zone soil fungal communities from Angelo Coast Range Reserve, California, USA - CZODoug2_1_08_16fungal (PacBio error correction) | ecosystem: Environmental > Terrestrial > Soil >... | reverse complement strand
TCCTGGCATCACCTATGACGCTCCTTTAAGCGGGTGGTCGGGATCCGATGGTGACAACCTCAAAAGTACTTTCTTCTCCTTCAGTCCCCGTCGCGCTTCTCCCCCGATTTTTCCCACACCCCCCACGCGCCCAACGCGCTTGGCATTTCCGTTTTCTTTCCTCAAGATGCCGGTCGGATCGCCCGCTTTGAAGAGGCGATGCTTCTCTTTTTTTTTTCTGGCCACAACGTTGAGCGCTGCGTTTTCTTTTCTTTCCCCCAGCGGCAATTTGCGCCCCTCTTTGTTTTCGCCGATGGGATGAACGTTTTCTTCCTTTCCACGAGATCGCCGAGATTTGCCGAGTCTCTGATTTGCTTTAATGTTTATCCTTTCTGCGGAGTTTGAAGTGGCGTCGGCCCAGTATACGCCGAACTTTCTGTATTTGAACAGGATGCAATTCGCTCATCATCTCCTTTTTCTTTTTCTTTTTTTTTTTCGTCGAGATGATTCTGAATTGCCGAAATCCTGCATCTTCGTGGGTTCCTAGTCAGAAAAAGCCACCTTTTACACTTATGGAATTTGGTCAATCGCGTCCCCGACGAGTTCCCCTCTTTTTTCTGCAGTCGGGTCTTCCGGTTTAGCCAGGCAAATATCGATTCCTGCCTCCTTTGCCCTCCTCAAATTGACTTAAGGAGTCCGAAATGCCCCGAATGTTTCATCTCTGTGTGGCGTAGCAGGACCCCGGCCCCGCCGAAGAAGATAATCGCAGCCCTCGGTCTCGCAGAAAGTCGTCACTGACACGGCATCCGTCACCCATTCAGACGTGCGGGCGATTGGGTGTGTTCTGAATTTTTTTTTTTTCGAGTGTTTGTACATTCCTTCGGGCGACAGTACTGTTTCCTTTTAATGTCCCCTCGATTACCGGCACCTTCGATATGCTGCTTCCCATCGTTGACTCCCTTTCCCTTTAATGGTTTCCCCGTTATATGCCTCTTTCACTGGGCTTGCAAATGGTTGGGCCTCATCCCTTCTTCCCGCTCTGGCTGAACCAGCCGGCTTTCCGGGTGCTTTTCACAAAATCGAATTACTTCGCTAGAATTACGATGCCTCGTCCCTCTCCTTTGCGCGGAATGGTTTTCCGGGTTGCGCCTAGCCCTTTTTCCCACACTTTCCCTCATGAGTCTCCGCACTTAGTTTGTTGGGGATCGCTTTACCCCCCCCTTCGGCGCGCTCAGGAGTTGTCAGGAGGCGCCTTTTTCGTTTTACCTGAGAACATATCGACGATTCTTTATTCATGTTCAGATACACCGCCGCGTTGACTTCCTCCGCGTCGGACCGTTGATCGCAATCGTTCATCGACTCCTAGTTCCTCCCTACCAGTTATCTCTGAAGGCACTTTTCCCATCCCCGTACGCGTATATGCCTCTTCCTCAATTTTGTATCGCGTCTATGCGACGCCTCTCTTTCATACTTTTTTCCCCTCTAGGTCCGGAAGATCTGCGACCGAAACCCCCCCTGCTTCAATAGTGTTTCTAGGCGCATTTTATAAAAACCCCCCTTTTCCGGCGAGGAGATATCAGCTTTGAGGCCGTTACTCCTTTTCCCGGAGCGGCAACACATGCCCCTTTTTTTTGTTACGAGCCCCTCCTCCGCTGAAGGATTTCTTTTGTTTTTAGTTTTTTGGCTATCTCTTCCGCCAAGCCGACTTTTCCCGCCTTTTGCGATTCTTTGTCCAGGAAACCTTCCCCCCTCGACTAGCGATCGGCGTCGGCATCCCTTGCGACTTCGGCATAGGGTTTTTTCCAGTTTTTCCCTTTCTCGTCTTTTCCCAAAAAATGCGTTGTTTTTTCTTTGACGTTCTAGGTCCCAAGAGAAGGTGGTGGGGTTTTTCTAGCTTCGTCCCTCCCTAAGAGCGCCGCCGCTTTTTTTTCCCAAGCCTACGCCGGAGAAAAGCTCCCCCTTGTACGCCCATCAAGATGACCGTTTACGGTGGCTTTTCCCAAGAATCGCGCAGAGCTTTCCTCGGCTGTTGGATTTTTCCCTCCTCTTCACCCCTTCCCGAACAGACGCACTCTCGGAGAAGTCTCGCCCTTCTTCCTCCCCCTTCCCGTTGGCCAATCGAGGAAGCGCGTCATCCCGGCCTTCCTATTGCAGAGACCTCTTTCGAGAAGGTTTCATGGGATCCACCTCGCAGAGAAACCTTTTCGCGCCGCCAAGTCCGCCCCCCCAGTTCGGCAGATAGTCCCCGGCCAATAGATCTCCATGGCAGTCCCTTTCTAGCGCAGCCTTGCTAGGTCGCGCTCAATCAGTTTTCCCTTGCAGCCCTTCTTCATAGACTTGTGAACCTATTTCCTATGTTAGGTCCGAGAGACTGTTAGAAGGTTTCGAATCCTTTATATTGCGATGAACGATTGAGATAAACGGTTTCCTTCTCCTGAAGCCCCTTCCCCCCCCCCCCCACCGCGAGGATGGTCTTTTTTGGGCGTAATCGTAGATGATGTAAGTCCCTTTCCCCTCCCCCCCCGCGTGCAAGAGCCTCCTGAAACAGCCGAAGCGCGCGTTTTTTGCTTATCGTTCGTACTGCTTCAAAGAGACATCGCCCCCCCCCTTCGCCAGAGAATTATGTACATGTGTCGGTTCCCTTTTTGCGCCGTAGTCAGAACTTCTCCTGCGCGAGGCGATCTAGTTTTCCCCCTTAAATCCTGCCCTGCTGAATGAGATGTTGTTTTTTAGTTCCCGTGCGATTTTTAAGACCCATGAGCAGTCTTTCCCCGGCCAACCTTCTTCATGAGAGGTCCCTGGAGAACGGCACGCCCTTTCTTCTCCGTTAACGAGGTCCTTCCTAACTCATGACTCCCCCGAAGGTGATTTACTTTTTGAGTCTTGATCGACATAGTTCCCCGCACCAGTCATTTCAGTATTACCGGTCCGATTCGTCGCTTCGACACACCAACTTCCCATCCTCCCCCCAAAGAGACTTGGTGCTTCCTGCCGTAAGATTGACGGACGGTCGATACGCATCCCCTCCTTTGCGGGCGCTGTCGTGTGGTCTTGCCGTTCGTGCCGTTGATTCCCCCCGCTACTCACATGATCTCGTTTTGCTTGACCCTAGTCAAGAGGCAATTTTTCCTCCCCGCTCCCCTTAAGTCGATATTGCCGGGCTCACGAGGACCCTTTGTTCCACCTGAACCTTTAGAGTCCTGTCCGCGTCGTGGACAGTTTTTTTCACTTTCTTTTTTTTGCCTAGCTCGTTTGAAGTTGGCTGGTCTTCCCTCCGGGTCCTGGCAAGATTTGCAATTCCGCTCATCATCTCCTTTCATTTTGTTGCGAGAGATTTTTTCTTTTCCTTTCCCGACCCTGTAAATCGCGGTATCGTTTTTTCTTTTTGATACCGCCACGTCACAACCGCCTGCGGATTGTCCCCCTTTTCGTGGCCCTTTTCAATCCCCTTCGATGCAGTGGTCTTCTATCCTTTTGTTGTCATATCATCGGAAGCGCGAGCGCGCGCCCCCCGCCGCCCTTTCCTTCCTCTACATTCGGCTATGTGTGATGGCCGTTCCTGCACGAACGGCACCGATTCCCCGGAGCTAATAGACTCCTAGACGCGTGAGTTCTCAGACTTCATGTGCATCCTAAACTGCCTCCCTTCACCCAGGCCCCGGTTGGGAGATTTCTTGTGTGGTGCAGTCAGAGGAGCGACGTTTCCCCCTTCTCCCACCTTTGCTGTGTCACAATGTGATAAAAGTACTACGGAAATCCTCTCTCCATGCGTTTCTTATTAAAAGAGTTAGTTTTAGATTTTCCTTTTTTTTTCGTTTCTTCTGGAACATCCGGAGGTGCGGCAGATTGCCCTCCCCCTCGTTGATTGCTGATCCCTGACCAAGAGCTTACGTGCAGGGAGACCAGAAGTTTTTCCTGGGTTCTTTCTGAAGGCCTCGTCCCGACCCCTCTCGCCTTTTCCAGGAATTCCGGTTGCCTGCCAGGCAACCATCCACCCAATGTACTGCTGCTTCCCCTCTTTCGGGCGCTGGGGACGACGCCACGACAAGTCGTTTGCCTTTTATTTCGGGGGTAAGGAGTCCGTCTCCAAGCCTTTTTGTAAGTCGACCACATAATAGACGATTACGCTTCCAATCCTTCCCCCCCTCCGCCGCTGGGAATTTGCGGCAAGGGGAAGGCGTATTCGGTGATCGGCACTTATCCTTTTCCCCTGATATCCCTTTATGGTGAACAATTGACCCCATTTACTGCCATGAAAGACGCCAAACTTCTCCCTCTCTGGCCGTGCATGCTGAGAAGCAATTGCCGGTTCCCCTTATAACTCTCCCCTTTCAGAGTCCCCGCTCAAGTCATTCGAGTTTTCCGGGTCTTACGAGATGACGAAACTTGTGTGCCCCCCTTTGCTTTCTTGTTTCTGAGGTTCTATCACATGGGCAGCCGGCATACATGGCCGCTCCCATCGCTCCTTAGAAGTTTTTTTCTTACCTAATCTTAGAGATGGGAGTTTGTCAGTTACGTCGAGTTTTCCCTTTTTTTCGGGGCCGGGTGGAATGTCGATTCCTCTTCCGAGATTTTTCCTCTCCCCGATTTGAGACTTTTCCCCTTTGCCGTCAAAAGGTTTTCCCCATTCTTAAGGTCGGATCATAGTGCGTCCCGGCGGCTCAAGGGCGGTTACTCCGGCTGCGCATGCAACCCCTTTGAGGACCATATATCCCTCTGTTTCTTTTGTTTGAAGATATATTTCCTCCACAGACTTAGAGCGCCGGCCTTTAGATTTTGATGCCCGTGTAGGCATTGATTGTGACGCGCAGTCTCTTCTCTCAGGTTTGTCCTGCGAAAGAATTCGCGCCGTTCTCGTTTTCTTCCCCCTCTAATTGCAGGGCCCCCTCTTTGCCCCTTCAAATTTCCCAATACTCCCAGTTTGAGCATTCCCCTCGTACGTCACCAGGACTTTGGGCAAGGTTCGCGGACTTTTTCCCCTTTTCCCCGTTCAACTTGGCTTTTCAGATGATCCGGCTGTCCCAGTGTACTTACCCTTCCCCTTAGAACCCCGCATGGTTGTACTGTACGCAAACAAGTTCGCTCTCGTCCCTCCTTCAAATTCCCCCCCCCCTCTTTGACTTGAGGTCGCCATCGTCGCGTCGCAATTTTTGGATCTTTTTTTCTTGCATATCCGGTGCAACGTTTTCCGTTTTTTGAGGGGTCGAGAGAACCGAATTTTTCCCCTGCCTGGTCCATGTAGATTTTGGGCGGTTTTCCGTCGCCTGATACCCCCCCCCTTTCCTGAATACCTTCCAGTGAAGACTTAAGCGCTCTTTTTTTTCTTTAAGGGTGCGCGTAATCGTCGTTCGAGCCGTTCCACCTCCACACGAGGAAGAGCCTCCCGAAATCCTTTTGCAAGTCGCATCGACTCTTCTGCTGATAAAACAGCGCCCACCCTCCCCCCCTTTCAACTCCTTCTTTAAATTTGTGCCGGGCATGGGCAGGACCTGTCCTTTTCCCGCCTTCCTCTCTCCCGCGTCCTGATAGAGGTCAAGATGGCCCTTTTAAAACTCGCAATGCGAGAAATGATTTTTCCCCACGAAAGTAGGAATGAGGGCCCCCCGTTACCTTCATTCTCTCCCTTCTGAGGCCCCCACATTGCGCGCACCTCCCGTTTCTGTTTTAGTCTGCTGAAAGGAAAAACCCGTCCCCCGACACTTTTCCCCCCTTTTCGTACGTGCAGCGCTCACGTTGCCGTAGTAATGCTTTTTCCCCCTTTTCCAAATTTGGTTGAAAACAGCCCTCCCCCTCGAATGTTTCCCCCTTCGCTCTTTTCGTTTCGAAAAATCTGACAGAGCCCGCGATTGGGGAAGTAGGCGTTCTGCCCTTTTTTATCCCGTTTCTTTCTCTACCTAAAGAGTACTTCTCTTTTAGTTCCAGTTTTCGTCGTGGTCTTTGCCCGTTCGTGCCAGACATTCCCCCCCCCCCCTGAAATTGGCGCGACGGACAAGCCCTTTTTTTTTTTTTTTAATTACCCTCTTTTTTCCCCCTTAAGAGTCGAAGACAAGACGGCATCCTAGATTTCTTTTTGTAACCGAGTGCCCCCCCCTCAACCCCCTCTCTCTTCTTGAGGTGACGTATCGGCTGAAACCCCCTTAGTTTTTCGATACCTCTTTTTTTCCTTTTCAAGAGACTTTCCCTCTCTATTTTCTAAGAATCCGTTTTTTTGTTTGTCTTAGAGTCCTTGACCCCCTCCCTAATGTTACCAATCTCTTTGTTCCCTTTTCCCTCTCCGAAACCCCTTCAAACGCTTTCTTTCTTTTCTTTCTGGCACCCTTCCACCCCTCTCCTTCAACCTGGAGATGAAGTAGTGGTCTTCATATTTTAGCCCGGCAATATAGAATCGAAGCCCCAAATTGCGTCCTTTCCCTTCGAAGCATAATGCGGCTAAGCTTGTGGGCCGTGCAAGACGTCCACCTCCTACTCTGATCCTAGAATCTTTCGTTTCTAGTCCGAACTAGTCAAGTCGCCTCCTTCCCCTAGGCACCAACTGTTGGGAGCGGCGATTGGGTGGTGCGTAGACCTTCGTTTCGTTCCCTACAGGTGTTCCTTTTCCCTTCCTTCCCATTGACTGTTTCGGTTGCACACTCTTCCTACGGAACCTTGAGCTTTCCCCCCTTTCCCCTCCTTTTTTTTCCGCGTTTTTTCTGGTTTGCGTCTGCCTGACCATCCGGGTGTTGCAATTTTTCTTTTTTTTTCGAAGTTTTTTTCCTTTCTGAATAGCGGACGTGAGGTCGACTTGCCTAGCCTTTGAAGCGCATTTCGATGCGTCCTCCTCCTCCCGCGCAGCTTCCTTGCTCAAGGATGGCCTGCCCATGCCCGGACCAAACCCTTTACAGCCTTTCCCGAACTGATTTTTACTCGGGCCGATGGGGATCGACGCCAGCCTCCCGTCGCTTGCGTAGGCGGTCAGGAGGCGATCTGGGTTTGGTTTCCTTTGACTTTTTCTTCCTTTCTCCCGTTTCAAAATCACGTTCAAGCCATTTTCATGAGTTTCACGGAAGGCGTATCGGATTCCCTCCCTAGCCCCACCGCTCTCCCGCTGCGTGCCCCTTCGAAAATTCTCGCTTTTTCCCCCGAAACTGCAATCGTTTCCTTTTCAGGCTTTCGCATCCCCAATTGCCTTGCGATTTTTTTTTTTTCTCCTATTCACCAATGCGATGAGCTAATAACTCATCGCCCTTTTCCGATCTTTCAGGTCGATTGCCGAACTTGCTGCCAACCAGTTTTTGCCATCGTTTTCTCGGCGATAACCCACGGGGCAGCCGCCTGCCCTCACCTTTTAGTCAAGCTGTGTGAAAGCCCTTTCCGAGCCAAACCGTAAGGGGCAGTTAAGTCCCCATGCTCCCCCCCTCCTCGCTTTTGGTCTGGTTGGCCGGTGCCCTTCCGGGATTCTATTAAGCCCCTTCCTAGACCCTCTCCCCCCCTGAACTTTGTCTAGGAAACTTTTCACCTTGACAGGTCCAGAGAGATCAGGCTGGTTCCCCTTCGTGCGCTCTTCCCCCCATCAATCGGTGATAGGCTGCGGGTTACCTTCTGCTTTCCCCCCTTTCCCGTTTGGAGGACCCCCCCTATCATTTACTTACCCTCCTTTTTTTGTGTTCGAGAGTTTTCCTCAAAACGAGATTTTCCCCGCCTCTGCCTTACACCGCCAGTTCTGCCGCAGTCGCCTGCCCTTCCTGTTTTGGAAGAATCCTCTTTTTGACCCCCGCAGGTTGGCCGGTTTCGCACTCCTCCTTTTCGTTTTTCTTGTGAGGCGAGAATCTCAGCACCGGCCGCCCCCCCACGAACTCCCCTGAAGCGGTTATTATAACCGTTCCTTTCGGTGTTTGACAGGGCACTCGGAAGGGCTTTTTTCCCCTTATGCTCCGCTTGCAGGCTGCAAGTGTTAAAGACTTTTTTTTTTCTTTTCCCCCTCTGGAGTCTCTCAGTTGTCGCAAAACAATTTTTCTGCATTCCCACGTCAACATGTCGATGACCGTGATCTCTTCCTCTGACCATAGAGTCGCGTCAACCCTTTCTCCCTTGATGTTTCCTCTCCCGGTGATTGCCACGACCCTTGCTTGACGTGAAGGCAGGTACGACTGTCCTCCTTTGTTTTTGGTTATCTTTTGTCTGAACCTTCATAAAATCCCCCCCGCATACCTTTCGACTAAGCGCTTCTGTTCCTTTATTTGTTTCCCCCCGATGATTTTGTGCCGTTTCCATTCCCACTTTTTTCAGTCGCTCACCAGCCGACCTTTTTTTTGCCCGCGCCTAGAGTATCGGCTCCTTTTGCCCAGCCCCTCTCCACCAATTCGGGGCATCCATTTGCTCCTGGGCATGGGAAGGACCCTTCTCCCTTTTCGCACTTTACCTGAGAGAGGCTCCCCTTACCCCTCTTTACCCCATGCGCCTGCTAGGAATGCTTGTTGGTCGCCTCATTTCTTTTGTGTCCTCCTTTTCTAGCCGTTCATCGTGAGGCCAAACCATTGCGCTATTTTCGAGCAGAGACGGCCAAACCCCCGCCCCTTACTCTCCCCCCCCAACGCTGCATAATGAATGAGACGAAGTGCCCGTAGTAATCGGCTTGGTTTTAGACCCTTTTTTTTTTCCCCCCCTCCCAAAGTCCTGGAAGGAGCAGGAATTTCGTCTTCTTGACCCAACCCAATCGACAGAGCCCCCCCCCCTCTATTGGTGCCTTTATGCCCTTACGAAACGAGTCGGATATTCTTTTTCCCCCCCGATTCTCCCTGGAGTTTTGAGCCGTAGTAGTATGCCTGTCATCCCTGGAGACGGCCCCCAAGCGCTTCGTCATGATCTCGGCGAGCATTCTGCGCCCTCCAAGGCCCTTTTGCGCGCCGCCTTCAATCGCCAGTTTCCTTTCGGACTTCTCCCTCCCCCCCCTCCTCATACGCAGAGACTGCGTTTCACCCCCTGCCCGAGAATCGCAGGCGTTTGGGCGTTTTCGTCCGTGAACCCTGCCCTGTTATCTCTACAGGATTTCGGCAAGTCCGTTTGTTTTTTTAATCTCTCTCTTTTTCCTCCGTTTGTTTTTTTCTTTCATGATGTTTCTTGCCGAAATCCTGTTCCCCTTTTGTCTGCATCGACTCCCCGACACACCAAACGTACACTTCATGTCTTGAACCCGGTCACGACGCGGCAAATCGATGCCGTGTTTCTTCCTAGTTTTCCTTACCAATCGAAGTGCGAAGAGGCGCCCCCCCCTTTTTGCCGTTTCACGTCCGCCGAAATGCCCCTCTCTTCCCTTTTAATTCGGCACGAACGGAAAACATCCTCTTCTTTGTTCCCCCTGAGCCCTCGCGGGAGGTATCGTCTCATTTCCCCGGCCTGCATCATAAACGCGTCCCCCCCTTCCTCTTGTCTGTGGGGTGGTGTCGAAGACGCCGCTTCTTTTGTAATTCTCCCCTTTTCCAGTGACTGCGGTTGTCACCCCCTTCCACCGATTACTACGGCACCTTCTCTGCGCATGTTGCCTTCCACCTTTTGAAACGTGCTTCCGTTTTGCCTTTGCCGACCATCGGGTTGCTCCTTTTGATCCTCTCTTTCCTTTCCGTGCATTTTCACAATATGGGTCCCCCCGCCTCGGTTCTTTACAACTGCAGCTTTTCCCTTTCCTTCCATTTCCGCGCTGCCCGCAGGAAGGATTGCCAGTGAGCCTTTCCCCCCTGGTAAAAAAAGGTACAGATTCCGCGTCGCGTGGCGGGGGCGTCTTCCTAGCTGCCTCTACTGCGAGGAGCTGCGCTTAGGTTTTTGCTGTCTTTCTCCTCCTTTTTTCCTCGTGGCCGGTCCCGACATCCGAAGCTTCAAATCCGTTCAAGATTCCCGCCTCCTCGCCTTCCCCCTTTCCATTTGACCGTTGATCGAATTATTCTCTTACCAGTTTGCGTGACCCTCTAAGATGCCTGCACTAGCAGAACCTTCCCCGTTGAAACCTTTCTCTTTCAGAAGTTTGAGCAGCAAATTGACCGTTTGATTCCCCTACTTTCCTTCCCCCCTGCCTCGATCCCTTTTGTAATCGAAATGTGATGAATACAGTTTTCCTATGCCGAAACTTGTTTGCGACTTGCCAGGCCCCCTCTCCCTTTTTGTTCTCGCTCAGGTTTCTCTCACCACGGGGCAGACGGCTAGCCTTCCCTCCCCCCCATCTTTTCCTTTCTCCTACTTCTTTTTCTCCCGAAATTTAATAATGAATTGCCCTCCCAGTTACCTTTCCGGAATGCTCGCCTGAATTTCGTATGTTTTTCTTTCGTGGGAGATTTTTTCCCTTTGGTGTCCCCCCACCAGTGGGGGGACACGCCGACTTCCAGCTGATTTTTGCGCGGAAAACGGCCCTGCCTTGTCATCTCTCTGCCCTTCTCCCTTCTTTGCGCGAACGGCTCCTTTCAACGGGTTCTTCCCCCTTCAATTCCTTTTTTTTGGCAAAACTTGG
>Ga0179593_1583060_pt1 | contig 10453 bp, 9 predicted proteins | sample CZODoug2_1_08_16_FD_185931 | JGI IMG/M metagenome (GOLD analysis project Ga0179593, IMG submission 185931) | Vadose zone soil fungal communities from Angelo Coast Range Reserve, California, USA - CZODoug2_1_08_16fungal (PacBio error correction) | ecosystem: Environmental > Terrestrial > Soil >... | reverse complement strand
TCTACCGTGCACTCTCCCTTTAGATGGTTGGAGTTTTTCATTCGTCCGTCTTCATGTGGGAAGTTGTAGTTTCTGTTTTTTGTTCCAATAAGTCACTGTTCCCCTCTTCCTGCTGGTCCTTTCCCCTTCCTTTTTAGAGGATTGTAGACCCCTTTTTTTCCCTTGTAACCGGAAGTGTTTTGTACGTTCCCCTCTTCCTTAATCTTAGCACTCCGGAGTTATTCACTTCTTTTGAGGACAGCTGGGTGTTTTTTCTTCTTGGGACCTTTTAGTTTTATTTTCCAGCCCTTCTTTTGACCGTCTTTTTTTTCTTATACTAAGTTTTAATCACTTAATTTTGTCCCCCCTGCCTGAAATAATACCCAACTTTCTTCAGGTTCGAGCCTTTACCCTATACTCTGAGAGACTTTCCACCCCCTTTCCTCCCCTTTGTAATTTTCCCCTTTTTTTTTTGTGTTTCGTAGTGTCCCGCGCCCTACTTTTTTCGCTTTCCAGACGGAAGGACGTTCCCAGGAGATGTACTTTAGTCATATCATAGTTTTCCTTCGGTAGTGGTTGCCCTTCCCTCCTCCCTTGCAATTTCCCCCCCTTCTTTTTTTTTTTTAATGCATTAGATGAAACAGTCTCCCCTTGGGGGCCTCTCGGCCAGGACGGGGTTCTGGTTATGGGTCTCGAGTCCCCACTGGGGGTGCGAATTTCGCCAGGGCCCGATTTTGAACCCCATTTCCATTCCCCCGTTTTCTTTTCCCTATCGAAACAAGTTCTGTTTGCCCTTCCCTTTTGTCCTATAGAGACCGTTCTTTTTTGATCTAAGAGATTTGTCGATTTGAAGATTTAAGCCTGGACCCCTCCCCTTTCTTTCTTTGAACTTTTCTTCCCTTTCTCGTCACTTCCCTTTCGGGACCCCCACCCTTTTTTTTTACTTCCTCTATCTTTCAGTGCTTCAAGGATCCGAGTTTCCCGCCAAAAGGTACTAGGTTCTGCTGAGTTTTTCCCCTCTCTTCCCTTGCTGTTTTTTCCTTTTTAGTGGTGGTTCTTCTTTTTCCCGCATCCACAGGAAAGACCCCCTATTTCTTCCCAATCTTGTCACTGCCTCCCCTTTCCCCTTCTTCTCTCTCGTTTCTTCTGTCTTGTTTTTGATTATCTTTCTGTTTACAAAAATCGACTTTTTTTTTGAGAGAGTCCTTCTGTCCGGGAACGGACAGTTTTTCCCCTTTTCCCTTTTCTTTTTCGATGCACGCTGTATCGGCGAATAGAAATCTATCGATCACGCCGGTGTCTCCGTTTCTGGTTAGAAGCGGCGACTCTTTCCAGACCCCATTTTCCCTCCTCCAGATGTTCCTTTTGTATGTCTTGCTCGTTTCTGTTTTTTTTCTCGCCGGAGTTAATCAGGATGATCCCCCTTCTAAGCGGGAATGGTCTCGAGGATTCCCCCGGGGGCTGATTCCCGCGGCCGCGAACTCTCTTCGTTTTGATTTTCCTGCTTCCTTTTGTCCTGTTAGGGTTCCTTAAATGTTGGCCTTTCGACTTTTCGTTCTTCAAGAATTCCGTTTAGTTTTTCCCATTATAGGTTTTGTTTCTCTCCGCTGGGCTTCTTTGTTCTTCTTTCCAGGTAGGCCAGACTCTTCTCTCTTTTCCCCTCCTTCTTTTTGAGAGTTTTTCCTTTTTTTGGGACTCTCTCCTGACGAAGCACCGTTTTGACAGGACGTCTCTCCCCCCCCCCCCCCCCCCCACCATGTCACCTCTCTCCTTGTTGTTATTAGTCACAGGAACCTTTCAGCTTTCCCCTTTCTCCCCCCCTGTTAAGTCTTTCTTATAACCTCCCCGAATCCGCCCCCCCCCCCCCCCCCCATTCCTGGAAAAGTTTTCGCGTTTTAGACAAGCATTCTGCACCCGGAAGAAGTAAGTACCTTTTTAGATCAGATACTACCTTCTAAACCCCCGATAGCCCCTTTGTCCCATTTCTGGAAGCCCTAAGTGATTGACAAACCTCCGTTTACCTTTCCCCCTTTTCGTTTAGGCTCCGATAAAAGAACAATTATGTCTCTTCCTGGACTGTCCCCTCTTTTGATGGACTCGTCCATCGTCTCGTTCCTTTTCCGCTTTATGTAGATCTTCGCGGTCGAAGTCCTTCCAGATCGATTCCTGTTTTTTCCCCCATTCTTTCGAGAGTCTACGCCCCGCCCTTTCTAAAAAGCCTCCCCCTTCCGATAGACCGTTTTGGCCCCCTACCCTTTTTTGTTGTTGCAATTTTTTTTGCAGAGTTTTTTTATCCTGGCGACCCTGTGCAGGAACTCTTACCCCTCGGGGACCAACAACGTTGAATAGTGAGTCCCCCCTCCCCCCTCGTTTAACTTCTTCCGAAATTCTCGATTTTATCCCTTTTCAGCTTTCCCCTCACCAATGCGAGAGTCTAACGCCGGTTGTATGACCCGTTTATGTTTTTCTTACGCCCGGTTTTCTTTTTCAGGAAGTTTTCCATGTACTTCCCTTCCTCCCTTTTTTGGACCAGCTTTATCTCCTTTTTTCTGAAAGTTTCTCAGGAGAAGAAGTAGACTAGTCTTCCTCCCTTGAGCTTTTCCCCTAAGTTTAAGTCTATTCTGTTAGGGTTGTTTTTCTCCCCTAAGTTGGTCCTGTATCCAATAACATTCCTCTATGGTTTCCCTAGAGGGTTCCCCTGCATTTCCTCCTTCGTTTTGTCCCTATCCTTTTTCTCTTTTTTTTATAATTCAGGGACTTAGTTTCTTAAAGGCCGTGCTTCCCCTTTTTGTTTTCCCCCCCGCCAAGACCTCCTGAGTCGTTAGCAGCTGAGCGGAGGAGAAGGCGCTTCCGCACCGTGCTGTCGGCCGCCTCTTTACCTTGAGCCACCCCTTTGCCACTTAAGCCTTTCTTTCCCGCCCGTGGGTCCTGATCAAGTCGTCGAATTTTTTTGCCCGGGAGTCTTCCCTTCGTTTATGTTAGTCTCTGCTCACGCTTCGCCATCTCCTCTTTCTCTTTTTTTGTTTTGAATGATGCCTCCCCTTCCAGAAAGGAGTTTCCCTGCCCTAAGAACCCTGGACTCTAACCTATATCTCTGCCCTTTCCCCCGCCTCAACTTTTTTTTTTTTTTTTGTAGGCGCTCTCCATTTCCTGGCCCCCCCCCCCCCCCCTTCCGTTGTTACTTGGAATGTTTGCATGGGTACCGAGTTCTTTTTCTTCCCGGTCCTTTTCGTGTCCCTTTGCCAGTGATGTAACAGCTTTCCCCCCCTCCCCCCAATTTTATTCCCGGCATACACGTTAGTGCCGTTAGCGTATTTTCGGATCTTCCCACACCCTCCCCCTCTTTTTTTGTTTTGTCGGTATCTTCTGAAGCACCGGTCTTTTGGGTTCTCTTTTGTCCCCTGATTGTATTGTCCCCCTAAGTGCTTTGAGTGAGTTGTTGTCTTCTTTTCTTTTTTTATGCGCTTTCCTCCCCCCTTTTTTTCAACGTATGTTTTCCCTTCTTTTTGACTGTCTCTTACTCTACGTGGAGAACAGTCTGCAATTTAACGGTAAGTGGGCTTTTCAGCCCCTTTCACCCCTCTCTCGGTTCCTTCCCCTTAGGTATTAGCGTCCGATTCGGAGCCAGGGACGCCCGTTTTTTTTCGCGTAAGTTGGGTTCCTCTTTGTCTCCCCCCTGCTGATCACGCCTCTTGTGCCCTTCTCTCCTTTTTTAATGACCTCCCCACCGGTTCCCCTCCCTGGTCCTCTGCCAGTTAGTTCTCCTCATTCAACATGCACTAGGCAATTAAAACTGACCGGAGTCAGGGATTTTTTTACTTATGTTCCCTCTCCCCTACGTCCCCTTATTCCAGCAAGGACAGGCGGATGCTTCCCAGTGAATCGTCTCTTTTCTCCCGCCCCCCGGGTAGATTTAACTTTAAATTTAAGAAAGGCCCCCCCCCCCCCCCCCCCCCCCCCCCCCCCCCCCCCGGTTCCCCTCCTTTTTTTCCAAGAAATTTTCCGACACCTGGTGAGCTGCAACCGCTTTCCCCCCCCTTTTGTTGGTTTTGTTGGTTTGTTTTGTTTTTTTTTTTTGCTGACACGTTTTTCGCCTTTTTCTAGTTTTCACTCTTTTCTTACGTACCCCCAATTCTTTTTTTTGAAGGACATCTTTTTCACGTTCCAGCTTCCAACTCCCTTCCCCTGATTAAGTACACGTTTAGTCCCCTCAGTCTTTCCCGCCTTGAGTGATCCAGAATGTTTCAGATGTTCTGGACTTTTTTCCTCGTAGGTCAATTTTTTCCCTGAGCCGTCATGGCTGTACTCCGGCTTTTTCACTCCTCCCCTTCACCCTATTCCTTTTGATTTTAAAAGGAGGGAATCCTCATTGTAGGGCTACGAGTCCACTATCATCCCCCCCGGCTCCACCCCATTTTTCTTCGTGACGTTTTTTTAGTCTAGCCTCTTATGCGAGGGATTCCTACCTTTTGGGGTGACTTTCGTTAGGTCAAAGAAATCACGGCTAACCTTTCTCTTTCTCCCCCCGGCGGATAAACCCCGCCCTTCCCCTCTCTTCCTTTTGGTTTTTCCTCCCCCTTCTTCCTTTAGAAGCTAAAGTCCCTTGTCCGCTTGTGACGACGTTTACCCTTCCCTTACATTCCGGCCTTGCTTTTTCTCTGGATAATTCCTACCTTCTGGAATTCCCATGGAAGTCTCGAGCAGTCTGTTCCGGTTGAGATGTCGAGGATAACCTAGTAATTTTGCCTCTCTCACCCCCTCTGGTTTAACTAGTAGGTCTTCTTTTTTTTTTGCTTGACTCGGGAAAGTTTACTCTGGGATTAGGTTTGTTTTATCCTCTCTCCTCTTTCTTGGATCGTTGCCCTTCTTTTTGAACGGCTCTAGGACCGTTTTCTGACCCCTTCCACAGAGATGGTTCCTCGCTTTTAGCGGCGGTGTCTTTTTCTTTTCTTCCAGGACTGTCCCTTCCCCTGTTGTGGTTCTATAGTTCCAATTGTTCTGTCTGCTCAGACCCCCTAAGGTTCGGGCTCCCAGGGGATTCGATGTCCTAGAGACCTTTTTCTTGACTTGGGCCCTTGCCCGCGTTTCTGCCTGCGAGATTGATGTTCCTCTCCTTCCTTTTTTTGTGTTCGAGAGCCAGTCTCAAGGGAAGAGAAGGAATTGATGAGGAGTTCGCCCAAGGATTAATAGCCTTCTTCTGTAGCCCTGCTTCCTTCTTCTCCATTTCTTTTTTTTTGCTCACCCGGTTCCCAGTTCACCGTCCTTTCTAACCCTCCACCCGACTCTCCACACGCGCGTCCAGTTTTCTGTCGTTTTTTTTCAATGCCTCCACGCGGCCCCTCTCCCCCCCTCCCCGCAGCGGTCGCCTCGGCAACTCTCGAGATGCATGTGTTTTTCCCAACCCTTATCGACTGTTTCCTCTAAGAGAATCCATCTTTTTTTACGAGGACCGACAAATAGGGGGTATCCGCTGAGTTTCCCCGCTTTCCTCCGATTGCCCTTCCTTGCTAAAGCTCACCGCCCGTACGGTTTTCGGAAAGGAATCCTCAGCCTGTTCTTCCCCTTCCCCCTCGTCCGCCTTTCTCTTTTGCAATTGTCTCCTTGGCCCCTCCTGATTTGAGACACGCTGGAAGTACAGGGTAGACTTCCCCCCCTCCAGCTTTGAAAAATGACGAATACTCTCTCATGAGGTCGGTGGAAAGAACCCTTTTTTTACTCTTGCGTCTTGACGCTTTTCTTTGCTGACCTTCTTCTTTTCTTCCCTTAAAAAACATCTTTTCTAAAAAAGTTAGTCCAATTGGGGGCCCTCTCTTTCCCCCCCCTTTTCTCCTTTTTTCCCTGTTTTTCTGCTGCCTAAGAGGATCCTTTTGTTCCGAAATCTTAGATTGAACGACCTTCCCCTCCTTTTTTCCATCCCCTTTTTGTACCCTTTTCTCTACCTATGTTCCTTCGCGTGCCAGCTCTTCCGAATTTCATCATTTTACGGACTTAGGGACCTCGATGAAAGCCTCTCTCACGACTTTTTTTTTTTTAGCCAATTTTGGCATCAACTTGTTCCCTTTCCCCATTTCTGCTTTTGAGTGCTTTCTTTCCCTTATCGAAACAAAACGTGTTGACTTGGTTTTTTTCCCGTAAACCCTTTTTCGCCCCGGGGTAGCTTTGGTCCCCCCCTTCTTTTTCCCTCAACGTTTTTTTTCTCTCCCGTTTTTTTGGTACATGACGATTTTATTTCTTCAGCGGTTCCTTAAGGGTTTCCTTTTAATGCCATTCCCCGATTTTGAAGAGCTCTCTTTCTCTCTTCCTCCCCTCTCCTTTCTCTACCTTTTTAGCGGGGTAGTTACCCAGTTAAATCCAGCTTTTTCTCCCAGATTGTGCCCCCCACGACTTTAGTAGGTCTCTTTCTTTTCTAGAGACCTGTGGTTGACCCTGTCCTTCTCTGCTTGCGTCCCCCTTCTTTTTGAACTAGGTTGTTTCTTTCCAATGCCCCTCGGAAGGAGACTTTCCCCACCGCCAGGAAGCGCTCCTCAAGTCCTCTTACGCTTTTCTCTCCTCTTATTTTTGATCAAGCCCCCCCTCGTTGGATTATAAAGACTCCATTCCTTGACCTTTTTTTGTTGGGGAAGACGCTCAGGCCTCCTTTCTTGCTCGCTTTTAGCTTTTTCTTTAAAGGTTTCCTATGCCGCTAGCCCGCCCCTCCCCCCCAACGTCCTTCTCCTTTCACCGAATGCCAAAATGACCCTCTTCCGTCTTCTCGTAATTATCCTTTGTTGTTGTGAGTTTTTTGCTTCTCATGATGACAGGTGTTTCCCTCTTTTTTTTCTTTCTTTCATTCTTAGAGAAGATTTTTTTTGTTTTATATTGTTCGTTTCCTCCCCCCCCATCCTTTTCCCCCTGTGTTCAGGGTGACCCCCCACTCATTAGGAACTTTTTCAATCTCTTGCCCGGGGAAAAGGGATTGGTCGTTTCCTTTTCTGTTTTTTTGCTTCCCCCTTCCTCCTGCCCTGTTTCTCCCACGTTTGCGGCCTCCCTTCCTCCTTATCGTTTGGAAATCTTGCTAGATATTTCCTCCCTTTTAGGGAGGCCTGAGTCTCCATTGGAATTCCTTTCCGTGCACCTTCTTCTATCGGGTTTTTCGCCATCAGCCTTTTTTCGTCCTTCATCCACGACCCTCAATCCACAGTAGAGTTTTTGACTCCTCAGTCGAGCGTCTTGCCTGGCCCCTCTTTCCCCTTTTCCGATTTTTGTTTCTTTTTTTCTTCATTACGCTTCCACTTCCTCTTCCTCTCCCGCCTGCGCTAGCGCCCTTAGACCTTGGGTCGTGGGGCCCCCCCGCCACCAAGGACAGGTCCATATACCCGCACCGTGCTGTCGACCCTCTCCCCCCCACCCTTGAGCTTACCCCTCTAGCACCTTTCCTTTACGCCGCTTGACGGGTTTCTCTTCCTTAACGTTCATTTTCGACTCCGCAAAACGTTCACTGTTGTTAGGAAAGCAGTTTGTTTTCTCGATACCCCTTTTGAGTTCTTTCGGTCCCCTCTCCCCCCCCTTCCGGCTTCTCCATTCCTCTCTTTTGGCTCTAATCATGTTCTGATCTTTCTCCGGTTCTTTAGTCAGCTCCTGGCTGCCCTCCCCGAAAGGGTAAGATCAACAAGGAATCGAACCCCCTTCGGGGGCCTTCCCCCCCCATGTGACCGAAATTTCTGTCTCTGACCCACCCCCCCTTTCCCCTTCTGATTGTGGTGAGCGGAGTTACCAAGAACTGAGGAACGTGATCTTCTGTTTTCAACCTCGGGTGCTGACGTTCAGCATCGTTCGGAAGACTCTCCCCCCTCCCTCCCTTTTATCCATTTATTTAAATCCCTTTTTTGTAAATACTTTGCGTACTTCCTCTTTTTTCCCGCCCTTGTATCTAGGGCAGTTCCCCAGTGAATTTTGGACACCCCGACCTGGTCTGAGCTGCTCTCCTCTCTCTCCCCCTCTTTTTTTTCCTGGGGCTTCTACTAGCCCAGTCAGCGGCGTTTTCACTTCCTGTCGATAGAGCCTTTGCGGATCGATTCCCGGGAGAAGCAAGCTCCAATGTCACCCTCTTTTTTTTCCTCTTTCTTGAGATGCTTTCTGTTGGGGTTCGACGCGTGTTTAGCCATTCCTTCTCTCTGCCTCTTTCTACGGCCGGCTTTATGAGGCGAGGATCTCTCTGACGTTCCCCGCCCCTTTTTCGATTTATATTCCTTTTATTTGTGGTCTTGTTCCTTCAATTGATAGGTAATCTTTTTGCAGGTCTATCAATTCATCCCCTCCCTCGCTTGTTTATAAGGCCTTAATTCCTTTTTTCGAATCTGGAAAATCTTTTGGATGTCGGAAGGTAGGTTTATCATTTATTTTACTACCTACCAGTGTTTTTTTTTCTATATCTTTATGGAATTCTTTTCCGCGCCTTCCTCCCGCAAAGTTTTTTTCAGTAGAAAATTCTATGACAGAGACGATAGACTTTCGTTTCTCCTAGTTCACCTGACCCTTCTCCCAGGGCTTCTTTAAGGTTTTTCTTACTGGATCCCCTAAAGACTGCCCTCCCGTCCCCCTATCGTACCTCGCTTTTTTCCCGAATTGCTCCCCTCCACCTTTTTCAAGCAGACCTAGCCCTCCCAGATTCAAGGCATGTTGACAAGCGTCTAAACCTCTGCAGTCGTCCCTATGCAGCATTCTTTTTTTTTTCTTCCTACCCGATTACCCAAGTTGTGTCGGCCGCGTCATTTTTCCGATGGTTTCTCTTCCCCCCCTTCCAAGCCTAACCGTCTTTCTTTACGATTCAAGTTATGAAAAGAGGCCTTTCCGCTTCAAATCTTCCCTTTACTTCCTTTAGTTTTGTGAGGATCAGAAGATCTCCTAAGCTCAAGTTCCCCTCTTTTCCCCTTCCCTTGTATTCCTCTCTCCCGTGCGCACGTACCTCCCTTACTTCCTTGCTTTTCTGAACTGGCCATCCCCCTTTTTTTTTAAATATGGGTCCTGGCGGGGAAGAGTTTCTACCCCTTCCCCCCCCCTCTTTCATCTCCATAGAACTGGACTAGGGTTTTTTCCCCCCTCCCTCCTCCGTACCCCCCGAGACATTTGACCTTATGTTGGATTATAACGGTCCCCTCCCCTTTCCTCTGACTTCTTTTCATAGGTTGTACGCCCACTCCTCTGGTATTTTTTTCAGTTTCGAATGGTGTTGCCTTCTAGGTTTATCATTATTGGAACACTCCCCTTTCCCCCTGCTTAGATCTTTGATTTAGAGACGTTTTTTTTTTCTAGAAACCTCTCTTTTCTTTGGTCCCCTACGGGTTTCCCGTTAATAGAGGAATGTTTACTCTTTAATGCTTTCCCCACCATTTCTTTTTTCGTTCCCCATCACCTTATCCAGGTTTTCTTTGCTTTCCAGCAGGTCAGAACTTTTTCATTTCTCACCTTTCTTTGATGTAAAGATTGCCTCCCCCCCTCTTTTTTATTTAAGCTGGATTTACCCCTGAAGTTTGGTATCCCAGCTACCTATTTTTCTCCCCGATCTCTATCTGCTTTTTTGATGATGACGTCCGTTGTTTCCTTAGGATGTTGCGTTCTTCCGTACCACCCCTTTTTACACCCTTGCAGTGGGTTTTTGATGAATGTTAGTGGGCTCATTTTCCTGTTCGTTCTTTTTCTTCTTCCCCTTGCTTCTGTTTTTGAGGGAGAGTGTGATCCTGACGTCAGTGACTGGCCACGCCTCCTTGCTCCGCCCTGGATTAATTTATTTCTATTCGACCGCTTTCGTCCGCCTGTTAGCACTGTTCTTCTTTATTCTTTTTTTACAATGTACCACTTTTAATTGTTGGCCCCCCCCCCCCCCCCCCCCCCCCCCCAGTTGGTTGCACCCGAACCTTCCTCCTTTTCTTTTTCCTTTGGTCAATGGATTGATGGATTTTTTGCTACTCGAAAGAAACTTCCCCCCCTCTTTTGCGGTTATTCCTTTTTCCCCTTTTCAGACAAGGTACATTTCCCTTTCTTTTATATCTCTCTTTCCTAATCTCGGTTGTTCTCCGCGCACTCCGTTCCCTCTTTTTTGGTTTCTTTTTGTTCCCCCTTTGACTTTGCGGCGGAGCTTTGGGCTCTCCCCCCCCCTTTGCCCCCGGTTGTCCAGGGTTGTGACAAGATTCCTCTTCAGCCCGGTCAGCTCGGCAGTTCTCCCTGGTCTTGGCTGTTTCTTGTGTTTTCCTCTTTTTTCCCGAACTCCTTACGCTTGCGGCCCCCCTTCCCCCTCGCTTGGCGGCCCTCTTTGGGATCCAGGTTTGACGTTATTTCGCCCCGGTCGGCTTTTTGGCGCGTTCCTCCTTTTGACGTCAAGTCTTTTTTACTTTTTTTTTTCCCTTCAGCCCTTAATCCCGTATTTTTCCGACCGGTCGCGCCCACTGTCCTTCGAACATGCTGCCGGTATAGGACCCCTCGCGATGTTGCCTTTTTT
>Ga0179593_1581405_pt1 | contig 10453 bp, 16 predicted proteins | sample CZODoug2_1_08_16_FD_185931 | JGI IMG/M metagenome (GOLD analysis project Ga0179593, IMG submission 185931) | Vadose zone soil fungal communities from Angelo Coast Range Reserve, California, USA - CZODoug2_1_08_16fungal (PacBio error correction) | ecosystem: Environmental > Terrestrial > Soil >... | reverse complement strand
GGCCGCGGCGCCGGGCCAGGCGACTTCCCCTTACCTTCTTTCCTTCCCCCCCTGCAGGTAACTCCCCTGTGCGGCCAGCGGTCCCCTCCCCCTTCCCCCCTCCTTTCCCCCTACGGCGCTGCCGTGCCGTCCGGCGTATGCAGGATTAGGGTTATAGAAAATAGAGATAACCACGCGGTTCATCTTCCCCTCCCCCTTTTTTTTTTTTACAAAGACCCTCAGCGCCTCCTCCCTTGTCTTTTTCCCTTTTCTTTTCTTTTTTCTTGCTCCTCGGCCGCCCGCAGGGAAAGACGGAAAGAGGAAGCTGGAAAGGCAGCCCTCTCCTTTTCCCCCCCCTCTTATGGAAGAGTGCGCGCGGCCTCTCCCTCCTTTTTTTTCCTTTGGGCCTTGCCGCGAAGGAATAAAGGAGGTCCGGGCTCCCCCTTCCTTTTCCTTTTTTTCCCCAGATAGCAGTTCCAGATTCCTTCTCTTTCCCTCTTCCTCCAACTCAGTAGAAAGGTGAAGGGATAAGGAAGACCGTGACCTACCCTCTTTTTCCATCCCGCGTCGGCACCACATTTTCTCTTTCCCCCCCTTTTTTTTGTGCATCGCAGGACACGAAAGGAGGCAGAAGACAGCGGCATGGTGGTGCTCCCCCCTCCCCCTAGAGTGCACCGTAACCAGGCCTTCCCTTTTTTTTTTTTCCGCCGCCACCACAAAAGGTAGAAGTTTGCGGACGCCCCCTTCTCTTTCTTTTCCCCCAGCAAGTGGTGGTTCGGCCGGTCAATGGAGAGGTTGCGGGCTCCCCCCCTTTCGGACTCCGCCATCCGTTTCTTCCTTTCTCCTGCCCGTACGAAAGGGTTGAGAAGGGAACAGCTCGCTCTCTTCTTTTTCCAGGTAGGCTCCTTGTCCTGCCACCCTTTTTTTCCCCATTCTTTTCCCCTTTCATGGTTTCCCTCATGCGGAAAGGAGAAAAAGTGAAGGTCCGCCTGTGCGGCGATTCCCCTATTTTCCTTTCCTTTCTCCCCCTTCTACGGAGAGTCAGCACTGCACCGGGGTTTCTCTTCCTCCCCCTTTTTCCTTTTTCCCCCGGGAAACCTGTGTCAGCAGAAGATGGAAGAGCAGAAGAACGGGCGAAAAGGTAGCGCAGCCGCATCTCCCCCCCCCCCCTCTCCCTTCTAAGAACCTTAGCCGACGTCACGCCCCCCCCCTTTCCCTTTCCTCTCCCGCCGCCACAGCGACAGCCCTGCGAGAAGAAACCCACGTCGCAGCTGAGTCCTTCCTCCCTTTTTCCTTCTTTCTCATGTTTCTGCCGCCCGCCGCCCTTCTCCCTTTTTTTTTCCTTTCTCGTTACTGCGGGGGGGAAAACACTGAAGCCGCCCCGGCTCCCTTTTTTTTTTTCTTTTTTTTCAGTTTCCCCCCCCTTCGCACCGCGCGGGCGAGAGAGTCCCGACGCAAGCAGATGAGGGAAAAGCAACGGGAAGGCCTCCTTCTCTCTCTTTTTTCTCCAGAGGTTCCCGGGACCGTGCGCGGGCGCTTACCCTCCTTTTTTCTTTTTCCTGCAGCACGGCGACGAAACACCAAAGTCGATCGAAGCGAACCGCTCTTTTTTCCCCCCCCCGGGGGCGCAGCTGAAAAAGGTAAGGATGAGACAAAAAACGCTCCCCCTCCCTTCTTGTTTTTTTTGAAAAACTTGCCACCAGACCCTTTCTTTCTTTCTCTTCTTTTTTTCTCCCAACCCGGCAAAGGTGAATATCGAGGAGGTGGCCTAATCATCCGTTGTTGTTGTTGAGCTCTCTTCCCCCTTTTTTGCAAAACGGTTTTCGCTTCTTTTTTCTCTTCCCCCCTGCTGTTAGGTGGAAAGAGGGTGAGCGCCAAGAGACACCTTTTTTTTTTCCTTTTTTTCCTGTGCACCGCTCCCTTTTTTCTTTTTCTCCCTTTTTTTTCTTCGATTAGGAAGTGGTGTTTTCTCTCTTTCTTTCTCTCACCGCGGAGACTCCCCTTTTCTTTTTTTCCCCTGGCACCTCTGTAGGGAAGGGAGAGGTTACGACGTTCTTCCCCCCTTTTTTTTCTTGTGGCTGTTTCCCCTTTCCCTTTACGAGGTGGGGTTGGTGATAGATGAAGCTGGACACGATCCTTTCCTTTTCCCCCCTTTCCGTGCTGGCTTCCTTCCTCTTCTTTCGGCTCAAGTTAAAGGAAGTGGCGGCATGGGCGGCTTTCTCTCCCCTTCGGTGTAAGAAAAGAAAGCTGAGCGTGTTTTTTTTTCTTTCCTTTTTCCCCGGAGATTTTGGCGATGGGCCCTCTCCTTTTTCTTTCTCGGGCACCAACCGCGCGAATAGTGATGATGAGGCATAAAGGTTCCAAAGGCGCTCGGCCATCGTTTTTTTTTTCCCGGTGACGGGCCGGTTGTCACCTTCCCTTCTTCCGTTGCTTGCGGACGCAGTCGAAGTGGGAGGATAAAGGCGTGCGACTTCCTGCGCACTCCTTTTTTCTTTTTTTTTCTGTGCCGGCCACCTTTTTTTTGAAAACCATGAAGGTCAAGGAGAATTAGGAGGAGTAGATGCGGACCGAACTCCTTTTTTCTCCTTTCCCCCCCGGAACCCAACGCAGCTACGTGCTTTTCCTTCTGGCCGGAGCAAACAATTGTAGAGGGCCGGCTCTCCCCTTCCTCCCTTTCACTGATGTCGGAGTTACCTTTCTTCCCCTTTTTTTTTCCTTTTTTGACGGCCGCCGCGGCGAGGAGGAATATAAAGAAGTGACTGTCAAGGGGATCTGCCCGTCCTTTCCTTTTTTTCCCCTCCCTTAGACCCCCGGGGGTGGAGGAGGGGAAATGGGGAAGGGCACGTTCACCTTTTTTTTTTCCCTTTTTTCCGGACAGCTCGACCCCCTTTTTTTTTTTTTTTCCTCCCGGTCGGGCACGGCGCGGCAACGGAAAAAGGGCGTGTCCTGGTTCGGTTTTTCCTTTTTTCTTTTTTTTTCCTCTTTTCTCCGGGCCAGCGAACCCTTCTTTTTTTTTCACCGGTCGACGAGTGCGGATATGGCGGCGCAAGAAATGTTAAAGAAATGGCCCTGGACCTTGTTCCCTTTTTTTTTTTTTGTGCCCCGGACATCCTTTCTTTTTTTTTTTTTTCCCTGGTACGTCTGCGGAAGGAATAAGACAGAGGCTTTCTCCCTTTTTTTTTCCCCATAGTCTTGCTCGACGTCGGGGCCCCCCTCTTCTTTTTTTCTTTGTCCCTGCGGGCGGGAGCGGAGAAAGACTACAAAAATGCCCCTGGCGCTTCCCTCCCCTTTTTTTTGGAGCTCTGCGGGTTTTTCTCCTCTTTTCCGATGCTGGCCGTGAAACAGCGTGGTGAGCTCGAGTTTCGATAAACCCGGATATCCTTCCCTTGCCTCTCTTTTTTTCTTTTTTTTTTTTTCCCCTCGGTTCATGGTCGTGAGACCAGTGGACGCCGAGGCGGACCGCGGTGCTCTCTTTTTTCCTGGTAACCTTTTCGGTCGCCTGGGCCTCTTTTTTTTTCCTTCTTTTCTCTTTTGCCCCGCGGGCGGCCAGCGGGGACGGGCAGGTTACGGTAACGCACCCCATCTGCCGCCCCCCTCCCTTCCCTTTTTCACAGTCCATGACCTCGTAGTCCGTCCCCTCCCTCTTTTTTTTTTTTTTTTCTCCGGGTTCTCGAAAACTCGAGATCACCAAGCGTGCATCGGGCCGCATCCTTTCTTTCTTTTTTTTCACGAGTTCCACCCGCGCTCCGCCGCCCTTTCTTTTTTCTCTTCTTTTCGAGTGCTCGCGAAGAAAGAAGGAAAGAGGAAGCGGAAGCTGTCTCCTTTTTTTTCCCCGTAGACTCTCTCGATTGCCGTAATCCTTTCTTCCCCTTTTCTGTTCCGCCCAGCCTTCACATGGTGGAATGCAGAGAAAGGAAGAATGAGGTCCGGGCGCAGCAGTTCCGCACGTCTCCCTCCCTTCCCTTTCAGTTTTGTAAATGGCGTTCTCCCTCTTCTCTTCTTTTTCTGTGCAGCCGTTGAAAGTTATAAGATGGAAAGGGAGAGCAAAATTCCCCTTTTTCTGGAAGTAAAACCAGGACACGCCCGGTTTTTCCCTTTTTTTTTCCTTTTTTCAACAGCAGCGCCTTGGTGGTAGATAAAGACAGGAGGTAGAGCTTGCACGTACCACCGCCAGTCTTTTTCCCTTCTTTTTCCTAACCCCCCCCTCTTCCTGCCGCAGTCGGTAGGGCAGATACAACGTGAACAGCCACGGCGGGGTTTTCCCTCCCCTTTTTTTTTTCCTGTCAAGGGCGGAGTTTCCTTTCCCCCTCCTCCCCTTCTTTCAGCCTGCTCAGGGTAGGAAAGGCGAGAAGGAAATGAGAAATTGTGTTCCCCCTTTCCCCCTAATACTATTGTCGGTGTTTGGGTTTGCCCCGTTCTTTCCTCTTTTTCCCTTCCCCTCTGCTCCTTGACCTTCATGGTTTCCACTCATGAGGACAGGAGAAAAAGGGGCAGGTCCCCGCCTGTTAAGGCGATCCGGAGTGGGGTCCTCCTTCCCCTCCCCTCCTTTTTCTTTTTTTCTTTCCTACGGAGGTCATGCAGCCACGCACCTTTTTCTTCTTTTTTTCTTCCCCTTGCCCGGTCACCGGGAACATGGTAGCAGCCGATGAAAGAAGAAGGTGGAAAACCGGAGCTCCTTTCTCTTTCTTTTTTTGGTTTTAGCACCGGATCTACCCTTCCTTTCCTTTCCTTCCTCGCCGCACTTAGCACGCAACCATGGAGCAGACACACACGCGCATCTTCTTTTCCCCTCCCCCCCCTTTTCCCCTTCTTCCACCTTCCGCCCTGGTCCCTCCCTTTCTTTCCTTTTTTTTACTTCGTTTGGGAACACTGCAGCACAGCACAGGAGACGGGGTGGTCGCAGTATCTTTTCCTCTTCCTTCTCCCTGCGCTCCCCTCGCGGTCCTTTTTTTTTTCTCTTCTCTGCTGGGCCCCGCACAGGGAAGAAGACCGTCGAGACCTCTCCCTTCCCCCTTTCTTTTTTCCAGTTCAGCGCGGGCGTCTTACCCTTTTTCCTTTTTTTCTTCTTTCGGCAGCACGGAGAAGAAAAAAAAAGTAGATCGCCGCAGGAACAGCGTTACCTTCTTCCTTCTTTTCGGTCACAGGTTTCCCGGTCTATTCCTTTTTTTTTTTTCTTCCCCCGCGGCCACCAGGACCAGCAGACAGCAAGAAAGAGATGGAAAACACCGACAGCGCCCTTTTTTTTTCTTTCCCACGTTGAATCTCTCTATTTCCTCCTTTTTTTTTCCCCCCCCCTTTGTCCGGGTTGGGCGAAAAAGGGGGAGATGGCGGGGTTCGTCCTTCTTCTTTTTTCCTTTCTTCTGGTTTTGGTCGCGCTTCCCTTTTTTCTTCCTTTTTTCTCTTCCCTCTTTGCCCCTGTGGCACTCGCCTGGGAATCGCGAGGCTGAAGGGCCTTTTTTTTTCTCGAAGTGGTGTCGTCGGCCGTTTTTCCTTTCCCTCCCTCGGCGAGAGCTATCAGGTCAGCGAAAGCGCTATGTCCCGGCACCGTTTTCTGACCTTTTGTTCTTCCGGTGCGGCCCGCAGCGCGGGCGTTTCCCTTTTCTCCCGGTGTTTTCATGTACGTCTTTTTTGTGGTGGAGATGAAGATGGACAACGATACTGGGCGACCCCCCCCTTCCTTCCCCAACCTACGTACTTCTCGATTGTTCTCCTTTTTTTCTTTTTCTTTTCCCCCGAGAATAAAAACAGGATGGCCCGTTCTTACAGGCGTCCCCAGATGCTTTGGTGTTCTGGCTTCTCCTGGGGGCTTTCTTTCCTTTTTTTTCCTTTTCTCCGACGGGGATTCAACGGGATGGACGGAGGGCTCGGTTTTTTCCCTTGATGCTTTCTACCGGTTCCCCCTGGCGCTCCTCTTTCTTTTCTTTTTTTCCTTTTTTTTTGCCCCCGGTCTGGTTGCTTGTAGCGCTGCGCCGAGAAAAGCGTGCCGTGGCTGCTGTACCTCCTTTTTTCTTTTTTCCTTTCCCTGCGCTCCTGTGCCAATCCGTTCTCGCCCCTTTTCCCCCTTTTTTTTTTCCTTTTTTCTTTTTTTTGGAAAACATGAAGGTCAAGGAGCAGTAGGAGGCGTACGATGCTGACCGACGTCCTTTTTTTCCCCCTAAGGCCACCCCCAAACCTGCCTCCTGTCTTTTTTTTTTTCCCCCCGGACGCAACAATGTAGACGGGCCGGCTCTGGCCGTTTGGATCAGCTCCTCCTTTTCCTTCTTTTTTTTTCTGTTCGCCCGCAAAATAGAAAAGTGACAGGCCGCCCTCGTCTTTCTTTTTCCCCCCCAGGGGGACTGCCCGACGCCTTCTTTCCCATGGTGGTGAGGAGAGGCAATGGGGACGGCACGTTCCCCCTTTTTTTCTTTCCCTAATGGCTTGATGAGAAAAAAAAAGGCGATGCGGATTCCGCCTTTCTTCTTCTTTTTTTTCTTGTCCTGGTTCGGCGGTCCCTTCTTTTTTTTTTTCTCCCCCCTTGCCAGCGATAAAGGTAAGAGCTGCTTTGCAAATGTGAGAGTTGCGGGATTGGCTTGTTCTCCCTCCTTTTCTTCTTCTCCCTTGCGGGCCTGCTGCGACCGGAACTAATGAGGCCGTGGTCCCTTCCCCTTTCCCCTTTTTGGACCTTTGCTAAGCCTCTTTCCCCCTTTTTTCCTCCGAGCTTAGGAAATAGAGCGGGGCTCTCCTTTGGAAATCGGGTGCTTCCTTTTTCTTTTTTCTTTGAGCACGCCTACAAAAATGAAAAATGAGAGGAAAGAAACTGGCAGCCTCCCTTTCTTTTTTTTTTCCCTTGCTGTCCACGCCTCTCTTTTTTCCCTTCTTCTTTGATCTCGAGTTTCGAAAAACGGATAGAAGGAAATAAGAGGCGGCGGCAAGGCGCCTCTTTCTTTCTTTTTTCCCCTTCATGGAGCCCGCTGCCTCCGTTTTTCTTTTTTCCTTTCTCCCCTTGCCGGTAGACTGGGAAGGAAGAGGGAAATATCCTCTTTTAATCCTCCTCCTTTTTTTCTCCCTTTCCCTGACCCATGCTACCTTTCCCCCTCCCCCCTTCCCCGCGGTCCCGCAGCGGAGGGAAAGAGGTAAAGAAAATGACCTCGTAGTCCCTTTCCTCCCTCCTTTTCACGAAGGCGTTCCGCCTCCTTTCTTTTTTTTTTCTTTTCCTCTGGCAGCATCAGGTAGTTGATTGGCGCCACGAGTGCCACCCTTTTTTTTCTTCTTTTCTAGTTGTCATTTGTTATCCTTTTCTTCCTCCTCTTTCCCAGCGGAAGCTGGAAAGGAAGAAAGGAGGGGCAACGACTCCTCTTCCCCTCTTCTCTCCCTCCCCCTTTTTTTCTTCTCTCCCTCCCTCCTTCCCTGGTGGCCTTGCCGCGCAAGGAATAAATGAGGTTCCGGGCCGCCCTTTCCCTTTCTCCCCTTACAGGGAATGCCAGGTTTTTCTTTTCCCTTTTTTTTTTTTTTCCCCCTTCCCTTTTTCCGGGCTCAGGCAGCCGTTGACGTTAGAGATGGCAAGGTAGAGCAACTTCCTCGGTCGGACCCCCTTTTTCTTTCCCACAGCATTTGAGGTTCATGCCTCCTCCCTCCCTCTCGCCTGGTGGTGCGATAAAGAAAGTAGGCGAGCTGTGAACGTACCAGTCCTCCCTTTCCCCCCTTTTCCCTCTTTCCGAGACACCACCTTTCCTCCCTTTTCGGTCAGATCAAAATTGGAAAGAAAGGAGGGTGATATCCGCCTCGCCGAGGCTTTTTTCAAAGGTTGGCGAGGTTGGCGGTCGCCCCCCCTCCCTTTTTTCCTTCCCGGAAGCTGCTCAGGTAGCAAGGGAGAGAAGGAACTCGACATGGGTTGCTCTTTCCCTTCTTAGATGAGGTTTGTTTTTTTTTTTTCTCCCCCCCCCACACGGAGTCGGTAAGAAGAGAAGAATCCGATTTCCCTTCTTCCTTCGCCAACAAGTTGGTTCGCTGTTCCTGCCTATTCCTTCTTTTTTTCTTCCCAAAACGCCGGCGAGAAGTACAAAGGAGAAGGAGTAAGAAGCCACGGCCCGGGTAGCGGGCTGTCCCATTTTCCCCTCCCCCCACCCCCTGCCCGTTCACCGTGTCCCTTTCTTTTTTTTTCCCCCCCTAGTAAGAGCAAGCAGAAAGAGAGATGAGGTGGTGCAGAGCACCGAGCCGATCTCCAGTTTTTGGCGCCCTTTTTCCCTTTCCCCCCCTTTTCCTCCCGAGCAGCCACCACGAGAAGTGTAGTAGGAAAAAGAATGGAAGAACGTGGGCAAGCATTTTGATTCCCTCTTCCCTCACCAGGCCTTGGTAACTTCTCCCTTTCGGGGTTGGAACCACTGAAGAAAGAAAGGCAGAAGGGGGGTAGAAAGGATAGTGGCCCGCGCAGGGCTCCCCCCCCCCTCTCCTTCTCCCCGAAGACCCTTGCTGCGTGCATCACCTTTCATTCCTTTTCTCCCGACGGGGGAAAGGGGAAGAGAGGAGCTGAATGAAGCTCCTCTCCTCTTTTTTTTCCGGAATTTTACGGCTACGACCCCTTTCCTCTTTTCTTTTTTTCCCCCTTTCCCCCCCTCTGCGATGCCCAGGGCGAGGTGCAAAAGGTAAAGGCTGGCAAGAGCGGCCAGCCACGGCCTTTTTTTCCTTTTCTTCCCCCAGACCCTTTCATCCCTTTTTTTTTCTCTTTTCTCCCCCCTTTGTCGAAAAACCGGAAAGGGAAGATGAGATGTGAAGACGAATAAGTTGTTGTTTTTATCTCTCCCCTTTTGGTTGGGAGACAAAGGGGTTTTTTTTTTCTTTCGGAGGGCTGCTGCTGCTGGTGGTGGAAGGGGTGAAGAAAGAGAAAAAAGAAGTGGCTTCCTCTTTCCCTTTTCACCAGCAGACCTGGGCATCTCCTCGTTTTTTTTTTTCCTTTCCATCGAAGTGAGTGTTAGTTAGAAGTGATGCCGGAAAGCCTCGCCCCTTTTTCAGGTCAGCGCCGCTCTTTTTCTTTTTTTTTTTCCAGGAGAGGGTAGTAGAAGGCTTTCTTCCCTTTTTCTTCCCTCCTTCCTCACTCTCTTTTCTTCTTTCGCGGCGATGGACAAAGATAATGGAGCCCACCCTCCCCCGAATTGACGGTCTCTCTTTTTTTCCCCCTTTTCTCCCCTTCTTTTTCCTGGAGGGGGAATGGAGGAGGGCGGAATTCAACATCCCCCCCCCTTTTTTCTACAGGGCTCTTTTTTTTTTTTTCTTCTTTGCTGCCGGATGGGCGGCCGACGGAGAACCGGGCTGGCCGTCGTCTCTTTTCCCCCCTTCCCCCTTTTTTTTTTTCTTTCTCGAGGCAAAGGATGCGGAAAAGGTTAAAGGTGACCGGGCCGGTTTTTCTTTTTCTGGAAGACCGGTGCCTTTTTCCCTTTTCTTTCCTCGCGGCAGTGAGATTAATGGAAAACTACGGATCGCTTTTTTTTTCCCCCAAGGTTGGCGCCTTTCCTCATGAGTTCCTTTTCCTCTTTTTTTTCTTCTCTGAATGAAAGAAGAAGGTTCCTCTCAGCCTTCCCCCCCACACCCTTCCTCCTTTTTTTCCAGGCGAAGAAAAAATGTAGAGGGCAGGTCTCTCTTTTCCCCTCTCTCCCGGGGCTTTCACTTTTACTTTTTTCTCCTTTTTTTCCCCTTTCCCTCCCCCTTTCTGTAGGGAATCCCAGCACGTGATTTAAAGGGGGATTGAAAGAAGACTGAGTCGCAAACTTACTTCTATTTTTAGTTCTTCACTTTCCTTCCTTTTTTTTTCCGTGCAAAGCTAGAAATAAGGATGAGAGAAAAAAACAGGCGCACTCTGGTTTCCCTCCCTCTTTTTCTAGTGTATGTTCGTCTTCCCCCCTTTCCTTTTCTTTCTCCAGGGCGCCAGAGATAACGGTAAAGGCTGATGAGACAGGCACCTGTCGACCTTTTTTCCAGCCTTCCCTCCCCCTTCCCTTTTTCCCCTTTGCTGCGACCGAAATAAATTGAGAGGGAGAGGAAGGACACCAGGGAAGGCTTGGCTTCCCTTCCTCGAGCGTCCCCTTTCTATCTGTCCTTTTTTTTTTTTTTCCAGCTTAGATGCAGATGTAATGAGGGAGGGGAGAGAGCACGACTACCACATCCCTTTTTTCAGACCCTTCTCTTTTTTTTTCTTCCTCCTCCTCCGGATGATGGAAAGCAAGATGAAACGCGTGGATCTCTATTTTTCTCCCTTCCTCCGAGAAGTTTCTTTATTTCCTTCTTTTTTTCTTCTTTCCCCTTTTTTTTCCCTCCTGACGGAGGAGAAAGAGGTGAGAGAGGGGGTGCGTTACCGTTACCTTCCTTTTCTTTTTTTTTTTTCATAATCATGTTTTTTTATATATATTCCTCCTTTCTTCTTTTCCCCCCACTCGAAAAGAGGTAAAGAAGAGGAGGAAGAGGTAAAGACCATTGACCTTGTGTCCCTCTCCTTAGATGTCCC
>Ga0179593_1577667_pt1 | contig 10453 bp, 12 predicted proteins | sample CZODoug2_1_08_16_FD_185931 | JGI IMG/M metagenome (GOLD analysis project Ga0179593, IMG submission 185931) | Vadose zone soil fungal communities from Angelo Coast Range Reserve, California, USA - CZODoug2_1_08_16fungal (PacBio error correction) | ecosystem: Environmental > Terrestrial > Soil >... | reverse complement strand
GTGCGGATGGAAGAAATTCCCCTCTTTTTTCGAGTTCCACCAACGAGCAAAGCCTTCCCCTTTTTCCTCTGTCTGAGGCGGTTTTTTCTTGTAGGGTGGACGAATTCTCCCACTCCCTTCTCCCGGAACTGATCCCCACCAGCCGTGGCCCCCCCCCTTTTCCCCCTCTCCACCTTCCGTGATTATGCGGACATCCCCAGAAAGTAGTCAGCAGATTCCTTTTTTTTCTCATCATTGGGGTAGAGCAGGATGTACTCTTTTATTTGCATGTCGAAAAATATGACACCTCCCCCATCTGTAAAGCTTTTTCCCCCTCACCTTATTTGGTCTTATTGAAGCGTCCCTTCTCCTCTCCCTTTCTCGGCAACGAAGAACCAGGCATAATCTTTCAAAAGTTGAGACGATCTTTTCCTCCTCACATTCTCGTATTGAAGAATGAAAAGGCTTTCTTTCCCTCCGGTACGTGTACCTCTCCTTCCGGACACAAAGAGGCCTTCCCTTTTTTTGACCCTCCCACCCGCCCTTAAGCCTGCGCTCTTTTTTCACCACCTTCTTCACAGGGTTAACCATGCGACACCTCTCTTTCGCGATATCCTCCCCCTTCTTTTTTGGTGGCGAGGACAAAACGCTTGCCTCCTTCCGCGCTCCTTTTTGCCAAACTATCCGTCGAAGTCCTTTTTGTCCTCCCCCTTCTCCGTGCAAGCTTTTCGTCCGTTTTCCTTCGTCGGACTCGTCCCCCTCCACCTTCGTCTGAAGCCGATATCGCTGCGTAACATAGATTTCCAAGGTTGAGCGTTTTTTCCCCTTCTTTTTCAAACGGCACAGGAGGCCCAACCGCTATTTTTTTTCTCTTTTCGTTGTCGATGGCAAGCTTGAACTCTTTCCAGAAGGTGATGTCCTTTTTGCTCTTTCCCCCTTAGCGTTGCCGCACAGCATAGCCTTTCCTGTCCATCTTCCCCTGTTCCTTTGGGGCGCTTTCCCCTCCCCGATCAAGTGGCAACTTGATCCCGAAGGTACTCCCGACTGGAAGTGACCCCGTGTCACCTAGTTTCTTGCAGACCTACATTACTCCCTTTAATAACAGGTGACAACTCTCGCGCCCCTTTTGGCTTCTTCAACCACACGGTAACGACGCCATGAGACGGCGATTTATCAAGGATTCACTCGTCTTTTGTTTCCTCCCTTTGACTAATGGCGACTCGCAAAATATTCCCAGCAACGTTCTTCTCTTCTTCCTACGGGTCGGGGGCTGCTCTTCTTCTTTTCTCAGGCAAGTACCCCTATTCTTTTTTTTCTCGAATTCAACTCGGAAATTCATGAACGACTGTTTTTGGCTTCTCCCTTTCCCCCCTTCTTCCGCTTGCTGCTGGGCGATGGCTTTTCGGCTTAGAGCCCCCCCCCCTTGCCCCTAGAGAAAAACTCCGTCTTCTTTCCTCCTTCACCCGAACAAAGATCGAATCGCACGGCGCTGTCCCTTCTTCCCCGGCGCTGGGAAACTGCCCTTCTCTTTTCTTCTACCTTCGCCGCCGGCCAGGGAGCGCTTTCCTGAGACGAATTTCCTCCTCTCTCAATTTTTTTAGTCTACCAACGTATCGGTCATGATAAACGACAGTCTTTCCCTCCCCCCTCCGTCCGGATCCATTTCCCTTTCTTCCCCGGAAAACACCTTCCCCCCTTTCCGCCACTTCACCGTGTCCTCTCGTTCGACACATCTCCTCCCCTTTTTTCCCTTCCATTACGAAAAGGAGAACACACTCCCCTTTCTCTCACTACATCTTTTCTTTTTCACACTCAGGGCAGTAAAGACCAAGCGTGTACGTTCTCCCTGTCTCGGTTACCGGAGACCGACTCGCCGTATCTTCGCCGTCAACCTTTTCCCTCCCGGCCGAAGGTTATCTGCACCATAATAGACGACGACTCCTTCCCCTTTTTCCTTACCTTGACGGGAAAGGAGGGGAACACCGGCATCTTTCCCTTTCCCCTTTTGGACGATATAGGATTCTCCGACGTCTACTCTTGGCCCCCTCTATCTGTGTGTTTATCGAGATGCCGTGGAGTAGTGGACGATCACGTCTTCTTCTTTCCTCTCTTCTCGTCACGTGAACGTGGCGGCGCCCTTTTCCCCCCCGTCCCAATGGAAATCGCGGGTCTTCTTCCTATGGTCTTTTTCTTCGCTTTTGAGTTGTCCGTCTGCAGAGTTTCCGTCGAATAGGAGATTTTTTCCTCTTTCTTCTCCTCACTGTCCAGCTGGTCTGCCTGCCGGTCTTTTTCCTCGAAGTGTAGTCGATGACCCTTCCTTTTTTCCTTTTCCCGTGAACCGCTTGATGTAGAGAAAGAGATTGGGTCCCCTTTTTTTTTCCCCTTCTGGTTGCATTACATGACGGTCACTTTCTGCGCGGGGGGGGGGGGGGGGGGTCTTTTCCTCCCCCCGTTTCCCCTTACCGATCTTTTGTCGCCGTAGAAATTGGCGTGGCTGTCTTTCTCTGAGTCCCCCTTTTTTCCTTTTTCGCTGCCGCAATCTATATCTCTTCCTGCGGCCGAAGTTCTCCGTTTCCTTTTCTTTCGTCTGCGGACGATGACATCGTGTGTGGCGCCTTTCCTCCCTTCCCTCTTTTCTTTTTTCGTGGTTGAAGTCTCCCGGCACCCCTCTGCCGACGGACATAGTATGGGCTCCTCCCCTTCCCCGCATGAAAGCAGAAAGTTGACTGTCTTTTTCTTCTCGGTTCGCCGCCCTTTTTTCGCTGTCGACGTTGAAGTAGACCGCGGCCCCCTTTTCCTACGTAAGTCTGCGGAAGCGAGACTCCCCCCCCTTCTTTCCTTTCGCTAAGAAGTACGCTCACTGTTTTTTCCCTATAAGCCAGGTCGTAGTGGTCCTTCTAGGCCAAATCCAGCTCAGGGAGTCGTGAAAGTGGGGTTGTGAAGTTTCCCTCCCTTTTATCTCTTAGCAGTCCCGTTCACGTACGAGTTGTCGACTTTTTCCTCCCCGTAGTAGTCCGTGTAGGTCTGCCCTTCCCCCCTTCGGCTGTCGAGGGCCGTCGCCGTTGACAATCCCTTTGCCAATGAGCGGGTTCTTTTCCCTTTTCGCGCCCCAGTACCATGACGGGACTTTTTTTCCCTTTGCGCCTAAGCTTCCCGCGACCTTCTCCCGCAGGATAAGGACATCACCGGCGTTTTCCCCTTTCCTCCTTGCAATAGAAAATCACTTCCCCCCCCTAGTTTTGCTCGCCTTTTTCTTTCCCTTTTCTCCTCCTCCCCTAAGCAGAGAGGCAATCTCCCCTCCTCTAAACGTGCTGATGATATTGTCTTTCCCTCATTTCGCCGTTGAAGTAGTCGGTAACCCCGTTCCCTTTTCCGAGTCGAAGCAATAGTTGACACTTCCTTCTTTTTCCCTTTTCTTGAAGGACATTCGGAAGATATTTTGTTTCGGGAGAAGACGTCTCTTTTCCTTTTTTTTTCCGAAAACCCGAGGAATTTTCCTCTCCAAGAGAGGCTTCATGGGTGAATCTCCTTTTTTTACTTGCCTTACTTTAACTTGGAAACGACTTTCTCTCTGAGAGAAGGGTCCTGTCTGCATTGCGGAAACGACTAGGCCTCTTTTTTGTTTTTTTCCTTCCTTACACGGACAGGATAGCTCCTATTTTAAGGATGCAAGAGATCTGACTTTCCTTAGGATAGAGCCACCCTTCTTTCTTATCTAGCCAAGGATATGCCTTTTCTTTTTTTTCCCCGAGGAGTAGCCAGTTCCCCCCACGCCCAGAGAAGAAATCCAGCGCTGCGTTTGTTCTTTTCTTTCTTCCCTGATTTGAGAGATGTAGCTTAATTGGCCTCTTTCTTTTCCCCAGCGAGCAGTAATGTACTGCTCGTCTTCCACCTGCCCCCTAAGGAGTCCTCTCTCCTTCTCCTACTTTAGGGGTGTATGCGAAGAATCACTTCTTCCTTCCCCTCCCTGATGGGGGAGAAGTGTTTCAGCCTTTTAAAACCGCATTGTTCTCTCCCCCTCATCAACCGGGCCTTTCAGACAGAGCCTTTTGCCGGAACGGTGAGTGCGTTTGCTCTGATCGTCAAACCGGCCTCTTTTATGCATACGCACATCCCCCCCCTTTGTTGATAGTCATGTGCGGATGCAAGAAAAATCTTCTCTTGCTTCATGACGCGATTCCTCTCCCAGGTCCGGAAAAAGCCCGTTCTGCGCGGTGTTTCCCTTTGGGCTGTCGTTGTCGGGGGTCTTTTTTTCCCAATGAACTGACTCCTCTCCCCACCTTTTGGCCAAGTGAGCCATATAAAAGTCAGTGATTCTCTTGCATTCCTCTTCAGAGATGATCTTGATGTCGAGGAATTGGGGCTGCTCGGCCTCCCTTGGATTTGCATGTATCCCTCCCATGAGAGAAGCTATTCAACTTTCTCTTCCTCAAAAAGAAGAAGGATTTCTTTTTTCTTCACTGTAACGCGCTTGGATACTCCCCTTTCCCCCTGAGGCGTCCTAACCTTGGCTCGATACTTTCCCCCTCGCGATCAGAGCGCGAATTCAGCACTTCCCTCCTCCCTTCCAATGCAGAGCTTTTTAAGCTAAGTTGAGGACAAAAAGCTGCCCCTCTTTTCCCTCCGTAGCATGCCCTAACCCTTTTACGAATGAGATCCTCCCTCCAGTCAGTTCATTCTCAAACGGAGATTTACCTGCGACACACTTCTTGTCTCTCCCCCCTTCCCACTTAAGAGGTCTCTTCCACCCCCGGCTGAAGAGCGCGGAAAGCTCCCCCCATCCATCCTTGTGATTCTCTACGTAGAAGTCCTGGAAGACTTTCCCCCTTTTCAAATTGCGTCGACTCGTCCAAATAAGCCTTGTTGCCGACTTTTTCCACACGGCGCGGAGACTCCTTTTTTCCTAACATAGCAAGCAGCAAGTTTCCTTTTTTCCTGGCGGCTCGGGGAGGAAAAACTACCTCTCCCCCCTCTCCCCCCCTGATCTCTTTTTTTTTCTCTCTTTTCACCTCTGGAAGCTTGACCTTCCACTCCAGGTGATGTCTTCTTCTCTGATCGGAAGATTTCCTCGCTCCTCCCCCCCTCCTCTCCTGGACAGTCCAGTTCTTTTTTTCCCTGTTTTCCTTTTCTAAGTGGCAACCGGAGAGTTCAACTTCCTCTCTCCGTCCCTGACGTGACCAGGTTCCTCTTTTCAAGAAATAAAAGGCTTCCATACCTTCTTCACTCCCTTCGACAAAGAGTAAGTTAACTTCCTCCTCTCCGGTCTCGGGCGGCTTTTTTCCCCCCTCTCCCAGAGAGGAACAGTCCCCTCTTTTTCGGCCGGTTACAATGGAAGATGCCAAAGACGTCATTCCACTATTAATAAGCTTTCTCGCCTCATTATGACGGAGTCCGGTGGGATCTAGTCTTCCGGCCGACTTTCCCTTTTCCTTCCATAAAAATATTCGGTGGCCGCCTTTTTAAGGAAGACATATGATCATGGTGGAGTTGCGGTAACCCCTGGAACTACCCCCTTGATCCTGGGCGATTGAGTTTGCGTATCTCCTCCCGACAAAGAACTATGCCGTAGCATCTCCTTAGTCCTTTCCCTACCCCCTATAGACATAGCAAAGGAGTCTCCCTCCCAGATTGCTAAGTTCGGAAGAGGACACAGGACCCTTCCTCGCCCTTTCATACCTGTGCGCCTATACGATTGATTCCTCTACTTAAACGGCGCTTCTTTTTTTCCGCAGCAAAGGCAAATTTCCCGTATGGTCCTCCTGATAAAAGACCGTCCCTCTCCCCTCCACAAGGCCCGTCCTCCCCTTAAGTAATGAAGGCCCCGACAACATTCACCGTGTAAATAGAGTTAGCATACGTATCCCTCCCTGTTCACGGTAAATTACGACACCTTCCACAGACAAGAAGGAAGAGACCCGGTTCCCGCCTCCTTATCTGTGACCACCCCTTTTTCCCTCCGGAAGTTTAGAGACCTTTTTTACTCCCCCTGAAAATCGCAGAGTAGAACCGACCTTTCCCCCCCCTTTCCCCCGCGCAAAGGTTAACTCGACCCCTTTTTCTTTCTTCCACCATCCTCGACGAAGAGCCGCTTTGGTTAAGGTCACGGAGCGGAACCCCTTCCTCTTCTCTTCCACTTCACGGTTGACTCCTCGGCTTTCTCCGACGTCTGCTTCTTTGGGAATCCCTCACTTTTTTTTGCGCGAGATGCGTGGCGTAGTGGCGATAGGAGATTCTCTCCTCCTCTCGCGTCACCGTGAAAGTGGCGGCGACGCTGCCTTTCCTTGCCAATGGGAAATACGCGCTAGTCGTCGAGGAGGTTCCCTTTCCCCCTTCCTTTCTTATGTTGCCGCACGAAGGTTCGGTAGACCGGCGAGGCGTCGCCCCCCCTGTCCCCTCTCCCTCTTCCCGCTCCCGCTGGTCTGGCCGCCTGTCTTTCCCCTCGTCCGTGTAGTCGCTGCCGGCTTTTCCTTTTCACTTTCTTACATGATTGATCGTAGGCGAACGAGAGGGACACGTTGACGGTTTCTTTCTTTTTTTCTCCGACGGTCAAGTATTGATGTATCTTCCCGTTTTTATTTAATGGTAGTTGATCAGGAAAGAGACGTTTTTTCCCCGTTTTCTCTCCCAGACTAGCGTTGAAGTCGACGGAAGAAATCTGTATATGCGTCGGTCCTTTTCCTTTTCCCTTCCGCGGACCTTCTGGAGTTGAAGAGGAAGAGGAGACGTCCTCTCCCTGTTTTCCCCCCCCTCTATATTGGTGCGGTTGAAGTCAGCCCAGGAAGAAGGAGGTTTCTCTCGCCTCCCTTCTCTTTTTCCCGGCCGCGAAGCGCACCAAGAAGATTAAGTCGTTACCTTTCCCTTTTTTTTGTCCCTTCTTTAGGTTGGAAGTCGAAAGAGGCCACTTGAATTATTTTCTTCTCCTACTTTCGGCAGAAGAGAAGCAACCGACGCTGCCCTCTATCACCCCCCAATTTCTCTCATCGCTTTTTTGCTCATCAGTACGCTAAAGCGTGCTTTCTTTTCTCGGCCATTTTTCTTCGGTGGCATAGGCATTGAACCGGCCGCTTTCTTTCAATTTTATAAGGGCGTAGTGACGTTGTTTTTTTTTTCAGTCTCTTTTTTCCCTGGTAGTAGGAGTATTTCCGCTTCTTCCCTTTTTTCCTCCCCTAACTATGTGAAGACGGCACGGCCCTTTCTTTCCTCTTGGAATCGAAGGTTGCCACTGAGCTGTTTTTTTTTTTTCTCTCCTGATGCGTAACTGGCCAGCAAAGGAGATGATTGTTCTTCCCCCCCCCTCTCCCCTCTCTTCAGAGCGTCGCCGCCGCTCTCCGGCTTGGAAGTTATCAGTTTCTTCCCTTCACCAGCCCACGAAAAAGCTATTTCTCTTTTTCCCCCTTTTCTGACGGTCGGTTTTCGCCCGAAGCCGGCGTCTCCCCGCCAGAAGAACGCTCACAGTGCTTCTTTTTATTCTCGCCCTCCCCCCTTTCGGATTAACCACGGCCTGAGGGAAGAGTAGAATCCCTATTTTTCCCTTCTTTTTTCCCTTTCTGTCTTCCAGGACTTCGCCGGATAGTTTGCACCCTTTTGTTCTCCGACGCTTAGGCCGAGTTTGGGCCATTTTTTATTTCTTCCGAGAACTAGAGGTGTAGCAATTTGTTGAATATAATTTTTTTATACTTTCCTTCTCCTCCCCTCCCCCCTTCCCCTGTCAGGCGGAGCGACGTTCTCCTTGTGAGAGGGGGTGTTTTTTTTTGCTTTTTTTCTTTGAGTGGGGACTGAGGGTTCCTTCTTCTTCCCCGCCTCGGCCGCTTGTTTCCGTCCTTTCCCCGGATTACGGGGACGACTGCCTTCTTTTTTCTTTCCTTTCTTCCTTTATCTCGGATAGCGCAAAATTTTTTCTCTTCTCTTTTCTTTCCTGGCGTGGTGCGCTCAAGAAAGAGGAGTAGCCCTTTCTTTTTTCCACATACGCACAGAAGAAACATTTTTCTCTTTTAGGGCGGACAGTGACTATATGTCCTCATTGGCAGTAGGTTCGACCTCCCCCTCCCCATCGAGCAGTAATCCTGCTCTTTCCCCCACTTCGAACCCGAGAGTCATTGCCTTTCCTGCCGCTTCTGGGTTTTTTCTTCCTCAGAATAAAGGCCGGGTAACTGCGTAAAAGGCTGTTTTGCTGGTCACCCCGCGTTTCCGATTCCTTTTTCTATAAAAATTTCTGCAGTCCCACCGACACCTGCATCCCTTTACCACCACGAGCAGACCGGTATGTGCTTCGTTTAGGAAAGGTGAGAGTTTTTTCACCCCCTTCCTCTTTCAGACGACCATCTCTATATTTTAATAATAATAAGTTGTTGTGTTGAGAGAGATTTTCTTCCCCCCAAGAGGACGGTTGCTGCTTTCTTTTTTTCAAAAAGAGAAACCTCGCACCCCCTTCTGTCTTTTGTCGTGTGGTTAAGGTGGATTTCTTTTTTTTTTCCTAATTCGTGGAAACCTGACCTGTCCCCTTCTCCCCCAGCCGTGGAAAAGGAAGCCCTAAATTTAGTGATTATGAGGATCATCCCTCCCTCTCAGCTAGTATGAAAGAGATGAAGAGCATTCTTCTTTTCCCTTGTTTGATTGCCTTTTCCCTATCAGGAGATGCTAGCTTGGTTCTTCCCTTTTAGAACAAATACTGCCAATGATCTTTTTCACCTTTTTTCCGCCTCGGATCTCAAAAAGCCGCCGCTTCTTTCTTCTTTTTCTTTCTCCTGGCATACTCCGATCCTTTGAGCGCACAGACGCCCTTTTTCCTCCCACCCCCCAGTTTGTTCTCGAGAACGAGAGAGACTCCTCTCCTTTCCCTTCCTCTTTTTCACTCCTGAAATGGATTCGTCCCGCCTTTTGTGAAAGGAAGCTCGATTCCGAGGCGTTCAGAAAGTCATTTTTTTTTTTGTGTTGCCCACCCCCCCCCCCCCCCCCTTCCCCTTTACTCTCAGAAGGAGCGGCCGGACTTTTCTTTACCGCGCCCTCTTCAAAGGAGATTTCCACCTTTCCCTTCTTCCCTCCTCACCTCAATTCAGCGGGGGTGGGGGGGGCTCCTCTCTGTCCCCTCATCCCAGCCAGCCGGGTTCAAATATCCCGTCTTTCCTCCCCGGACCCGTGTTCGCTTATTCCGGTCCGTTTTTCCTCCTTTGACTCGCTACATCAGGCTTTTCCCTCACTTGGCGGTCATATCGCCGTGGCGAACCAATAGCAGCATTCCCTTGTCTCTTTTCTTTCTTCTTTTTGTTGGGGGGTTGGCCTCGGCGGCCTTTTTCTCCCCCGAATGAGCACGGCGCCAACCCGCTTTTTCTCTTCTCTGATACAATGCCAAAGCCGGTGATGTAATTATCCTTTCTTTTTCTCTCTTACGGGAAGCTTCGGATTTGTCTTCGCATGCCTGGCAAGTTACCGTCAGGGTTTTTCCTTTCCCCCCTCCCTTTCTTCAGTGTACCTTCGATTTCAAAGGAGAAGGCCTCCCTTCCTTTTCCCCCTCTTTTCCACCCTTCTCTCAGCCACAACGGACTACTACTGCACTCCCTAACAGGTAGACAAACGAGTACGTGAACTGTCTTTCTTCTTCTTCCCCCCAAAACTTTACGACGCACCTGAGCGGACTTTTCCCCTGACCCCCCTTTCCTTTCAATTCCGATGAAAACGTACGACCTGGCGTTCTCCTTCTTTTTTTTTGCGCGTACTTATGAGAGACGGAGTCGGGGTTTTCCCTTCCTTTAGTTTCATTACCACTATTAGGTTTCCGTCTTTTTTCCCCCCCCCTTCACCTAATGTTCTTTGTGTCGGCGAACTATAGGAACGACTTTTTTTTGATATTTTCGGTGGAGGATTAGCTGCTCCTCCCCTCCCTATTCCGAGGGGCGAGCCACCTCCCCTTTTTTTCACCACGAAAAAAGATAGACATCGCCCACTTTCTGTTCCTTTCCTTGGAAGGGCAACGGCACAATATAGAGCCTCTGCGCATCCTTCGTGCGCCTATATCTTTTTTTCTGCCTCCAAGGAGAAGGATGGGATCTTTTTTCTGGCCCCCAGGTCTACACGTCTCGGTCATGATACAACTACCCTTCCCTTTCTCCTCCCCCGAAGTACGTCTCCACAACGATCTTTCAGGCAAAAAGGAACGAGTAAACGCTGTCTCTTCTCACTTATCAATCTTTTCTTTTCCCCTCCACGGAAGAACATCACTCCCTCCTCGAATAAAGGTCTAGAACTTCGATGTGCCCATCTTTCTTCCCCCCCCCCTTTTTTACGGTCGCGGTCGAGTGTTACCTGCTATCCCCCTGAGAGAGAACGAACTTTCTCTTCCACTGTAACGCGACCATCGGCGAAGCCATTTGTATTCTTCCACCCCCTCCCCCTCTCCTTTCTTTCCATTGGAGGGACTGACGTTCCTTTCCCTTCAGAGTAGAAGAACGTTCACGGTGGACGCTCTTTTTTTCCCCCC
>Ga0179593_1522954_pt1 | contig 10453 bp, 9 predicted proteins | sample CZODoug2_1_08_16_FD_185931 | JGI IMG/M metagenome (GOLD analysis project Ga0179593, IMG submission 185931) | Vadose zone soil fungal communities from Angelo Coast Range Reserve, California, USA - CZODoug2_1_08_16fungal (PacBio error correction) | ecosystem: Environmental > Terrestrial > Soil >... | reverse complement strand
CAAAACACCTCTCGAGCTTTCCCTCGTTCAGGTTAGCGTTACTTGGAAGCTTTATCTCGCCACAAACCGGCGGAGACCCTTTTTGGTTTTTTTTTCAATTTGTGTTTTTTTTTTCTTTCTTTCGACGCTAGTTTCTTTCGTTAGCCCCGTTCTTTCACCCCTCTCCTACAGGGTATAGCGCTTCCTTAGCGACCATCAAATCCCCCACTCTTCCACCCCAGCCTGACCCGACGACTTTATTCTTTGAAACTAGACCTTCCACTGTGCTCGTATGTTCCTTTGCAACTTTTTTCCTGAACCGTTCTCAAACTTCTACCCCCAGTCTCTCAATCGCTTGTTCAAAGCGAGGGAACTCCCTTTTCAGGATTCGGGGTTTGATTCCCCTATACAGGGCACTAGTTGTCCCTTTTCGCTTTCCCTGATGGTGAACCTACTCTCCGGTCGTCTCGGCACCGGTTTCTTTCTCTCGTAGAGACGCCTTTTTTTTCGGCGAAATACGGGATCCCGTCCTTTCTCCCCCCTTCCCCCCTGGCTGCCCACATCGGATCTTTTGCGTGTTTCTGTTACCGGTCGACGTCCTCCGATCGGCGTTAATTCATCGACGTGTCTTCCCTCTATCCCGACTCGGTCATGCCAGCCCGCTCGGCGGTCTTCCCGCCGGGTCCTCAGTCCTCGTTCTGATGACGATCGCTTCTTGGTGTTGCTTCCCGGCGACCCTCTTTTTTTGGTGGGGTCTTTCCCCCTCGACACGACCGATCGCCGAGTTAAGCGATTGAATTCCCTCTTCTCTTTTTTGGGCTCTCTGAATGGGCTCTAGTCAGGTACGCGGGCGGAGGGTCAGCAGCCTCCGCGACCGGCCTCCCAGAAGTCCCCGATGCCGTATTCTTGTCGCTCTTGTCTTTAACGGTTGTCGAACTAGCTTCGGCGATGCGTGCAGGCTGAACCTCCTTGCGGAGGCGTTTTTCGACAGAAGGGCGTTTTTTTGCCCTTTGTCTTCACCCTTTCAGCCCCCTTCACAGCCCCCTCCCCCACCCCACCCCCACCCCTGGCCCACCCCCCCCCCCCACCCTCCCCACCCCCCCCACCCCCCCCCCCCCACCCTGACCCCCCCCCCCACCCCCCCCCCCCCCCCCCCCCCCTCCCCCCCCCCCCCCCCCCCCCCCCCCCCCCCCCCCGACCCCCCCCCCCCGCCCCCCCCCCCATTGCCCACGCTTTCCCCCCCCACGCCCAAGCCCCTACCCTCGTCCCCCGACGCTCCCCCCTCCCAAGAGCCGCCGCTCCCCGCACGGGCCCCCCCACCCGCGGACGTCTTGACCAGTTCCCTTGGGAACTGCGCGGTTTTCTATTAATCGGGCTTTCTTCCTTTCTTGCTCAAAGTTGCGGGTTTCCACTTCTTTTCCTCCCTGAGACTCCACAGCTCGAGTTTCACCTTATCCCTTTACGGTTTCAAGGTGTTCTTGTTTCCCTCTCTTGCCGCTGTAAGGGCTGGACCCGGAACTTTTCCCCTTCCCTTTCAACGCCACTTTCTTCGAGATCCTTGCTATACCGACCCCAGTACCCTTCTGCAGACTTTCTGAGGACTCCCACCAGATCATTCTTTTCTTCGACAAGGGAGGGGAAACATCCTTGTTTGTTCGGCACTGTGTCCTTTCGAATAGGCGTCCCCTCATCAAGCAGAGATACGCGATACGTGGGCGGACAAGGCGGCGTGATCTTTCTTTCCCCCTCCCCATCACTTATTTACCACAACCCTCCCTCCTGCCTCAGGCCCCACCGGTGCGGGGTGAGCGACAGTAGTTTTCCTTACCCGATCCCCCCTTTCCTTTACGTTCATGAAAAATAATATATTTCCCTTCTTTGTTGTTTTCTTCTCCATGGGTGCTGTCGTGATCTGTCCTTCGTGTGGTGTCCTTTTCCCGACCACGTTTCACCGAGGACGAATTCTTTCTCGCGAGCGCAGCCTTGTTCACCTTCTTTTCGAGGCCAAGTTCCTTTTTCGTGTCTTTTAAGCAGATTAGAAAAGAGCACACGCCCTCACCCCCTTACCACAACCCCCCGATTTCAACCGCCGTCGTCGACCAGGTTAAGTCCGTGATTCAGGAATAACTGGTATTTTTTCTTACGATGACTCATTTTTTTCCTCTTTTCCTCCTAGGCAGGACTATCTGAATTCTCCTTGCCTGGGACCTTTATTCCGGGTCCATCCTCAGTTTGACCTGACATAGGGGAGACCTGGTCGTGCCGGAAGAATAATTTTTTTTTTACATAGAGTCCTTTTCCGTCCTATAAACCGCGCGAACTCTTGAAACTTTTCTTTACCCTATTGATCCCTCCTACTCCTCAGGCTCGAGGAAGCAACGGGTGATGTCGACGTCGGAGTGATTTTTTTTTGCCCAATGGCTTGCCCCTTTTTTTTTCGACACCCCAAAAAGACTTCGTTTCTCCCTCCCCTCCATCCATAACTCCTGGGAGACTGCCATCACCCGTCTTTTCTGTATTTAAAAGAATCAGATTGCTTGCCGCCCCAACTTTCCGTTAGAGATGTTCCCTTCTTCTCCAAAGTGGGGACGAACAAGAGACCTTCCCCTCGCTTAATCGGGGGAGAAGTCGAGGATGTTCTTCTATTGTCAGTTCTTGAAAATAAGAAACCCTTCCGCGAAGATAATCCAATTCGTAGACTTTTTTCCTGATAATTTCCCCGCCCTTTTATTCAACAGGACCGCGTTCCCCCTTCATATCGTCCCGAAAGACCCCCTTTTCTCGTTAAGATGACCTAACCCACACGAAAATAGAATTTTTTGCATATGTCCCTCCCCCCTCTTATGATGTTACCCGGACGGGAACCACTTCCTCCCGAGATTCGGAGGTCTTTTTATTTCGAACGTTGACTTCTTTAGAGTATCAGTAGATCAAATTGCAGAGGAATAGAATCCTTTTCCTTAAATGACCCTTTTTTCCCTTGCTCCTTTTTCGTAGGTGACTCCCTCCTCAGCGGAGATAGACTCTTATATCTCCCACCTGAAACGACGTAGAGTAGGCCATTAGTCACCGAAATGGTGAAACAGCTTTCCGGATAGGAATGTACCCACCCAAACATTAAGGACCCAGTCCTTCCCCCTTTATGAAAGGTATTTTACTATAGAGAAGTTTCGTTGCACCAGTTAAGAGTGATGGTTCTTCCGAATAGCCCCCTTTTTAGACGGTGTACATTGAGCCGCCTCCTCCGGCAAATGTAGTTTGCGGTTGTCCCACCACTTGATTAGATGTCTCTCTAGAGATAATGATGTTCCCTCCGGCTTGTGATACCTTCCCCCTTCAACTACCTTCCTCCCCGAGAAAGGACATCCCCGTCAAAACCTGAGACTCTTCTCCAGACTGATGAAAGTCTCAGCCGTCGGACATTTCCGAGTCACCCCCCCTCTCCTCCGTTATGCACACCACTCCCTTTTTCGATTCTCAGCTCCCGGATTGCTAGCCTCGCGCCCAGTTGCTGAGACCCTTTCCCTTCAGGAAGGGTTTGTTTTCGCTTTTTCAGAAACAAGGACGCCGCTTGTCAAATGAGCCTTTCCCTTCGTTTTCCTTCACACTCACCCCGTCCGTAAGGTGTTGAATGGCGGACGCGCGACTTTTTCCTTTGGTGATTGACGATTCCCCCATTAGCCGACGTCGGAACCCTCTGGCTTTCCCCCCTTGCTCCGCGGTGAGATACCTTTCTGAACTTTGTCGGGCGTCGTCCGATATACCCCCTTCCTCGTCCCAACAATTCTTTCCCCCTTTTCACCGGAGGCGCCCCACGGGTCTTCCTTCCAGGGATTCGTCTACCTCTCCCTGAGATCTTAGGCGAAAGTCTCCGAGCACGTCTCGGATTCCTCTTTCCGTCCGCCACATTCGTAGCGTCGTGACATAACCCCAGAGATGGTCCATTGGAAAAACTTCCCTACGTTCCCCCGACCGCAAAGACCCCTTCCCCTTTTTTTCTTTGGTTGTTTTAAGATGGAACTTCTGGACGCTCGGTGTCTATTCTCTTTTTTCTCTTGTGTGCCTCTCCCTTACCTCCTACCCCAATGTTGGGATAAAAACAGATTCTTACGCGCTGGGCAGGTGGGTCTCCTGCTTGTTGCTTATAACCGAGTGAACGACGTACCATCACAGACCCCCCCCCAGCCTTGCGACGAGATCAGACTTTTTTGTATTTTGCGGAGTCGAATGAACGGTGTTGTGAGACAACCCATTCTTTTCTATCCAAGACTATCTCCTGCCTACCCCCGTTCCCTGTATCTCCCCCAGCGCCTCACCAAAGAAGGTGTACCCCCTTTTAGCAGAAGCTTTATTTTGAGTCATCGGGACAAAATGTCCCGACCCCCCACGCCCAGCGCTCCCCCGTAAACTCCAGAGATAAATTTTTTGTTTGCATTTATTTTTTCTAGTGTTCACCCAGACGTCCTCTTTCCTTTGACCTCTAAGTACTGTCAGAGCTCCACTCTCCCCCCCACCCAAAGTACTTTTATTTCTTCTCGCCCTTCCACACCACCCGATAAGGTTGCCTTAATACGATTCCTCCTCACTTCGAAAGTCTGGGTGTTTCCTCGGCAGTATCATTTCGAGTTAGGGCCGAATGGAAGCCACTTATGAGCGTGCAACTGCCTCGAAAGATGCTCTTTTCTTCCGGCTGTTTCCCCATGTTGTTATGACAGGGCCGTTCCGACATTCCCTCCTTTTTGTGTGGGATCACTCCCCTCCTCTCACAAGCTTAAGGAGCTTCTCTACTTTTCATTCTAGGATCAGCCAAGCCAATTGGTGCAACGACGACTTTCCTGCTCGCAGGGAGCATTCCCAACCTGGCCGAATCCACGTTTTGCCCTTTCCATTGGGTCCCAAGCCCGACCTTTTCGGTTCCCCGTCACGAGATCGGAAACCTCTCCTTTTCCAGGAAAGTAGGTGTGGGCTCATGCAGATCGAACTTTTTGGCTTCCGTCTGCGTGACATAAGCGACCCTGTTTCCCCCTTTCGACGTGTCTATCCTTTCCAGCCTGCCGCTTTCTGCTACCTACGGGGATCCCGATCTTCAGTTTCCCTTTTTCTCCTTGAAGACATGGTCGATTGGACTCAGGAAAGGGAACCTTTCCAGTCACCCCTCTCCATCGGCGTTACCTTCTCGTACGTGCTTCCCGATCCGACTGGTCCCGCGTCCTCGCTGAGGCCATTTCCTGGATCCCAACTTTTTCGTCTGCCCCCTGTCGATGCGATTTCTTTGGTGTTTTCCCTCTGTGTCAGCATGGAGATCACTACGACGAGCGCAGTCTCCCCTGATTAGAAGTTCCTCCGGTTGGGAAGCCGCAGCGAATTTGAGATTTCTTCCCTTTCCCATTTTTTTGTTCAGCATATTACCCGTCTCTTCCGACTTCGTCAGACGCCTTTCCTTACGCGACGAGCATCGACGTTGATCCCCACCTTACCATTTTTCTAACAGAGCCTTGCAACTGCTCTATACCCGTCTCCCCCCCTTTGCAGTGGGGTAATCGCTCTGCTCGATCTCCGACTTTGCGGGCGCTGTCTCGCCTTGCCCCGGCCTGTTCCCTTTGCGAGCAGCAGCTTTGTGCCCTACCCTTCCCGGGGAAAGCAGTTAACTTGATGGTATACCTTCTGAAGTTTTTGCTACCCCGTCTTCCTCTCCTCATCTTGGGCTGACGATATGCGCTTCACTGTCCAAAGATGGCGTCTGGGCTGTATTCCTTGATACTTCTCTTCCCCCCAATGATGTCAAAAGGGACGGTCAAAGTTTTTTTCGAGGCCTTCCCCTTCCCTGAGCCGCTGGACCGGAATCACGGTGTCATACCCCCCCCTTACGAGATCTCCCCTGATATCCGACCGTTATTCGAGCCTGATTTCATCCCCCAGATGAGTCCTTAACTCCCCCTTCGACAGGACACCGGTGTACATCCTTGTCTTTTGTGGAGCACGGTTGATCGGTTCGCCCCGGCTTTTCACGGACTGAGCTGCATGTACGCTCTTTCCTAGTCACTCGAGATCTCTCCGGGGGTATCCCGGAAGATGTCGGGCATCACCGCACTTATTCACGTCGTCACGAACCCCCTTTTTCTTTTTTTTTCCTCCTCGTTTTTGTGCTCAGAGATGGTCTTCTCGCGGTGTAGTCTGTTCCGTGTTCTTCCCCTAATTCTCGTTATAGAATAAGATCGCCTCCTTGTCCAGACACGCTGGTAGATGTATCTTTTTCTGTCAGTGCGACAGACGATTCTCACCCCTTCCAACTCGCCACGTTTGCCTCAAGGACTCCCCCTGTTTTCCCCAGGTACTCTGGACTATCTGTTTGGGGTGTATTTCCCGCACTCTTTGGATACGGGTAGTTGTTTTGGAATTCTATAGACGGATGGCGTTGAAGTAAACGGATTTCTGCAGCGGCACTTTGACTTGCATAGAAAAGAACAAACTGGAACGTCTCTTTTGCCTGATTGACCTTTTCCTCGAGCTCGCCTTTTTAGTTCTCCCGCCCACCTTGACCATTCCGTTTTCCCGTTGACCGATGACCTTTTCGTCCGGGCCGAACGGTTACTAGTTTTTTTCCCTGGCGTAGCCATCTAGTTTTCGCTTTCCAGAAGGTGATTACGGCCTTGAGAGATACCGACGTTTTTGAAGGAACCGTCTCCCTCCAGTACGTCTGGAACCTCCTGTCTTTCCCAGTTGCCTCCCCACTGTAAACCCTAGAGGTGCACTTGAAACAATTGTTCCTGGGGACGAGTCCTTTCTAGATAACTCCTTGACTTTTTGACGAAGTCGAGGATGTTTTTCCAGTAAGTTCTGTACCCCCCCTCGAGAAGATCTAAATTCTGCTTAGTTCTTAACAGATATATTCGATAAGGGATTACCACCTTCTGGCGATAGGTCGTCTTCTCCAGTTCCCACCCTCGTAGCGGTTGGCACCTCTACAACCCAACATCCCGAAATGATGTTTACTTTGACATCTGTTTCCTCCCATCCCCCAACGATTTACTGATTTTATTCCTTGAGCTAGATGCTCTTCCTGAGTAGTGTCCACGAGAGACTTCCTATAGTTCTCCGTCCTTATAATCCACCTTGGAGAGGAATAGTCACAAGTCCTGAGGGTTTGAAGGGCTCTCAGGATCGTCTTTCCCGCAGACGAGACCTTTCCCCTTGTCTCATATGTAGTATCGACACCGGGTACCTCCTTAGGTAGGAAACCCCCCCCTGCAAACCTCCCTTTGACAGGTGTCTGAATGAGGGCAGACCCTCCGTTCGAACGTTCCCGCGACCTGTGAGGTTCCCCCCTCTTTTGGGGTGTGATGGTGTGTGTCTAACCCCTTATCCTGGTTATCCCAGTGTCCCGATAACTGGATTCGCCGCGGTTATTCGAAAGATTTTTGAAATGTAGTAGTGGTGGCACCCTCTTTCCGTCTCTTTCAGCACTGCCTCGCTCTCGATCTCCCCTATGAGTAGCCGTAGTGTGAGAACGGTAACTCGCGACTTCTTTTGACAGCAGCACCTCTCGACCCCGTTCAATCCCCCTCAGTCTAGCCTGTGCTCCTCTAGTTTCGGAAATAGCCTCCCCGAAATCCGACGTGTCTTTGTCGGCAAAAGCCCCCTGTACCTTTCTCCGTTGCTGGCGCCTCGATTGACGGAAATTTCCCTAGCCAGATTGAGGGATCGCTTTGAAAAAAGATACTCTCTCCTGTTGGCGCACTTTTTCTCCTTTTCTCCGAACCCCTTCACCGACTATTCACCTCCTATGACGTTTCCTTTCTCCCGTCCCCACAACAATCGTTCGCTTGCTCTTTCCTTTTTTACTTTTTAATGTTCAGCGTCTTCTCCTTTCCCCGATGAGCGCGTCATCTTCGCTCCGTAGTACACTTCCCGTTAGATAAAGGGATCCTCGTCGTTCTTCGCCCCTCCTGTTTTGAAAAATACGCGCTTCCCCCTGCCCCCCTGCCCCGCACCCCGGCGCGCTTATCCACATAGGTCGGCCACCACCGGCCTTTTCCGCTCCTCCCTCTCGACAGTTTACCACACGCAGCCCACCGCAGCACACAGGAGAGTCCCACCCAGACTTTTGATCCGCCACCTGTTTAGTTTTCGGTTGCCCAGAGTCTTCTAGGAGGATCCCGAGGATCTTCCCCCTACCCCTCCCTCCCCCCCCCTCCCCCCCGCTGCGAACACAAGCCACACCCAGAGTACACCCTTCACTACACTGCATCCGTTTTCAGCCCCGGCCCCCCCCCCCCCCCCCTCACCCACAGACACTGTCGCCCCCGCCGTTTCCACGGCGCACACTTATCTGGTGTGCTAATTTTATTTTTTTAGGATTTATTCATGACCCCCCCTCCACACCTTCCCGTGCGGATCAAACCCTCTTCCCCCCCCCCCTGCTCGATCCTATTTTCTCTATCCTTGTTTTCTTTTTTCAGTGGCTCCCCCCCTCTAGACTGTTTGGACGGTTGCTAAAATCTTTTTCTCCGGGGGATCTCTTTTTCCTGCCGGGTGTCGTGGAAGCCGGCCTTGTGGATTCTCCTACAGGATAGATCTCCCCCCTAAGAGGTAGGTATCTCACAGATGGGATCCCCCCTTATTGTACTATCATTTTCACTCCATGAAAGATTACACGAATCTTTTTGCTCGAACAACGCACTTCGCGAAGTTTTCCCCAGATGTAAAAGAAAGCTGCTCACATTTCTATTGTTGTATGGCCCCGGCTCCCTGGCAATACGTGTCCCCTCGTTCGTCTTTTTTCGTAGCAATCCCCCCCCCCCCCCTATTGAAGTACAGTTTCCTCGCCTTTGTCGTCTGAAGGTTCCGTGTCAATCCCTGCCGAGAGCCCTTGCTCTGAACACGATACGGACTTTCCACGAGGTGCGATCTTTTTGGACCCAACACGCCCCCACATGGCCCGTCACTTTAGGAGCCCCCAGGCGAGAAGTTCTCCCTTCTTAGTGAGGTCTCAAGGTCATGTCCGATTGACCCCTTCGATCGAACCTCCCCCTTTAGTTGTGCGGGATCAACACGTACCTTCTTTTCCTCTAAAGGAGACTATGCATCATTTAGTCCAATTCGGGTGCCCCCCCCCTCCACTTCGCCCCAAGAGCTTCGCCTTTTGACAAACGCGTCGAACTTCCCAGTCGGTCCCTCCAAATCACGAAGAGGTATTTTGACCGATGACAATCCCCCCCTACCCGAAACCCCCACAACCTCTCGCGCAAACAATTTAAAAGTTACCTGAATAAGTTTGGTGATAATGCCGACCTCATCGTTTCCTCGTTTCTGTCCCGTTCAGGGTGACCATCAACAGTAGTACCGTTTCTATCGAAGATTCCTCTCTGAGGAGCATGTCATTATCCCCCCTGGATACGTATCGTTCAGACTCTTCCCGGCTCGACAGAGTCCCGAGATGGTCCTGGCAGCGGACAAGATGAACGGGTCGAATCCCCCCTACCTTCGTTTTTAGAGGCTTGGGAACCTTCCTCCTTTTCTAGGACCGATACCTGACTGTAAAGAGAACGTTCTTCTTAAAGTTCGGGTCCTCTTTGATCTGGTTTGATCCCCTATTCTCTCTCTCCTTGTCCTGTCGTGTTTGCTTCTTTCCCCCGTATACGCTTGAGCAGCGGGTCGGGACTTTTAGCTCCTTCCCCGCCTCGAGTAATTTCTGAACCCCTCTTTGAAGGACCGCTTCTTTTTTTAAAGAACTCCTTCTCCTTTTCCTATTCCGGCTTAGGTTCCTCCCTGGCACAGCTTCCCCACGACGAAGAATCCTCCGACTACGCGAACTCTCCCCGCGCGTGTCCTTATACACTTGGTCCGGAACTTGCAAAAAGGACAGCTCTTCATTCTGGTTGGAAGCAGCTCTTGAGCTCCTTTTCTTAAGAAGTCTTTCGAGTCCCCTCGCAATTCTCCCAGGAATGATGAGAAGCGCCCCTCTTGTTTTGAATAAGACCGGCGTTTTTCCCCCCATAACTAGATTTTTCTTACGCAGCCTTCTCGTTCACGTGCGGCCCATTTAGATATTAACCTTTTCCGAGGATGAGAGGCTCCTTCTTGCGAGGTTTACTGATCCGACCTTATCAATCTCTACTCGCTGGAAAGTCCAATAGCCCGATTAGTGACCGGCCTTTCCGAGTGGTCCCCCTTCCCTCTTTCCCTTAGCAGGATGGAAACGTAATCGTTTTCCCAACCCCTCTTCGAGATCCGCCCCTATATCCCCTGGCCTACGAGCAGCTTGAGAGAATCAATGTCTGAATCAATTCTGACCCTGTTCGACAAAGGCTCCCTTTTCCGTGGCTCCGGTGCCCGTGTTCTCTGCGGGACCCTCAGGTCCCGTTCGTCTGTTCTTTACTTCGACATCGTTGTGACAATGCGGTCTCTCTCTCCTCCTGTCTCGGTTTAAGATTTGAATTCCCCGGCACCCCGACAAAACGATCCCTTTTCCCCC
>Ga0179593_1423189_pt1 | contig 10453 bp, 8 predicted proteins | sample CZODoug2_1_08_16_FD_185931 | JGI IMG/M metagenome (GOLD analysis project Ga0179593, IMG submission 185931) | Vadose zone soil fungal communities from Angelo Coast Range Reserve, California, USA - CZODoug2_1_08_16fungal (PacBio error correction) | ecosystem: Environmental > Terrestrial > Soil >... | reverse complement strand
TCGATTGCTCGGTTTTGTCATCGTTTCTTCTCCTTCGGTCCCCTTTAGTTCCATCTGATTGGCCACAGAACCTGCCCCTCCCCTCTTCCCCTCCCCTCTCCCCCCGATTTTTTTCCCCCCCGTATCTGCACAATGCGAATGCATCTTCCTGGTCTTTTGGCCAACGCGGATAGCGTAAACTCTCTTTCCCCTCTTTGTTGTTTGGCGGAGATGTTGATGATATCTCGTCAAGCTTTAAAATTTCCCCCTCCTCAGTATGGCTTTTTTAGTCTCAAGTTGTGACAGACCTTCCCTTTGGTTGAGGAAGATGTTTTCTTTTTTCCTTTTCTGGATAACCAAACGACTTGCACACCCCTGCGGCCGCCTCCCGATCCGTGTGATCGTACCCTGATCCATTTTAGCCAGCTGGTAGCGATCGCCTTTTTTTTTTTTCCGAACCCAAGTAAGCGTTTCCCTTTCTTGATAGGCGTTCGGATCCCCCGTTTTCCCAGCACGAGACCGAGCGCACGACACCCGCCGGCTATGGTGAGTCGCGTGCCCCCCCCGGGCAGGAACGACGCTTTTGCGCAGAAGGCGGTGCTTAAAAGTTCCGACTTGTTGCCAGACTTTGTCGGGGAAACCTTCGACTGAGCTAAGGCCTGTCTCAAACCTGACCGGGAACTCCCTCCCGGCCCGAGTCCCGGTGTAAGGTTAGAGCGATTTCCCCATCCCTTTTTTCTTCCACTGTTTCGTTTTAGTAGGGAGTTTTTCGTAGACCAGAGACGTCGAACTTCTTCGGATCATTCCTTTAGAGACCCCCTGGGCAGTGTGAGCTCGTTGTGGCTTCATGGTTCGTTCCTCGTCCCTTGAAGCTTTTGGTTCGTCCCCAATCTTCCCCCGTTTCTCCCTAGGTTTGTCAGATCAGATTCCAGAGTCACCGGGAGTGTGGAACGGCGGTACTTTTTTCCCGAGCTCCCCTTTAACGCTTTTGCGTAGACGGTTCGCGTAGAACGCTGACTTTCCTGCAAAATTACGCCGTCTGCGTCAGCGTGACGTTTTTAGATCTTTCCCTTTTAGTCTTTCAAGCGATTTTTCTTTCGTCTGCTCGGAGAGACGTTCTCCCACGTGAAACACCTCTTTTCCCATATAGACCTTTCTTGGAGTTCTACTTCGACACGAAAAGTTAACTTCCCCTTTTTTCGGTTAGCTGACCCCTAGTGCGACAGGCACAGTGCCCGACACTTTTTTCGAATCGTCGGGCTTGGATCCTTGACCCCTTCCCCAATCTTTTTTAACGAGAAATTGACCAGGATCTTCGCCCCGAATAAACCCTTTCCCCCGCTGTACTCGACTCCCTTCTCCAGAGTGGCGAAGTTTGATTCCTTCTTTAGAAGGGGATCCTTACTCACCCAAAATGGGTTTTCCTCCCCAATGTTTGTGACCCCGAACTAGTAGGCCGTCGCGGCAGTTTCAGTGCATTTTCTCCCCCCCTTGTATGTTTGCGTCCCTTTAAGAACCAAACCAGGCAACCTTTCTGTCCTCCCCGCGATCTGAATACCCGCCCCCTCCCCCCCTGGTCGTTCTTCTGGACTTGGCTTAGTCCGGTCGAGTTCACCCCCGAGGATCTTTTTCTTTTCAAGAATTCTCGGAGTTCTGAAATTGAGGCGCTTCCCCCGGAAGTTGAGTGCTTTCTCTTTTGAGCATCTCTTTTTTCCCCCCACTTCGTCCTGGTTTCCGCAACCTTCCCTCCGGGAGCGTCTCTCTGTCTCTCAGTTTTTCAAGATTTTTGGACCGGGTCATTCAGATGTGATTTCCTTTATCTTTTTCATTTTTACTTTTTTTTTTTGCTGCCTCTCAGGATTTTTTTTCCAATCGGTGGTTGCCAGGAGTAAAGATGTTCTCGCTGTGATTCCTTTTTGGCGGTTGTATTCTACCAGCCTTACCTCCCCTTAAGACAGTCCCCAGTCTCCCCCAATTCTTCTCTGGCAACCTCCTCCCCCCCGGTGACCACACCTTCGATTTTTCCACAGATCATACCCGGACCTCGCGACCCTTTGACCCAGCTACGAGAGTCTTCATGGATCCTCTATCCTTTGTGATCCCTTAGGCAGGAGTAATTCGTTCTTCTTTTTCACGGGTTCTCTGCGGTAGTTAACTTCCCGGTGTCCCTTGACAAGTTTAACCGGTTGGCGCTGACCCAGGACAAACTTGGGATCCTTTGCTGTTTTGTACCCCCCCCTGAGTCACTTTTTTCGTAGTCGACATTTTTTTTTTAACATCCCCCCCAATCGACTCCCTCCTTCCCCCACCCCACCTGCCCTGTTCCCCTCTGAGCTGCCACCACATTTAACCGACATCACTTCAGCTCCCCAGCTGATCCTTTCCCTCATGCTTCCCGCGGAACAGAAGAGTTCCCTTCGTCATTAAAAAAAGGCCCTTTCTTTTCCCTTCGTTTGGAACCAAGTTCTTCCCCTTCTAGCCCCCCCTTCTCGGAACCAAGTCTGTGTACCACTTTTACCGACGTGATCTTCCTCTGTCAGGGTTCCTCGCCCAGGAGAATGCAATACTGACGACCCTCCCTGGCTTCTTTCCTCTCCGGCTTTTTTTCTATGTTGCGGGTTTTAGTCGCGGCTTCCCCCCGCCCTTGAAAAATTGTTTTTTTTTTAGTCCTGTCCTAGACTCAGAAAGGCCTCGTCTCCCTGGTGGTTTGTGTTTTTTTTGTGGGTTTTGTTTGGGGCTTCGTCCCGCCCTTTGTTCTTTTCCCCCCCTCCGAGACTTCAGGCGCTCTGGATGTCATGCCCCCTGCGGATGGAACTCTTCCCACCTGTTGAGGGACCTTTTTTTTCTTCTCACTTTCCAAGCCGGTCTAGTACCCCTCGGTTCGTGTATTTCGGTGATCACCCCCCCACTAGACGAGGCTTTCCATGATCGGGTCGTGTTTCACAAACCCAAACCACAACCCCCCCCCAAACCCCCCAACCCCCCCCCCCCTCCTGTCTCCCCGAAGCCTTTGTCCGCAAAGGCAGCTTTCGTTTTTTTCTTTCCCCGGAGTTTTAGTTTCGTTTTTCCAAAAGTTTTTTCCCGTCTCTTCCTTGTCCCTGAAAGACTTCAGACTGACCTCTTCTGAGCACGTGAACCGTTCCCCCTTTTCCTTCGTCGTACCGGTGTTTGTGATACTGTCGTATCCCTTTTTTCCGCTAGAACCTCCGGATGTGTACTGAGCTAGCGGAAGTAAATTTTCCTCCCCCACTCGGTTCGAGAAGATCTTTTTCTCACTTCACTCCCCCCCCGCGTCACGAATCCGGTCCCAGCACCATCTGAAAATTTTCTTTCCCCGAGACCGTTCCCTCTCGCGGATTGAGCCCGACGAACGTCGAGTGCCCCTCTCCTCGTTCGAATAGTACTCCTTTTCTGGGGGCTTCCCCCTCTCTCTCGCCGATAATACTGCGACTGTACAGCTTCTTTTGTCGGTCGTGTGGGAATTTCTTCTCCGAAGTTCGAGGCCGTTCGGTCCCCAAGTCAGAGTTTCCCACCGTCTCCGGGAAGTTAAACTGCCCTTTTTCCCCTCCAACCTTTTTTGTAATAATGAGGCCGATCGGGACACTCGTCCCCCTGATCGGCCCTTTTTTTTTTTTTTTTTGGTGTCTTTACGTCTGTGATACTAGGCTTCCCCTGAATGCTTTCTGCTTTACTTCAGAACTTAGTTCCGCCTACCTTCATCTGCGTTGATCGACTCCTGGGTCTTGCTCATCGGGTTGCCGCGGTTTTTCAGGGTAGTCCTTTTTTTTATGTTTCTCGTACCCGACTTTTTCCCCACCTCGGGCCCTCAAGATCGCTTTCCCCTCTTTGCTTAATCCTGGCCCCCACTCCTTAACATAACCGTCCTTCGTGTAGCAGGCCAAATGTGAACCGCTCCCTTTTTTTTACAAATCCCTACTCCCCCTGTTGTTGAGAGAGCTGCTTATCCATCGGGTTTTCCCCCCCCTTTGGTCTCCGAACGCAAGTACTTGATGTGCAGTCGCTTGTGCCAGATCCTTACCCCCTTTCCTTTTTTTATCCTTGCTTTTAATGTTTCTGGTCCCCCCGTATGGGAAGAGCCCGGTCAAGCCAAGCCGCGAAGGCAAGATTTGCTGCAAGACCCTTAGCCAGTTGTCGCCAAGACTCTTAGTTCTGAACTTAAGACGTGTTCCGCGTCCAGCCCTGACGAAGTCTTAACGTATCAGGAGAAGCTGGATCGACAGCAAGTAGAAATAATTATCAAGCGCACGAATTAGTCGTGCGCGTTTGTCCTTCTCTTCCCTTTCCAGGAAATCCGTGGCCGGTAGCAGCACCTAGGTGTGCATTCCCCTCCCTTTCCTGCTTCGTTATGTGCCATTCGCCTACGTCCTCGAATCCGATTACGAACTTTCATCTACAGGAAACAGCGCAGTCGTACGGACGGACCCTTCCGCTCTTGCACCTCCTTTTTTTGTCGGCACTGTGATTGTACATCCGGCGCTTTTGCCCATCTCGCCGTCAGCTTAATCGCGGCGCCACCCCGTTTCAGCCTAGTGGAGAGGAGGTATTGATGTCCCTTCCCCCTATTCCTTTAGTTGGAGACCCCTGATCGTCGCTGTCCTCTTTTTTCACCGATTTTTAACCCGGCTTTTTCGTCTCCTTTTGGCGTCGATTTCGCTTCTCTAGAAAGCCTATCTCCCCACACCTGCATACTTTAGGAATAGAGGTCAGCGTTCTCTCCCTCTGTTTATTTCTTTTTCTTGCCAAGGTAGAGGACGTCGACTTTCAAATAGCCAGTACTGCTTTTTCGTTCTTCTTTTCGAAGACTGCATGCCTTTGCGGACGACTGCTCCTTGCGCCGGCACGTACCCCCCTCCAGTTCCTGTCCAGTGGACTTTTTGACCCCGCTTAAAGATCTAAGCTTTCTTTCCCGGATCCTTCCCCCCTCCAACCCGTTCCTCTATTGTAGACATGGCCCCCCCTTTCTTTCCGCTTGCCTTGGCGGTCAGAACTCCTTTTTTCGCCTTCAAGTCGTTGTCCCATCCTGTCTCCCGACGTAGGCTCTTTCGTCTTCAGGAGCCTGCTTCCCTTCCTGGTGGCCCGATCCCCCTCCTATTGAAAGAAGTGCTCCCCTCGTACTGGTGTCTTCGTCGAGTCCCACCTTCTACCGGCTTTAGTTGTGACGCCGGTCTTGGTTTTGCTCTTCGCGGTCATCGTCTGGGTGAGAGTGGACTGCTTTGGCGTAATCAAGTCCTTGTTTTTTCCTTTTCCCCCCCCCCCCATTTCGGGAGGTGCTCTGTTTTGCTTGGCTCATGGTGCGGCGACCTGAGTTTTTCGCTTTGAGAAAGTGTGTTCCCTCTTTGGACTAGGCGTTGGGCATGCTTTTTTTCCCCCCCTGTCCCTTTGCCTCTGTGACGCGAGGTGATAGCGTTTCTTGCCCGGAGAAGAACTTTTCCCTCCGCCCTCCCTTCGACCAAACCTCCAGCTCCCAAGTGTCCTTTCGGCCACCCTTTCCCAACGTGAACACTTTTCTCCCCCCGATCGTTCTTACCGTTCCCCCCTGAAACCAAGTCCGGCCCTCCTTGGGATCTCCTCTTTTTCTCCCTACCCTTTTTTGTGCTCTCCCTTCTCCGTTCGCAAACCGTTGCGGACTGGTCACGTTTTTTATTTTGTTCTTTCCCTTCCCTGGAAATAGGCCTTTTTCCCCAGTTTTTATGTGAAGATTCCCTTGAGTATTTAGAAGGTGAGGCTCAGCTTCGTCGACCTCAAATCTTTCCCAAAAGCGTCCCTCTCATGGCAGGAAACCCACGGAAGGCCCCCCGCATGATTTCCCACTACCGACCAATCTTCATGCCGAAATTAAACCCTTCGCCCTCACCAATGATTGTCCTTTCCCGTAGAGTGCCTCCCAGATCTGGTGTGATTTTTCGTACCAACCGGACGGAACGATTGGATTTTCCTACCCCACTCCAGGAAAGCCAACCTGAAGAATTTAGAGACCTATAACGTGTTTCGGACCTCTAATTTCTGTCTCGACCGGCGAATGCCTTTAACCCGTCCTCCCTATGGCTGGTTTGGTTAGTGACTCCTCGTTCAGTTGAGCGGTGTTCGATTTCTACAACGAAGGTTCCTTTTTCACCTTCGCTCTCTTTGGCTACTATTCCCTTTCTTTTCTTACAACATTTGTGATCGTTGACTTGAGTGGTTGACCCCCGTAGAGTTCAGCTCTTCTAGCCTCCCCCCCCTGCCCGGCAGTCTCTTCCCTTCTCGGAACTTTTTCTTTTATTTTTTCGACGTGGTTTCAAGCCGGGTCCTCCTCAAACTTTCGGGAAGGTGAACACCAGAAGCGGCTCAATTCTTGTCCTTGACGTTGGTTTCCCTCTGCCAGGCCGTCCCCACCTTCCCGTGTATCCTTCTCACACAGCCCCGTTTGTGGCTTACTTTTGCAACTACTCGATGCCGCCTTTTGAAAGTTTTCTTCTGGAGACCCCTTTACCTCTCCACAAAATGACCCTATGTCTTCCCTGGTTTATCCATACCGGTTCTTGCAGTCCCGTATAAGCCAAAAGCCGTCCAGGTTTTTCAAGTAAAATCTCTTCCGCCTATTTTAAAAGAGACCTTGGTGCCTACCGCCTCCACCGGTCATATCCGCGGTTGCTTCCCCCCCTCACCCCCCTCCCCAATAGTGCCAAATTTTTTCCGGCCTGAAGAGGAGGCAATACCCATCGTCGACGGGTCTTGGTCGAACTACTCCGCCCGCACTCCTACCCTGCCCAAGTAAGCGGAGTGCGGCGCTACTCTCTTTCCCCTTATTGAAATCTGATGGTTTATCCTCGTTCTTCGGGGCTTCGAGGGCTTCCCCCTCTAGGTACTGACACGCTTACCGTTTCTTTTGGACACAGCCTGGTGTCTTCCACCCTCTTCCTGGCCGAATAGTTCTGTCCACTCCAGATTGGAGGTTTTTCGCTTCTTCAGGTATCATTTCTTTCCGCTGCGAATTCGCCGCCGTTTCCCCGTTGGAGTTTTCAATTGCGCCCGTTCCTTTTCATCTTCTATGTATCGGTGTGCATTAATCTTCGCTTCCGGTTTTAAAATCTTTCTTTCAGCGTCCAGCCGGAACCATTTTTACCGCTTTCACCAATTTGGACTCCTGGAAAAACAAAGAGCCCTCCCTTACTGTATTGTTTCCATTGTGGACCAGTTTATGTTTTACCAGCTTTATACTCTAGCGCATCAAACCCTCATTTAACCCCTTTTTGTGATGATGCTATAGAGATCCCGTTGCGGGAGATTCCCCTTTTGCACCGTACTTTTTGGACAGTCGACACTTGTTTTCCTCCGATTGAACTTTTTTATCTAGATCTTTGGTCAAATGAGGTGGGCTTTCCCGCTTCAACCAGAACCCCGTTTTCGGGACTTAGCCTAACTATAGACCTTTAAAGTTCCCTTTCTCCCTCCTCCGTATGATTCTTTTTCGGTCCTCCCCTGAAAGTCCTTTTCCTTCATTCCTCGACGACGACTGACCCCCCCTTTATCGCGGCTCCAGTCTCTTCGAAAGAAATCTCGCGGAGCGCACGAATCCTCACCCCGCCCTCTCCCTGTGTCCGCGTCCTCTCGAACTTCGACAGGAAACGACGGGCTCTAACGTGATGTCTCCCTAGTCCTTTGGTACACTGCGGTTTTCCACATTCCTCTACGAGAGGCATTGAAAGACCCTTTTTAAGATGCGTCTCTTTTTGTCTCGAGATCCGCTTTTACCCAGGTCGAGACTGTTCCTTTTCTCTTTTCCCTTAGTGCTGTTCCCAGGCGAAGTCTCCGTCTCTTCCCGCAAAGGAAGTCGCGAATAGTTGTTTGTATTGTGTTGTGGCTCCCCCTAGTTGGGATTCTTTTTCGTCTACACGATCTTCCCGGTCGATTTGCTTTCCTTTTTTGACGGCGACCCCGATCCCAGGTAACCGTGCGTCGTTTCATCTAAGAGCGTCTCAACCCTGAAGAGTGTCCAGTAAGTTGAAAGGTCAGAGTTCTATCCCCTTTTGTCCTTCCTTGGACGGCTGATGAAGCGTTTAAGAGAAGCTGCACGTTTTCCCCCCTTTGGGCCGCGGGGAGGTACTTCCTTTCGTCATACCTGATTTGCTTTTACCTCCCTAGACTCCCTTGCTCCGGCACGTAAACGTCCCCCCCCCGAGTTCTCCCTTTAGGGTTCGACGATTTTGCTTAAGAGACCTGATTGACAGTTTTTTTGTCTAACCCCTTTCCTTTCTCTTTCCTCGAACAGTCCTCGATGATAGCTTTTCGTTCAGCGTTCCTTTGGTAGTTCAAAATTTCGGTTTCACCTCCCCCCTCCCCTCGTTTTCGGGAGAGTAGCAGCTCTTCCACTCTCGGTGAGATCATGAATATCTCCCACCCCCTCTGTAAAAACGCTTTCTCACTACGCCGTTTTATGTCCTTGACCTTTTGCGTGGATTTCGGTCAGCCAAAGTTAGAGAGACATGGCGATGTGTGCTTCCCCTTCAATAGTTTCCTCTTCTGCTCGTTACTTTCGGATTTTTCATATCTCACTCCCGCCTCTGTTGGTTTTCTCACATAGGGGGGCGACGGATGTCATTTAAGCATGGCGGGCGATTTCATAGCTGTGACCGGAACGTGTTTTTATTCGTGGTCCTCTCATGACTTTTTACAAAGTTTGTTGCCAGCGATACCTTTTTTGTTCCTTCGTTGATAGACGGGCGCTGTTTTTCTTCTCAGTCATTGCCCCCTCACTTCGACAATGCCCTTTTCTTGTCATGGACTTGCCCAAGTGAAAAACGTTCCCGTCCACCTCTTCCCCCCCTGAAGCAGGAATTTCCTCGTCCACGACCAAGTTTCTCCTCCTCTCCTTCTTTTCCCCCTTTGTTGGTGAGATAGCCCCGTCGGCCGGTCGAACCCCCCAATGCTTTTCTTTTTTTCTTTAGTCCAACCCGGCCCGTGAACAGGTTTGCTCCTCTCATAGGATCTTGTCGCCATGTGCCTTTTGTTGGTTTTCGCCCCTCTCCCCCTAGCTCCGAGTCACATCGCCATGGACGTCCTTTACCAACCTTCTTTTTCAAAAGTCCCACTTCCCCGTCCAACCATCTTAATGACATCGTCCCGCATTTCACCAATGTATTCTGGCCCCCCAGCCCCGTGTTTTTATCTTTTATTTGATTCCAACAGGACGGAACGGGCTTGACTCTGTACGCCATCCAAACCTTCATTCAGAAGTTCCTCCCCCATCACTGGATCTCAGCCCTCTCCGGGTCTCTTTTCCTTCCCTTCCCTCCTCCCCCATCCTTGCTATAATAGCCTGCTTAGTTTGCCTGGTGTTGGGCTCCGCAACTGAAAGGTGAGTCAGATCACTCCTAGAGCCCTCCCGTCGTTCGGTCGGCCCCCTTGTCTACTACCTTGTTTTCCTCCCTTTACCACCGGAGCCAGGGTCAGGGCGCTTGCTGCCCTTTTCTGAGTTGGTCCCCTTGACCCCAAGAGGCAACGGCTTTGATGGTTTTCGCCTTTTAATCTGGGCTCCTTCTTGGTCCCTCCCTTTTTCTCACCAATCTCGCAACGGCGACACCCCTTTATATTTCTGTCACGTGAGGCTCTGTTCCTCCCCCGGTTTTTTTCCTCCGTTCCCCCCCCCCTCACATGCGTACGGTTTACCCCCGCTTTTGGGAAACAAGATGTCTCCTCCTTCCCCATTTTTCATCGCCCGCCTATTCGAGAAATCCAGTCTAACTGATGAACTGTGACCTGATTCGTTTTGTTCAGATAGGTAGATTCCCTTACTCTGACCTTCGACGCCCAGAGGGTCACTGGTGGAGCTCGTTGGTGAGAAGTTCACACCTCTAGGAAGAAAGAGCGCCCTTGGTCGCTCACTCAGCCCGCTTCGACCTTGTGTTCCCCGCACCCCTGAATTCCCGCCCAAGAGGGCCGCCTTACAGAGGTGCTCCGCCTGATTGTCCGGTCTCTGCTGGTCGACGTCTGACTCCCCCTTTCTCCCTAGTGGTGCCGGGCTCGCTTACAGTAATCGTCGTCCCCCTTTCCGCGTCTGGAGACTGTTTCTCTTGAACTCCCGTCCTCTTAATTGCGCTTTAGAAGAGCCCCAGTTTTACAACACGTCTCGCCCCCCCCTCTGATTTCCTTTCGAAAACCAAGAGTAGTATTCTCTAGTCGTAGTCGTTCCCTCGGATTTCGGGTTGCGAGCTTTTCTTGTTTAATTTCGCCCCCTCTTTTAATACCCGTTCTTGAATAGTAGTATCTTAATTCTTTTCCCCAAATTGTAGATTAGATACCATTCTTCCCCTTTCGATTTTATACTGGGTTTCGGGGCTTGGTTTAATTGGTTCCTGTACAGACAGGTGCCTTTCCCCAAGATATGATCCCCCCCTTTCTTCTTCCCTCGCTCTGGCACACCTGATGCCCCCGTCCTTCTGCTGTTACACACTTAGCCGGCTCACCCACACCC
>Ga0179593_1384743_pt1 | contig 10453 bp, 14 predicted proteins | sample CZODoug2_1_08_16_FD_185931 | JGI IMG/M metagenome (GOLD analysis project Ga0179593, IMG submission 185931) | Vadose zone soil fungal communities from Angelo Coast Range Reserve, California, USA - CZODoug2_1_08_16fungal (PacBio error correction) | ecosystem: Environmental > Terrestrial > Soil >... | reverse complement strand
CGAACGTGTTTTCAAGACTCGTGATACGGGCGGCCTTTTTTCTCTTTTCACGGGGGGCCCCGGCCGGATTCAAGGACGGCGTTGTCTCGGACAGCTTCTGGAAAAGTAATGGACGGAAAGGGACAAAAAAAAAACCGATCAGCCCTTGGGGGCCGGGATCGAGGTGGGCAAGTCCCATGGAAACAAAAGTGCGCCGAGGTCGGCTGCCGAATGTCCGCCCAAGGGAGTCGTTCAATTCGACAACTTGTCCCCAAAGATTCGGGCTTTGGAAATCCGGTTGCCTTTGGCGTAGGTCAGGGGGGGGGGGGGGGCGCGGTCCGCTGATCTTCGATAAAAAACGATATCACGTTTGTTTTTTTGCAAACTTTTTCGTCCAAAAGGATGCCCTCGGAGGTTCCGCCGGAGCACGGTGCCTGCATGTCAAAACTCCAATTGATTTTTAACGGACCGCCAAGTTGACACGTTGGGGGAAAGGAGGTTTCCAGGGAAACAACGGGGAGGAGGCGGGGGCGCGAAATAAAAGCGGGGGGGGAACGGTCAGGGAAGGGAAACGGGGCGTTGCCTGGGTTCGAAAAAGGTGGGAATACGGCGAGATACGGTGTGGGAGTCGAGATCCCCCAGAAAAAAGCCGCCGCTTGAAAGGCCGTCGTCCGGGGGACAACGTTTCAGGAATTTGTGTGGAGGAGTCGGTCGGGGAATTCGGCAGAGGGGGGAAAAACACCGCCGAAACGCGTAGGGTTCCGCGGAAAAAAGAGTGTGAGAATCCGGCGGGCTTTTTTCCCGGTTTCAGAAATACAATTACTGGTGGGCATGGCTAGTGCACCCGCGGGAACCCGCGGGAAGAGTCGGCGATGATGAGATTAGGGAGAGAAAAAACCCAGAGCCCCAAATACAAAATGGATTTAGGAGGGCTTTTTTGCATTTCGGGGACCACCCGGGGACTTACCCGTTCCAAAAAAAATAGATCAGGATGTAAGGCCGTCGGTCGGGTTACGGATTTTTGGCCTAGGAAATTTTCCGCCCCGGGAACGGAGAGATTTTGAGAGTCCTGCTCCCCGGAGAGCGGGGGGGGCCAGTGCCCTGAACATGTTTTTCAAACAAAAAAAACGGGGGGGGGACCCCGGGAAAAAACAAGGGAAACGTGCCCATTGCCCGTTCCCCAAGCAGGCGAATTGGGGACTTCCTTCGTGGGGTTATCCTCGGGGGGGGACTGCTGTCGCTTTCTGCGTGGACGGCAATCGTGACGGGGGACTGGTGCCATCGACAACTGGACCCCACGTTTGGGTTTGGGGATTTTGTGTCCGTCAAGGGGGGTCCGGTTTTTCTGGCAACCACATTCTGGGGGGTGTTCCACAACAAAGATATATGGATGGGTGATGGACTTCTTGGTCGGGCGCCCCTCGGAGGCGTGAGCGTGCCCTACCGGAACGAGGACGGAAATATGGAATGGGGTCAACAGGGTAAGGCGGCGGAAACACATCTAGATGAAGGCGGAAGGAAAGGAGGACGGGGGGTTTCAGGCTATCACAAACCCATCTCTCGGAAGTGGGAGTAATCTTAATACAACATTTCTGTAGGTTATGGGATATAACAAACAAAAGGCACACAGTCTATAAATGGGGGAAGATTCGTAGAAGCCCAGAGGGTACCATACAGTGGAGCCCGTGAAACTTCGAGGAAATAGGAGGACTGTTTTCAGTACCTAAGCGGGTGGCATACTCGGGTATCGGGGTCTACTGGGTCCTTTTAGTGAGCGTGAAGGGACCGTGGCGGGGAGGCAGGGCAATAGTTAGGGATTCTGGGATATTTGAGGTGGAGAAAAACAACATTGGGTAAGATTTTAGCGGACAAAACTTGTTTCACGTCGGTTGGCCCGTTTGGCACGGCCTGGCAAAGTCAACCCAAAAAATCCCGCAAAGCCCGCCGGAGAGTGAAGGCGGGGCACGATGATCTCTCCGGGTTCGGTCCGGCGCAGGAAAAATAAAAATGCCAGTTTGTATCTGGCAAACTGTCACCGTTGGCCTCGCGGAATGCGAAGCTTACACAATTATGTGGAGTCTTCATGCCCCGGGGAAATTGGGGCTGGATTTAGCCACCGCCGCGAGGGGAGAAGCGGGAACCAGCATCTTTGAGTTTCAGCGTTTGCTCGGACGGGGGGGGGGGGAACTTGCGGGACTTAGGGCTCGACAAAAAAAGACCAAGGCTTGTTCGGCGGAGCGGATCCCGGTTTGCGTGTCGTGGGCGTTCTTCTTTGGGCAGTTTGGGAAGGGGCATGTTCAGGTCTCTCCCGAAGGGAGGGACGCCTCGGACAAACGAGGCCCCGGGAAAGAACAAAGGGGGGACGGGAAGGAGGGGCCGCCGAGAGGGGGCTGCCGCGGTACGGGCGGGGGGGGGAACGGCCTCTGAGCCCAGAGCCCACCAGCCCGCCACGAACGGACCCGGGGAGTCGGGTCTGGGGGCCGCCAGTGAAGGGCTCGTTTTGCTCACCGGCAAACCGGCAGAGGTATTCCGGAAATCGAAGGGGCCGGTTTTTTGATAAAAACAGGCGGTCGAAGGGGTTTCTTGAGGTCCGCAGTTCGAAACGGGACATCCAGAGATTCTCCGAGGACTCCCATTCCGGATTTGGAGGGGGGCGAAGAGGGCGGCTTCAAGCAGGGTCGGTAATTTAGATTTGCTGTTAGAGGCCCCGTTCACGGGGGGGGGGGGGGGGGGGGGGAGTCGGGCGACTTCGAAAACTGCATTGACTAGAGTCAAGGGACATTTCATAGAAGAGTGGATTCCCCGAGGCGGTTAAAGAAGCGGTTTTTCGGACGGGTCACGACGGGATGGCGCTGCCGGGGCCGCGATCCTGGCTTCGGGGGGACATGTGGGGCCAGGGGGCGTGTGCCGGAAGAAAACGCCCCGTGGCCCGGTTCAGACGGGGTCAAAAACAGTGTGCACCTTCGTTCGTTTCTCGGCGCGCTCCGGGGGCCGGACAGTCGAAGGGAGAGGGGGGGCCCGGTCGCCGTCACGGAGTGAACAATGATTGATTTACGGGCGGGCTTTTAAAAGGTCGAGGTGGGATGGAGGAAGGCTCGTTTGCAGAGGCGTGAAGGCGGGGGCCCCGAAGAGGCAATAAATCTTCTCGAAACCAACGCCGTCGTGGAACACGAAGACGGACGACGGGTCCGACGTTCCCGTCGACTTGAAGGGCGGCAGAGGAAGTAAGCAGGGAATTTTGGGGCTCGGTGGCGGCTTTGGGTCTTGAACGGGGAGGGTTTTCGGCTCGGGGTTTTGGGGGGCCGGCGTCGATCAAAAAAAAAACAACGCGGCGCGAGAAGAATCTCCTTATATTTTTTTTGTTGTCTTTTTCATACTCTTTAACTTTTTCCGGTTGGGTCAGTTGGTTTCGAGAGAGATATCCTCTATTCGCGGGGAAAGTTGATTCAGGGGTACGGGCGGACAACGAAGCGAAAAACGGACGGGAAGAATAAAGCGCAAACACAGACAGTGCTCGGAATGGCCCCGCGGGCCAGGTGGCTGGGAAGTCGGGGAAGGGAAGTCGGACGTTTTTTCCAGAGGTTTTCGTTCCTGTTGGTAGGAGGCCGGTGCGATAGGAAGGATAAAGGCTTCGGGGCGTCGTACCAAAGCAGAGCACAGGCGGGGGAAGCTTTCCACTTTACCCAAACGGCGGGGGGGGGGGGGGGGGGGGGGAAGTGGTAAAGGCCCCCGCGAAAATCATGGGTTATACTTAGCGGGACGGATAAAACCGGTAGGGGTCCTCGAATTCGGGGCTCTGGGGGCGCGCCCAGACCCGGGGGGGACGGGAGTGGCACAAACACGTTTGGGACCGGCGCTGGGTGACAGCGGCGGTCGTTGCTCGGAACGCCCGCGGGCCTGTAAAACATGGTGTCGCCAGCAGCAAGATCGTAGGCGCAAGCGGGGGGGGCAAATTTCGCGTGCGGGACCATTTCGAAAAACAGAAAGTTCTTTTAAACCTCGATTCGCGGGGGAAATCCACACACTTCTTTCATATGAATGGTCGGGGGGAATTATGCAGGAGGAAGTTTGTCGGAGTGGCGGGCCGAAACGAGGGGAGGGACTCTACCAAAGCAAAGATCTTTCAAAAAAAATGGACCCGGGGGTGAAGGGGGAGCCGCCCGCTTCGCCTTCAATTCCGAGGATTCCGAGGGGGGAAGACTTCGGGAATCCGTTGCGTTCGGGGGGAGGGGGGACTTGCGATTAAAAGAAAACACAGGCGAACAGCAGGCTAAAGCCAGATCGGCGCTTCGGAGTTCGATGAAGACCTGGCAGCCGGGGTGCGGAGCACGAATTTTCCCATTTTTTCCCAAGCGGGGCGGGGGACCGGGGGAACCCCGGGCGTCCCTAGTTGTAGGATGGGGAGATGGTGATAAGAGGGCGGGTACATACAAGGGCGCGGGCAAAAGCCATCGGGCGGGGGCATCCTCAGACCCCCGTTTCTTTTTCCTGGGGTCTTTACGGGGCCTTCTCCGTAGGTCAAGAGGCGCCCCTCATTCCGCAGGAGCGGGGGAGGCGGGGCACTTGCCAAGAACGCACGGCACGCAAACGGGGGACGCGACCCCAGGGGAAAAAAAAAGAGTTGGTAAAGCGATTAGAACCGCGAATCCGACCAAGTTAGTGAGAGGAAAAAACGGGACAGATAATAAGAATCATGATAGTAGATGCTCCGTCCTCCCCCTGCCACCCCACCCATACTTCGCGCGGGGCGAGCAAGCCCCCAATTTTGACATGACGCCAGAATGAGCTGTTCGGGCAATTCGCCGGGCCAACGGATTGGCGATGCAGCGAGAAAACTTCGGGGGCGGGAATTTGAAGTCCAGCCCGAAAGAGACGGAGAAGGAATTCAAAATCGGAGCCGACAGTTCTCACTTCCTCGGCGGGGGCTATTGCGCGGTTGTGAATCAGCGGCCCACGTGGGCAACGAACGGCAAAAACAAACAAGGTGTGTTCCGAGACCGAGGGGGGACACAAAGGTGGGGTTAGGACAAAAGCCATTTCGGACCTATAATTGGCGGTGCCTTTTTCGGGCCACGCGGTTCTTTTCACGTTCCTACGGGGTAGGGGGACAAGGGGAAACCACCATCGGAGGGAAGGGCCGGCCCGGGAGGGGGGGGGACTTGGGGGGGGGGGGGACAAGTCCCGCCGAGGGGGTCGGCGCGGAGGTAGCCCACAGGAGGGGGACCGCGGATCTTTTCAAGCTTTAAGTGGGAATCTGGCGGAGCTGAAAGTTACCAGAACGGGACAAATGGAGGGAGGGTAACGGGGCCATTGGGAAAAAAAAACCTATCACGGAAAGTACAGTTCTCGGAAAAGGGAGATGGTTACGGCGTGACAACGGGGGGGGAAAATTTTCAGATTCCCGTAATTCGTTCGGTCAGGGGAAACGTGATCCAAAGCCATACCCCAGGAGGGGAGGCGACAAGAGTTCCCCCCCAAAACAACAAATACCTAATATCTGCTTTTGGAAACAAAACAAAGGAGCCTTGTTCCGGGATAACGTCTCCCTTGCAGGAAAAAGACAACACCCCTAATAGCAAAAAAAATACATAAAAAACGAACTCCATCCCACTCCCCCCCCGATCCTAATTATTCTCCCTATCTCTCAGGCGCATAAGTGCGAGGCCCAGCCTTAGTCCACCACATGGGAACCAGTCGGGATACGCACCCAAGTTTTCTAGGAAAAACACCGAGAACGGACCAACCTAGGGGGGAAAAGACAGTCGAGGAGGAAAATGAGGATTACATTTGAGGCACTTATGGGACCCCCTGGAAACAGGGCGGACACAAGGTTAACAACTGTTCGTTACGGGTCGCGTTACCCCTTCTTGAGCCCCTTTTTCCTTTTGAAACATTGGAGGCGCACGGGGGGGGGGCCGGATCGTGAGGGAAAGGCGGGGTGCCACATCGCATGGCCGGGCGCGACGAAAATTCGGTGGGCAAACGCGGAAACCGGGGGGGGGGGGGGGGGGGGGGGGTGGTGGGGGGGGGGGGGGGGGGGGGGGGGGGGAAACAGGACGGCTACAATCAAGGATCTAATCGACTGGAGCGGGGGAAAGTCGGGTTTTGGGCACCGGGGAAAATGAGAGAATTCCCCGGGACGAAACAATTGTGATGGGGCATTCATCGGGTGTTCTATTACCACGACGCATCGGCGACTCGTCTTCGGGTTTTCCAAGGCGGTGGAACAGCAAGGGGCAAAAAAAAAAACAGTATGGGCTGATTTGCCTAATTCGTGAAACCGGGAAGCGCCGAATTCTTAAAAAAACAAAAAAAAAAAAAACGGCTTTAGAGGGGGAAAAAGGGGATGGCGCGGTTGTCGGTGGATGCCGGAATTCCCGGGGAAAAAGGGGGGCCGGGACTTCAAACAAAAAAATGTGACCTGAACGGGTGTCGAAAAAACGGGGACGGCTACTGAGCCGCGGGCTTTGCTGGGGATTTTTCCAGGGGGGGGGGTGTGGACTCCCACGGTGATCTCGGGAGGTTTTTAATTTCTTAAATTTTGGCGGGGAAAACAAAACCGTTTTTTTTCTATTACGGAACCGGTTAGGTTTCGCCGGACCCATCCTCGGCCCGTGGTCTGGAAGGCGTCCAACGGCACTTCGCAGGGTCCGTAAACTATGGAGTCTGACATGCAGGAACGGGGATCGGCGAAAAAAAAAACTCGAGGGAAATCCTTGGACGAAGTGCAAAACGAACATATCGGTATCCCGCAGATCAACCGGGCGAACCGAGCCCTGGACGGGACGGGGCCCAAAAAAAGGACGGGAAGTTCAAGCATGCGGGAAAACTTTTTGGGGAAAATTGGCCCGAATGAAAACGGGAAACATCCTTGAGGCGGTGGGACAATCCGGCGAAGGTAACGTACGGGCAAAGAAGCCCTTTGTTGTCCATTTGGGACTTGCCCACAACGCAGAATAAGGGATAAAAGCCGGAACGCCAGGTTTCTTTCTTTCGTCCCACCAGGTTCTTTTCAGAGCTTTTTCGGGGAAGGGGGAAACTACACGGGCGCGATTCCGGCGGCGTTGAAGAAGAAGGGCCAGGAACAGGATGAAAGAAGGTAGGGGAAAAAAACAAGGGAACAGAGAGGAGGGACGGGGTGGGGACAAGAAGTAGCTTGACCAGTGTTTTCGTGTTGTTGGGTTTGGAGAAGAGAATCCGAAAACACGTTGTTGTCAGTGGACTCGTGGATACGGGGCGGCCCTTTCTTTATTCCACGCCCGGCCGGACTCGCCTGGGGCATTGTTCCTCGAAAGCTCTGGACAGTGCCATGGGACGAAAGAAAACCGGATCGCTTTGGGGCCGGGATTCCGCGTGGGCAAGGTCATGAACAAAAAAGTGGCCCCGGGGAAAGTCGGGCGGCCGGAATGTTCCGGGGCCTTCAAGGATGTCGTTTCATTTTTTTTTTCGCAATTTCCCAAAAGGCGCCAGCTGAAAACACTCCCGTCCCGTTGCCGTCGTCAGGGCTCGGTCGGCGTTGGGATTCTCGGATTACCGTGATATGTTGGGACAACGTTCGGTTTCAAGCGGCCCATCGGAGTGCGCACGAGCGGTGCCTGGGCCCTGGAGGCTACCACTCAAATATACCGGGGGACCCGCAGTGGCCGTGGGGACGCGTCAAAGGGAAAAGCACACGTCGAGTAGGGCGCAAAACAAAAAAGCCGGGGGGGGGGAACGGTTTTCCGGGGGAACACACGGGTGGGGGTCGGAAAGTTGGAAATAGCGCCCGAATTACGTGGGAGTTCGGATATCCCAGAGCCGCGGGTGGGAGGGCAGTTAGTTCGGGGGGGACACCGTTGTAAGGGGACATGTGGGTGGAGGGTCGGTTTCGGGGAATTCGGGCATCGGGACACAAAAAACCGGGCCGCACAACGGTGTTGCAGAGGAAAAGCAGTGGGAGATTCCGGGGCGCTTTTTACGGTCAAATCCCATACCGGTTGCATTGCTGTTTCCGCGGGAAACCCGGAAGGACGAAAGTCGGCAGATGAATCGGGAGAGAAAACCCAGAAAGGGCCATACAAATGGGGGCTTTAGGAGGCTGTCATGTTTTCCGGGGGGCAACCCCGGGGGACTTTTCCCGCCCCATCTAGATCCGGGGGGAGTAGCCGTCGTCGGGTTGTCCGCTCTTGTTTGGCCACCGGGGGGGGAAAATTCGCCGCAGGGAAGCCGGGATTGCGAGTCCAGGCGCCGGGGACGAGCGGCCCCCAAAAGGTGCCCTTCAATGTTTGCAAAAAAAAAACGGGGACCGGTAAACAACAGGAAAACGTGTCACCATTGACGTCACATAGGGGCGGGGGGGGGAAATGATTACCTTAGTGTCTCATTCCGGGGGACTGCTGGGTCGGGTTCTACTCCGTGGACGGGAATCGAGGCCAGACTTGGTCATCGAAACGGGGACCCAAACAAGTTTGTGTTTGGGATTGTCTTCCTCAAGGGAAACGTTTTCGGAACAATATTCCCTTGGTGGTGCCACAACGATATGGAGGGGTGAGGGTACTTTTTCATTTTGTTTCGCCGCATCGGGAGGCCAGTGAGGCGTTGGGGCCCATTAAACGAAACGAGGACGGAAATATTGAAATTGCGTGGGTACAACGGCCGGGAAACTTATCGTCACGGGGACGAGGTCGTTAGGGTGGCATGGCGTTAACTCTCCTCCTTTTTCCAGTTTCTGGGAACGGCGGCAATTTTCCACGGAGATGAAGATTAACGAGTCAACCTCTGGGCTTTACCATTCGCGCAGACCTCGGGGGGCGGACTGTTTCAAGTACCTTCGGGCGGGGGCCTCCTCGAATGGGGTCCTGGTCCTTCTGTCGGGGAGAGTGGAGGGACCAGGTGCGAAGGGGCCCCGGCTAGTTCGGATGGCTTGGCGGAAAAAAGCCCCAACTTGGTCCGGTCTCGGGACAAACTTGTTTTGCAGGTCGTTGGCACGTTGCGATTGAGTCAAAAACCCACAAAAAAGCCCGCCAGAGTGGGAAGGCGGCTTTCCCGGGAGATGAGCTTCTTCCGTCCGTACGGGCGCGATCCACAAAAAATGGGCCAGTTGACCTATTTGGCAAAAAAAAAATCCGTGGGCCCTCCGGGGAATGCGAAAGCTTCCAAAAAAACTTTTTCTGGAGGGTTCATGAACCAGGAATGGGATTGCATAAGGCCGGCGAGAGAGAAAAGCGGACAACGCAGCTCGGATCAGGCGTTTTTGCCTCGAAGGACTAGGAGGGGAACTCCGGGGCGGAACAATAAAAAGAACCAGCTTGCGAGCCACCGCGATCCCGTTTTGCGTGGAGTTGCGTTCTGCAAGGGGCCGGGCATACGTCTCTCGGGAAGGAGGGGGACGGCTACCGTTGGACCAACGGAGGGCCCCGAAGACCAAGGGACGGGGCGTGAGGGATGGGGCCGCCGCAGGGATCCCTTAGATTCGTGCCGCGGGGGAAATGGCGGGGGGAACGGGGGGGGGGCCGCTGAGAACCCAAACTGCCCGCACAGGCCGCACGAATAAACGCCACGGGTTTTCGGTCGCGGGCGGTTGAATTGGGATCGTTGCTCCGCGGCACCCGGGGAGGCAGGTATTCAAAAAAAGCGGGAAAACTCGATCCCCGAGTACGTAATTGTCGAACCTCAGTTCCCCTACCGGGGCCGTCGGCTACTCTCTTTTCCCGGGATACCGGGCGTGTCGCGGTTTATTTGGGAGAATTCGGCAGTCTCGGGACGACGAATCCCGAGATCTAACGGCGGGAATTTCATCAGGATTTTGAGGGCGACGGGCGGGGAGGGCTTAACGAGTCGGGGTTCATATAGATATATGTGGTGGTAGAGGCCTGCACGGGAGGCGGGCCGGGGGGGGGGACCCTCTGAACGGCCTTCCTTGAGAGTAGGACATTGTTCATAGAGAAAGTGAACCGAAGCGGGAGTAGGACGTCGTTCGGACGGTCGGGACGCGGATTTCGTTGCGCAGAGGATACCTTGCTAGGGGCAAATGTAGGGCCGGGGCGTTGTTTTGGCGCAAAAAAGGCAATAAGCGCCGGGGTCAGCCGGTAAAAAAGTGTGCACCTTACGTCGTAATAGCGCGGCACAGGGGGGCGAAGGTCGGAGGGAGAACGGTGGTTTCGGGCCGGGGAGCGAGTTGGGGGACCATGGAGAGTTTCGTGGCGGGCTGTTACAACCACGTCGCGTCGGGTAGGGGATGAGGCAGGAAAACGTTTGAGCGGACTGAAGCGAACCCGAGAGTTATTAATCGAAAAAAAAAGGTAGAGGACACAACAGGGAGAGCGGGGGGGGGCGGGTAGGGTACAGAAGTTTTGACAGGTCTGGGGGGGAACTGACGCCAGGCCGCCGGGCAAGTCCGGGAGGAGATTGGTTGCGCCTTGGGTCTTTACGGGCGGGTTTTCGATTAGTGGAAGGCGTCGATCAAATTGCGCGAAGAGTAGAATCTTCCTTTTTC
>Ga0179593_1316564_pt1 | contig 10453 bp, 8 predicted proteins | sample CZODoug2_1_08_16_FD_185931 | JGI IMG/M metagenome (GOLD analysis project Ga0179593, IMG submission 185931) | Vadose zone soil fungal communities from Angelo Coast Range Reserve, California, USA - CZODoug2_1_08_16fungal (PacBio error correction) | ecosystem: Environmental > Terrestrial > Soil >... | reverse complement strand
CTCACTACCTTTCTACGTCGCGCAGAGGGGTAAGCCACGTGAAGGAGAACTTATTAGGTAGAGCGAAAGCCGGAATCCGGCGCCATCGCTTTTTTGTTCTGTTAGCACCGAAGGTTAAGTCATCTTCAGAGGTCCTCCTTCTGCTTTTTCTTGGTTGTGGGCCCTTGGCGATGATACAAAGTAGGGTTCCAGCCCAACACCCCTCAGAGAAACGGCCGCCTGTTCTCTGCTTCTTGCGTCCACCTCTCCCTCGCGTTCGTCCGAAAGTGTTGTTACTTAGTTTCCCCTCGTCCGTTACGGACTAATGAGTAACAAAACTCTCAAGCAAATGGAGTGACATTTCAGTCATTCCCCCACCACAAACAAGTGCTGTTTCACTCCCCTCCAGCTGTCCCTCTCTTTCTTTTTCCCCCCTTTCCCTTGAGAGCGAGGGCACTTACTTCTTGGTATGAAAAGTGATCAGAAGGTCTGCTTTTTTACCCCCCCTAAAGTGACAAATCACGCCCGCTTCTTAGCTTTCCCCCCACCTCCCCCCCTCCCTTGCATCCACTCCAGGTAAAGTTGGTTTTTTCTTCCCCCCACCCCGGTCCTTGTTCAATCTTACCTTTTTTCTAGGTCCTGTTGGGAGACTCACCCTCCAGCGCAACCTTGACTTCTTCGCCTCAGTGACATTTGACTGACTCCTTCTCCCCCTCGGGACGAGTCATTCTTGCACTGACTCTTGCTTTTCTTGACAAACCTTTTTCCGAGGGGCGATTCTTTTGTACCGTTTCGTTGTGCTTGAAGGTCCTCCACCCGCAAGGTGTTTTGCGTTAGTGTTTTGTTCCACCCGTTCGGTTGATCCCCCCTCTTTTTCCCCCCTCCAACACGGCAATTTCGTTGGCCTTATCCCCTGATTTTTTTTGCTGTCCTTTTACTGGGAGTGGTGATCGCGAGCGCAGGACCTTCAGGTTCCCCGCTGAAACTTTGCCTGACGGCCCCAAATCCCCTTTTCTTCGGATAGAACGAACCAATCGTGGCGCCTGCGTTCTTACCTAAGACCAGGGTGGCAGATTCACTGCATTGAGGCTTTACCGGTTTTATCGCTCTCATCCTTCTTTTTTTTAGAGATCCATCAGCTTCCCCCTCTTCTGGCCGTTTATCTGGCCGCGTTTAGTGAACAGGACGAGCTTTTCTGTTAATGTGATCGTTCCCACGCCTTTACGTTGTCCGATGTGAGTCCTGCTCCTGTCGTTAACCGACACGACTGTTTGCTCCCCTCCCTGTTCTCTTTATTTGAACGCCTTGCCGGAAGTCAGAGTGCTTCGCTCAGGGCAGGGTTCCTTCGGCAAGGAGACTGATTTCTCATGGTCGTGGTCGTCCTCTTGGCCTTTTCCCTTCCGTGTTTTCTTGCCATTTCAGACATCTCTCTGTACTTCGTTTGTTATTGCCTCTTCTATTCTTATTTCCTTCTGTCCTCCTCCTTTCCTTTGTCTGACTGTGCCGTGCGCGAGACAAGACGAGGACAGTCCCCACTGCCCACCATGCGGTAGTTTGCATAACGGTACGACTTATGCCGCCCGTCGTCCGGTTCCCGGACATTTTCCCTCCTTTATTTTGTTCTTGTCTTTTTTTTGGACCGAACCGGATCCGAAGCCGGATCAGGAACCACCTCTTCGTTTTCCTTCCCCCCCCCCCCACCCTCCAACAAACAACATGTGCGTTTACACCATTCGCTCGTCCCCCGTTGCTTTGAGGTACTTATCCTACGTGCACCACGAGTTTTTTCTTCGGACATTCATTATCGTCCCAGTCTTCTGATGGCTTCCCCCTCGGAGACGCCGACCCTCCTCCCTGTTTTTCACTGGCTAGGGATTCGACCCCGACCCGGTGAGTACGAGTGTGAAAGCCCCCGCAGGCGGACCTTTTTATTGGATCCCTGTGCTTCTTGGGAGTTCACTTCTTTTTTTCTCCAGCAGCTGATCACTCCTCCCTCCGTTTCGCTTTGTTTTAGAACAGCCGTTCTTTGTTTAGGAGTAGGTATGCTCCACTTCCCGTTGGGTTTCCCCCTCCTTCGACACGGAAAAAGGGAGGTTTGTTTTTCCCCGCCCCCACGATTTCCCTTCAAGGTTTTTAAGAATCTCCGTCAAGGATCGGTTCTATCGTAACTCGTGGAGCTTGATAGATTTTCCCCTTGATGCCCTTATGTTACTTCCGGTTTCTCTTTTCGTAAATGTCAAGTAACCCAGCGAACCCCTGTCAAGTGAGCGTCGCCTTCCTGTTTGTTCAGTTCCCCCCCCCCCTTTGACTGTTTTTTTTTGGGACCCCTGATAGGGTTAAATTTCTTTCGCTGTTTTTTTTCCCTGAGTTTTTCTTTTCCGGCAGCTGTCATTTATCCTCCCCCCACTCACGCCATAGGGGTCTAAGATATAGTGCCTATTGTTTTTCCCTCCTTTTCCTTCTTTTTGTTTTTTTTTTAAATCGAACGTTTTTTGTGGGGTTCTTTCCCCATTCTCTTTTTAAAGATTTTTTGGTTTGTGCTCTGAGTCCCGTCAATTTGATCCCGAAGATTTGCGCAATTTTCCGTATAGAATGCCGTCCATCCCTTCGTCCGTTCTCCGCCACTCGTGCTCATTTGCTCCCTGAAGATGGGGAGGAGATTTGATTCCCTGAAGGGTAATTCCTCCCTGTAAGGTCGTACTTACCTCCTCCTCCTTCTCTTTGTATTGTACAGAGTCGTATCATTCGCTTGTTTTTTTTCCTTTGATTTTTATTTCTTTTTCTAGGTCCCCTGCCCTCCATGATGAGGCGGCTTCCCCACTCTGCCGCGTTTTGGGACCCCCCCCTTGTTACTCTCCCCCTCCTCCTTCCATTTTTCTCAGGGTTGACACTCTTCCTTGTCGGTCCTACGTGTGAGGCGTGACCCTAGCGTGTTCTGTTCGCGGTCTTACGTGAGTTTTTTCTTTTTCTTTGTGGGAGAAAGCTTGTCCCTCTTTTCCAAAGAAGTGTTTTCCTTCGTCAAATGGCCCCCCCCGGTTTCAGAGAATGTAGTTAGAAGGACCCCCCTTTGTCATTCCTGGTGTTCTTCGCTCCCCCCCTATTCAGTTAACCTTTTTTTGGAGAGGTTTGGCTCCATTTTCTGATCCTTCTGTCTCTGTCAGTTTTCTAATTGCTGTCCCTCATAGGGACCAACCCCCCTGGGTGCAATCCTTTCAAGAGCCTTTCCCCCTTATCGGGCCTTCCTTCTCTTTTCCCGTTGGAAAAATCCCCAATATGGTGCTTTTTCTTCGCGATCCTCTCTTTCCGCCTCTCCCTTTTCCCTCCACGTTTTCTTTTTTTGTGGTTTTCCTGCGACCACTTCACTCTCTGTGAAGATGGGTTGTCTCTTTCTCGCGCCGTTTTCCCTTGCTCACCTTCCCCCTAGCTCCTCTTGACTGCTGTTCCAACTTTCTTTCCCTCTCAATCGGGGGTTCGGCATTTTAAGCTACCCTCTCTCGACAACTTCCGTTGGTGACTTTTTTCAGGTCATTTTCGCTTTTACCTAGTTCCCAACCTGCGAGGAGGGTTACCCACGGAGGTTCCCCCTGAGCGGGTCCAACCTTTTGGCAGGTGATCTTCCTTCGTGTATAGAGCGCCTCGAATGTGTCTACGTCTTTTTGCCCCTTCTTCTGAATCCTTCTCCCCTATACTATGTTGTTTCTCCCTGCTCTACAAGTTGTCGACTGAAGCGGGAAAAGACTAGGTTCCCCCGGCAAGATAAGAGCGTCGATGAACAATTTTTTCCCGGTTCCTTTGCTTCACCGCGCCGCGTTAATATGGTCCCTCTCGGTCCAGATTGTTTATAGGGCCGGTCCCAGAGGAAATTGTGTCCGCTTCATTATGTCCCGGCCTTCTTCTTTATGAGTAGAGCGGACCGACTTTGAATCCCGCTTTGTATCCCGCTCCCTCGAGTTTCAGCAATTGATTTTTCGTTGAGGTGGCCCTTTCCGCCCGGAAGTTGCATTTTCTTCCCCCTTTCAGTTCCCATGAAGTCGGCCGTCCAACCAAGCTTTTCCAAGTTGCGGGTCCCCCGACTGTCAGATTTGGTGACACTCTTTTTTCTTCATTCCTTGCGTCCCTCCCCCGTCCTCAGTGCTTTCCCCTTGCAACGCAACCCCAAGCCTTTGGCAGCATTCCGCGACCGCGTTGCTGATTTTTCAGCGGGTGTTAATCTGTTTTCCAGCAGGGATTCTTGGGACCTAGGCCTCACCATGGTCATTCCCTGGGCGTTTCCCTCCTTCCCCCTACTGGCCCCCCCCCCCCCACTCTTTCTTCATGCCTTTGGTTGAACTTGTTACAGTGCTACCGGACCCGTTTCACGCTGACCGTATTGGTCAAGCAACCTGCTTTCTCTTTCCTCTTTCTTTCGTCAGGTTGCACCCCCCCCCGGAAACGCCCTCCTGCTGCCGTAGTCACAGCTCGCCAACCCCTGGCCGGCCCCTCCCCAGGTTTAGATGTGTTGCTTAAAGGCCCTGGGCTTTTTTCCGCGCTTCCTTCCCCACAGTCTCAAACAAGGGAAGTTTCTCTCACCGGCAGCGGTGAGAACGTCCTTTACATGTCGTGCTCTGATATTCTCGTCAAAACTTTCTCAGAGCGCTTTCGGCCCGCGCGCGAGGCCTATTTTTTGAAGAACTCAATCCGGTAACGATTTTCCTTCTCTCGAAGGTAGTACTAAGTGGGTACTTTCCGCTATCCTCTTGTTCAGTCACGCGGCAACCCTCTTCTTGTGCCACGTTTCTTCCGAGTTAGGGACCCCACATTAGCCTGCCTTCGGCGGCGGCCTGTACCGCGCTCCACTTCTGCCTTGCTTCCTTTAATCCTTTCTTTTTTCGCAAAATCGAAGCACATAGTTTTCCTCCTTTGTCTTGCCCCCCCGCTTGGATAAACCGAAAAAGACCCCTTCTGTGCGGTCACCGTCCTTTTAGTGCCCCAGTTTTTTTGTCCAGAAGATGGCACGTGAATTTGATGTTGTTTTTGATCCTCCTTCCGTTTCAGGTTAGATGCAATGTAAACCCCAATGCAGACCTTCCGGGAATGGACTACGGTTTCTTCACCCCCCCCCGCCAAAAACCCCCCACACCCCACACAAACACCCAAAAACCAAAACAACCCCCCCCAACACTAAAAAAACCCCAAAAACCAGGTCCACCCCCCCCTTTCCGTTTTGTTTCCCTTCCCCCCCTTTTTCCTGGTTCCCAATCTAGACCATTGGGCAGGTCTTCCCTTCTTCCCGTAACATTTTCCCCGTCATTGTATACTTTCCGTGAAGAGTCCTTCCTTGATACCGGCTCCAAATCGTGACGAGATCCCCCGACTTTTCCCTCTTTGCTGGACTCTCGTTTCGATATTTAAGTTGTAGTGTTCCCCTTACTTCCTGGACCCCCCCTTGTAGAGTGAGCGCTGGACAATGTAAGTTTCTCGATAGCTCCCTCCCCACAAACAGCTTCAACGGTGCACCGAGCACGTAGTCTTCCCATTTACGTGAATTTTCAGTTTTATACGATGATTTTTGACGTCGTTTTACGAGTGAGTCTCCCCTGTAAGATCCTCCCTCCCTTCTTCCCTCCTCAAATCCCGCTGGAAGAATGAGGTTTCATCACTCCACCCTTTTTGTTTCCAGTCCGGCTTTTTTCTTCGTGATCCGATTTTCTGTTAGGCGTCTTTCTCTTGGTCTCAATTCTTTTTCCGCGGCAGCTTCCGGATGGACCGAAAGCCGTTAGATCTCTTCTTCCTATCTCACTGTACCCTTCCCTCAGTAAACCTCCTCTTAACCTACCTGACTCTCCGGAGATAAGGGATTATCCCCTCACCAATCGTTTTTTATTCTTTTTCCTTCGAACGCCGGCCCGTTTTATGAGAAGGCTGCTATAATTCGTGTACGCCCTTCTCTCTGTTTGCGCCTTGTCTTGTCTCCTCTCTGTCGCTAACTTTTGGGTTTTTTGGAAATAAGGTCACATAAATATATATATTCCCCCTCTCTTTGTTGTGTGTGTTTCCCCCTTCCTGGGGTCTTCCCCTTTTCTTCTACGTTCTGGAAGTTCTTCTCAAACGAAAGAAGAACACCCACGTCTCACCCTCCCTTGAGATTCCTCTCTCTTGCAGTTTGTCTGTTTTCTTTTTTCTCCTATGAATTTTTTTGGGGCTGATCCAGTTCTTTTGTCTTGAAGTTTTGATCGCCTGGTCCTTTTCACTTCTTTTTCTGTTTTCCTCCTCCTTGCGTGTTTACATGAGCTAGTCCGGTGCGGTTTTTTCGACGCTTCCCTATTGTCCATCCTTCTTCAGTCATTTTTGAGCGAGTGCAAAGCTGGGTGATCCGCGATGAGACACCCTTTCGTACCGGGGAAGTTCTCCTAGGCCCATGGTTCTTACGCGCTTGAACCCCCACCTAGGAGTTCATCGTTGAGTTACTCCGGTCGAGGATTTTCGGGGAACTTTTCCAGGAGTTTCCCCAGCCTTTTCCTTCCGCAGCGTCCGCGACTTCCTTGGGGTAAGCCTTTTGTCTTTTCTTCGTCTCAGTTCCGAAGTGAATGTTTTGGAGTTCTTTCTTCTGAACCATGACCCTGTTTGATTCATCACTGCTACCCTTTCGTTTTTTTTCAGCCTTTGCACACTGAAATTTCTCCCCGAGTTTGTATCCTCATCCCTATTCAAGCGTGAATGTGATCGTTAAACTTTGTGACCGTTCTCCCCGATTCTTTCGGCATTGTTTTTTAAAAATTGAGTCGTTTTTCTCCGAAACTGTTACCGTAACTTTCCTGTTTCGTAGTTCCCTTTGGGGAAGGGGAACCCCACCCCTTCGACCGTTTTTCTCTTTCGGTTGTGGAAAGATGAGGATTTCTTCCTATTTTTGGTTTCATGCTTCTTGTCTTTGTTCGTTGGTAAGTTGATACAGACCCCCAAGAAGGTTTTTTTTTTTCTCGCGCACGTTTCCCTTTTTTTTGGCCTCAAACCTTCCCTGTTGCAGGGTGGTTTTTCGCCTATCCTTGGTTTTTTTTTTTATAAAATTGCTGCGGTCACAATCCTTTTTTTCGATAAGGCTTTGGCGCGCAGCCGTCCGACGGTGTTTTTTTCACCTTTCACTCAAATTTCCTTTCGGTCCGGTAGAGGCATTCCCCCCCCCTTTCTCCACTTGGTACTCGCAGAGTTTTTTGACCTATTGGTGATTCCCCCTGACATTTTTGACAGCATTAAACCTGGTCCTACCGACAGTTTCCTTCCCTTTCCCTCCCCTGCGTCTTTCGTACGGAGGGTTTTTCTCTTCGCCCCCCTCGCCTTTTTCCCTTTCGCGTTGCCGGCTCCTTTTTCTCTTAAGGGAATCAGTTTCTAAGTCCAAATCCTATGATGGACGGCGTCACCTTCCGCATGTTGTTTCAGGTTCCCTGCCCGCCTGCCGGTTTCACCGTTCTCGTTCTCATGGTAGAAAACTTCCGGTTTCCCTTCCCGTGTGGTCGAGAACTTTCTCTATTGCTACGTAGAAGCTTCTTTCCAGGAGTTGCGGGTCGCCTGGGGTGGAAAGTGTTCAGACGCTCTCTCCCCCGTGAAGTTTTTTTCTTTCCCTTCTTTTGTGCGAAATTATGGGTACATAAGGAACGGTTCATCCCCCTTTGGTTGGACTGCGGCCCGATTTTAGACTCGTTGTCTCAGGATGTAGCGACGTCTTTCCCAGGCCTAACCTTTTTGTGACTCTTTTTCCTCGTGGCCGCCTGATTGTCTCCCGGCCCCCCACTTTGTGATACTAAGAAGATCCTTGCCTTCGTTTTTGGCCGTTTTTTCCCGGACTTTTTTTTGCGTTTTTTAATTTATGATCGCAGATCTGCATCTTGTGGTCCTCTCAGATAGGTTTAAAGCCCCTGTTCAGAACCTCTTCTTTTGTTTGTACGTTTTCCCCTTCCTATGCTGCCTTCCGTTTACCCCCTCTTCGGTTGCCCTGGAGCGAATTCACGCCGGGCTTCGCGCCACTTCCAACGAGAATGGCCCTTTCCCTTCTTATGGGACTCCCCATTATAAATAGGGTGGTTGGGCGCAAGCTCTTTTTTAATCCTTGCGTTCTGATGCATTTTTCATGACACATTGTGGAATCTTTCCCACCCCTTACCTATTGTTGACTCTTGACCGTTCGGTTCAAAAGGTGAGGTTGATCCCTCCCTAAAAGTTGCGTGGCTTTTCCTCTGCCGATGATGCCGGTCCGCCTCGATGGTCCCCTTCTCCCATTGTCGATCGTCCATATATATTTTGCTAATATCCGTTTTTGCTTCAAGAGATTTTTAAACGTTGTTTCTACTTATGTAGTGGCGCCTCTCCCAACGGTTTTGCCAGCTTCCGTTCCTAGTAAACTGCAAAATTCAGGTTCTTCACCATCAGCCGGTGATTTTTTTGAATATTTTGTACTCCTTCCCCATCATAGGTTGCCCTGGTTTAAAGTCTTTTTTCCCTCTGACCCCCATTTCATTCCTCTTCTGCTTTTAGTTTCAGAGACGGATAACCCCCGTGATCCTTTGATCCCTCTCTTTTTTAGGCTTTGTTCTTTAGGTGCGACCTTTCAGCGGCGCATGCTACCGCTCCTGCCGTCTTTCTTGAACCTCCCATCGTTTCCTGGTCTCCTTTCCTTACACTTTTTCTGAAACGCCTGTCTTGTCTACTTCTTTCCCCCCTCGCTCCTCAATTTTCACATTCCCCTAAAGCACCCCCTTCCGTGACAGTGAACGCACAAGGTTTTTTTCCGCCAGCGTTTGTGCTCCTGTACGGTGTTTTCCCTCTTCCCCCTCTGTTTGTTTGGTCCTTGTTAGCCGGGATTCCCTCTTCCATCGTGTGTACAGAGTTTCTGCCTTTTTTGCCGTCCAGGCACATCGGTTTCCCAACGGGGGTACTAGACCCTCCCCCCCTTTTTTGCGCCTTTCACCCTCTTCCCCGGTGACAGGTCTCTACGCCCAGTCTCCCCCCGCTTCTTTGGCTCTTTTCTGGTCTCGTTTTGGTCGCAGGCAAAACGTCTGACCGCACACTTATCCTATAGAGTAAACCTCCTATCAGTCCCCTCGACCCCACGTGCCTTGCCAGACAGAGCGGTGTTTGTTCCCGTGCCCCTCCCAGCTGTTTTGCCCCGTTACGGATTTTTAGACCACTTTCCCATTGAAAAAAATGTCGAGAGTTTGTTCCTCCCCCTTCCTTCATTTTTTTTTCATTAGTCCGTGTTTGAGTTTTTAAGAAACAGTAAATGCACTTCCTTCACTCTCGGTTTTCTCCGGACCCAATCCCTTTCCTTTCACTCATGACGATTAGGAGTTGATTTTAGTCCCGCACTTTTCGACCTGTCTTCGATCCTGGTAAGAACCAGCTAAAGTACCAGCGGCTCTGACTTGTCTCACTATTCTCTAACTTCTTGATTTCCGTAGGGCGCCTTTTTCCGATCGAGATAAACGCTCCCCCTTTCCCTTTCCTTTCCCTCCTTCTTCCCCCAAGAAGCCGGCTTTCCCAGGTAAATGGTCACCCAAACGGTCAGGACCTCCTCAGGCTTTCCTTCCCTTAGTTAAACCCCCTTCGGCACGAGAGCGATTTTTTTCCCCCGTTTTTTTGCTCCCCTTACCCTCCCCTTTCTTCACGTTTCAGGGAAAACCCCTTGAAGTTTTTCTTAGACCGTAATCGTTCCAACCCCAAGGCTCCCTCCAAAACCGGTTCCCCCCCCATCCTGGGGGTTTCTTCCAAATTTCTTCATCTCATCCCTTTTTCTGCGCCTGTTCCCTTTCACCCTCGCACCCCGAGAGCAAGTTCCTTTTCCCCCATTATGCATCCTGTTTTCTCCCTTTTTTTTTATCGTGTTCTTAAGGCATCCCCTTCCGGCGAAGTTGGCCGTTCCTTTCACCTTCGCTGTTGTCCCCTCCTAGGGCAGATATGGGACATCGGGGGTTTCCTTCGCTACCTCCCCCACAAAGAACGTTTAGCTTAGAGAGAACCCCTGATAGGGTGGCTATTCCCTCCTTCCTCCCAAACCTCTTCCCTGGTCGTCAGACAACGAGGATTCAGGATGTTTCCTTTTTTTGCTCTCTCGCGCGTGATGTTTCATGTCCAGGGCAGGACCCCCTTCTTCCCCGAAGATCCTCTCCTGGCTTTAACAAAATAGTCTCCAGCCTCTTGTTTTCGGGTCCCGCGTTAACCAGGGGGGCAGATTCCCTCCCTTGCGCGTAGTTTTGGTCTTTTTTTTGGTTTCTTTATCAAGGTTTGAATGCTGCATCTTTTTGCCCTCCGCTATTCCTACCCCTCGTCTAGTAGACCCTCTTCCCCCCTTATGTTTCTGTCCCTTCTGTCTTGCTTGCGTACTTGGTTCCTCCAATTTCTCCCGTCGGAGGATTGGGTTGAAGTAACAAGATTCAGCACAAGTCCCCTTGCGGGTTTTTTCCCTCCGCACGGTCCGATCTGCGGATATAAGCTGTCTTAGACCCTT
>Ga0179593_1722854_pt1 | contig 10454 bp, 7 predicted proteins | sample CZODoug2_1_08_16_FD_185931 | JGI IMG/M metagenome (GOLD analysis project Ga0179593, IMG submission 185931) | Vadose zone soil fungal communities from Angelo Coast Range Reserve, California, USA - CZODoug2_1_08_16fungal (PacBio error correction) | ecosystem: Environmental > Terrestrial > Soil >... | reverse complement strand
CTTTTTCTTATCTCCGGTATGAACCCCTCCTTCACCAAAACATTCTTAGCCGTCCCCCTGAGTAATCCCTTATTTTGCACTCCGTGCAATTGAACTCCCCACCCACCCAAGTTGTGCGGCCTTTTCTTCCCCTCGGCAAAACCCAGTTTATCAGGTTAGCCCTCCTCTGCTTTGTTAATAAACAATTCTTTTCCCCCCATGACAGGCTATATAAGTTCTAGGTCTCGGACCGCCTCCGTTGTACTTACTTCTTGAACGCTGAGATTTTCTGGACGCTCTGCTGCCCCGAGAGTGATGAAGACTGTACTTCGAAGACCCGTCTTCTCCCTCTTTTACTTAAGTACGAACGATCCCATTCGCGGGGTGCTGCAAGAGTAAGTCGTTTTCTGGCGGCTCTTCCTACTACAAGAACTTCCTGCAGCCTTAATCCTTTAAATTTGTACTGCCCCCCTAAACAATTTTTGGTGACCCCCCATTTACCCCCATACCGTTACGGGAACCCCCCGCCCCTTAAAGCTTTCCTAGACGTGTTCTTTTTCCCCCTTGGTAGTCTGTAGTCCTCAGAAGGTCCTTTTTTCTTTGTCGCCAGCTCCGCGGAATCGTTGTTGCGGCGGCGAGACCAACGAAGAGGATCCCTTTGCGCCGAGTAATTTTTCCAGCGGGGAAGGACATGCCGTTTTTTTTTCCCCTCGGGGACGAGAGCACGCCGGGGCCCCAGCAGAGGCTCCCAGGCGATCCCGGCCGATTGCCTGGTTTCATGTTTATTTTTCCTGCATTTTAGATCCTGCGTGTGCTCCTCTTTTTTAAGACATTTTACCCTCCCACCCGTTCCTTCCCCCCCCAGCCTTAGGCCTAAGTTTGCTTCTCGTCTGGCGGAATGGCATCGTACATTCCCCTCCTGGTTCCTTAAAGGGTAATCTACACCAAGACTCTCCCCGATGCCTTGGCACCCCCCCCCTTTTGCAAGAAAAGTTTGCACCACTTCTCCCTACCCCCTCTGTAGCACCCCCCCTTAGTTCATCGTTGCTAGTTTCTTTTTTCCCGAAAAATAGCATTTCCCCTCTGAGGAATTGAAGTCTCCTCCTGTTTACCGCGCTATCAGTGTGTGTAGCCCCTTAGTCGGGCCGTGGTTGTTTTCCCTTTTCTCATGGACCCCTTTCTTTTGGGGGGATAGTGACCCCTTCGATAGAAACACCGGTTTTCTGCCAGGACGAATTGAGTGGTTCTCTTCCCCTTCTTAAAGACGCACCCCTTTTAATTTGTCCTGGTTACCCATTTAGACTTCAGGTAAAGGCCTGCTTCTTTACTTTTAACGAACTCCATTGAGTGGACGTTTTTTCATACTGCGATTAAACTTCATTTTTTTTTCAGACCTATCTTCTCCCTTTGGATCCACCCTCCCCCGTCCTGAATTTGACCCATAATTTTTAAGTCATTTTCTCGTTGAGTGATTTTTCATCTTTTGGTACTTTTTTCATTTCCCCTCTGAAGAAGGAACGCAGGATGTCTTTCCTTTAGTAAACTCCCCCCAATACTACATATCTCTTTGCCTCCTCCACCAAAAAGCACTCCCTCTTTCTACCCCGAAAAATGACCTTTCTTTCCTAAGCGTATTTCTTTTTAGCGCCTGGTCTGTCTTAGTAACTGCTACGGTTGATTACCCTTTTTCAAAAAGGAGTTAAGTACATTAGGTTCTTCTTTTTCTCTGTGAGGGTGTTCCCTCCTTCATAGGGAATCGTGCTGGCGGACTGCCTGAAGTGTTTTCGTAGATGACAAATTCCTTGGACCTTCCACTTTTTTTATTTCCCTGCCGCTGTTTCTCGGGTTAGTCGAGTTGGCGGCCGCCCTATTTATTTTCCAACTCATTTTAACGCGGAAATTTTTATTTTTGAGTGTAGGTCCCCCCCCCATACATTCTCTGCATACTTTGTGGTATGACTAGTTTTCCTTTCTATTTTTTTGAACGATTTAGAACCAGATTCCCTGGGGGGAAGCGGCCACCAGCAAGTTCTTTGATTCGGAAGTATCTTCTTACTTCTATACTAAAAGGTTTTGGGGAGCTATTTTCCAGAGCTCTTCTCCTAGAATGGAGAAATTTGTAGGCAACCCCACACCCATTTCTTAGGCGTAACTTCCTTTTGAAAACTCTTTCCCCCTCTGCTTGCCCACAACCTGCATTGCCCGCTCCCTTTTTGGCCGGACCTTTCTTTGACAGTGTCCCTTTCCGATGACCTGAGTGGGAACCATCAGAAGGGCCTACACCCACCTTACTAAAAAGCAAAAACCCCCCCTTTCTTTTTTATTCACACGGGTTCTCTTTCAAAGGCTTTTTAATCGGAACCCCCATGATTCTCATTATCATTACTCCTAAATATGACCCTTCCTCCACCCCCAGCAAGTGCCACCTGAAAAGCACTTTCCGCTTAAGGACGGCCCCTTGGGATAAGCTTTTTTGCAACGATCCCCCGCACTCCCTTTTTTCATCCAGTAACGACGTCTCACCCGACGATGCCCTTCCCCCAACGGCAGTACTAATTGCTGGTCGGACCATCCCTGTCCCCGTACTCTTCCCATCTAGTTAGTCCCACATGGATCTTACTGTACAAATTCCCTCCTCGATCCAATTTACGTGAAAGCCTTTGATCCTGCCGCCCCAGTTCTCTCCAGCCGATAAAAGATAATCCCCCAGGATGTCATTTACTTATCCCCTGTCCGGAAATGAAGTCGGCCCCCGCCAAGTGTGAACGGGTTAGTCGTCCCCATTGGCAGGTTTCCTTAATCCGAGAGGACACTTTTTCCCCTTCATAAGGAGCGTTGTCTATCACCCGCAGAAAATGAAGTTATTTATTTTTTTTTTTTTTCCCTTCTTTTTTTTCTCATTTTCCTTAGGGATGGATTTGTCCTTACATTTTCCTTTCAGTCCTTGTTCAGGGCCGTTTCCTGTAGAAACCCCCTTCCCGTGTCGGCTAAGCTGGCCCGAACGTGTTTCCTCGATAGAACCTTCCAAAGAACAACACAGGAGGGAGAGAAGTGTTCACCGCCCCCAACAAAACCGAGCACGACTAAGACGCTCTGCTTGATGATTACCATATGCTTTAGAGCGCGAGTCAGGCACGCCACCTACGGACAACTATTCTGAGGCGATGTTTCTTTATGTAAACCCGAAAAGGCCGCATTGCAAAGAATGTGTTAGAAGTCCCCGTGAAGGACTTTCTGTTGATATTCTCTCTCAAGAACGAAATGCTTGGATGTGAGGAGGAACGTTCCATTGCCCCCCCTTCGGATCCCTAGACAGCATACCCCCCCAGTTTTTTTAGTCCCCATCAGAGTGCCCATATAAGGAGCTTCGATTTGCTTCTTTTGATTGGACTTCCTAAGCAATTGTTAGGACGGTACTGCTAAAGAGCATTCCGAACTTCCTTCCCTTCTCTAACCCGTCGTGACGTCACTGTCCGGAGAGATTTTCCAGATGCCCCCAAGCTTTAATTCCCCACATGATTCTTCCCTTATTCATTCTCATGAAAGCTGTCCACCTCTGGAATTCGCCTCTCTTAGGATCTGTCTCCCAATCTAGTGAGGGGCAGCCAAATTCCTTCATCGCCCAACGGCCACCCCTTTCCCTGGAGACGTTTATCTTTCCTTTTTAGTTTTCACGTTTTAAAACTCTGGTCTGTTCGTGCAAGATTTTTTCCCCTTTTGTGGGAGTGTTTAACCCGGGCTATCTTTTCAACTTTACTTTTCCATTCCGGCCCCGACCCTTGACTCATGTTTTTTTTCTTCTCAATACACTACAGATTCTCGGGCACTAAAGATTTCTCCCGGTAAAAGCGGATGCCCGTACTCAGTTATGGTGCCCGCCCTCCCGGACGTTTTCCCTATACCCCCCTTCCTCATGAACTCCCTCCTTTCACTGCTCGATCTCACCCCCTTTTTGCAGTTAACTCCTATGCACGCCCCCCAAACGTGCCCTTTGTGCTTCCCTCCACCTTAAAATGAGAATAGACCCGGTCGTTTTCCCTTTTATGCTTCTGCGAAGAACCTTCTTTTTCCTCTTATGGTCCTCGGAGGAGATAATCCTTGCCCCTTTGATCTGGTTTTTCGTCTCTTTTTCTTCCAGGAAAGCCCGTCCAAGAAACCGATTTCTTCCTCCCTGAACCCGTTATTCTGGTGTTGATCCGTTTTCCCCTATCAGGGAAGTATCCCTAGAGTGGATAACTCCTTTCGTTTCTATCCCCCCTCTTATGAGCCTGTATCCCGCGACACCCCCCCTCCTAAATTCTTCCCCCGTTTACCCCTCCTGTCCCTTACCCGTGAATAATGGTCCCTGTCCCACACTGAGTTTCTGATTCCCGTACGACTCTTCCCCCCGAAAGACGTCTCCTTGGTTTATGCTTATGGAGTATAACCCCCGGCAAGATGTTTTGCCCGGATTAGTCATTTTCCGGTAGTTCCCACCGAACGTAACAGTTGGGTCTGCATTCTATTGCCCCCCCATTTTGTGTTTATATTGAGTAGATATTTTGGGTGCCCGTCTTTTGCTTGAGAAGGGTCTTATATCTCTGCTGTAGATATATGTAGACGAAAGAGTTACTTTCCCCGGTATGTGTTCCGGATTTTGACTTTGGTGGAGATTTTGAGATTCTCCTCCCCTGCCCAGGTGATGAAGCCGGGCGCATTTTCTAGAAAGTTTTTCCTCCACAAAGTGTGTTCCAACTCGGCAATTTCCATCACCGAGTTTAAACTTCCAAAGACAAGGACCCCAGCAGACGTCCATTTGGAGAGCTGTCTTAGTTTTTAGCGCTGCTGAACGTTTTCAGGCTCTTCCTCGGAATAGGGTTCGGTCCTCTCAATCAGAAGACTCCTGGAATTGTGACCTTCTTAATTACATTCCATTCCCTTTTTTCTTTCCATTTATACGAGTCAAGTCAAGAAGGTTCGTGAGTCGGTATTTAGGAGATAGCGCTGACCTTGATTTTCCTTTGTTTTCCGAGTAGAATTAGCCCATTTCCCCCTTGCTGTAAGCAAGAGACCCCCTCCCGAACCCCAGTCTTCCAAAGTCCCAGAAGGACGGCCTCCCTATTTTTCTTGAGACAGAGTTGTCTAGGATCCTCCTTGTTCCCTGCCAATTTGCCACGAAGACCTTCTCCTACTGCTATGAGGGTGACGCGGGCCCCCCACCCAGAAGCCCCTGACTATGTCGAAACTTTGACTCGTCTCCTGGGTCGGCCCCTCATCCCCCCTTTTAAAAAATAGCACTCACCCGTTTATTCCTGTTCATTTTCGTGCGTTCGACGAAGTAGGGTTAAGAAATGTCTTTCTAGTTCAGTGACCTTTTTTTTTGCAGGTTCTAATAGATCACCCTGGGTAATTTCCTAGAGAGAAACCCCCCCTTTCTTGGCTCCCATTTTTTTCAACGTAGGTTGGTTTCTACCTTGGATTAAAAGACCCAGTACCCAGGATTCCCTCCCAGGTCCAGCCCGACCGATAGTTCGACACTTTTTGCAGCATCGGTTGGACGAAGAACTTCTTTGTTCATGGATTCCTCCTCGCGCTCGTACCTGCGAAATGTCCTCCGACCCTTATAAATGGTCATGTAGAAGGATTCTCCTGCCCCCCCTTTTCCCCCAATTGGGAGTGGTACTATCGTTGATTGCTTTAGGTCCTTCTCCCATTGAAAGAGGTCAAGCCCCCCCCACCTGGCATCTGGAGTCCCCTGAAGTCATAAAGTTGACTTAAACGACGTCTTGCAGGCTGGGCTTACCTGAAAACCATAGAGCAGACTTCCCCCACGCAACTTTCGTTGTCCTTGATCTGAGTGCTAGAGTGGTGTAGCTTAACCTTCCCTCTTTGAAGGTGATCTTCATAGGATGTATCTCTCACCGGAACTACTGAGTATGTCCTTATGAGTGGAGTCTAATCCGGTATGTCTTTTCGGGACAGACCTTGGTTTCTTTCTGGAACTTCCCTGTGCCACATGAGAGTTTGTCTAAAATGTTGGTTCGTTTGATTTTTCGACCCTTCTTGGATTTTTTCCCCGAGGAAGTAAAATGCCACTTAGGTCAATTGATTGTAACCCGTGTTCCGGGCCAAGAAACCCCTGGCCTCTTGAAAGACGTCCTTAGTTGGTGAGCCCAAAAATCCCTGGTGCAGGATTTTTAAACTCTTCAGTACGAATCACTAATACCGGTTAGAAGACGTCGTAAAAGTAGCTCTGCCTTTCCAGGCTGTACCTTCCCGAAGCGCCCAAGAATACTAATCCCTGCGTTTTGCCATTATCGAGAGCAGATAAGCCACCCTCTAAGGAAAGGAATTGAGGAAACAAGCAGGACGGAAGTGATTGAAATTCCCCACTGTACGGCCCCCCCATCGGAAGATAACCACTTTCGTGACAGACACGAACCCTCCTAGCCCTCCCTTTGGTATTGAAAGGCATCCAGCTAGGAAATTGTCCCTCGAAGTGAATGCTAGGGGAACCAGAGGGCGGGACGCCGCCCACCGACCCGAAAAAGGTAGGTGTCCCCCCGTAGCGTTTCCCAGGCGGTTCGACTCCCCCCTGGGTCTCTTACCCCCCCGTAACGGCCTCGAAATATGCGGCGCAACCTTGTGACATGAAGACTTTTAATGCCTTCCTCGGTGGGATACAGCTTTCGCGTTGGTTGTGCTGAACACCAAGAGGCGTTCACGAAGCATTAAAGCCATCCTACAGAGATAAACAACAGAAGTGTGAGGTTATCTCGAGCTCGTGTCGTCCGAGAGATCGTTATCCCCTGCTCCTTTTTCCCGGGGGACACCTCCTCCCCCCTTTTCTTTCCTAAGTTTTTAAAGCCGCTTTCCCCCCAATGCCCCCCGACATCACTAAGCCTGCAACAGTCACCCCCCCTTTTTTTTAATATCGATGAAAACCCGTCGCCCGACTCCCTCTCCGTTAATGAACGGGATGTTCTCTCAAAACAGGGTCCTTTCTTTAGAATGCGGACATCGAGAAAGGGTTCCGGTCGCCTTTTCCCCCCCCAGCTCCAGCAACGGTGTTCGATCGGTGATGGTGTCCCCCCGGAAAGACTTTTTTTTGTTTTACGGTCTTGAAGAAAGTTTTCCACCTTCCCCCGTGACGTTACTTCGGCAGCCAATTTTTTCTCCTAGAAAGCACATTCAAACCAGAGGGGGGTCTCCCTTCGAACCGCCACCCCAACTGTTTCCCCCCCTAGACGACCACACGATAGTCGTGACCCCAGTGCCCAATACACTTCAGGTCTCCCCCCTGCCGGCCGGCGATTTTTTTTAGGCACTAAAACTAACACCAGGCCGCAAATAATGTGCTTTAGTCCCCCCTGTATATTCTTTCGTTGAGAGCTTTCAATCCTAATCTAATGGCTCAGTTCTGTCCAGTACAGCCAATTCGTTGCCTTGTACCGAGCTTCCCCAGAGTATCGCCACAACCGGAAGAACCCTGTATTTTTCTCAATTTGATGGTCTCCTGCGAACTGTTTACATGGGAGAGAAGTGAGCTGTTTCTTCCCCCTTCCACAGAGAGCAAAGACGATTATCTTCCACTTATCGTACCCTGACGCACCAATAAGAATCAGAATCACTATCTGCTTGCCACCTCCCTTTGAATTCTTATACAGCCTTCCCCTTCGAATGTAATTCGCCAAAGCTGGAATTACACCTCCCCTTCGCATTAGAGGTTCGTCTCCCCCCTCACGAGTTCGGGGTTTTCACCCGCGTTCCTCCGACAATTAAAACCTCCCCCACTTTCCTGCTGCGCCCCGGGATTTCTTTGTCGTTGGGACAGTTAAACCATAGGCGACCCGTTGAGGAGGCGGACCAGCCTTTTGTTATCTCAACGCTGGGGATTCGCCCTGCGTCCCAACGGAGAGCTTGTAAAGGGTAAACAATTACGAAAAGGGGGTTGCGGATTTTCCCTGGCATGGCACTCCCGAATTCTCCTTCTACAAACGGGAGAGAATGGTGTCTGACTATGAAGGGAGACTAGAGTCTCACTTACCGGCTTTTACCCCTTCGGGTCTCACCCAAGTGTCGACTCTCATGATGTCATCCCGTTCCCCGATTTCTTGCAGCCAACGGTTTTTCCAGTCGTGTTCTTTTACACATTTACGGTAATAGACAGTCAGGTTTGAATGGTGACGCCATTTTCATTTCAACGTATCGACCTTGGGGTGAAATCCCTCTTGCGATCCCACACCTCGGGGCGCTGCTGCTTCGAGCACGATGGCAGAACCGAATTGTGAGTAGACTGGATGGTGTTTTGATTCGGGGGGAGGGGATCAGGTCGGATTTTATAGAATTCCCCCCCCCAAGGGGTTGTGATTACTAAAATAGTGTCCCCCTTTCCACAACTGAGAAAACACGAATACTCCCCTTACGGCTAACACTCCTCTTTTTTTGTTTTTATGTCTTATTTTCCTCGTGATAATGGTGGCCCCCCCCCCCAATATCCCCCAGTGTGCTTCGGTCTGCTTTCCCGACTGTGGCCCAATCCACGTTTAGGTATCAAGGGTTAAACAGTACTCACCGGTCTTCCGTAGAAATCAACCCCCGAGACTGCGGCACACAGACATGAAAAGGGGACTTTGCCAGGGGCCCCGGTCAACAAAGAGATCAGAATTTGTTAGGGAAGATCAGACAATAAGGAGGTTTCCTCTGACGAGTGCAGCGCTAAGTCTTAGGAGTAGGTCTTTCCAAAGCCATTTCCTTTTCTGACCCCTCCCTAAGGTCCGACACCCTTCCCCCCCTGAAAAATGTATGGCGGCCTAGTTCCTGTTCTTCGTTTGGTGTCAACCCTGAGGACGTCCGTGCGGGTGTTCCTGGTACCAATCTTCCCCTACGTTGAGATCCCTTTGAACTTTTTTTCTCTTTACTTTTTCCCCGCCCACACCGGTGTGAAAATTTCTTAACCCGACCAGACCAATTGGCCCCTGTTCAAAGCCGGGTTTAAACGCAAGAACTTTCGCCCCCTTTCTCTTTTTAGGAGGCGTTGTAGTATCTTCGGAAAGCGTCCCGTAGCTGGACGCTTCGGGTTGGCGCCCTAATAAGAAGCTTTTGAGAAAGGCGCCTTCCTTTTTCATGGATTCATGAACCTTGAGACTGTGCTTCAGAAGATTTCCCTTTTTTTTAGGTGAAGAAGGATACTCCCCGTAGGATTTTCAGATAAGAGGACGGAGGACCGGTTCATGCGTTTCACACTTATGAGCCAGAGCGTCTGCTTTTGAGTACGATCTCCTAACCCGTGCGGTGCCAGACCAGAAGGTCTTCAATCCGGTGTGCCTGCCTCGATGGCTATACCCCGATTTTGCCGTATAGTCACAGAATGTTTACCAAACGGGCACGAATAATACTGTCTTCATTAAGAGATCACAGAAAGTACGTAAGAATCCGAAAATTTCTTTGTCAAGATTTTATAAGGATTAGGGATTGCTCCTTTTTCTACACTCTCTGGCCCCATAGTTCGGCATCAATTGCTCCTTTTAGAGCGAATAGTTTTTTTGTGAACGTAGGCTACTTTGTGTGACAAGTTGTTGTGGACGTTCGCATCATGAGAGCACCCTTTTTGAGTGATTAGAGCATGGCCCACCAACGCGTGTCTGGAGGAAAGGTAAGGATAAGGTCGACGGTTTCGACCGGGGGATTTGGAACCTTTCCCAATCTCCCTGTAGTTTCTTAACTAAGAACCGAGAGGGAGAATGTTGTGTGAATGGGTGTTTCCCCCTTTCTTTAATGCCGTACTGAGGATCTGGTTAGTTTTCTGCCTATGTACCCTTTCTAATGTTCTCTCCCCAGATCCCTGTTCTAATCTTCCCGTCAGTTAAGTCCTGTTTTCCTAGAATCTGATCCCCCTTCTTGTTATTCCTTTTATGATCGGTTGTCTTGCTTGTCTGCCTTCTTTTTGAGAAGCCCTCATTGACTTAAAGCGAGGTTCTAGGCTGGGCTTTTTTACAAGGGTTCTACTAACTGAGGATGCTTTCTCGTACATGACGAGACCAAGCCACATTTGAGTTGGCCTTCCCTCGCGTGGTGCTCTGCTTCGTATTGGACTCCTTTTCAACTGGACTTCTTGCAGTTGGTCATCGTGATAAGACTTTATGCCCCCTCCGTGACGGAATCATTTCCCCTTTTCTTGTCCCTTACTTTCGGGTTTTCCCTCCTCCTAGGGCTTAGCTTTCGGATGGAGGGCAAGGGTGGTACTCGATACACCGTTGGACGTTCCCCCTTCCCCTTTCGTGTCCCGAAAATTGGGTGGTTCTAGGGTGGTCTTGGCCGCCCCTCTGATGCATCCCTTCCCCGTCATCATCGTTACTTTTTGCTTCCTTGGCACAAAGACCTTAGCTTCCAGACTATTTTCTTTTTCAGTAGCGGTCTAGTTGCGTATTGTTGTTCCACCGTTTTTTACTGGCTAATCCTTTGTAAGGAATGTTTCCCAGTCTTTCTTCCTTAAT
>Ga0179593_1657429_pt1 | contig 10454 bp, 15 predicted proteins | sample CZODoug2_1_08_16_FD_185931 | JGI IMG/M metagenome (GOLD analysis project Ga0179593, IMG submission 185931) | Vadose zone soil fungal communities from Angelo Coast Range Reserve, California, USA - CZODoug2_1_08_16fungal (PacBio error correction) | ecosystem: Environmental > Terrestrial > Soil >... | reverse complement strand
TTCTTTTTTTTCCACTTCTACAATTTAGGCTTCCTGAAGAAAGTGCTCTTCTTCAAGATACACGCTTGTCTTTATCTGGTGTAGTTCCCCCCGTCCCCCCTTTTTGCTGGGTTTTGCACGCTCGACTCCCCACGATTCCCTTCCGGTCCCCTTTTTTCCTCGATAGCGTTGACTTTCTGCGTGACGGAGCCGTATCATCACTTTTTTTCTGCGACCCTTCCTTTGTAAGCGGTCTTCTTTCCTTCGTTGTTCGAGGAGGTTTCCCTCCTGCTCAGGGCATTTCGATTTTCATCTTCCTGTCCAAAGCGCTTATTAATTTCTTTCTCCTTTCCTTTTCCCAAACCCATGGCGAAGTGAAGTTCCTTTTTTTTCTCCACCCGTGGCGCAGCGCCCCAGTGGCAAATTAGAGCGCGTTGGGAGAGTGGAGTATTCTTGCTCGTTTCGTCCTTCTTCCCTTTTCCCCTTTTTTTTTTAGACTCCCCGGCGAACTTCATTTCCCCCTTTTTGGATTGTCTAGAACCATCGACTTTTTATTTCTTGGAAATTTCCTTTCCCTCTGTAGTACGTTTAAATATTTCCTTTTCCCCTCAGCCGCCCCGGCGACCGTCCCTCTCACAGATGTCATCTCCTTCGCTCTCGAGAGGACATGTCTCGTACTCCCTTGACAGAAAATGTGCAAATTTCTCGCCCCTTCTCATCCCCCCCCCATTCGTTTTCTAAGGGCGCCAACCATAAATCCCCCTTCTTTTCAAATGCTGGCGCAAAAGCTCCATGAACCGGTAAAGATCTCGACGAGGTGTCCGCTCCTTTCTCCCGTGAGCCAACCCCTTGCCGCCCTCGCGAGCAAGTTCTTCTTTCTGACGAGTGGGCGTGCTTTGCTACCATCTAGAAGACCTTTTTTTTTCTCCCCTTTTCATTTCAAAAATGTCGGATCCCCTTCCTCCGTTGGTGTTTTTTCCTTTTTTCCTTATTACAATTGAGCAAAACACGGTATTCTGATGGTCTTTAGCGAAAGCCTCCCTGCCCTCGTCTCTCTCTTGTCGCGACCACTGCCCTCCTCTTTTCTTGCGGCGATCGGTGTGGCTCAAGTTGCACGACTCTCGACCTCTTTTGTTCACATAGTGAGATTCCTTTCCGCCACGTTCAAACTCTTCTCATCTTGCGCAATTTCTCCCTTCCCCTAATGGTGGAGGCTGTCTCCCCTCTCGGCGAGAAATTTTCCCCCTTCTTATCTGCATTATGCGCGCTCATACGATTCCTCCCTGCTTTTCTCGTCTATTTATATGGTCCATCTTTTCCTCTCTTCTCATGGTGCGGCTCTCTCGCGGTAAAAATCTCCCCTACCTCGGCATGAAATTTCAATCCTCTCGTCGATGTTTTTCTCGCCCCCCCTCCCACCCTTCAATTTGACTCTTCCGGTTACCCTTTATTCAGGCAGTGATAGTACTTCAGAACTCCTCTCACTATTCACGCTCCAAACGAGCTCCCCCTTCCCTTTGATAGCGATGACTCCCCTTAGGCGATAACGCAGATAATTCACTTAGCATTGTTTTGTCGACCTTAAAATGAGATCGCCTTCCTCCTCCTCTTTCTCCTCATCGGGAATTGCTGAAGCCCCCCTCTGTCGGAGACCCCGACTTTTTAACCACCCTATTTTTTTCCCCCCCTTCGCCTACCATTCCGGGAAGATTCCTACCTGACCTTCCGTCTCAGGTCCCAAGCAGTAAGCCCCCCGGTCCACGAGTATAGAGCTCCCCAACTTCGCGGAGTTTTTTCGGTGGTAGTCTTTTCTCGTGCCCCGCCAGCCGCTTTTTCTCCTGGGTTCCTCACTCCAAAAATCTCCACTCCCCCTAACCATCGTGTAGGTCTGGAATCCCCCCCCCCCTTTTTCCGCCGAAGGGTAGGCAAGTGGAACCCGTGCCATTGATAAGGTGGATTCCCTTCCCCCTTCCTCTCTCCAGGACGCCTTCCCTTCTTGAGTGATCGAGCCCTTCGCCCTCACGGCTGGAGCCGTGGCCCAAAGCCGTCCCCTTTCTTCCGCGAACTCTTTTTTCGTAACACTTTCTTTTCCTTTTACCGCGCACGGTCGCCGCCCCTATCTCCGATTCCTTTTTCGAAACCGTTTTCCACTTGAGCACCGGCGCGGACTTTTCTCCTTCTTAGATATCGAACCCTCTCCTTTCGCTTCCGGTGTTGGTCCTCAGAGAATCCCCCCCCCCATTTCGTTCGTGAAGATCTTTTTTTTGTGTAAATAATTTCCTTCTGCCGGACCTTTCTGACGCGATATTATCTTTTCGCTCTCCGGTTAGAAGGACGGCCCAATGGTGCCCTCATAGCTTTCTGCGACTAAGGAATGGCTGCTCTCTCCCTCTTTTCCGGAGAGAAAGGTCGTCAGATACGTACTCATCCTCCTAGCAGCTCTCTCTCTTTTCTTGTTTAAAGACGAAAGCCTTTTTCCGCGAGCGAGAGTTCCTCCGGTAAGACGTACGGAGATTTCAGTTTTCTTTCGGGATGGCTTTCTTTCTCTCTCCAGTAATGGGCTTTTCGATCGAATAGTATCTCTCCCCCCATCCGTCGCGTCCGATCCTTTCTGCTATATGTAATTTTTTTTTTTCACCTTCCTCAATGTCCTCCCCCCCCCCCCCCATTAAGGGTCTCCCCCCCTTTTATAGGCACTTTTTAACACAAAGTTTGCTTTTCTGAAGAGTTTTGGATCCCCTCAAATTCTATAGTCCCCCTTTCTTCCGCACTTGGCACGGATTTTCCATGACCTCTTTTCTCACCTTCTGATCGACAGAGTTTTTCTCCCCCAACGCAACCCCTTCAGGTTCGCTGAATTAATCTTTCCCTCTCTATGAGCGCCCTCCCTTCCTGTAATTGGAGCTTTTTCCAGTTTCTTCTTTCCCTCTTTCAAGGACGGCGTATATGAAATTTTTTCAATACACTTGCCAGAGTATCATTCGCCTGCGACTTCTCCCCTTTTCTGGAGTCAGAATTGCCTTCTTCTCGTTCAAAACGAGGTCAACTTTCGCTTGGGATTCTTGAACCTTTTTCTCTTATTTGAAGATTTTCTTTTGTCCTCAATGAATTGGGCCTTTTCCCCCCCTAGACCCAACGGGTTCCTCGTAGTCAAGATATTCGTTTCCCTTCCTCCGGCCCAGGTGAGACATCCTTTCCTGCTGGCGTCAATACATTTTTTCCCTTTCGCGTGTGTGGTTCCCTTATAGGGCAAGGGCAACTTTTTCACCCGACATCTAATATTTGAATAAGACCTCCCCCCTTTTTTTTCGAGCTGGGTTGGATGCCGTTGCCGTGCCCTGCTCTTACCTGCGAAGTCTCTGAAGCAGTATCTCTTTCTTCTGATGCATTTAGAAGTGATGGGATACAATGGTTTTCCTCCCCGAATATCGTGAATACCCCCTTCCCGAGATCGGTACGGCCCCCCCCCATTCTGACCTTCAGCAAGGACTTCATCTTCCCCCCTCCTCTTTTCCCCCCTTCAGAATAACCCTCTCCGGTGACCCTCGTTTGGACTTTTTTTTTTTCCATGCAGGCAAATGCCGGGGCCAATTTATTCCTTTAAGTCTCCGGCGCCCTTTCTACGCTGGAGGTGTGTTTCCCCTACGACGATTTTCGCGAAAGATGGCAAATCACGCAGTCCTTCTCCAGTAAGTTGTCTTCCCTTTTCTTCCCCTCGAGGCTGTAGCCCCCCTCTTTCCTTCGCGAACCTGGCACGTCCTTTTTTGAACGAACACGAGGCGATTTCGACGAGTGAACCGCTTTTTCCTTCCATCCGTGACATTTTTTCTCCCCTTTCTTCTTCCGAAGTTGATTCCCCCCCCTCCTAGCGCGTTCCGATCCCTCACAAATGACATGAACCTGCCACTTTTCTGTGTGAGCCCCGGGTCTTTTCCCCCCTTTGCGAATGAAGCGAGTTTCCGGTAATGCAAATGACACTCCTTCTTCGCGACGGCGGAGACTGTCATCTCTCTATCGATCGAGATGTCCTCCCCCCCAGGAGTCGCTCCGGCTTTTTCCTTCCCTCCCGAGAAAATTTCGTTTTACCGGGCGAAGACATGTCCCTATGCGTCTCGGCAGCTCCCCTTTAAATCTTTCTTCTCTCCCGCATATATGAGGCGGCCTTTCTTTATTCCAAGAGGATTCTCCGCCTTTTTTCCTCTATCGTCTCCAATGTCTTTTTCCCTTTAGCGATCATTAGTATATTTTTCTTTTCCACTAGGGAAATTAGAGGTTTTTCCCCTTTCCCCCGCGAGAGCTCGAGGCAAGGCTTCCTCCCGGTCGGCATTTAGATCCTTTTTCTTTGTCAACCCCCCCTCGACAATTGTGGGTTACCTGCTGACCACCCCCTTTACTCTTCCCACCGACCTCTTCTTTTTTTCCCCCTCGATAATGAACCCCTTTTTATCAGCCGCAGGCTGCTTCTCTTTCCACGGGTCGACAGGACGCCCAGATCGTTTGCGACCTTTCGCTTCGGCCTTAAGGGCCCCCGCTTTTCTTTAGACTCCTGACTTAGCTTCTTTTTAGCGGTAGGAGTTGTCCCTTCCGTGATGGAGAAGTACTTGGTCTCTCATCCTCTACTGAATTCCCCCTGCTTTTTCCTTCTGAGAGACCCTTTTTTTTTTTCTCTTGAAAAACGTATCTTTCCGTTTCACTTCTACCCCTTTCGGCTATTCCTGCAAAAGTGTCTTTTTTCCCCCAATAAAAGATTTTTTCTCCTTCGGGTGTGTGCACTCCCTCCAGCGGGTGGCGGGGCACTTTGCGCGCGACCCCCCAACTCGCCGCGATTCTTTTGGAGCGAGATTGGAGGGGCTTAATGAGTGACGGGACCGTCTTCATATGACGTTGTTCTTCTTCCCCCTCTTCCGTGGAATTGGCGTCGTGCAACCTAGGTGTTCTCGTTTTTCGACATCATCGAGGCTCAGCATTCCTCTTCCTCTAAGAAACTTTTTTCTTTTCTTCGCATTCAGGTAGCTTCCCCCCCCCCTGACGTGAAGGCATCTGCTTTCTTTTCCCGTGGCGACAAAGCTGCTATCAAATTTTGGCCCCTTTAGAGCGACGTGTTTTCTTACCGGAGGGCTAGGTGTTTTCCTCTCCCGCCTGATAGAAATTTCCTTCTCGGCGAACTTCAACTGGTACTTTCCTGGGGTGTCTCTCCCCCTTTCTAGGTCTTTTCTCCGAGGTAGGACGTTTCACTCCCCCCCGTCTCTTCAGGATAATAAGCGCCTTTAGCACAGCCTCCCTTGTCATAGAAGATGCCCTCTTGCCGATCTGACTATTGCGCGCCCCTCTCCTTTAGAAAAGACCCTTTTCATTTCTCGCAGGCTTTTTTTTTCACATCCACCCATTCGTTTTTGATTCCCCGGGAGCAAATCCCCTCCCCTGCGTTGACCCCATTTCCTTTTTTCTCCCCCTTTATGGCGCAAAAGCCCTACCGAAGATCTCGACGAGGCCCGATCGTTTTTCACTCAAGAACCTTTCTCCCCCCCCCTCCTCCGCCGAATCCTTCCGGGTCGAGACACTCTATTTCTTGCGCAGTTCGATACCCCTATAGTAGGACCTTTTTCAATGGTATCCCCCTTTTGTTCTTTCTCTCTTTTCATAATACTCCTTTTTTTTTTTTTTTTTTAGAGATACGAACCTCAAAACACGGTATTTCTAGATGGTGCGAACGGCCTCCTGGGCCCTTCTCGGCAGATTCCCTTTTTTTTCGCTCGCTTTTCGTGGCTAGCGTTTTTTTGGTCCTTTTGTGTCTTGCAAGAAGCTCTTCCCGTTCGAGATCTTCTTCTCCTTTTGTTGCGGAAGATAATTTCACGCACTATCACACTCTGGCTGTTTTTTTTTTCTTCCCCCTTCCCATCCCGGCAAAACCCCCCATGGTGGATTTTTGTTTTTCAGCGGCCTCAGAATTTTCCTTTGAAAGGATCTGCATCCGCTAATACGATAAGATCGGCTCGTTACTTCTTTACATACTTGATCTTTTCTTTGCGGAAGCCTCTATCCTTGTCCGAGCTTTTAAATATTGAATTCATGTCCCCTGTACTAAATATGGCACTTCCCCTTTTCAATACCTATTCCTTGGTTCTAGACAATCTGAACTTCCCTTTGAGTTCTCTCCTTTCCCGTTATAACCCCCTTCCCTTTCCGGGCGTGATAGTTCCCCCCACGAGCACGAGAACTTCTCCCCCCCTTCCAGCGCTATAAGTTGCCATTTTCTCGACGCTGAGACTTTCCAGGGCTAACGATCTTCCGTCGCCATGGGTTTGTAGACATGAAAAGAGCCTCCATGCAGAAGCGCTTTGCGTATTCCACTTATTGATGAGCCCCCTTTTTCTTTTTCCCTTTTTTGCCTCCGAAAAACGAGGTTGTTTCCCTCCTTCCCGGGACGATGTGAACGACAACTTAATCTTCTTAAGAGAGTAACCTCATTTTCCCCTCCGGCAATTTTATAGACGACTCCCCACTGAACCTTCGCGTCTAGTGGGTGTCCCTTTTGTCGTAGAGCTTTCCTCCCCCTCCGCTGGCCGATCTTACAAACGATCCAAGCGTGCCCCTCGGTGAGTATTGCTCCCCTCCCCTTTTTTTTCTTTTCTGAAGAAGACCCTTTTAGAAGTGGCCACGGACGTTACCTGGATACGTGGAGTCCACTTTGCTCTCCCTCGTAGATAACTTCTCCTTCCCCTATTCAGTAGCTTCTTTTTCCCCCGTACTTAGGACATAAAGCTGGAAGTGGCCAACGCCCGAAACGTCGTTCTCCGCAGAGTCTTAAACCTAGAGGCGTCATGAGGCCCTCTTCCTTTCGCCGCGAGATGGGCTTTCCCTTTCCAACAATCGGCTCCCTTTTTTTTCGAATGCGAAACTGAGTTTCAGATCTCGGACCTGGCCTGTTCGGTGTGTTTGTTCAGGGTTTGGTCTCTTTCCATTTTTTCGTCAGGGAACTTTTTTTTTCCTCGGATAGAATGAAATGGCCTACTCTTTCTCTTTCCGCGAGACTCCTTTCTGGCCAATGAATAATCGAAGGGACTTTTTCCCTTTCTTGTCACCGGCGAATACGAATGCAGATCGAGATACCTTCCCCTTGAGATTCCCTTTCTTTCTCGTGGGAAAATCTCTGATTATATGCGGGAAAGGTCCCCTTCCCTATTTGACCAGTGTCTGCCGAGACTTCGCGAGGTTCATGTTCCCTTTCCTCCTACTGACGTTTTTATTAGGTATTTTTCTTCTCTCCATGTACTTTGAAGTAATCTCGAATAGAACTTTCTGATGTAAATTCCCCCCCCCTTTTTCCTCCCTGGCAAGATAGATTCTGCTCCCTTTTATTAAATCTAGATTATTATCCTTTCTTCCCTGGGCCGCAAAAATACACGTGTGACTGTTCCTCCACTGTTCCCACACGTTGGATAGGAAGATGTAGCCCCTTTCCTCAAACTTATGTATAATGTTCTTTTCTGGCACGGATTTCATGAACCCCCCTTTTGTCGAGCGCCGAGTTGTTCTTAGCCCCCCCTGCACCACCAGTTCAGTGAAATGTTCGCTTTTCCCGCTCCCGATGAGCTCTCTCCCGTGCATTGGAGCGGTAGCCCCCTGTGAATGAATGATTGATTGGCCCCTGCCTTTTTCTTCCGTCGTATTGAAATGTTGAATACACCTAGATATCATGAATTTAGCCTTGCCTTATCGGGTAAACCTTTCCTTTCCCGCATTGAATGCATGAAGTTACTTTTTCTCCAAAAGAGGGTCCAAATTATTTTCTTTTTTTCCCTTGACCCTTTTATGCAGGAAATCTTTTCTCCTTTCCCAAGTCCTGCTGAAAGCAATGAAATTTTTCCCTTTTCGTAACCGATCAGACAGGGTCAAGGTAGTAGTCACTCTCCTTTTACCTCGAAGATGACGCCCAGGTATCCCCCCCTGCTACTTGCATAGGAGTATCCCCCTTTCCCTTTCATCGCTAGAGGTGTTTTCCCATCCTTGGCAACGGCAATCCAACACGACCCTCTATATATTTTTACTTTTCTCCGTGTTGTTGTTGATTAGCGCTGTTCTTTCTGCCGTGCCGTGAAATGAGTATTTCCCCCCTTCCTGTTGAAGAAGTATCGCGCCTTTCTTCCTCTTTAGATGATGGGCTCCCTGGCGGCAGGCTTCGAGTCCCCCCATATCGTTGACTCCCCCTTCCCCCATCGGTTAGGCCAATTCATTGACGCTCAATGGCCTTCCCCTTCCAAGAACGACTTGCGCCCATCTTCCTCCCCAAGAGAACTCCTTCCCTCGTTTGGAAAGGTTCTTCTCCCTTGCAATGAGGGGACTCCATTTACCCGATAAGGTCGAAGGCGTCCCTTCCCTCTCTGGCGGTGCCTCCCATTTCATTACGACGCCTTCTTTTCCTCTCCCAGCACGAAGGGCAATCACTAGTTTCCCTCCAGCGCCAATGCCACTTCTTCTCTTCTTCCTTCCTCTCGTGGATCTTCCCCCCTGGGCACGGACCTTTTTTTCCCGCGACTCAAAAGTTCTCGACGGGGGAGCTCCTTCCGAGGTTCCTTACTTCCGCTGAAAAGTTGCGCCGGCCTTTTTCCCCTCAGTTGATCAGAAAGGATAGCCTTTTTCCAAACAGTGTTTCCCTTATGAACAGGCAAAAGTGGATGTGTTTTTTTCCCGGATTTTTGTTCGAACAGTGCGATCGCGTTGGGGTTCTCCCTCTGCCACTGAAAGATTATCCCCTCCCTTTCGCGACGGCGGAAATGTCATCCAACACTCTTCCGATCGAGTGACGGAAAAGGACCTTCTCCTCTCCGGGAGTAAAGGACCCTCCTGAATGGGAAAACGTTCCCTTCTTTCTTACAGGAGAAGACCCTGCGCTCCTAGTCGAGGCACTCCTTGTCAAATCTTTTTCTTTACCCCTGTCCAGAATATCTTCCCCTTCTCTTCTGCTGTAACAAGAGGATTCTGTCCGACCTTGGTATATCTCGTTTCCCCACTTTTTTCCCTCTTAGCATTCGTAGGAGAGGTCCCCCCTCCCCCCCAAGCCACTAGGGAAATCCAGAGTGGGAGCCCTTTTTTCTTTTTTTTCCCCCCCATTCGAACCGTCTCTCCTTAATCGGCGTAAGATTTCCATTTCAGGATATCGGAGGGACCCCACCCTATATTAAGACGAACTTTTTGAACTTTTCCACAAATTACTCTCTTTTCCCGGTACTGGGGAGAGATCATCGTTCTGTCCTTCTGTCCTCAGCGCCGGGTTGCCCTCTTTCTTTCCTCCTAAGGCTCTCTCTACCGTGCGCTCCCTTCCTTGACAACCGCGAGTGTAAGAGCTTGTTCGCTTAGCGGAAGCAGGTTGCTTCTTGCCCCGGAAATGCGTGATGTCCCAGTAGGTTTTTTCCTCAGCTAATGTCATAAAGAGTTTCTTTTCGGCCTGATAGAGATTTCTTCTCCTCCCCTTGAATCCAAGTACGAGAATTTTCTTTCCCCCCCTTCGGAGGAAGGAAGAACCTGGCTTTTCTGGAAAGTACCCCACGTCTTGTTATCGCATCCTCGTGGGGTAGTGAACCTCGGCCAGAGATGGAGGTGATCGATACGGAAACCCCCACTCCCCACTTTCGACGCATCTTTTTTCCGGTCGAGCTCCCCCAGGTAGGGGCTTCCCTGAGTGACGCCAATTAGAATCTTCCTCTTGAGACAAGAGTACCTTCATTGTAGAGGCGGTTTCAACCTCGGTGGTAGAGTCTTCGCGACCCTCATTCTTCTCAGCCCCCCTCCCTACCTCTACGAAAAAGCTCTTTTCGCGAGTCGCATTCTTTCCCTTTCCGTCACCCAAGGCGGAAGTCCGGCTCTGCGGGCGAGGAATCCCCGTGTCGCAGACTTCCCAATGCAGTTTCAATTCTAGATCGCGTGGGGTTCTAGTGCTTTCGTGTCGTTCTCAGTACGATCATTCCTTCCCTGTTATTTTTCCTGCTCGGCGACTTTCCCCTCTGAGGATTGTTCACTCGCTCCGATTTATGGAAATCCCCCCCCCCCGTTAGTACAGTTTCATATGTCCTCCTGAAGGATCCCCTTCCCAACAGGAGTGCACATCAAGATGAATAGACTTTCCGAGAGAAGATAGAGAGGTTCTTTTCTTAGAGATTCCCTTTCTCGACACCCTTGCAAATGTATGAGTACCTTTCCCCAATCAAACCTTTTTTCCTCTGCCGGTTAACTTCCACGAACCTTCATGCCCCACTCTTTTGACCGAGTTTCTCAAATTAATAGACTCCCCCCCCCTCCCTATGTTCCCTGAAGATATAGACTCTTTCTTTCAAGACACAGAACCCGTGGCCACAGTCACCCCCCCCCCTCCTGTAACCCCGCGAGTCCACTTTCGGACATCGAGAGCCTCTTTTTTTCCTTCCGTTTCGCGAAAATTCCCCCTCCTTTCCGTGTTTTGTCAATGGGAATAAACTCGT
>Ga0179593_1604940_pt1 | contig 10454 bp, 14 predicted proteins | sample CZODoug2_1_08_16_FD_185931 | JGI IMG/M metagenome (GOLD analysis project Ga0179593, IMG submission 185931) | Vadose zone soil fungal communities from Angelo Coast Range Reserve, California, USA - CZODoug2_1_08_16fungal (PacBio error correction) | ecosystem: Environmental > Terrestrial > Soil >... | reverse complement strand
TTTCTCGCCTCTCTCACAGTGAGAATTCCTTTTGAGGTCCCCCCCCTCCGACCGGAGCCCCCAAGAGTGGCCTTCTCCAGGGTTTTTTTTTTTTTCCCCCCGTAGTACTTCCGTTCTTCCGACCTTCCCCTTCCCCCGGAGTTTCGCCCCTGTCCTCCCCCTGATGTCTAACCTTCCTTTAACCCCCGTAGCTTTTCTTCGTAACCTAAGAGCTCCCTTTTCCCGCCCTTCCAGGAGAGCTTCCGTGGGCTTCTCTCTTAGCATGGTCGGTTTCAAATCTTCTGGAAGTCTTTCTTGAGGTTTTTTTTTTTCGCTTCGTCTTTTTCTTTCTTCTGCCTCGCGAATCTGATTTTCTCAAGACCTTTCGGAGACTTTTTTCTGGCCACTTTTTTTTTTTTTTGATTTTTTTTCCGAAACTTCCCCCCTCCTCTTGACTTCCCAAGCCTTCCTGATTGTGTTCTCTGCGGGGGATTCCTTGTTGCCTCTGCGACTCCTTTAGGGTGTTTTTTCCTCAATGCTGCTTTCCCCCTCAACCCTTGTGATCCCTGCTGGACGCTCTACCGAACTTCGTTCCTCGGTCTTTCTCTTTTTCTTTCTCGGTTCCTTTTTTGAGAGAGGCTTCCCCCGGTCTTAACGATTTCTTTCCTTCTTTCAGATTTTTCGGCGTATGTAACTTTTTTCTTAACTGAGGTTCTGTTCCACCACCCCCCCCCCCCCCCCTTTCCTCGTTTTCTCGGAAGTCAATGTTATGTTTTTGAGTTTTTTCTCCTGACAGGAGCACGGTTTCTCCCCGATGGTATTTTTATATGTCTTCTTTTTTCCCCCTGTCCCCACTTTTCGGCCTGCGCCGCTTTACCCCCCCCCCCTAGAAATAGGCCCAAAACCCCCCCCTTTTTTTTTCTGAGCCTTTTCCCCTCTCCGGTGGTGCCTCCTTATATATCACACTTCTCATAAACATTGAACCTTTCTCCGGGTACCTTTTTTATGTGGTTTGGGTTTTTTTGGGGTTTTTTGGTTCTGTTTTTTTTAGGGGGGGTTCCCTGGGTCTGGTTTGTGGGTTTGGGGCTCTCTGACGGCTTTTTTTTGAAGAGCGGCGCTCTTTAAGGCGGGGTTTTCCCCTTTCTCTTCCGGGTTTGGACAGTTTTGTAACCCCTGTCGAGTCCCCTTTAGGGTCTCTTTCCTTGATGACGTTCTTTTTCCTTGACGGAAACCCCTCCCCCCCCCTCCGTCAGATCCCGTATCCTCAATCCCCCCTCCTTCTTCACTGGTGATCCTTTTTCTTCAGAAGCACCTGTTCTCATTATTTCCCCTTCTAGACTGCTCGCCCCCAAGGTTTTGGCTTATTCTTTTGTCCGGGAGACCTCCCCCCTCTTCGAATTTTTTTTCCTCCCTTTGAGGGTTGTTTTTGTTTTTTGATTTCCCCCTACCGACCCCCTCCACGCGGCGATTCCCTCGGTCTCGTCTTTTCGTCCCTTTAAGTCCCCTTTCCGTCTTTCGAAGGCCTTTGGACCCCCATTTTTTGCCAATTCTATTCCGCCCGAGAGTTTCTAACTTCTTCCCTTGGAAGTTTCCCCCTCCTTTGTCCTTTTTCTGAGCTTCTTTTTTTTTCCCCTCTATCTCCCCTCTCCTTGTTTCGCCGCGAGATTTTTCATTTGCGACAATGCTTTTCTTTTTTTCCCAAAGGATCGCCGTTTGACCTTCTTCTCTGACTGGCTCTTTGCCTGCAACCAGAATTTTTCCTGAGATGTTCCGGAAGCGTCTGTGCCCTGGAAGGGTTATTGCCTTTTAGGCCTCTCCCTTTTTTCTGTACTCCTTTCCCTCTCAACGAGCCCGGTTATCAAATCGTGGGGTTTTGGGGCTTTCTTTCGAAAGTTGGATCTTTCCCCTGCAACTCCCCCCCTTTTCCAAATCCTTGGTCGCTGGCCTCAACTCCTCCAGCTTTCCCTTAGCGTGGACACGCCTGTAAGTCCTTTTTCGTTTCCCCTTTCGACTTTCCCCGGTTGTGAGAGACGCTGTAGCTCTCTTTTGGGGTCTTCGAGGGTCCCTACCTCACGTCTCAAGCCTTCCCCACTGCTCCGCTCGGCTCCTTCCGTTTTTAAACAAAGTGCCTCTGCTCCGACTTTTTTTTTTGCACGGGTCGCGTTGTCCGAACTCCCCTCGGACAGCCAGCTTTCGATTGACCCCTTCTTCGTTGACCTTTTCGTCTCCCCTAGGGATATCTTGTCTTTTTCGTCCCTTAGCCTTCATCTTCCACCCCTGGTTTGGGGTTTGTCCTTGGGAATCTTTTTTTTTTTTTGGCCATTCCTTGTTCAAAATTCCCTTTGTTTTTTCCCCCTTCTTGCTTCCTCGATAATCCGTTTTCCTGGGTTCCCAGAGTGACCCCCTCATTTTAGTACGGCGCTCACTCTCACTACACTCCTTTCCAGCTGGTACGGTTTCACTATCATGTCCTTCCGCTATTCTCCGTTTTTGCCTTAGCAGCCTGGATCCTGAACTACTTCCAGATTCCCTAGAATGTGTGAGGTACCCACTCTCCCCTTACAGATTCTTTTTTCGGTTGACCTCTCTTGCGTTTACATTCATCTTTTGTCCTTTCTCTTGCGACCCCCCTCCGACGGACAACCCTTTTCCTTTCGTGCTATTTTCTCGTATTTGGACAGGGCTTTTTTCACATAGACCTTTTATCTTTCCGGCGCTGTTAGCAGCATGGCTGTCCTTCGTTTAGCGAGGGCAGGTTTTTTTCTTACCTCTACTCCTTTTTCACTCTTTCCTAGTTGTTATACCTCCTAAGACGTAGCCCTCGCTTCTTCTTCCTCTACTGGGATCTACAGGATTTTTTTAGATTCCTCTCAGCCTTTTTTTTCTTTTTTTCTGATTCGTTATCTTTTCTCTTAGGGTCCTTTCATCTCTCATCTCTTTTTATGGTCTCCGCTGTGTTCAAGCGAAATCATGACCACAGACCCTCGGCCCTGTCGTTGTTTTGTTGATGTCCCTGGTTTTTATCCGTTTCTCTGAGATTCTTTTTTCCTTTGCGGTTCTGCGTTTCTTCTTTGTTGGGGAGACTCTTTTTTACGAATCTCTTCCCTTGGATGCAGGTATGATAACTTATTGTAGGCTTGGGCTCTCTTTTCTCCGAGGTCCTTTCTCGGAGAAGCGTTTCTCCCCTCTTCTTCACTTTTCTTCGTTAACCCCACAGCTTTCCCGTTAACTATATCTATTTTTACTTCGAGTTCCTGAGAAATACACGACTACCTTACCTTCCCTTTTGAAGCTCCTCCTAGCTCCCTCCCCTGTTTTTCGAATCTCCAACGCCTTTTATTTTAGGAGAACGTCAGTATTCCCCGAGTTTCTACCCCGTCCTCCCTACCTCCTCCGCACCTCTTACCTCTCCACCATTTTCCCTTTTCCAGGACACCCCGTCGGTCCTTTTCGTTCCCAGAGAATTTCTTTCGCACTTCTCCCGCTCCTGGCTTTCTTTCACCCCTTTGCTCGCACTCATCTGTTAAAAGAAAGCTGTACATTTTCCCTTTTTTCCCTAGAGCAAGAAGATTCTTTTTTTTTATCATGGTACGTCTGCGAGACTTCTAGGCTTCTTTCACTATGCATGTTTCCTACCGTTTCCGTATATAGTTTCTTTTTTCTGGACTTTGGATCTTTCCCCTCTCTGATCTTTGGGATTCTCTTCATGCCCTTCTCCCATGATAGCTTCCTCTTCCTTTCTTTGTACGACCCTCTTGCTTCTGTGGCTGGTGGTTTTTGCTTGAGGGTCTCGTTGTTTACTGTCCCTTCCCCCGGATTTCAGCATCGCACTTTTCTTAGACGTTTTTTTTTTTCCGTTGAATGCTTCTTTCCCTTGAGTGTGAGTTCCCCCCTTCCCATGGAGGCGGCTGTCACCTCTTGCTGACTTTCTACATCCCCTAGTTTCGCTGGTTCTTTTTCTTTCTTTCTTTGGATCTCCCTCGCCTCAAATTTTTCTTAACGCTGGGATTTCTTTGCTTTCTCAATTGGGCTGCAAGATCGATTATTGCAATTCTCGAATGATCTTTTTATCACTCCTTTGTCGCATCTTTCCGTTTATGGGTGCACTTTCCTCTTCTTCTGTGGATGTGAAGAATGTCTTTCCTTTTTCTATGACCCCTTTCTCCTTTCGGAGAGAATGGGGCTTCTCCTGAGGTTCCCCCGATTTTTGTACTCCTTGGACCCCCTGATCCGAATTGTCCGACCTCATTGCCTAGGTCCAACCCTCCCCCAAACCCCCTTTTGGAACTGTTCCCTTGGATTCTCCTTCTTCCGACCTTTCCCTGGCTAGCACCGGGCAACGGTCTTTTTCTATGAGCCTTTTCTTTAGCTTCTTGGCCTTTCTCGTAGTTCGCCTCCGCGCCCCTTGCTTTCCTACACGTTTGTCGCCCCCCCGATCCAGTTCCCCTGTGGACCTTTTTTTTTCCCCAGTTGTTCGTAGCTTCTTGGCGTCAGTTGTTCTGAAGCTTTTCCCACTCTACCTCAACCCCCCCCCCTGCGTACCTCTTTCCTCTCCAGACCCTTCGACTATGACAACCCGCGTACTTCTTTTCTCCGCTGGCTCATTCTTTCTTTTTTTTCCTCTTTTCCGCCGAAGTTGGTTCCCGTTTAGATTCAACTTTCTTTTCGTGTGCGTACTTTTCCCCCCTTTTTCCTTCTTTGAGCGCAACCCATTCCCCGCTTTTCCTCCACGGTTAGATGCACACTACCCTGCGTCCGCACCCCTAAGTGCGCTTTCCCTTCTTTTTGCCAGTTTCCCTTCCGCTTCTTCATTCCTTAAAACTTCATCTCGTCTTCATTTTTTTATATTGCAGCTCCCCGACGTCCATTTCCCCCTCGAAACTCTTTTCCTTCCTCCAGGGTGGCCTCTAAAGCTGCGGTTCAGCGTTTTTAGCTCTGGTCCTTGTGAGAGATCTTCCCGAGATTCGCCTTTTTTCGGTCTAGGCGGCCGACCGTTTACATCTTGTTTTTCCTCCCTGGTTTCTTTTCACGCCTCGGGGCCTTCCTAGTCCTCCAAGAGACTTCTCCTAGATTAATTAGTCCCCTGACTTTCTTTTTTTTTTGGTCTCGAGCCTTGAGCCTTCCGCTTGTCTCTTCTTCCCAAAAGAGTGAGCACTGTCGGCTTTTGGTGGCGGTCAGTTTCTCTCTGAGTCAGGAGTTCTCTTTTTCCTTTTCTTTTACGAGCAACTGTCCTTGCGCCTCTATTTTTCTTAGTCTCGGCTCGACAGTCGGCCTTCCCCTTAAGCGTTTGAGGATCCCTTCCCCGAGTTTTTTCCCGCTAATCTCCGTTCTATCCCTTTCAACGGTTTCTTCGCTTCGATCTTGTCTTGTTGTTTCCTCTTTTTTGAGTCTAGACTTTTTAAAGTTCCTCTTCTGTTGCAGTGGTTCGGAGTGCACCCCCCCTTTAAAAGGACATGTTCCTTCGGCCTGAAACGAGCAGAGCCTTGGTTCCTTCGAAAGTTTTCTTACACGCTGCACTTTTCCTAATATTGCTCCTTTGCTCGAAGGAGGCGAATTCCCAGCACATTGCAGGCTCAGCATTTCCCCCCCAAATTTTTCCTGTTTTTTGGAGTTCGTGGTTTTTGCGGAAAGGCGTTGCGAGTGAGCCCTTCACCCTTCCCCTTTTGTTGGACCGGGCTAACTCCCCGTCTTTTACCAGTGCCTTTATCCTTTTGCAATTTATTCCAATAGACCATTATCAAGTCCCCTATAACTTTCATCGGCACTTGCCCCTTGTAACTGTACAACTCCCCAGGCCGGCTTTTTGTCTTTTGAATTCTCTCTTTAAGAACCCCTTTTCTTAAAACCTACACCTCCACTGAGAACCTTTCTATGACGACTTTTTCCCTTTTGTCTCCTCATTCCCCCGTAGCAAACCCTTCTAAATCCTTGTTACCCTTTTAGTTTTTCCTCTAGCGAAGCCTCTTTTCCCGCAAGATTTTTTTCCTGGACGCTCCGTCCTCCAAAGCACCGATCTGATCCTTTCTTAAAACTCTATTTCGCATGCTTGATTTCGGATGTCGCCGGATTTTTTCATCTTGCTAACTCCAGTAGCGCCAGCCCCAGGAGATTGAACAGTTTCTTTTAAGCTTCTTTCCTTTCTTGAGGATCTAGCAATCCTGGTCATTCCTCCACGCCCAGCGACTTTTCGTCCCCGCTTCTCCACGAAGCTACTCTTTCTGTTGCAGATCACTTGGGTCCTAAGAGGAAGACCTCTCATGGGGGTCGTAGCCTTCTCTCGAGGTTTCTCCTTTTCTGTCGGGTCACCCTCTTGTGTACTCCCGCTTATTTTTCGAAGCCTCCCTTTTTCTCATTCGGGGGTTGTGACAGAGTGGTCGTGGCCCAGCTTCTCGTATTCTTACTGTTTTGGTTTTTAGGTCTATCGTGGTTTGCGGACCATGACGACGGGGTTGATGCGTTGGGGGGTGTTTGGCGGGTGACTGCTTGGAACGCTGCTGTTTGGTTTTCCCCTTTTTTCTTTTCGGAGGTGCTTTACGGTAAGATTTAAACCCAGGTCTTTCGCGTATTGCTCTCCCATCAGCTGCGTCTTTTGGAGTTCTCGCCCGACAGGTTTTCGTTTTCAAAACACCAGATTTCTCTTGTGAAATCAATAATTTTTCCAATCCTCTAGTTTGTGAGATCTATATTGAACTTTCCAGCTCCCTTTCCTCTTTTTCTTCCTCGCCTAGGCTTAGTCTGCTGGTGCTTCTTTCTCAAAAGTCCCCCCTGTTCTAAGCCTTCTGCCGGCCTAGACCCAGGCCTGCTCCACCAACAGGGCAGCTATGAAAACCTCCTCGAGAAAACCCACTTTCCCTCCCCTCCCCCAGGCCTCCCTCCCCCCCCGAGAAGGTCGTTCCGCTCGACAGCCGAGGTCCTTTTTCTCGACCCCCACTTTTTTCGCTTTTCCCAAAGAAGGCCCCCCCCCCCTTTCGGCGAAGACCTCATCTTTCTAGGGAAACAGACCAGTTTCTAATCCCGAAAGTTGATCCCCTGACCTCCAAGCCGATACTTCTCTTTTTTGCTTGTCTGTCAGGCGAGTTCCTTTGAACCCCCCTATAGTTCTAGGGAGATCTTTGCACCCCTTCCTGCGGCTGATGTCTTTGACTATTTCTCCTGTCTTTATTCGTAGATTTCTTTTCCCCCCCTGCTGATAAATTGCGATTACTTAACCTTTATTAAACTTTGTATACCCTTCTTCTCCGTGGTGGGAAGAGTTTTCCCTCCTCAATGTGATCACGTTCCCTCCTTCTCCAATGAAAGCGCTAGGCAGGCGCTGATTCCGTCTTCGTTGTTTTCTCTTTTTCGTTCTCTGTCTTTTGTCATCCCCAACGACGTTTCGTCCCCCTCCGCAGGTTTTTTCTGTTTGCGGATTCCCTTCTCCCTAACAGGTGGCTGCGCGTTCTCCGCGAGTTTTTTTTTGCTTTTCCTTCAGGGTGTTGAGGCTGCAAGGTTTCTCTTCAAATGAAAGAAAGACCTTTTCGAGACTTCGATGTTCTCTGTACTCTTTCAGTGTGTTTTTTTGGTGTCTTCTCTCCGTAATAATGAAGTCGTGGTGACATTTTAAGGCACCGAGCAGTTGCACTCTTTCTATTCCTTTTCCGTTCCTGTTGTTTAAGCCAATTTTTTCCCAAATGGCCAATTTAACCGGCTGCGCCTATTCCTCCTTTGCTCCCACTCCTTTCCTAAAGACACCCCCCCCCCCCCCCCCTTTTCACAAACTTGTGTGTAACCTTTAGAATGGGACGAAGGAATACAGGTTTTTCCGCGACTTAATTCCCCCTCAAACTTTCCCTCCTCAGAGTTCTTTTTTTATTTTTTTTGGATCGGCTTCTTTCTGGGTTCGCCCCGTTTGAATGCGAAAGAGCGGGCCTTCGGCAAGGATTTCAGCGAGCGTTCCCCTTTTGACCTTTTTTTTTTTTTTCAACCCTTTCCGTTATTCTCCTCTTTTGATCAGTGCCGTCCTTCTCGAGGGCCTGATGACGTTAGTCAACTACCCACGTTACACCCCCTTCTCCTCTACTCGCCCCCCCCCGCAGCACCCCTGCTCGGACTTCTCTTTCAACGACCCGCCGTCCGGCTTCCTGGTGATCCGACGCCGTTTTTTCACCTTTGCCTCTTTGGGATCGCCCGTCCTTCCTTCGAGAATCCCAGCGTCGAAGGTCTTTTCTTGAAGGGCGACAACCTTGCTGGACGCGATCTCGAAAATAACGCAGTCTTCTCCACCCACAGTTCTTTCCCCACGAACCCTTCTCCCTTTTCAAGATGAAAAAACTTTTCGTTGCTCTTTTCTTCCTTCTGATCACCAGGACCCTCCTCGAACGCCTTCTTCTCTCGGATAGATATCATCTCTCGCTTATCAGTTCCCCCCTCTTTAGTTCCTTCCTGGTCCCCAACCTGATCGTTTTACCCAACGATGGCGTCGTCTTTGCAATCGCCCCTGAAGGTGTAGATCTTTGTCTCTTTTCTCTTCTTATCTGAGTTGAGATCTGCAGTCTGACTAGGCGTCCCCACTTCGCGGGACTTTTTTTCTGGTAAAAAGTATCGCTTGCACTTGTTGCCTTAGTCTGGACCCTCTTTCCTGTGGCCGGAATAGCATTTCCTTGCGCGACGAGATTCACAGTAGTCGAGCCCGTTCGGAGTTAGAGGCCTCTTTTTCTCTCTTTCTCTCCTGTGTGCCTGTATTAATATTCCCTCACCGAGTTCCTCCTTTCTGTTATGGCACCTTTTGTGTGGTGTTCTAGGACGTCGGGTTCTCTTTCTCCTCCCTTGCTCCATCTGTTCTTCATTCCGAATCCCCTCCCCCTCGACGCCCTTCCTTCGAAGTCGCTTTTTTTACCACCACTCTTCCCTCCCGCACATTTTTGCTCCTCTTTTTCAACCCGTGCCTCGCTTTTTTTAGTTTATAGAAGTCTCGTCACGGTTGGCTGGCGATGTGAGCGGGAAGCGTCTTCCCGTCTTTTTTGCGAAGTCCGACTCGCGCTTCCCCTCTCCACGTTCCTACGGGCCGTTTTGAGGAACCCCCCCACGTTCAGGTGACCCCCTTGCTGGTGACCCCAACTCCCTTTTCCCCTAGCCGCTATCTCAGGGCGCCCCTTCCGAACTCGGCAGGCAGGCCTTCTTTGAGACAGCACACATTTCCTGCTAATATATATCTGCCCCTTCTTTTAAGGCAGCCCCTTTCTTGGCGGCACCCACCTTCTAGTTACCAGGCTCCTCCGTTCAACACACAAGGACTCCTTTGTGGAGTTCGGTGTCTAGGCGCCATTGCGCTTTTTTCACCTGCTTCTCCACATGAAAGGTTCATGTCCACCTGGCTTCCTAAACCTAAACTGAACCATCTTCCCTAAAACAGTGACGGCGCCACTCCCTGGCCCCTCCACCACATAGAGTTCCGGCGCCTCCTAGCAAGACCACGCCTTCTGCCATTTTCGTTTTCCCTCTTCCTCAACTATCTAGGGAATAAGGACGCCCATTCCTGTTCTCTTGCAGTTGTCCGTCTCTATCTTGCAGCTCCCTTTTACCACGGAAATACCTGAACAGCGAACCCCATTTATCAACGTCAGCATTCCTTCTGTCTCCTCCCCCACACTCCACGGCCTCTTTCCCGGGAGGGTTTCCTTTCAGAAGAAATCACTTTCCCCTCTTCTTATTCCGGCGGTTTCAGCACGAAGAGCTTTTCCCTTCACTTTCCTCCCCTCCCCCTGCATCGGCCTTCTTGCGGCTGTGTCTGAGAAGGGCGTTTGGCTCCTTCACGTAATTTTTGCGCCCTCCCCGGCCCCCTCTCCCCCTCGACAGTCTTTTCTCCTCCTTTTCTTCTATGGCCGGGCGTTCTTTTCGGGAGAGCAGGTTTGCCTTTGCCGGCTAGGCCGATCCCCTCCTTCGACCTCGCCTTTCTCATCCCCCCCGTCCCGCCCTCGTGTTAACTCGATTACGTCAATAGATGTTTTTGACAGGAAGAAACTGGTCTCCGTCCCGAAGCCCCGCCCCGTCCCCATAAGCTTTTTCTTTCCCTTTCTAGATGGGCTTGCCGGTTCTCTTGCTTCTTTTTTTGCGGGGTAATGTCCATCTTGCTAGGTCCAGATGAGGTCTTCTCCCTTCTTCTTTGTAAAGAGAACCTTTTCTTTCCAGTCCCTCCGGCCTCCGTCCTAGCGGAACAGCCGAACCTGTCTTGGGAAGGGTGCTTTCGACTCCTTAGGTGTCCTTGTTCCGGTGTTGTTCTCTTCGCATGTTGTTTTTTTTCCGCTTGAGGATATTTGCTTGTTTTTCCGCTTGTGTTGTGAACGCTCGGTTTGCTTTCTCCCCCCACCGCCGCTGACTTTTGGGGTTCTTTCCCGGTGTTATGGGCGCTATCGATCCCAGGAGGAAGCGCTTCGAGGAAGCGCGTCCTCCCCCTCTCGTGCTTCTCCGTCACCCATTTATTCCCGCTTTCCTTAATA
>Ga0179593_1460415_pt1 | contig 10454 bp, 7 predicted proteins | sample CZODoug2_1_08_16_FD_185931 | JGI IMG/M metagenome (GOLD analysis project Ga0179593, IMG submission 185931) | Vadose zone soil fungal communities from Angelo Coast Range Reserve, California, USA - CZODoug2_1_08_16fungal (PacBio error correction) | ecosystem: Environmental > Terrestrial > Soil >... | reverse complement strand
CGGCGTCAAATTTTTCCCCCGCCAGCTCGCTGGAGCTTAGGTCTAAGCTTCAGACCCCCCCCGTTGCGCTAACCCAAGGACCTTTGTGAGATTTCCCTACTCCCTCAGGAACTTATATGCGCCGTACTACCGTCAGATTTAATCCGGCGTTTAGACTGTTCGAAACAGGTTGCGAGAGTATTGAGGTCCATTCCTTCAAAAATCTCCAAGGAACCTTTTCCCGGTAGCTATGGTCGAGTAAGTACCTCCTATCATTTTCCTTACGCCTTGTTTTTTTCCGTCACCGAGGGTGTTCCCCATCCACGGTGTGATTCGGTTAGATGTCGGGACTGGTTTCGAAGAAGGTCTGTCGATCCGCTCCCCTAACTTTACGCGCAACATTGCCAGTCTAGGTTTAAATGAGATCGGATTCCTGCTTAGTCCCCCTAGACGCGTCGTGAGGAAGTGCTGTTGCATACCACGCGTCAGGCTGGGTGGGAGACCAAAGGGCGCCCCGGCTTTGCCGCGGGGTTATCTTGACGCGGGGCTTCCCCCCGGTCGGTTTTTGATTGGAGATATTGGAAAAACTCTTTTCTTCCCCAGGTTCCCACCCCCCCACCTCCCGCTATTTTGCCGATGAACCCTTCGGTTTTTTTGACACTCTGGACCCGCCAGAAAAACTTTCCTTTTTCTTGTGTTACTTAGCCCCTGCTCAAACGCGGGGCCCGGGTTCCTTTGCAGAGATCCATTTATGGACTTTCTCATTATAGAGGTCGTCTAGGGACCCTCTGCCATGTGTGACGCTTGAAATTTCGTTTCTGTACAGGTTAGCCCATTTCTGCGTACGCTTTTAGGTCCAATTTATGTGCAACCTCGGATCGTCTACAGATGGGAATATTTCTCCCGCGGCACGACCCCGAAGTCTCCGAAGATAACAGTTCCGTCAGGAGAAGGTTTAGTATTCCCACTGAGACTCGATGCCATCTTTGTTGTTTCTGAGAGCTCACGGAAAACGTTCTTCGCCTGAGCTTCCCTCTTTTACGGAGGACTCCGAACTTCCTTAGCGTGGGTGGTCAACAAGTCGTAGCTTCCTTTTTATTCCCCAGAGAGGTGCCATCACTTTCTAACTCTATTTGCGCCAATTGCTACTTTCCCATTCGATTTGAGAGGCCTTCTGCGTAGTTAGACAATCCCAGTTTATCTCCGATAAAGGTGTTTATGGAATTTTTCTTCCTGAGAGTGACCCCCTAATCACCATCTTCTTAGAGTTTAATATTCACCCCCTTTCAGTATAGTTACTTTTCCCCAGGAGACTCCCCAGGGACGAGTGAAGGACTTCCTTGCAGAAGCCCCGTGTGAATTGGACTTCTCCGGGGTCAAATACGATTGAGTCCTCTGCAAATAGAGTGATTTTTCATTTTTAGTAGACGCTGCCCCCTTTCATCTATAGCTTAATCATCTTTTGTTTTGTTGAATGAGTTAATCGAATCGACTAACCTTCCTCCAAAAATCGCTTTTTCAGCCAGAGACGGATCGATTTTTTAACAAGTTCCCTGTTTCCCGCCCCATTGGGCGATGCCCCCTAAATTGGTGTTCCCCATTGAAAGCTTTTTATGCCGTAGAAACGCTTTTCCGTCTCCGACTGTTTCATTTTCTCGGGAAATTCTGTTTTTTCGCGGATCGGAAGTCGTTAACTTCAAGACGAACAGAAAAAAGATTACGGGCTCGGCTCGCAACAGTGACTCGCATCCTTCCCATATTCGCACCTGGGCTCCTATTGGTCCCCCCTCTCTCTCGTATACTCAAGTGGTAGCTTCCATCCAAATTTTATCTCCCTAAAGCAGTTTTGCACTCGAGAAAGTATAGTGCCGTATTCCTCGCACAAGGCTGCGTGCCATTTCACTTTTGCTCCGCGCCGCCCAGAGCCCGCCGACTTGAGCCTTCCTATTGAGCCCCCGCCTCGATCTTTGAATCCGTCGCACATGAACCTTCTCCGCAGTTGAGTCTCTTGGAAGATTAGTCTTGCAGGAGAAGACCTTTTAAATAGGTGAGACTTCGCTTATACCAGTTCCTCCTCGGAATTGAAGCATTGACTTTGTCGCCGACTTTTAAGTCAGAGTTCAACCACTTTCAGACAACCCAGATTGCATCAAGATCTATTTCTGAGCTGGCATACCGAACGACTTACTGTCCTCACACCCCCAGACAAGATTCAGAGGCCAGGGTGGTATGCCCCCCGTAGACGTTCGGGTCTTCACCCTTTCCCGTTTGTTCTTGTCCTCCGCCCCGAGTTTCCTCGAGGGCCAAGAATATCGTTTTTCTGGGTGTCTGACTTGTCTTTTTGTCAATCATTTCATCCCTCCCCTTCACCCGCAAAAGAAGTACCCTGCCCCCTACCAGATTCACCGGTTTTCCCAGGGCCCCTTACTGTACCCCCTATAAGAGGGGTAAAAAAGAGCATCAGCCAGTTGAGGAACTCCAGCCCCCTGCTCTATCATATTAATCTCTAATCTTGGTCCTTTTCATTGCGCAGAAAACGGACATTCTGCGACTCAGGGCTGCGACCGTAGGATTGCACCACCAACAGGTGACGCAAAACTTTTGCTTAGGTCCTCAATTAACCCCTATCGTGATCCTTTTTAGCCCAATATCCCCCCCCCCGGAAGCGTTTGCATGGCTTCTTCAGGAGGTATTATTTCTCTCTCCAAATTGCATCCCCCATGTAGAAGGCCTTTACCGCTGTTCATAGTTATCGGCTTGACTGTTTAGTGGAGCGTCTTTATGTCTGAAGCATTCCAGTCGGGAGACGTTCCTGCCGCCTTGCGGTCGTTGACCTCCCTACTCAATAAACTCTATGGTCATAAAATAAGTTGGTGTGTTCGTCTCTTGAGCTTCTCCCATGTACCCCTAAAAGACGCGCGCATGGCGTCAATTTTCCCAAAGTAGAAGTTCTTGTTCCAATTCTAGTCCCCCCCGGACAACCAAGAACAGTCATTGATATTACGTTCCTACCTTCCCGCCGTCGAATGCGCGGTTTCAACGTCACTTCCCCAAGGTTCCCTTCCCCTGCCTCACTTTTCTCCACAGCTCAGGTTATCCGGTCGAACCATCACCCATGGAGCTTGATTTCCCCCCTAGCCTAATCATTTCTGGGGGGTACTCCCGTACGGGGACGCTGTTGAGGGCTGCGAACTGTTTTCGTCAACTATTTGAATACCTTCCCTTTTGCTTTATGGCGCCTTAAGTTTTTCCTTCTCTTTCTTGTCAGAACTTTTTAGTACCGATCTCTCCCCCCAATATCCTACCCAAATGGAATGTAGGCTTTTAACCTTTTTTGCGTGGGCGTGGTTTGCGGAGCTTGTGAGAAAGTGCTTTTAAAGACTTCCCCTGTATCCCTTTCTCTGTCTTTTTCCTCTTTTTCTGTCCTTGTTACTGGCTCAAAGTCTGGGTCTTTTATATGAGATCTTGCTATGACCCCCACCCAACCCCGATAGCTTCTTTTCATGCTGGGAACCAGCCCTTTTTTTCCCCCACTCAGCGGTGATGGGACAAGAGGCCGGAAGCGCGGTTGCCCTCTTCGATTTCTTTTCTTGAGGTGGCCCCTTGCCCTTTTCAGATTATAGTTGGGAATTCTTCAGTGATTAGTTAAGCCGCCGTCTGCCCATTTGCGCCCGCTGCCTTGCCGGCTTCCGGTTCTGGTATAAGTCTTCCAGATTCGTTTAACAAGGTACCTCTTCGACGTCCGACTCCTCCCATCGGTACCTCTCGATCGGAATCCCCTAGAAGTATCCAAAATCAACCTTCTCCTTTTTCTGTTAGATCCAAAGCGCCTTCGATTCGCAGATTAGTTCTTTTGATGGAGACCCCTCGGACCCGGTCCTCGTGCGGATGCTCGACACGGAGCGCTTTTGTCCCACCTGACTTTAGCGTTTCGTTGGACAAGCGCTGGTCATTACGGTTATCCTGAGCTTATTCTTTGCCATTCCGCTGCCTCCCTCGGGGAAGATCGATGCCCGACTTTAATTTTTTTCGTTGGATCGCCCCCCCTTGATCCCGGTCGTTTTCTGCTCGGCGACAGAAACACAGTTTTATTTATAAGAAGCTTTTCTCCCATGCTTCCTATATCTCCATGAAATTTTCTCAGCTATATGACAGTAGGACGTGTCATTTTCCGCCCCCCCTTTTCTGGACATTTTAGTGATTGCGCCTCAGATAGTCGCCCCCCATAGTCTACCATCCCTGTTTCTCACTTGCTTAATTTTTCTATTTTTTCTTTTCCTAATACTATTTTTTGTGTGGAGAGGAGCCCTGAAGGTACTCAGGGTCCACTTGCTACACGCCGGTAAGATCCTGGTTTGGGGTATGGTTCTCTTGCCTTTATTGTAGAAAGGCCCTCACCCTTTTCCCTCATTTAGGCCGGATCATGAGCAAATGGATGCGCCTTCACGATGGACTATTAGCGTCGGAAGACCGCTTCCCCCCTCTCTACTCTCTCATCTTATAGATTTGCGAGACTGGGCACCTTTGTCGAGTTCGGCTTTTTAGTTCCATCGACCATCCCCCTCCATACCTCTCCTGGATTTGAACACGCCCTTGCCTATCGAATAAGCCCTCTGTCTCCGAGTCCTTCCTCGTCCTTTCAAGTTCACGCTATTTCTCGAAATTTCGCTCTGTGGCCCCTAATGGAGATGCATCCAGAAGTTTGAACACCTGCCTAGCTAAAGTTTTCGAAATCAAAAGGACCTCACCAATAGCCTCAAAGGTTGATCTCTCCCGAGAACTAGATCGTTCATAGCGAGAGCCTTCTAGTGGTCCTTTCTTTTTTACAGAAGATTCCCTTCAGCCCCCCGGTTCTTGGACTCTGACGCCTACGCTCTAAATCGTTTTAAGAATTCTCCCTAGTATTCCACATTGACCGTAAATTGAACTCATTTAGAACATTCCCTTATATAAGGCTGATCCCCCACCAATTTCTGCAGAGAATGCTCAGGAGATGGCGATCTATCAGATCACTCTCGTTATTAAAGACAATTTTAGCCTTAAGGGCCTTTAAACACCGTCGCACTGAAATAGAAAGTTACAGCGTGGTTCATGATCCGGGTGCGTAAAAAACTCACGCGTTTTATGAGTCCAGCGTACTTCAGAGACACCAGTAGGGCTTGGTGTTGTGCTGAATACGCGATATTCTCCCTTTTTCCTCACAAGAGGTGTATCCATCGTCCGCCACGGTGTCCCATGAAGATACCACAGCCCAACAAAAGGGTTTCTTTTCAGGGATACCCCCTCTACTTCATGGACCCCCGAAATCACGCGGGCCGGCCTCCAGCCCCCCGCTTCTAGGTCAGCCGAGCGCTGCCCCCACTGTCTTCTTTTGTATTAGCGCAGCTTCTGAACGCGGCTCTCAAAAGGGCATTCATGCGCCCTTAGATCCCCTTCATGGCACCCCACCTTTTCGTACCACAATCCCAGCTGCCCTTCCCCTCACTCTCATACTTATCACCTCTCTTTCGCTGTCGAAATCATTGAGTCTCCTGTTTTTCTCCTGCGCCCACCTTCTCCCCCCCTTTGTGAAATGTCTAGAAAGGTGCCCCCCGATTTTAGAACCGGTCTCTGATCTATCTGGCTTAGAGGTATAAATTTCACCCAGGTCCAGTTGATGGCCCCCGGCCTTATGACTACACAGCTCCCCTGAGTTCTTTCCCGTTGGGACTCGGCCCTCTATCTTTTTCCTCCTCCTTTTGGTTTAAGACTCTTCTTCTCTAACCCCCGCAAGGAGGCGCGCATGTCTGCGTCCTCTCCCCTTCTTCTTCCGTCTGCATTGCCTTCCGGCCTTTTCCTTTCAAAAGCCTGACCCAGAAGATTATGCGGATTGTTCTATCCAATTCCGTGGTCACAGCCTCTGTGGAGCCGTTTCCCCTTCCAGGGCATCGAAGGATTTCCCCCTTGAATTGCACCAACTGAGACCCCTTACTTACTCCAAATGTTCAGAAGCCCCCACTTGTTCCGTCCCCGATGTTGCCCCTTTCCACTCTGGCTATAGGGACGACTTGCAGGCCCATGTCTCCCCCTGTCTATATGTTTCCCAATTTACCCAGTAAGTCCAGAACATCGTAGCTGGCTTATTGGCTCGGGATTTTCGAGGCCGGCGGCGAGGGACCATCTGTTTGTCATCCCTCTTCGTTGTTAAAGTAAGCCCCCCCCCCCCCCCCCCCCCGGTCTTTGTCACGGTGATTCAGCGCTTACACCTTTCGGGGTGATGGACTGATCCTGTCCATTCCCGTCTTCCTCGAAAACAACTCCATCCTTCCTTTGTCTCGATGACCACTTGTTGGCCGCCACTTTAGGAATAAGACCCTCCCGGTCGGTCCCGCCAATTAGATTTCAATCCCCCAAGCTTGTTTGACATCTAGCTCCTCGGCTTGCGTCTTTTGGATGTTAGATATTGGACGCCCTAGCGGTAGCCCTTCCCGTCCCCCTCTCCTATCTTCCATGGATAAGCTGTTTTCTCGATTTGAAGTGATATTGTGTACTCTTGCTAACTTTTATCCTCGAGGTAAGCGTTAACGTGTAATCTTGGGACTCCTCAGAAAAAGCGACCATTTTTCTTTCGAGAGTTGTTTGTTAGCAAATTTTTTACCCTCATCCCCTCGATTTTTCGACTCTCGGCTCCTTTTAGAGAAGCACCCCCAGTTCTTCCTAGTTTGGATATGTTCTTAAGTACTTTGCGACGAACTGATAGTAGGTTTTCCGTCTTTCCCCCCCCCTTTTTCATTTCCCAGATGGATGCCCGAGAATTCCCCCCTTTTCCGAGACGACGTCCGCCTCTGCTTGGATTAGTGAGATGGGCTTCTTTTAGCAAAGTTGAGCCTGCAGATCAAGGTCCGGTTTCTTTATGCCGGAGGAATCAAATCGATCAAGAATTGTATCGGTTCCCGCAGAAATTCTTGGCATATATACGGATGGGTGATATTTTTTGAGATCTTCGCCCCAGCTTTCCCAGGACGTAGTACTGGCCCATTTTAACGGTCTTTATGCCCCTCTCGAACCTGATAAGTGACCCCATAGAGCTGAGAAGTCTCTCTTAAACAGGCTATCTTTGCTTTTTCCCTTCTACTTTTTGTTTGGAGCACCCTTGACGGCAGTAATGTTCCCTCCCCCTCAGCTGGTGAAGAGCATCTCAGGCGATCGAGTCAAGCACTGCCACCTTCTTCAATGTCCTTTCGCCTCCCCTTTCGCGGTCCCCCTTGGCCCCCTGGAATATGCTAGAGAAAACTCGGCAAGCCCTATACCTCGCGCCCCCTCATGGCTTGACTTTGGGGACCTTATTTTGGAGTGATTAGGTCTCCTCAGACACCGAAAGTTCCGATCCGGATGCAAGACATCCCTTTTCAATAGTCCCCGCCCCTTTCTGGACTATCCCTCTGCGAATTGACCCAGATAGCGTCGTCTCGTTAATTGCGGTCAAATCAGTCTTCCCCGAAATTTCATAAAAGAGCCTGTTTTTCAACAACGCGTCCTTCTCCTCGCCACCCGTTCCACCTGCTCCGACAAGTTTTTTTTCGCTTCCCCAGCTCCAGCCGAGCCGTCCATGAGGAGCTTGTGAAATTTCCTTAACTCCCGACGGCGACTCCCGTTGAGCTCGGCTCGAGGATCTGCCGCGACTCATTCTCGTGACGACCCCCCTTATTCCTCTGCGCTTTCCCCTTGATTTATAGGTAATAGAATAAGAAACCTTGTCTAGACCCCCTTAGTCGTTCACAAAATCGTCCGCGTCCTTAGTCGCTTTTAGCCCGACTCTCCCACAGAGTTTCTCCCCTCATCTTAAGCACTTAAACACGAGCCTCACCTAGAACGCCCGGTTAACCCCTCTTGCGTAGTTGAGTTGGAGGGGCAAGTACTACCGAGTTTCTTCGGAAAGGCTGGAGCCGGAGGGGAGATCTCCCAGCATCGATTTGGGGCTTAATGCTTACGGTTGTGACTATCTTCAGATCTCCGTTTCCATCACAGAGCGGTTTAAAAACCCTAACCGATTACACCTGAAATGGCTCCTTTCACAAACGACTCTCGAGGTTTTTTAGCACAACAGTCTGACTCCCCGCAAAGAGGCAGCTAACAGACCCGAGGGCTGCCCGCGAAGAGGGCAGTCTCATCTTTCTTGAAACGTGGCTTCGATTCGTTCAGAGATGAGAAGACAAGAAAACCCGAATAGTCGCACAATGGGACGTAAGGATCCCCACGGAGGAGATCCCCCATGTCCGTGACAGTTATGGCAACCCCCCCACCTCGGTTCACCAACCATTAGTGCTCCCCCTTTCCCCTCATTCGTTTAAGTATTCGTGCATAGTCTTGTTACTTTCCTCCGCTGTTTCTCGATTGCTCTGGTTCACTGCTGAGCTTCCCCTTTTTGCGACCATTTAGAAGGACGGTCCCCCAGCTATCGACGTGGCACTCCCTATCGATGTATATTTCCTAAGGTGCTTTGAAAGAACTGCAACGTATAGAAAGGTCCTTCGACGTTGTAAGCGCACATCCAATCTCTTGGGATCCTTTCTTGACTAAGTTTCACCTCCATTCTTTCCAATTCCCCCTCCGTTTTTTTTTTGAATTGTCCGGTGCTCGGCCGTAAATGCAATTCCGTTCTAAGGCGACGATCATCCACCTTTCCAGGGGGACGAGAGCGCCCAGAACTTGGTCCATGAGGGACAATCATTCCGGGGAGGACATAAGCTATGAGATGAAAGTCGATAAATCTGCAAGGAATGTCTTCCCCATTGGTGCAACCCGGTCCTCCTCCCTTTTCCGTCGTGATCACGTCGCGCATCTGTCTTGCCCGTTTATTTCCCGCTCTACGCTTCTTTTTCGGGCGCCCTTATGGTGTTCGTCACACCCGATTGTACCCCTCACTCTGGTAATAAGGACGCTTTTCCGCCACGTTTTTAGTTTTTGTCGATCTGCGCAATATCTAGGACTGTCAGCGATCCTTATTGACCTATTCGAGATTTGGCTTTTCGTCCCTTGTCGGCAAGTTTTTTTATACCAAGCGAGTCTGTATTCCCCTTTACCCGCCCTTTTTTGTCAGTTCTTCCTCTGGCCTTAACAAGCTTTCTTGCGGATGGCTGCTTGTGATATATTGCCCCTAGCTGCACCCATACTTATCTGTTCTACTCTCAGGTATTCTGAACCTCCTGTAAAAGACTCTTTGGCTTTTTGGCCCCGCACCGCCGGAGCCCAAGACTTTGGGTTTCCTGGGAGATTCCTTAGATTCCCGCGTGTGGGGTGGAAGTTCTGGACCTTTCCCGGTCTTTATCAGGGACAGTCCCCGAAATCTAATCGAATGGAATTCCCCGTTGCATTTTTCGGCGAGCCCGTCTTCGATAGCTTCCACTTTTCTTGCTCCCAAGAGCGCTTTCTCCCCCCCCCCCCACCTCCAGAATCCGTCCCCGAGTGCATCTTATCTTGCCCGCTCCTCTCACGCCTCACTTTGGGGATGTGAGGGTCTAACGTTATGACATCGAGCCGAGAGCGTAGCTAGATGTTTTTTTCTTTTCTACTGATTGATTTTTCCGACTCTGGGTCCTCCTCAAAGGTTCTTTTGCCGATGATGCGCTAATTGTGATCGGAGGAGATACCTGCAGCTTGGTGTGGTTACCTGATCCTGGAGATTTCTGTCTTAAGCTATTTCCGCGCCTCGGCTTTCTTTTTTTCCCGGTCTCCGTGGCCGTCCGGAAGATTCCTGACTCGGGATGCCGACTGTAGTTTTACGGCTCGCAATTGGAGTGAGCCCCCGATTCCCGGCGGTCCCGGCGCCTGGACTGGTCGCGGACTGCACCTAGCCAAACCAAAGTTAATTTCTCGTGATCCGCCTCTTCTTCCAAGATCTTAGTCTTTTCCCAGATGTTCCTGCTAATTAATATTAAAGCTTTCTTTTTTCTCCCCCCTTGAGCAGACCAGGGGAAGACCAAAGGCTCTCTCTGGATCCCCCCCCCGCCCTCCGAGTCTCGCGACCCTGGGAGTGAATTTTTTTTGATTTATCTTTTTTATCATCATATGGTAATACGAATCCGTTTGTTTGTTGAAGATCTGTTTCCCTTTTCCGAAGAAAATGCGCCGCCCCCTCGCTTCCCGTCTCGGCGATACTTTGGTTAGAACTCACTCCACATTGCGCCAGCCTTGGCCCGGATGCGCCAATAGAGGTTTCATTGTACTCGAGTCTCTCTCCACGCGGACCTCTCCCTCAATCGATGAAATCCTTGTGATGATCTCCTTCCCTATCAAATTTTGTCGGATTCGTCTCGCCGGAATATAAGAAAGTCAAAAGATCATGGATTCGGGCTCAACTCCATCGATTCGTCCAGAAACTCTTTCTTTACTTTCTTCCAACAGCCATTGTCCCTTGTACTTGGCGTGGGGAGCGTTTCCCCCCGACCTTATCATAGCTCTTTTGCAAACCAAGATTCTTTCGAAGCGTCGCCCGA
>Ga0179593_1429883_pt1 | contig 10454 bp, 14 predicted proteins | sample CZODoug2_1_08_16_FD_185931 | JGI IMG/M metagenome (GOLD analysis project Ga0179593, IMG submission 185931) | Vadose zone soil fungal communities from Angelo Coast Range Reserve, California, USA - CZODoug2_1_08_16fungal (PacBio error correction) | ecosystem: Environmental > Terrestrial > Soil >... | reverse complement strand
TGCTGTTTTTGCCGTCCGTTACCCGGAATGTTGCACTTTTTTTTTTTATAGTAACCCGCAGCACCTTTTTGAGCTCTTTAAGCCCGTCTTTCTTGAAGTGTTCTTGTAGTCCCCCCCCCTTTTTCCCCTTTTCTTTTTCCCAGTGCCTCTTTTTCCACTTGGCGGCGTCTCTTCAGCCTGACCCACCCCCCCCCCCCCGCCACCACTATATTTTTTTTCATAGTCCATTTTCCCCTACCAGTTTTTTCGTTGTCTTCTTGCCACTGGTCGACCTATTTGTCTTCCATGCACCCCCCCATTTTGTATTATTTTTCTTAGCTATTGCGCTGGTCCAAAACCACGATTACTTGGCTTTTTTTTTTTTTTTTGGGGTCACTTTCCCCTTTTTGTCTACCGTTTTTCGGGACACCTTCGGTGTTTCTTTCCTCTTAAACCAGTTCCTCGGTCCCATGTGGTGCTTCTTTTTTCTTGTCCAACCCCGGGAGAAGGTTTTGCCCTGATTCTCATCAAACACTACCCCATTTAAGATTTGTTTTGGTTGGTCCCATTTTTTTTCCTTGGTCACCAACCCCCCCACATCATTCTTCCCCTTTTTTACGACTGCGATTTCTTCCCCTCTCTATTCAACAGGGTTGCTTTGTCAAGCTCCCATTCACTCAACACCACCCTTGACACTCACCCCCCAACGTTCGAATTTGGTATTTTTTTTTTTCCAATGCAGCAGGTCCGACCCTCTTCCTTTATTGTATATGGGATTTTTCTTTTGTTTTTCCGTAGCTCTACCTTCCCCATGATTTTTTTATCTAAACGAAGCGGGTTGTTGCCCTCCCCCTCGTGCACTTTCTTGGTTTTTAACTTTTTCACCTCCCTTTTCTTCCTCCTTCGTTCACGGGGTCCACCGTCCCCTGCGTCAATTCTTCCCCCCTGTTTGCCCAGGCGTTTGGCTATGCTATCTAATTTTTTTTTTGCGGACGCCTGCAGAACCCCCCATTCGTCCCAACGATTATCTCTTAACTTTGGCCCCCTCGGCGTGGTTCACATTTCCAGCGGGTATTTGAAAGGCCAGAATTTCCATTTTGAGGGTCAACCTTGCTTTTTTTTTTGTGCGGTTGGCCTTCCCCCATTTTTTCAGGACTCACGGCTTCCAGAGTTTCCAAAATTCATATCAAGCGGCGTTTTCCATCTCTCCCCTCTTTCTATTGTGTTTTTTTGTTGAGTTGAGGATTTTCCCAAGTGACGAGTTTTTTCAGTCTAGATCTGTCCCTTCTTTTGGGCAGGGCGGGCGTTTGCTTTTCGGACTTTGATTTTTTTTTTGCACTTTTTTCTCCAGTGTTACTCTGGCTTCCTGACCTTCCTTCGTACCCCTATTTGGGGCCCCCCTTGATGAACCACTCCGTTGGAGGCAAGGTATAGTATATTTTTTTCAGTGTGATTTTGTCTTTTCTTTTAGAAGCACTTCATCGAGGAGTCTTCTTGCCCTCCCAGTCCTTGTTCGTCTTTTTTTTGGGCGGATTTCTCCTTTGTTCCAGGAGGATTTTTGGACCCCGCATTTCCCCTATTGATTCGTACCAGTTCCTAGAAAAGGGGCCCCTCGTGTTTTTCAGTGAACACACTCGTCTTGGGACTTTTTGTTTCTTCTTGTCGGTTCACGGGCTACTTCCACCCTCCCCTCTTCACCCCTCCCGGGTATCTGGTGCTTACTGCTGCGTTCCCAACAAATACCTCGTTACGATTGGGGTTAGGGTGGGTGGTTTTGTTTGAGTGACTTTTTTTTTTTCGTTTCCAAAACGCCCCTGTTTTGCCGCCCCTCATCGTGTTTTTCCTTAGCTTCGGCAGCGGTCAGAATGGTATGATTTTTTTTTTTTTCCCCCCCCCTGCCCCCTTCCACCCCCCCACTCTGGAAAAAGTATTTTGTTGATGCCTCAGTTTCAACCTTCCGTTTTTTTTTTTTTTTTTGGCGCAAGTCCCTCCTTTTTCCTCTCCCGGTTGCGTTGAGGTTGACCCTCCCCCCCTCCGGGTTCTAGAACGTTTGGGGACCAATGTGAATGTTGTAAGTTGTTGACCCCCTCCAGGCGTCTTAATCGTGGGTGTTTCTTTTCGCGTCCTTGTGTTAGCCCAGTCCATCTTTTGCCAAAACATTGGTCCTGACCTGGAGTCTCCCTTGCCACCCCCCGGAAAGACAAACGTTTTCCCTTTTGAAGACCGGGTTCTGGTGTTATTTTTTTTTGTATTGACCTCACGCGTCCAACCAAAAGTTATTTAGTTTTTTTTTTGTGTCGGTTTTTTTTACAAGGGTTTTTCAAGCCTCCTTCCTGGCGTTTTCCTCTTTCACGGTAATTCCCCCCCACGACGAGTAAGGGTTTCCCCCTGGCTTCATGTTTACAGTTTTTGCTCCCCCTGCGATTGTTAGGCCTGATTTCTATTTTTTTTGACAATGCGGGTACCGTTCCCTTGCCAGCGCCGTTTGTCTTTGTTTTAATGGATCTGCTTTTTTCCCTTGCGTTGGTCGGCCGCCTTCCCGCTTACTGACAAAGGACCTGTAAGGGCCCAAACACGCGATTTTCCGATTTACAGTCGGGTTTTCTGCCCACGCGCTTTCTGAAGCTCTTCCTGATGTAGTCGTTGGGCGGTGTTTTTGGTTTTTTTTTTTTCTTAAAAGCTTTTTGACATCCTGATGTGGGGCTTTTCTTGGTTCCTTTCTTTCGGTGAACTTGCTTCCGTTGACGGCGTTAGTTTTTTTTTGTGTGGATCTGCCTGCCCAAGTCTTTTCCGGTTGAGCAAGGTTCCTTTTATTGTTTCCCTTTTGGGGCCAATTATTATTCGGGATGAAACAATGGGACTCCACTGGCTACTGTGGTGTTTGCTACGCGGATTTTTTTTGCGCAAAGCGCCTTTTAACCCCTTCCCCTCGTCTTTTATCCAATCACATCAAGGTGGTGACCACTCGCATTGGACTGGAGTTTGGGAATTTTTGATATTCAACACTGGCGAAGGCGGCATAGGCACCCCCGACCCCACCAGGTCATTTCCTGGGGGGCCGTTTTATTTCCTCACTGCCCCGAGTTTTTTTGTTTTGCCGGCCGTCATGCAAAGTCCTTTCCCTCTTAGTACCTTTTTCCCCCTGTGGCTATAAAACAAAACTCGTGTTTCGCCCATTTGCATTTTTTCCTTTCTGGAATTCTCGGTCTGGTTTTGCCTTTGGCCCGTTGAATGACAGCCCTCCGGCAGGAATTTTGCTTTTTTCATGCGTACCGAGGTCTGATCCAAAAACCTGTGCCCGTCAACCTCACCCCCCCCCCTCAAATGGGTTTCTTGTGGTGGAATCGGTTTCCTTTTGTCCATGCTTTCCCTCCGAGTCGGACCCCCCCCTTGACTTCAGTCGGAAGGTCTAACAATGCACCCGATTTTCCGTTTTATCTTTTTCTGAGCAAGAAGCCGGGACTCCCTCTTTCAATCGCCTTTTCTTTTCCTCCCCTCATGCCTCTACCGCAACCCACAAGCGATCGAACTTTTTGCCCCTGACATTCGCGTCGGTGTCTCGTGGTTGGGTTCCGTTGATTAATCTGGCCCCAACATCGCATACTTTCCCATGACCCCCCCTCAGACAAACAATGACTCGACCACTTTCCCACTCGGTGGTGGGTGCCTTTTACGACCCCCGAATTATTCCCACGTTTTGCAGGACTTAATTCAAGTCAAGCGCTCGGCTCTGTCATTTTCCCCCGGACCTTTGTATGAACGAGTGGTCCCGCTCCCGATCGATTGGACCTGTTTTTTCTTGCTTTTTACATTTAAGTCTATCTCCCTGTGTCGTCGCGGAACTCGACTCACCACCGGTTCACGTTCGTCAACCGTCCCACCAGCCACAAACCCCACGTCCCTTCCCCCCCCCTTGACCCAAGAAAAAAATCAAAAACCGCGCAATCACGTTATCTTTCGGAGGTTTGTTTTTTTTCCACTTGTACACTCCATATGACCTAGGGTTTTTTTGAGAGGTTTCACCCCAAGGGAACCCCCCTCCCTTTCTACGCTGGTACACCCAGACCAACCCCCTTCCCAAGAGGTACCCCACAGGGGATGCACCTGTTCCTGTTGTGTTTGCCCCTCCTGGGTCCATACCCCATTTCCCCGTCCCTTGTCTGACTCTTTTCCGAAAACACAATGTGTTTTCTCGACGACTTTTTTTTTTCTCTTGGCCATCAGTTCATTCTGGTCCTTTCAGGTTTTTTTTGAATAACTTTTTTTTTGGAGTTCCTTTCCGGTTGGTTTCTGGGCGCGTTTGTCCAGCGTTTTCTTTACACGTTCGGTTTCTGGTTACTTCTCTGTGTCCCCCCCCCATGGATCACGTCTTCAACCTCGGGCGTTTTTCTTTTCTTAGAGTTTGGGGACTTGTTTCTCTCTCTTTTCATACATACTCCGTTTCTTTTTTTTTTTTTTTCTCTAGACTACGTCCAACTATAGCGACCGTGTGTCTCAAGATGAGTCGGTTTGGTCTTCCCTAAAAAGTTCTCCCCCCCCTCCCTTTTTTTTTTACGCACCCCGGTAAAACCGTCGGCCCCCCCCAACTGGACCCCCCCCTGACAATGGTCTCCTCCTTTGTTTTGGGCAGGCGTACACCCTTTTTATGTCTTCGATTCCCACAGTTTTTTCGAACGGTCATCTGTTTTTTCGGCCACGATCTGTACTTCATGGTCATCCTTTTTGGTGTTTTTTTTTTCCCCCCCCCTCCTCGGTGGAGTGGGCGTGTTTTCATGGAGACGTTTTTGTGTTCCTTTTCTTGCAACCGGCTTTTGGATTGACCCGTGTTCAAACCTGCGAATGCTCTTTCTTCCCCTGAGGGTGTTTTTTTTTTTTCATTTAATTGCTTTTTGCTTTTGCTTTTTCTTTTGTTTTTGTTTCCACCGGTTTTGATTTCTTTCATTTTTTCCCCTGTCCGTCCCCCGTTTTCCGAGACAGTCATGCTTTAGAGTGTCTGGTTTTTTGTCAATCAATCATCCCCACCAATCGATCGGGTTTTGTTTTTTCCCTCTGTCTACCTCCTGGAACGCCGCCGAAGTTGAGTTAGGTGGCTCTGAACTTAGCCGGGGTCGTTGGTTCGCAATTTTTTTAGTTTGTTATCCCCTCTTCCCCCCCCCCCCCATTAGTTTAGTGTTGAGCATTGGGTTGTCACGTCCGTGGGAGCTGAGCGATTTACAGTTTTAGTTTGCATTTTTGGCCAAATCAACCAGGCGACGGCGCACTGTTTTCCCAGATCGTTTGTTTCGGTTGATGAAATTCGGATTCACTTTCTATTCCCTTGGTTGGGCAGTCCTTTTTCGGTTTTCTTGCGATAAGCACGACCTTTGGTGGCAAGGTTCTGTGGTTTTTTTCATGGTTTGGTTTTTTCTCTTGTTTTTTGCGAGAAGTGCGAGGCATTTCCCTGGCCCGATTCCCACTGACCCCCCCTTCTTTGTCGGGGCCCCTGTTTTTTGTGGATTGGTGATGTGTTTTTGGGGTTTTTTTGGTTTTTTTTCTTTTTTTTTTTTTTTGGGTTTCCCCGCGAATTTTCTGCCTTTGGGCCGAGCGTGGCTTACGCACGGCAACAGCCGAGTGCTTGTGTCCCCTTTTTATTTCTTGTTCGCACGTCTAGGGTTTAGCGTTTCTGCAGTGGTTTCCCTGAGTAGAATGTGCATGCGCAGTCAACCATTTGCCCCTTTCATGTGCGCAACTCGGCTGATCCACTTCCTGTTCTTCGCTGCCGACTTTTTTTTTCGTCTCTTTTTTTTTTTTTATCGAGTCTCCCCTCTCCCCATGCGAGTGGTCACCCTTTTTTGTTAGTGATCTTTGAGCGGCGCCTTAACTTCTTTGTTTCTTCCGCGAAACCAACGCCATGCTGTGGGGGAATTGAGTTCTACCCTTTTTTTTTTCCCCTTTCTGCTAAATCTTTTTCTTCCTCCCCAGTGCTCACACCGCTTCCAGTTCTGCAGATTCCCCCACGTGCCCCATTTCGACCAGTCCCTTTGTCCTCCTCTTCACATGGGACCGTCACCATCTTTATCCAAACCTCCCCCCGATACCTTCTTCCTGGCGCTTTTCCCTCGGACAACGCCGGCTCTGTCTTCATCTTCCGGTGCCGTCGTTTGGAGTATTAGGTTTTTTTTTTCCGCCAACCTGAGTTCAGTGTAAACTTAGTCTTGCTCAGGCCGGCGCTTTTGCAGTTCAGGCCAAAGCCTTTTCCCCCCCTTTGAATCGGTCCTCTCGATCGCCTTTTGTTTTTCAGGCCGCTTGATCAGTTATTATGTTTTTTTACCAGTCTTGAGTTAACCGCTTTTGGTTCCCCGGGCGGGCGTCTCTTGCCTTGAACACAGCCCCTTTTGGATCGTGTTTTTATCGTATTGACCCTACCAGACCAACCGTTTCCTTCTTCGGTTTTTCTCTTTTTTTGTACTGGTAGACTCTCGGACCCCAGGACTTTTTTGGTGTTTTTTTTTTGCTCTCCCTTCCCCTTTTTCTGATTCAACCCAGATACCTGGCTTGTCGGAGTGGTCACCCCTCCATTTTTTTCCACGTCTGTTATTTACACCTCGTTTTTCCTCTCCGGGGAGAGTACCTGTTGTGGATTTGGAGTTCCAACCCCCCATCCGTTTATTTAGGGGGTGCAACTGCGGCATTCACCACCCAAACCCCAATACTTTTTTTCGTTTTTTTTTTTGCTTTTGGTTTTCGGGGGTTTGGATTTTTCCACCCACACCTTTTTTTTCCCCTTGGCAGACTTCCCGTCCGGCGCAGAGGACGCCCCGCAGAACAATGGTTGCAGTTTGTTTCCTTCTCCCACAAGTCCCCCCCTTCATTCCCCAAACCCCTCCCCCCCGTTCCCCCCCCTTCACCCCCTTGCACCGGGGTATGTTTGCGTTGCCAGCAGTCGCCTCTCCCTTCTTGTGAGTTTTCTTTTGGGACGTCGCTTTTTCAAGGACAAACTGAGGTTTTTCCTCCATACCCCTCCGAGAGTTGGGCTGGTCCATCGGCAACCTGCTCGTTGGGAACATGTACTTTTTGCATCTTTTCTGCCTCCCGGGAGCATACACGGAACAAGAAAGTCTAATTTTAAGACGGCTGGCCCCCGTGTCTTTGGTTGCTTCGCCTTCGACGACGCTTTTCACGACAACACCAAGGTCGTCTTGGAGAGAGCCATGGCCTACGTCTTTTTCTTTTCAGAGTTGAACCAGTTATTTTTCCCTCCTTCAGTCACGACGTCTTAGTCACTGTCGGAGGTGCATCCCAAGCTTTGGCGCAGGCCTGCCCGTTTTTTTTTCACCAGATCTATCACGGGGCGGGGTCACATCTTTTCTCCCTCTTTCCCATCCAATCCCCCTTTTTTGTGTTTGAGGTCTCTTTGTTTTTTTTTCGCCGGTTTGATAGATCTCCCCTCTGGAAGTGATTTCCCGTCCGTCCCGGATGCACCGCCTCCCAAGTGACTTCCTACTTTTGCTCGTTTGTACGTTTTCGGAAAATGATGACCCTCCGTTAAGGGCCCTGTTCTCTCTCTGGGTCTTCCCCTTTTTTTTCTGGCGGTCGCGACCAGTTTATGCGAGATTTAGTCCAAAACTCTGGTTCCCCCTTGTTTTGCGGATTTCAGGTTTCCATTGAGGCGCAGGGCCTTTGCCGTCCCGATGGCTTCGTCACAGTCCAAGAGACACGTTTCTCTTGTTTTTTCCATGGGGCCCCCTCCTTTTTTCCGGGATTCGGCACTTTGTCGGGTGCCCCGTAAGCTGGCTATCTCCTCCGGGGAATCATGGTTCCGTATCTTGCTCTTCCCCCCCAATAAACTCGAGATTGGTTGTTGTTCCCAGGTTGCCGGGGCTTGTTTCTTGTGTTGTTTTTTATTGTTCGTTTCCCATCCCACCCTTGTTTGACTCTTCGGGGATAATTCCCTTTCTTCCGGTTTCAAGTAGTGGTCTTTTTTTTTCCTACTTGCGATGGGTTGCCCGCGTACACACACCCCTCACCCCCACAGGGGGGGCGTGCCCAAGTCTTTTTCTGCCCCCCGTCCGGTTTTTTTTCCCCCCTGGATTTGTTGGACGAGTTCACTCACCAGGTCCTCTCCCTTTTTTGTGGGGAGGACCTTTGAAAGGTTTGTGATTTTTAAGACCTTTCGACACCATGGATTTTCCCCCCCCCCCCTCCCGAGCTTTTTATTATATTCTTGGTTGTTTTTTTGAGCTGGTGCCACTACGAAAGGGGCACATGGGTAAGCCAGATTTTTTTTTTACCTTGCACCCTTCATCCCCAAACAAACAGCCGTTTGCAAGTTATTGTTTTTTTTGATTTCGATCCACGCGAACCGTCCACCCGGATAGTCTTTTTTGGTGGTTCAAAGGGGTTACCCCGAGGACGGGTGTCCGCCCCCTCAGGACTTTTTCCTATTCACGGTAATCAATTTTATCTCAGGGGTGACTTTGGAAGAACACTTCTTCCAAGCGGGCTGACCTTGAGTCACCCTTCGTTCCTTTTTTTCCTGCTTTCTTGTAAGAGGGCTGGACATTGGTTACCGGACCCCTTCAGCGGGCCTGTCGTCCCCTGCCTCTCTTTCCCGCGATTTTCCCTTCTTGAAGTATGCGACTCCAGGGACTTTTGCCGTGGAAGTTTTCCGTGCACAGTTGATTCGTTGGTTCTTGTACGCGCTGTTTGACCAGCCCTAGGCCGAGAGTTTCTCTTGTGCGGTGTTGTTGCGTTTAACATGATGGTTTTACGATTCCCGATGTGATCCATGGGTTGAAGGCTTGTTGGCGGGACTTTTTGGCGGACGCGTTGGTCTGACTTTTTTTCTTTGCTGTAAAGCTCGGAACTTTTTGTTTTTGAGCAAAGTTGCTGTCCGTTCGGCTTATATTTTTTTAGGTTGAACAAAAATGGTTTTCTTTGGAAGTGAGTCACCTGTCTTGCTAACGCGGCGGTTCAGTTTTTTGAGCACTTCAGGCATGAGTTCGTCTTCCTACATCAAAGGTTTGTTGACCACGTCGACCTTTGGACTCTTTTTTCCAGACCAACAAAAAAAACCACACCCGGCTATTCCACAAGCTTGGTTGGCCACATGTCTTTTTAACCAGGAAATTTTTTTTATCAGCCAGTGTGGACTCTTTGCGCACTGTCTGAGTTTTTTTTCTTTGTTGTTGCCTGTGCGCTGTCCCGTGCGGGGATTTAACGGGGACCGCTTTTCCAGCTTACGTGCGCCACGCCACTTCCTGACCTCTCGTTAGTTTTGGTGGGCCGTGTCGTGACCCAGACAGGGGCATTCGGTGAGAACCCCTGTTTTCCGTTTCGCCTTTATTCACCCAAGGACCTTTTCCAACGGCCACACAAGCCCTTTGCCGTTTTTGTTTGTTTGGAATCGGCTCCCGACCTGGCATGCTCGTTTGAATATACCTCGGCGTCCCTTCAGCACCCCCTTCTTAGAGGGCGGCAGTAATTTTCAACCCGGAGTTTTTTGGATCGCTACGGGTTGGCCCGTTTTGTTCCCTACCCACAGCCCCCCGACTGACTTCCTCTCCAGTTTTTATCCGTCATGCTCGACACGGTGTTCCCACAACAGGCGGATCGACTCGGCAGTTTCACCCTTTCGCCCAGTCGTGCTCGTCTTTTGTCCCGGCTTACCTTTTGTCATTCTCAGGCTTACTGACTTTTCAGTTATTGTCCACCCCCCCTGTCTTCCACCGTGAAACCGAGTGGTGGTTCCCCTGAGTAAGACCCCACGAAATTTGCTCCCCCATCCCCTTGTTCTTACCTCTGACTTCCGGGTGGCGCGTGCTAGGAAAGGTAGGGTCCCGAGGGCATTCCTTTTTTCGACTTGTTCTGTGCTTGCGGCCACCCCGAAGCATATCGCCAGTGATTTGATTCTTTATTCCTGCCTCACTTGCTGACCCTCATTCACCACCGGCGTTTCTCGTTTAAACAAAATGCCTTTTTGCCCAAAACCCAAAGCACAACCCCCCCGCTCTTCCCTTCCAAACCCTCAAACCCCCCCCCCCCTCGACACTTCACGCTTCTTTGTGGGTTGGACCCCGTATCTTCCCTTTGGGTTCGTTTCCCATCAACAGATCCGACGTGCCGTGGAACAAGTCCCACCCCCCCCTGGGTTCACAGTGTCTTAACTCAGTTGGCCCCCCCCCTTCTGTGCCACCTGATCAACCTTTGGAAAGGATCGTTGGCCCCTACTCCACTTCTTTGTAGTTGATCCTTTCTTGAACACACAATGATGGTTTACGGAAAGCAATTCCTTTTTCCCTCCCCGTGCCCACTCCTTCTTTTTTTGGCCGCCTTTTCCGGTTGAATCCCCTTGGGGGGGGGCCCTACGTTCTTGGGTGCGTTTCACATCGGCGTTTTGCGTCTTGACTCTTTTAGTGTTCCTCGCACCCCTGTCTCCAGGTATGCCTCCCCCTTCTTTTCCTCCCTTGTCGCTTAGAGTTGGTTTCTTCCGTTAT
>Ga0179593_1315226_pt1 | contig 10454 bp, 13 predicted proteins | sample CZODoug2_1_08_16_FD_185931 | JGI IMG/M metagenome (GOLD analysis project Ga0179593, IMG submission 185931) | Vadose zone soil fungal communities from Angelo Coast Range Reserve, California, USA - CZODoug2_1_08_16fungal (PacBio error correction) | ecosystem: Environmental > Terrestrial > Soil >... | reverse complement strand
GGCTTTATCGAGTCAAGAGTTTTCTCCCGTAAGCTTCGGTTGGCCCCTCTGTCTTTCCATTCTCCTTTTTGTAGACTGTACTCTCCCCAATGGTTTCTGTTCGCCTATTAAAGCGTTAAGGAACTTGGGTTCAGTTCCCCTTCGTTTAGATTACTTGTTTGGGCAGGCTTTTGATTGGTTTTTTTCTTGACGAGTATTGACCTGCTTCCCCCCCCTCTTGTGCTCCCCCTTTTCCGAGTGGAATAGTTGGGTAGCGAGTTTTGGCAGGCTAGTATCTGACGGCGATAATTTCGATTTTCCCTTCCTCACGCTCGCTCTCCAAGTGTTCCCCTTTTTCTCTGCATTGGGCCTTTCCAAGCCTCCACGTTTGCTCGCCTGTGCTTTGGCCTGTTCGAAATATGTTGTTTACGTCACCTTGCCCGTTCGGTCCTCATGTAATGTTCTCTACCCATCCGTATTCCCTTTTCCTGCATTCCCATCTCTCGAAGGTTTTTTTTTTTAGGTGGTGGGTGTCTGACCACCCCCGGCTGAACCCCAACCTCCCCGGGTACGTTGTTCCTATCCTATCCCCCTCCAACCTCCTCCCACTCCAACCCCCACTTTTTTTTGGTTCCCCCTCGTCTTTTTCCACCCATCGAACACGGCCTTTAAGACCTACAGCCCTCTGTACCACGCGCAGAGTGTTTTCGCGGCCTTGCTCTTCCCCACAAACCCACCGTCCCTTCTCAAGTTTTTCCCCCGTCCCCCCCCCTTGTTTTTTTTTTCTTTTTCAATGTCCCTGTGGTTTTTTATTCGTATTAAGATACCTTCCTATGCTCCTTTTTTTCCATTCCTCAATTGAAGGCTGTCTTTCCAGCCTCACTGACTGCTGAATCCGGGCCTTCCCCGGCCCCCCATCCTGATTTTAGCCTCTCTGCACTTGAGGCCTCATCGCGTGGGGGAACAACGGTGTCTTCTGTGCTCTGACATTATATAAACAGCGTTCAGCCTTCACCCTAGTGTTTTTTTTTTTACCCCCATGATCTCTTTTCTCGTTTACTTTTTTTCTAAACCCCTCCATGACTTCGGGCCCTCAACCCCTCCAATTTTTCTTGGGGCCTTTTCTTTTCTTTGTTTGATAGGGTCAAACTCCCATCTCCCACACCCTCTCGCGTGGCCCTTCATTTTTTATGTAGGGCAACTTTCCTGTTCGGATGGGAAAGGGTTCCCCAACTCGCCGAATCCCCCCCCCCCCCCCCTTGGTGGTAGGTTTTTTGTTTTTTCGTTTAGGTCATATCTTTCCTCACCCGGAAACTTGTTGCCTTTTTTTTTTTTGGCGGACAGCCCCGCAGGGTTTCTAAACCCACCAAACTTCCCCCCCCCCCTGCCGAATATGCTTTTTTCAGTTTCGTTTCGCTCTCTACAGTACCCCCTTTTTTATGGTCCGCCTCCCCTGGGCTTCTTCGTCCTTTTCTTCTCACATATTGGCTATGTACCATCCTAGCAACTTGTTTCGTGTCTGCACTTTTCCCCTTTTTCTTAGGGATTGTTACCTTTTCAGATCATTTTAGGTCGTTTTCCTCGATTCCCTTCATCTAGTATCCTGACCCCAACTTGCTACCCTCTCTTCCACTGGTGCTTCCCTTTATACCGAGTTTTTTTTCATCCGGTTCCTTCTCTAAGTTACCAAGACCTCCTTCAAATCTCCTGCGCCCCCATTGCTAGTATGACTCCCCTTTCTCTCTACCCCCTTTCCCTAAACCAGTTCCACTACCCATTATAGTCTGTCACCGTCAACCTTTTGCTCTTCTACCCCCCCGGATGCTATGCACGCCCCTTACCGGTTTCCCCCACGGAGCGTCATTGGACCCTTTTGAACTACAAGCAGTCTTTTGCCCTGGACCCGCTCTCTGCCTCTTGTTTCGACGCTCCCATTCTTTCACCTTCCCCCCTGACCTTCCTTGCGAGTCGCACTGATTGGGGCGCGTTAAACTCTTGTACATGCTTGCTCCAAATACTGTTTTTTGCCGCTCCCAGTCTTAATTTGACCAAGGAACTGTCCCCTCTCTACCCTTCCCTCAACGAGTGGGTGCCGATGAAAAACTGTCTGACATCTTCTAAGTACTGTCCTGTCTGGATGACGCCCTTTTGGCTTTGTTCCCCTTCCACCCCCCATGTGGGCCCTTTCTTCGACGTCGTCGATGGTCTTCAAGGTTTTCTTAGACTCTCCTAAGCGTCTACGCTCTCGCACTCTTTTCGGCTCAAGTGTAAACTTCAACTTCCCGTGCAGTTAGCAGGGTTGTGCAGCTTGCCCCGGTGCTCTCGCTTGTCTGTGGTGTGATTGGGGGGCTCTTGATCTCTTTTCTTTTTCGCGTTTTTCCTCTCCACAAACGCCCGAAGGATTCCCTCCACTTTTCTCCCCCCCCCTCCTTTTTGAGCTGGGGCGTGATGCTTCAGGTCCGGACGTATTCCCTCGTTGATAAGGTTTTCCCCCTCCCCCCCCGGTTATTTCTCTTTACCTTCCGGTGTCGTGGCGCAGTGTCATTTTAACGGTTCCTGAATCTGCTTTTGGGGGCATGCCGTTTTTACCATCGAGCCTCTCTTTTGATTCCACCGCTGCCCATCCACTTAGGAGGCCCTTCTTTTCTCAATGTGACCTCCCTATCAATTCTGACCCTATAATGCGTCTTTCGCAATCGCATGCTTCCATAGTGCTTTTACCAAATTCTTGGGATCAGTGGGGGTTTGTACTCCTTTTTACGGTTCTTTTTTATACCGGTGTCTTGTGGATTTTACAACAGTGGCCGCCCAGGGACTTCTTGAGCTCCACAGTCCCTCCTACTAGAGGTACGTTTCTGATCTTTTCCTTGTTTTTTTTTTCCCTCATCTTTTTGTTTGTGAGCGCATCCCGAAACGATTATTACTTCTCCCCTCGAGTTTCAATGAGGCATTTGTTGGCTTCGTGTTAAGTCTTCTCACACATCAACGACTTCTCAAAACATCCCCTTTCTCCTATTACCCCCCCCCCTCCAACTTCCCAAACAGTGGTTCCCTCCTTTAATAATACGCTTTGAGGTTCTCCGGGAGAGGAGATTCTTTCTGACGTGTGCCTTACATTTTATTCTTCCCTTGCCCGAACGTTTCCCTTTTCTACGGTGCGGGCGCTTTTTTTTTCCCCTGAGTGTCTCTTGTACCGCCTGACCCCGGTCCCCATGCGAGCGTCACCGTTTCGCCTGCGAAACTAATTTCCTGGTTTTCCACCTTTCTTTCCGTCTTTCCCTACACTCCCTTTGTTTGACCTGACCCCGGCCTCCGGATTTGCCCCCTCCTTTTCACTTCTCCGCCGCCAGCTTTTTCCCCCCCCACCTGGAGTTTGTGAATACATTGTTTCTCTTGCTGGAGGTGTTGGTTGCGGAATCGCGAACTTCTCACGTCTGGCCAATCCCCCCCTACGGACCCCCTTGACTCTGCAATTTTACCGCCTCCAACTTTCCCTACCCGCGTCCTTTCCCCTTGGACCTTTTTCCGATTGTCCGAGTTTTATAGATTCTCTATGAGTCTTGTTATGCCACCCCCTTTCCGTTGTTCCATGCAGAACCGATTTCTAATCAGAACTTTTCCCTTGGTGGCATCACAAGCCCCGTCCTGCCCCCTCCTTTTTTTCCGTCTTTTGATATGATTGGCGTTTGGTTGGGGTCGGCCCACACTATTTGCCTTTGTCTTTCTTCTGATTTCTTGTTGTCCAATCCTGAAGTTCTCCTTCTCAAAAACCCTGGTCACTATTCTTGCCACTTCCGCCTTCCTCGAAGGTCACTGGGTCCTTTCCCCATGAGTCAGGCGGCCACTGCAATGGTTTCTCCCCATTTGCCGGTCGACGCTGTGCAGGTGAATTCATGCGTGCTTTTCTTGCTTCCCCTATTTTCCTCTCCCTCTCCGTTTGGCACCTCCTCTCGGTTCTCTCATCCTTTTTTTCCGCTTTCCCCCATTTTAGGCTGTTTCTTACAGCGGTACTTCCTGGTTTCCTCACTTTTGAGAGGCGGTGACCTTCTGATGTGGTGGCCCAGGAGCTTTGAGAGGGTTCTTTTCCTAGTACGAGAGGGCGTTCTCTTCCAACCACCTTTTTGATTTTGTCAAGCAGTTGTATAGCTGGGTAGCGAAGTTTGTTGATAAGCGATTCCGGCCTTCCCCCTCGCGAAACATTCCCAACTTCGCTCCCCCAGGGGAATCCCTTTTAAAGTTGCCGTCTTTTTTTCCTCCCCCTTTTATAGGAGGGATTTTCCAGCTTTTAGCTTTTTCTCTTACCTTTTCCTTTAATAGCCGTTCGGCTCCTAAATGTACTGTTCGCTCCTCCAGCTCTTTTTTACCCTTGACCTTTTCCCAGGATATGAGACTGTTTTTGGTATTTTTTTTGTTGGTTTTCTGGCAACTTTTTGACTCACACTCCCCATTTCCGTTCCGTTTTTTTACCTCGTTATTACATCCCTCCCCCGCCCCACAACCCCCACCCATTGCCCGTGCCAGGTGAGGGCCCCCCCCGGTCCATCCCTCCCACGGCAGTTTCAGCCCCTTCCCAGCCCCGTTTGCCTTTCCTGGCGAGTTTTTTTTGAGAGTCGGACGTTGCCCGCCCCCCCCCACAGCCGGGCGCCCCGTTGTCACCCGGGTTTTCTGCACGGATGTCCATGTTCAGTTGGTTTCTGCACGTACGATACGCTATCTCCCTTGGTTGCCTCCGCCGCCCTTTTTTGTTTTTTTCGCTATTTTCTTTGAATCCCATTCCCCTGGCCATCTCTATCCGTTTCGGGACTTGCGTCATAAATCCCACACGCGGTTTTCTTTCCTGGATTCCTCCTTTGCGGATCTCCCCTCCACCTCTATCCGGCCTCAACTTTCTTTGTTTTAACCAGATCTATCTCTCGTACGTTTCCTAACCAAAAAGAACATCCTTGCAAGACAAAAAACCTTTTTGACTTGAGGTGTTCCTTGCAACTTCTACCTCCCACCCTCCTGCTCTTTCAGTCGTGCCCATCTGTTTTTTCTTTCTTCCTGCCTTGTGGGTTTTCTTTTTTTTCCCCCCTACTTAGCCTCCCCCAACACGTGGGTGGGATGGGGTGGGCGGTTCGGTTGTTTCACCCTTGCGAAAATTACTGAACCTTTTTCAGTTGTTTCCTTTGCAGCCTTTTTTTTTCATCCCAAACCCACCCCCCTACTCCCCCCCCTTTTTCGTCATTGCTTTTTTCCCAGTTTTTTCCAGTCGCGTCTTACCGTACCTGTATGGTAAGTCCCGCCATGGGTTACCTGTCAGGCACCAAGTTCCCCTTATGCTTAAACTCGTCCTTTTCAATGTAGTATTACACGGCCCTTCCTCTTTTCGTCCCCTGTTGAGATCTCATTTGAGGAAGGTTTCGGTATTATCTGACTTAAGAGGTATACCCTCCCCCCCAACTTCGTTTCACCCATTCTTCCTTTTTTTTTTTTACCCTGGAGCCACCGATGTGAAGAAAGTTTTCTTCGTACCAGTCCACCAGCCTCTCACATCTTGCTCACACCTCTTTTTCTAACTTTCTCGCGGACGTTGAACCCCGTCCGTCCGTTGTGTATCTTTGAGAAACAGCCCTACACCCTTGGGAGCTTTCCCCCCACCCCTTCTTTTTCTGAACCCTTCCTCGACGTTAACCCTGAGATCTCCTTTTCATCTGAATCCGCATTTTTCCAAGTGTCATTATGTCCTTTCTATATCGTTTTTTTGCGACGCCCATGATTGGCCCCTTCAGGACATAGGGTAGGAGATGCATGGAGCGCAGGATTGGAAATGTAGACTGTTTGACTGCTCGATCAAAGTCTCTTAATTGGACCCCTGCCCTTCCTCCTCCCCTACCCCAATTTCCCCTCCCCTCCATGTGGTTTTTAGCCCAACCTGCTTCAATTTCTTCTCCAGTCGGTCTGGCGGGACCCTCTGAGGATTGTATCCCCCCCAATTTCGTTCTTGATTTCGGTCCCTTTTTTTTCTCTTGCCTTCCCCTGTTAGGTTCGCCCTTCCTCAGCCTCTACGCTATATCCCTTCCTCTCCAGTCCATTTAACCTTCCTGCCCGGTTTTAAGGTGCATTTTCAGATGTCGTTGCCCTGTTGCTAGAGATTGGTATTTTCTGTGTGTTCCATCAGACGTTCGGATTTTTTTCGCCGGAGTCAGATCCCACCCCTCCTCCGAGTCTTTTCCTTTATTTCCCAAACTTCCCTGTTGAAGCTGCGGCTGCTACTTGTTTAGTACCCCGTGTAGGCTCTTCCCGATCCGTTGATTGCCGGCCCCTTTTTTTTTCGCATCCTTCCTCCCTTGCCACGGCGCGTTGGCTCCCGTTTACTCCAACTGTTTTCCGCTTGGTTTGCCTTTGCCCCTTCACCTCGACTCAGTCGTTCCTCCCCCCCGCTGAACCTCCATTGGACTTGGCAAGGTTTCCGTTCCCCCTCCGATAACCCTTCAGCCTCTGCTCGCTTATTCGCCCACTCGGTTTGCGTTTCCCTATTGTGATACCAACTGTTTTTCGTGAGTTTGGCGGGTTGGCGGTCCATAGGAGTTTCCTTTCTGTGTGCTGTCGTGATGGTTTTACCCCTCCGTCCGGAGGGCTTCTTCACCACTGTTATTCTCCCTCTCAGTTGTTCTGTGGTTTGCCTTTTCGTTCTTGCTCTCCTCTTTCCTCCCGCCGTTTGGGGGGTGGTTCTCTGCGCCCCCTTTGAAACGATGCGCACGTACCTCGAGGTAATGGCACGTTGGAGTCCCGCCCTGCTTCGGCGGCGTGTCCCCCCAATCCCCCTGTAGCCCCCACCCGCGGTTCCTGCCTTTCCCCCCAACCTCAGACGCCAAACGGGGTAGTCTGCGACTTATACTCATTCAGGCTCCTCTTTCGTCTTCTTTCCTTTTTTGTCGGTTGTTTGTTATCCTTTTTTTTTTTCGTAAATGGCTACCGCTTACGTGGCGGTAGCGTGGTTTCACTAATGAGTCCCCTCTCTGCGTACGGCTGAACCCGAAATTCCTATTCCACCGTTTGTATGCTCCGCACGACTCCGGTGTCCAATTATCCTTGCTTGGGCCTACACCCTAGTCGGGATGTGGACCTGAATCCCCCGGCTCTTGAACTGCCGAAGTCAGACTCTTATCCAAGCCGCGCTTTTCCCCTTTTTTTGTTCTGAAGCCTGCTTCCTCTTTCGTTGATTTTTGTGTCGGTCCTCTGCGAATATTAGAATTAGTAGGGACCATCCCACTGGCTTACCCATCGACTCCCCTGGGCCCCAACTCATCTGCCACCCCCTGTTTTTCCCATGCGGCGGTTTGCATGGACCTTGAGCCGGTGACTGCTTTCTTATTAGTCGTCTAGTGAGTTAAGATGGATCAAATCATGCCTTTCCCGCCTGTCGTCCTCCGCCTTTTACCTTGTTTTTTCCCTTTACAAGCTCGGCTTTCAACCTCCCCTAACGTCTTAGTTGGATCCGGCTTTTGATGCCCCCACTTCTGATTTAGCTTCAGTTTTTCGCCCATGTCCGTCCCCTTTCCCCCACTCTTTTCTTGTCTTTGAGAAAACCGTTCAAACGATGTCTTTCCTCCGTTATTCTGTACAGAGCCCGGCCCCGTTTTTGCTCTCGCCACTTGTCCCACAGCACTTTCTCCTTTCTCCCCACGGGTGTAATGCCTATATTATCTTTTCCAGTTCCCCCTCTCCTGGGTTTTTTCGGAGTCAAGAGTTCCCCTTCTCACGTCTCCCCGGTTGTCTCGGATTTTCGGGGATCCTGGTTTTTGTTCTCCTGCTCCCCAGTTTCTTTTTGGATTAACTTCTTCCCGTTATTTGTTCATCACGTTCGTGACAGTTCTCCTCCTTGATGTGGGGCATGCTGCTTTTCTCTTTTTTCCATCTTACGAGGGACCGATCACCCCCCACCCTCTTGGATCCATGTGCCACTGCCATTCTATAGCTGGGTCTGAGCTTTTGGTCTGATGCTGCATTCACTCTTAGCCTAACCCCTTCCCAAAGAGGGAGCTATTTACTCCTATGCCTTGTGTTGTTTGGCATCCTCCCCCCTTGCTCGTTTGATGTGTTCTCGCATATGTTGCTGAACTGTCCCCTCCCTTATCACTTGAGCGGTTTGGATTACTTGTCCCGCGCACGGAAACTCTTCCTGCCCATCATCTTCGCTCACTTTTTTTTGTTCTTTTTTTTTTAGTTCCCACCCGTTCTGGCCGGAACCTCAAAATTTCGTTTGTTTCCTCATGGTCACCTCAAACGCCCCCTCCACCACTTTTTTTTCCAGGGCCTTTGACTACACTGGTTCGTTCAGCCCTAAGACCGATGGTCCTGCGCTTCGTTTTTGTTGAGGGTTCTTAATTTTCTTAAACAAACAAGTCCCCTGCCAGCCAGGTCCCGGGTCTTGTGGTTGCCCGTAAGGGAATTTTTTCTGTTTCTTTTATGGACGGACTACGCCTTTTTGAGACCTAAGCGTTTTGATGCTGATCCGTCCTTTTCGACCTCCCTAATTTATTCCTCCCCTTTCTTCGTCCCTAGCTTTCTCTCTGCACTGCTCCTACAGTCGCCTCCACGATTTTTCCTTTTTCTTCTGTTCTGCCCGCCTTTGTGATTTCCAATAGTTCCCTCACCCTGAGGTATTTCCTTTTTGTAAAATTCCTCTAGTATCTTTTTTCCCCTCCCCCCCTCCCTACCTTTTTGCCCGCCCCCTCCGGGGGGTACCTTGTGCCGTTGCTTTCTTTTTTAATCGTGACATTCACTCGAACCACACGCTTTGCCGTCCCACGGTGGGGAGTTTTCCTCTCCGTGTTAGGTCGGTACCGGGGGTGGTGGACCCCCTTTTTCCCGGTTTTTTTTGAACCCCCAAAAGTGTTGTGGTAGGTGGTGGCTGTTTCTTCTTTTCAAACCTCTTCTCCCACACTTTTCCCCGGGACTTTTTGCTTTTTTTTCATTCCGCCGCGGTGTTTTCCTACCCCCCACCCACCCCCCTCCCTCCCCACCCTTTTCCTTTCCTTTCTTTGATGGGCATTTCACTTCAGTCTTCAGTAATTTTATGGTTCCCTGAAGGGATATTAGTCCCTGGTCCTTCAACATATTTTGCTATGCATACACAGTCAAATATAACGTTTTACCTTCCTCTTGCTTTACCCCCCTTTTTCTTTTTTCTCATCTTATAGGTGACTTTTCGCGCTTATCTTCCTTTCTCGTTGCTTTCTTCTTTTTACACACTTTCGATACCCAGCTCTTCCCTTTTTGTGACACCCATACCAAAGAGTCTTTTTTTCATCCCGGTTCCTCTCGCCTCCCTTCCAGACCTTTTCACACTTCCTTCCTTCTCCCCCCTTCCTAGGTCCCGAACTGTTTCCTCCCCGTTTCTACCCAGTCCCTTCACTCTTTCCTTAGTGGGAACAGCCTCCTGGGGAGCTTCTTACCCCTGGAATGAACCCTAGTGGATGTGCCACCCCGTATCGTCGATGTGCCCTCTTGTTGACTCGATCACTCCCTCATTATGTCCTGGACCGCTAATACGCATTCCGAGGTTTCGGACTGACATCCATTTGTAACGTTTTCACCGGGAGTTTACTGCCGTTTGCGCTTCAGAGCTGGTAAATGTATTCCATTTTGCACCCCCACCCTTTTTTTTTTTTTTTCTCCCTTCTTAACTTTCCAAAGGAAAGGCCCATCTCGAACCACTTACCTCTCAATCGATGTTTTTTCTGAGCCCACCTTTCGCCCACTTTCTTCATCCCCTGTCTGCGGTCTCTGCGATTGCCTCGGCCGTAAGTCCCCCCCAAGGCACGTTTGGATTGACCTTGTTGGAGTTCTGCATTCAGAGATTTTCCCAATATATCTCCCTTTACGTCTAGCCCTTTTTCTGCTAAGGTCCCCCCCCCCATTCATTTTCGCATTTTCTCTGTTGTTCTCTCCCCCTGCCATTTGCCTTCTTCGTCTGTGGGCTTTTTCCCCAGTATTTTTCCTAGGATTTTTGATTACGATCCCTTCCGCAAGCATTCCCACCTTTTTTCACAACACTCCCCGGTTTGAATTTTTTTTGATATAGTAGTTGGTAGGCCACGTCTTCCGAGGCTTTATTCATTCCCCCCATCTAACCCTTTTGGTTCGCATTCCGTTCGCCTTGCCTTCGTTATTTTTCTTTTTTTGTCATACCGGGGAAGACGTGGGTTTTGATTGGTACGCTGTCTCCGTTTTTCTGAGCAAACCGCTCCCATCCCGTTCGTCTTTCAATCGTTCCTCATTTACGCTTTTATTTTTTCCCACCTTTTGGACCTCTAATACGCGCTTAGGAGAAATCTTCTTAGTCATTTGCGGTTATCCCCCACTTTTTTCTAGGTTTTGAGCTTTTCCTCTGCGTACTGGTCTGTGTTCTTAGACTTTTGGATTGGTTATCCACCCGTCCGCAGTCCGAAGGAGGACGACTACGTGCCCTCTCATTATTTATGTTTTCC
>Ga0179593_1534387_pt1 | contig 10455 bp, 14 predicted proteins | sample CZODoug2_1_08_16_FD_185931 | JGI IMG/M metagenome (GOLD analysis project Ga0179593, IMG submission 185931) | Vadose zone soil fungal communities from Angelo Coast Range Reserve, California, USA - CZODoug2_1_08_16fungal (PacBio error correction) | ecosystem: Environmental > Terrestrial > Soil >... | reverse complement strand
GCCCTTCGTTTTTCCAGTCGCCAAAAAAATCTTGCTAAGGAGTTAGTCAAGCCATATTCTTCCTTCCACTTTCCTTGAAGTATTGGGCCTGCCCTCAGTTTGACAACACCTTTTTTTTTTTTCCGTCTCCCACTACCACCAGAACTTCCCTTTGTTTGAAAGCCCTTTCCTTCCCGAACAAACTTGTGCAATCCTACTGGCTGTTTTTATCCCCTTTTACAGGCTTCTCGGTTTTACACATTGCCGCAGTATTGAACTTTTTCCCCATTCATCACCTCCATTTGATCTCTTTTCACCGAAACCCACCCATTTCCCCATTAGGATCGGCGGAGGGTTTAGAGTCCCTGGGCTTACGTTACATTTGTCTTTTCGATTAGGGACCCTCTTCCTTTTCGCCTCACCCCTTCTTTGAAATGTCCGCGAATTCTTCTTTTTTATTATCTATCTCCCCCTCCACCTTTTTCTCCTCAAGAATGTAGTGGCCCTTTTCGTCTAATGTGGTAGGCGGGATCAAAACAGAGAAAAAACTGCTGATGCCCCCCCTTCTCCTCATAGCCCCCCCCAAGACTCCATTCCTGTTTTGTAAACTGCTGGAAACACCTTTTCCCGCTACTAAATTTTGTTTTCCCGGTCCCACAAAATTTGAATGTTGAAGCATTCTTCATCCACCTTTATTCCCAATTATGTTTTCCAAACCCAGTCCTTTTTCTACTTTTCTCCACCCTCTCTTTTATTCGGTCTACTCAAGCTTCTGAGACTCATACTTTCCGACACACAAAGTTGAGGTTTCTTCTCTTCCCCCTAAGTCCCACAATCAATTTCCCCTGATCCATGCTTACTTTCCTCTCCTCTTATTTAAAAGACAGTACCCTTTTGCCTTGTTGTGTTGCAGCAGAAATTTTTCAATGTAAGCCCACCCCTTTTTATGCCCATTAATTGAGGTGGTTAGCTTCAGCCTTTTTTCGCTCACTCTCCTCTTCTTTGTTTGTTTCGATATTACCTCTCTTGTTACGACCCCCGAAATAATCTCTCCCATTTCCCCCCACTTCTGGAAAATTTGACATACGTTCCCCCCCTCCCCCTTTTTTTTTCGTCCCCTGCTCTTTCCGGTCCGAGGATAGGGTAAGTGCTTGGGTCACCAAAAAGATAGGGCAAGCGTAGTGGTTTTCCCTCCAATCCCTGAGCCCTCCCCCCTTGATCTCCCTAGGGGCCCACCTTTCCCTACAGCTGTACTTGTTATTTGTGGAAATTGTACTTTATTCCGCTGATCGGAAATCTGCACATATGGATCTACTTCATGTTTGTTTACTTTTTCCCTTTTGAGAACCCGTGACTTCCCATCTCTCTACTTCCTCCCCAGTTGGTGTTTTTTATTTCTTCTTCCCACTCACTCTTCCTTTTTTTTTTATGAAAACCTTTTCCAAACGATTCAAGACACTTCCTATGGTAAGATGATACAGAGGAAGCTAGAAAACACTCCATTTCCCTTTCAAAGAATCTCCGTTTCTTGACCCACTTTTTTGGCCCGCTTTTTCATAAGAAGATTGGGTAGGTTCGCCTTTCCCGGTATTTTTTTCGGCAAGAAAGCCCACGAGCGTTTCCACTCTGCTTTCTGACACCAATAAAGTAAAGGCCTGTCATACATTCTGGCTTCCCCGAATCTACGAACCGAAGAGATGATGGCTATTGCTGTTCGTTTAGTTTTTTTGCCAACACTCAGTGAAGTTCCTAGCTAAGGGAGGGGATTTCCACCTCTCGTCTAATTTATAACTACCCTACCCCCCCCTCAATAGAGACGGGGCAAAATCCAAACTGCCGCCCATTCAAAGACTCGGGCAAGTCAACTTCCAGCACGAGGGCTCCCCCCCCATGTTTTCCTTGCCCCCCCCCCCACCCCACAATTGTAAAACGCCTTTTTCTTCGATTATGACGCTGGCTTACTACCTTCGTTATTTAGAAACTTACCATTTCCCCTGGGCGTGCCTTTGGACGATACAACCACACAAATCGACCAATCGGGTCTTCGTTCTTAACAGGAGAGTCTCAGAAGGCTTTTCCCTCCATTTCGTCACAAAACCCCCCCACCCTCCCCTTTTCTTCAACGGTACCAAAGGTCTCTCTGCTAGTTAGTTTCCTTTTGCCAGAGGCACTGGTTATGTGTGTGTTTGTTGTTTGTTGGTTGATTTGTGCTCTTGGTTGGAGTTCTTACTGTTTTCTTCCCCATTGACAATTTTTAAGGACCCCCATACCGCTAGCGTTTACGCCTAGTACCGACAGTTCCAAAGGAGATTCCTCCCTTTTTTTTCCCAGGTCTCTCTTCTTTTTTTTGTGCTTGCATTAACTTTTTTTTTTTCTTTTTCCCACAGTCTCACACAGGAGCCTCACAAAAAGCCCACGACAGTAGTCGACCAAGTTTCGGGTCCCCCCCTTTTACAATCCCCCCGATTCTGAGTCTTTTAGTCATCCAGTTTTTTGCTGATCGTTTTCCTCTTCCGCCAAGCCCTAAATGTCCTTCGTATCCTCTAGATTACCTCCGCCGAGCAATGGTTTTCTTTTTGAGCAAGCTCCTCTTCCCCCACCCCTTCCTTTAGAAACTTTAAATGATGTCCTTTGACCTAAAGAATTCTTTCCTGTCCATTTCGACCATTGACTATTGGCCTACAACTTTTTCCTTGGAAGACATTCCTGTCCCCTCCTTGATGTACCCCCCCTGTTTTCGGACCCACCCTTCCCCTCTTTTTTCATGACTCAAACCACCCCCCTCACATTCTAACAGTTAACAGTCATTGAAAAAATTATTGAGGCTAAAGTCAAGGCGCCCCCCCCCCTCTGTTTTGTCTATTTTCCATTCGTCCTCCCTACTTTTCGTCTGATTCTTTTATTTCCCCTCCTTTATGCCCATGCCACCCCAAATCCATTGTTCCCCTCTTTTAAGGACAGTTGTTAGAAAAGTATTTTCTTCCTGATTAAGCGTACTCTTACCCTGCCCATGTTACCCTTTTTTTCAGTCGTGATTTTTTCCTTCATCCCCCCCATCCTACAGTTGCGAAAAAAACCAGACCCAAGACCCACCAAAGCCCATACCAATCCCCATCCCAACAAGTTTCCTTTTTTTTTTTCCAAGCCCCAGCAACCTTCCTCCCCCATTTTTTCACTTATTACCGTGCCTCGATAGGAAAATGAGATTTCTTCACATTTTCTACTCGCGGAAACACAAGAGTCGATGTTCCGAGTTCTCATTTGTTTGAGATTCACAACAAGAGCACTGTCATTCTTTGAGCGTGAGGTCTTCTTCCTTTTCCCACCTCTTACATCTTTCCTCCAATTTTTCTTGGTAAAAATACGTATCCCCCTAAACGCCATCATCAGACCTTCCCCAGGATTCTGTCCAGCCTTCCCTCTCTCTCTCCCCACGAACAAGCCCCGAGGACCAGCACCTCATGCCTTCTTTCCCCCCTTCTCCTCCCCCCCTTTTCTTTTTTAATGACTCTATGCCCCAGCAACTCCAACGCCCAAAATTGAAAGGTGGGAATGTTTTCCCCCCGAGTAATGTCCCATAGCGCCAACTCCAAAGAATAAATAACTTCCCCTCTCCCCCCCTCACCTAATCCTTTCTTAAAGAAGCCCCCTTTACAGCTTTCGCTGTGATAGTGAAATTGCGTAGAATGGGCCCCTCCCCCTGAAATGTCCCAAAAAAGTCCTTCAGAAGTCTTCAACATCCTTTCTTCTTTTTTCCCCTCCTCCTTTTTGTTTTTGATATCTCTCCGTTATAGGAGGCTTTTTATACCCTTTCTCGTGCTGGGATGGACCAGGGCTAACACCCCCTCTCTGAGTTCAAATTTGTTTCTCCAGAAAGTATTTTTCTTTTGATGGTGATGGAGTTTGGCACTTCTGCTCTGCGCAGAGAGCTCCAGAAGTTCCTTCAGGATCCCAACCCTTTCCCCCCCTTTTTTCTTTGTAGTTTGCGTTATGGTTTCGATCCTCTTATTCCCCCTCTCTTCTCCATTGGTTTTATGCGATTTCTTTATCAGATGATGGTCATTTTTTTTTCTTGCTGTGCATTTTAGTGGCTCGAAGATTCCACAGGATGGATTCTTTTTTCCCTGGGTTGTCCCGGAGTTTTTTTAGGTCTCTTGCCCCACAAGAAAATTTTTCCCCTGGAGATTTTCAATCGCACTACCTCACGCGCCAAATGGTACGTGATATTAGTTGGCCTTTCCCCCGGACCTTGTTTAGAAAGTTTTCACCCTCTAGATTGTGTGCTATTCTCAATTTCACCGCCGACTGTTTTATATAGGAGTTTTTGGTGGACATCTTTTGACATGGGTAGTGGGTCTTGGTTTTTTTTTGTTTTTTCTTGTTTTTTTTTGGGTCGGTTCCTGGTTTCCTTTGGGTACTTTGTTTTTTTTAGGGTGTAGGTCTGCTTTTGTATTCCGATCAAAAAATCACAGGACCTTTCCATATATGGAAGACCTTCCTCGTTTTTTCTCGGACCTCTTCTCCCAAATGTCTTCCCCCCCCCCTTTCTTTAACCTATTTGGACACTTCTGGTGTCTTTGTGCCCCCGGAAGTTCCTAGGACAGCGACGTGAGTTCAGGTCTTCCTTTCCACTTCTTTGGTCAATCACGGACCCTGTTGATGCCCTTCTTTCAGACGTCTTCTTCTTTTTCCATTGAACTTTTCTAATCGATTTCTGTTTTTTTTCGGTGACCTGTGAAACCAACAGCGTGTCTTTGTGCCGCGGGTCAAAAATTTTCCCCTTCTTTCTGTCTCAAATACCCCCCTTTGACACTCATTCTTTTTCTTTTCCCCTGTCCTGTCATTGCCATCGCTTTTCGGTATCCTCGTGAACGAACACGAGAAGCAACGATAGCTTTCTCCTTTTTTCCCAGCACCCCCCAAAAGATGCTTTTGGGACCTAGCTTATTCTCCTCTTCCCCCTTACTTTGGCTTATCGGGCCGCTTCGAAACTTATGATCTCCCTAAGGGTCGTCCACTGCCGCCCCGACCTTGTCTATTTCTGCTCCGCCACCTTTTTTTCTCAAAACCATACGACTTTCAGGGGATTTGGATGCGTCTCTGTGGTAGGAGACCTCACATTTCCCCTCCTCAACAACCTTTTCCCTATAATAGCCCAATCATTCACCTCTTCTCCTTTCCTGCCGTTCACACCTCTTCGTAACTTACGGTCAAAATGTGTTGTCCTGTCCCAACACATATGTGCAGCCATTAACGACTCCCACCTTTAGCCCTCCCGATCATGACAATCCCGGAGGGCACGGAGGAAGTGACGCCAAATCTCCTTTCTTCCCTTCGCCCTTTTTTTTGAGAATCTCCTCCCAAGCACCCACACGCCATTTTTTTTCCTCTTTGTTGTTGCTTCGGCTAATGGCCATGGATCATATTTCCGTGGCTACTAACTCCGGCGCTCCCCTTTTCCCTTAGGCCATTCCTTTTTCGTTCCTTTTTTCCCATCACCCCCCCCGCACATTCTGACGTAATCCCCAATGAGTTTTGTCTCCATGATATTCTTTTCAATTTTCCTTCGCGCGTTTCCCCCCGGTCGCACCTAGTCCTTTCTTTTGTGTTCTTCTGATGAAACTAGGGTTGCAATACCCTCACCCCCCTACCGGCCCCATCTAAACGTTTACCTATGTTGCTTTTTTTCTTTTCCCCCCCCTTCTCGTTCGAAATAGGTATACCGATGTTTTTCACCAAACTACTCTTAGGGCACCGCTAGGGGGGCAGCCCAAGAAGGTCCCTCCCCCAAGCCGTTTCCCATAGCTGTTTCACAATTGGTCTGTCCCCTTTCCTCTTTTCTCGTTTTTCTTTCGCCCGTGAAACTTGTCTTGTATCGAGTTGTGTTGTGATCGGACTCCCTAGGGGTATGTGTCTGATTGACTTTCCCCTTCTCAACTTTATGGCGTGGAAATCATACTTCTCCTTCTTCCCTTTTTGTTGTTGTTCACCCGAACCTTTGGACTCAGTTTGGTCCCCCTTCCCCATGAGTCAGACTTACATTCCTCTTGGGAGAGATTAAGATCCTCGTCATCGATACCAACCCTAGTTTCACGGGCCCCAAAGAGAGAATCCTCCTTCTTTTGACCACTGGTTCTTCTGGTTTGGCGTAGGTTTGCCGTTTTTCTTCCCCTTCCCTTAATAGATTTCCCACATCTATGGTTCCCAACCCCCCCCCCCCCCTACCTCCCTACCATGTCCGTCACCCCGGTGCGAACGCAGATAGTGGGCACGTTTTTTTTTTCTGTAACACGATTTTTTTTGATCCCCCAGCCTTTTACGCTTCCTCCCGTCACCCAACCCATACACTTTGCCGCGCAAAACCATCGCAACGAGAATGACTTTCCCCCCTACGTTTGGCCAATGGAAGATTCGGTTGATCAATTCCCTCCCTCCCGTTGTTTGCTTGGCCCAACACCACAAGTGAAACCACATCATTTTGCGGGATGTAAGCAGGGAAGCTGGCCGGCCCCTTTTCCAGAGCCCCCAAGTATATAAAGGCATACTTCTTTTCCTTCTCCTACCCCAAACCACCAACAGCAGTGTGGTCTCAGGATGAGTTCTCGCAGGCTGGCGATGTAGCCGATACAAATCTCTTTTTTCCTTCCACGTCAGGGATTTTCGTGTTTTTTGAACTAACGGGTTCCTGTTCCTGTAACTGTTCTTCCAGCACCCGTGGAAAGGACCCCCCTTGACTAGCGTTTACGCCTACGGTGGTGTACAGCATGTACCACTTAGACCGACCTTTCATTTTTTCTCATGAGTTTCCCTCCTTGGTTGTTTCCCAGAGGCCTTTTCCTTCTCCCTACCACATGATACCTCCACCTCAAACTCCGTAGTAGTAGAAAAGTTGGAGTGGGCATCCCTCTCCCCCATTCTCGCTATTTTTTTGCTAACTTCTCTTTTGTCCTTTCCCCAAGTGGCTTCTGAAAGTCCCCCCCGCCATTTCAAGTCATCGATGAAAGAGATTAACACCGTTCTTTTCCTTTGGCTTTGGTTTTCGTCAGTTAACAACCTTGTTTCGAGGGTCACTCCCCTTAAATTTAGACCCCTCCCCCCCTAAAGATCTACTTGAGCTTAACAATTTCCCCTCCTTTTGGCCATCCTTTTCTAGTGTTGACCCCCGCCAGGGACCTCCCTTTCCTGTTACCCTTTTTTTCTTCCCAACACTCCCAGATTGAGTTTCCTTGAGGGGGGTTTTGGGGGGGTTTTTTTTTTTTTTGGGGGTTCCCCCCCCCCCCAGAAAATATATTCTTAGGCCCCCTTTCACTCCACATTTCCTCCTTGCTTATCACTCCAAGCACCCCAAGGATTTTGGACATCCTGAGTCAAGCCGTACAGTAGACGAACTCCCCCCCCCTATAGTTTATCCCCCTTAAAGGATCCAATTCAATACTTTTCCCTCACTATTTTACATACAATTTTATACCACTTCTTTTTCTAGAGTTCGCAGATAAACTCCCCTCCCCGAATTTCAAGTTCTTTTTATACTCTAGTTTTCCTAGTTATCCCACCCCCAAGCGCCCTTTGACCCCGAACCAGGACCCCCCATAAACGACCAAGACCCAAGCCCAAGACCAAGACAAGACCCCAAGAAACAGACCTCCCCCCCCTACCCCCCCCCCAGACACCAGTTCCACTTCTTCACCGTCTTCTTCGTGGACCCCTGTCGCTCTGCTAGAAAAATTGCTACAAGCCCCACTGATTTTTGTTGTCTTTGTCTCTTAGCCTGTCCTGTAATAGAGCCCCCACGACAAATCCCCTGATTTATGTTATATTGAGGGAGTGCGGTTTTGCTAAAATTGCACATAAGGAAGACAAGTGATAAAGACTGAATCCCCCCCCCCACTTGAACACGACCCTAAGACAACCCGGTCAACTCAACTTTTCCACCCGTGAAGCTTCCAGAGGCCTTCCCCTACAATCGAGATGGAAAACAAGGTTGCCATTTTCATTTGGGATCGACTACTCTCACCTAGAAGAACATTTTTGAAGCGGCAATGAAGCACTCCAGTTTCAGCAACCCTTCAATACCAAGTACCAGGAAATTTTCATATGAATTTCCCCTCCCGTTGCCGACATTTACTGCAGAAGTACATGCCCAAAAGACTATTCCCTCCAGGACACCTTTCACATTTTAATCCGCTGTGCTAAACCCCCAGCGTTTTTTAATTCTTTTCACTGCTGCGATCCCACCTCCCTGTTAGTTAGTTCTTCAAATCGTCCCAGCACGAAAACAGCACAAAAGGCGCCCCAACCCATCTTCCTCATCCGTTTTGTTTTCTCGTCTCGATGGGGGCTTTCAGTCTTGTTTTTTTGCTGATTTCGGTGTGGGAGATGGCCCGGCTCTCCCCCCCCCCGTTTCGCTATATGCTTACTCCGAATTCCCCTTTCTGTTTTTCTCTCCCCTGCTCTTAATTTCGTCGAATGATTTTTATGGTTTGCCTGAGTTGGAAAGAGAGTCTGGTGAGAGACGCTTTTCCCTTACTGTCCCAATTTTTGTTTTATGGATGTAGCTCCCTTCTTTTCCCCATCCCCCCCACGATCCTCTACATTTGGTGAGATGATAGTATTTCCCATCCAGCGATGTGCGTCCTCTTCTTAGCATGGCGATTTCATGGCCCATCTCTTTCTGTAACGACCCTGGGGCATCCCTTGGGTGTCTTTCTTTTCTTCTGACGGCCTTAGGCGTTTGCCATAACCTGCGTACGGCTGGAGATTTGAAAAGCCTTTCCCTCCTGGCCCCCCACCTGTATCTCTTTCTGGGAAGCTACTCTTTCACGGGGTCCCTCTCTACTTTATGACTGGTGTTGTCGCGAGTCGACTTTTTATCGCCTAGCGCAGTCTCGGGAGTAAAAGAAGAAGTTCTCACCTTTTTCCTTTTTTCCCTTGTTCTGGTGGGTTCTTGGGTGGTTTTTGTCAGTATTTTTTATTGGGTATTTTTTCTTTTTTCTTGTTTATTGGGTGTGATTCGGTAGTGGATGTGGGGATATCCGACAAAATCCCCAGTAATCTTCTTTTCCCACATATATGTCCCTTTTGGGTTCATCTTTTCTAATCTCGATACCATCTTTTTCCTCCCCCACTGTCTTGTTCTCCATGCTGTCCCCGTGATCTGTGCATGGGCATCGTATTCTAGAATTCAGCCCGAACTTTCTTCCTTCCCTGACTTCGTATTCAAATTGTTTCAAGTCTTTTCTCCCCTCTCTATCATCTGTTCTTCAATCTCTGTTTTTTTGGGATGAAGTCAAGGCTAAAAAGCTGTAAGTGTCTCCCCCCCCCCTTTGTGACCTCCCTGTTCGTTACCTCCCCTCCCTTTTCCTGCCCCCTAATAAGGGGTTAAAAGGTACTAATTCCCTCTTTTATTTCGGTCATCATTTCCGTTTCCTAACGCTTTTTTTTCCTTTTTGTTGCAGAACCCCAATACCAATTAACCCCTCCTCTTCTTTTTGTTTTCCTCGCGAGCTAAGATTCCTGATTATATTAGGGACGTTACCCCCGATCAGCCACTTGATTGAATCAAAGCAGGTTCAACATGCAGCGCCAACTTCTTTCTCTTCTCCGACCATTCCCTACTGTCTTTTTTTGGTGCTTTCCTTTTTTTATTCGACTTTTTGTCACAGGAGCCAAACAAGCGATCCCAGATGTCTACTGTACCCTCAGCATGACATTATTAGTCTGCTTTTCCCCCCCCACGTGACCCAGAATTTACTCATTTGTGTGTCCTGTTCCACCAAATTCATGTGCAGACAACTCCCTGAACGACCCGTTCGCGCAGACGTTTTTAAAATCAGTGCCCGCGGACGGGCCCTCAACACCAGATCAATTTTTCCTTTTCTTCCTACATCTCCCCCCCAGCTCCTCAATTTACCCCCCCCTCCCCCCATTTCGATGGTTTGTTTTTCCTCTTCCCCCCCTCCGCTTAAGGGATCAGGACTTTAACTTCCGGACGTGCGCGCCGATGTAATTGCCCTCTCCCTCCAATGTTGTTTAAATTTTTTCAACTGCATTTTCCTTTCCTCCCCGATTCCATTGTATCGAGGTTTTCTTTTGAATTTTTCGCGCCGTTTGCTGATTTTGAAGTGCCCCCTTTATTTGCTCTTTTTTCCTTCCCCCACGAGGCCTCCGAACCCCTCCAGCCGCACTTTTTTTCCAACCCTAAAAGGTGCCCGTGAGCCCCTTCTTTCTCACCGGATCGTTACGGACATTCTAGTTTCCTTACGGGGTAAACTACAGTATCTTTCCTTTTCTTTTGTTCAATGATTCCCCACAAACCCGGCAACTTCTTTTCTCAACTCTCTGGCCACAAATTCGAACAGATTATTTTTTTCTTTGTCCGTGCTGCAAGTTCTTTGGTAGCGATGGCTCTTTCTCCTTTAACTTTTCTCAACCTGGTTTTGAATGTTTGTTTTTTGAGTCAGTTGATCTCCTCTTTAA
>Ga0179593_1403960_pt1 | contig 10455 bp, 11 predicted proteins | sample CZODoug2_1_08_16_FD_185931 | JGI IMG/M metagenome (GOLD analysis project Ga0179593, IMG submission 185931) | Vadose zone soil fungal communities from Angelo Coast Range Reserve, California, USA - CZODoug2_1_08_16fungal (PacBio error correction) | ecosystem: Environmental > Terrestrial > Soil >... | reverse complement strand
CACATATAGTCCCCCGACGTCCTCGCCTTGGGTATTTTTTTTCTCTCCCCTTTCTGTATTCTCTTACTTGAACCTTTTTTCAGCCTTTGCTCCCTCTTCCATGGTGTACCATTGACTTTATCCAGAGTATGGTTTTTTACCGCACTTTTTCTTCCATTCCACAGCCCCTTCTTCGCCATCTTCCTCTGTTCCTCCCTGGAGAAAACCCTTCCGATCTATACCGTTTTTCTACTCCCCCACCCTTCGCAATTTGACTCTCCTTCCACTCCCCTTGACATGCTTCACCGACAGGGACGGGTATTTGCCCCTCTGGTGATTCTCCTTCCGCCCCTTTCAAAGTAAGAACTTAACGTCTGGATGATGCCCGGACTTTTTCTTTGGCCTCTTCATTTTGACCATGCTGTATCTCCCTTTTCTGCCCGGTCTCTTTTCTCCCTGACTCGACCCTTCCCTTCCCTCGTCGTCGACCCAAAAGTAGAGGAGTCCGTTCGACGATATTAGTCCCATCCTTCCCCCCCTTAGCTGTCGTGACGGTCCCCAGGCACTTCTGAGGTTTGGCGTGTCCCGTTGGTCCTTTTCCAGTCTTTCCAAAGTTCCAGGACCGAGAAGATCTCGTTCCCCGGCCTGCGACTCCGTTAAGCTTCTTCTTTTTTTCTTAAGTCCTGCATAGGCCCTTCATCCCCACGAACTTCTTTTTTTTACGGTTCTTCCCCCTCTTTTTTCCCTATTTTCGCCGGTGATCCCCTTCGAGTCATGCTGCTCACGGGTTCTCAGGAAGGCCCTTTCGGTGCTTCTCCTGTTCATCAGAACTTCTCCCTTCTCAAAAGAATCTCCTCCCCTTGTACATCCTCTTCCCCCCCCCCATTCCCGATCTTTTGGCAGAAGGAGAACTCGCTGGCCAAGGAGATCTCTACCGTGCTTTCAACTTCCTGCCTCGGTATTAGTTCTTGCCCCCTGGCCCATTCCTCGACCTTTCTGTTTTTTTTTTCTAGTTCAATTGCGGTGTTAACATCTCTTTGCTCCTATCATCTGCTTTTTTCCCTGGTGGGAGTTTTCAGTATTTATTTTATTTTTTAAACTGAAATCAGTGGTTCTCTCGTGCCACCCCTTTCTATCTGAATACGCGATAATCTCCCTTTCCTAGATCTTCCCCTTGAGACTCTTCGCCCTTTGCTCTTCCCTCTTATTGGACCGAGAAACCTTTTTCCTTTTTTCTTTTGCCTAGATCCCCTTTTTTTCTGGCACGTCCCTCTCTCGGCGTCTCTTAAATAGAGTTTTTTCTTCAGGTCTTCCTACCTCTTTTCCCAGAAATTATCCTCCCTTTCCTTTCGCCCGACCCCACCAATTCCTTAGGTCCAACTTTGTTACTCCAGTGTCATCTCTTTCGTCAACGGCTTGTTCTTCTGCGCTCCGTTGGATAAGAGGTCTAAAGGGGGGGGCATCTTTTGGAAGCAGGTTTCCTTATTCCCTTCCCCCGGTGCCCCGTAATCGCTCATTTTCTTTTTTCTTACTTCTCCCCGATTTTTTTTCAAATTCCGGCAGGTCCTTGCCGGAACTCGTCCCTCCCCCCCCCCTTGACGTCGTCGTTTCGAAGAGGAGGAGACTTTCTTCCTTCCCCTTGTTCTCCTTTCAACTCCTTTATGTCTTGACCCCCTCCTTATCATAGCCCTTTGTTACTCCCGATTCGCCCATGTATTTTCCGCTGCAGCCCTTTCTTTCCGTGCTTTTACCTGTGCGCCTGTTCTCTCTCTCCCAAACCGGTAAGACCTTTCCCCCCTTGATGATTTTCAGGGCCCCATCTCCCTTTTTAGCTCTTTCCACATGATTTTTTGGTTTCCCCCCCATTATATCCGTTTGAGCTGCCAGAAATTAACCGTTTTTTTTTTCCGTCCCCATCTATCCGCGTAAGAATTACCTGTATCCGTCTCGATCCTTCTTACGGCTAGCCCTCCAAGTCCCCCCTTCCGAGGACATTGACCTCTGCACGGCTTTCTTGTCCCCTTTTTTTTTCCGCGTTTCCTTTATTTCCTTTCTACCCAATACACCTAGCTCCCGGTACCCCTTTCAATTCATTCCTCTTTTGTTTGTTGGTGGATTTTTTTTCCTACGGGGGACGCCGCAGCGTCCGAGTCATCGGAACTCCCCATCTTACAGCTTCGTCCCTGGTCCCCCTTTCCCCACTTGAAATTTTTTGAATAATCCATAATTTTTTTTCTCTATCAAGTGTGTTTCTTTCCTCCGCCTTCTCCCAACTTCCCTTTTCCTTTAAGCTTCCGCTGAACTTTTTTTCCTCGCTGCTGCCAGTTCGTTTGGCACTCCCCCCCCGGCTCTCTTGGTCTTCCTTTTGACTGAACTAGGTTGGAAGTCCTCCTTTGGAATATATTCCGTTTCAGCAAGAAATTTTTGACCCCCCAGCAATCCCAGTGCGCTTGACTGCCCGGGACGGTTGCTTCCTCCGCGGATCTACTCGGCGTACGGCATAGAGATCTCACAATTTGTCCCTCTTTCCTCCTTTTAATTTCTTTTTTTGCACGATCTTTTCCTGGCCACCAAAATAATGTGTGCCCTCGCTTGCCACGTATGCCCTGCCGTAGCGGCCTTTTTCTTTTTTTTTTCCCCGGTGATTTGACGCCTTCCCTCGAAGGTTCTTACACTTTGCCACCCTTCCCCATGTCTTTGGATGCTTTTCCCGTCCTTTTTCAGGAAGCGATGAGTAGTAAGGTTCTTTTCGTCCTGGAAACTTTTTTTTCCCTACCCCGATCCTTTGACTTCCCCCCCAAAAATTTTGCACTCGGCTTTGACCCCCCCCCCCCTGATTTTCCGATGTCCTCCTCTCCCTTCTTTCCGACTTCCCTTTTCTTGATCGTGCAAAGTAAGACGTCTTCTTTCGGATCCTTCATCCCCTTCCCTGGTGACCCTTCCCTCCCCCTCTTGGAGCCACCGTCCTTCCTTCTCAGGAATTAATTTTTTTCCTCCCTCCTGGCTCCTCCTTTACTCTCGAGTTCCTCTTCCTTTCTGAGACGAGACGTTCGGCTCTCTTAGTACCATCCACATGCTTCCCCTTTTCTCTTTTTTTTTCGACAGTTGGCGGGCTCCTGCCGGAGGCCCCGACTTGTCTGTAGTCGGAATAGACGAACCGATTATCTTCTTTCGATCTCTCAGACATTTAAGTACGGCCTTCATTCTCTTATCCATGTACCATATGGCGTGTTTCGCCTGCTTCTTTTTAACTCGACCCTTTCTTTTTTATCCCCTGTTTCATCTCAATGAGTGCTTTTTCTGGGGTTGCCGTTTTGAATCTTTCGTAGTCAAACCCTGAGCACGCCTGATTTCTTCCCAGTTTTGCACGGCGTCCCATGCATACTCGCCTTATTGCGATTCGCCCCGCTTATTTTTGTCTCACCCCTTCCCCCATTCTACTCAGATACGCCCTTAGGGGGTTATGTTTCCCTTTACGGCTCCCTTCCTGTTTCAATCAACCCTGTGGCGAGATAGAAGGTCGTCGACCGAACTTTTCTTCCACCATCGTTTTTTTGTGTGATCTCCCCCCCCCTTTTGAGGTGCCTTCCCCCCCTCGAGTTGAATGGTCGATTTATGTCCACCTTCTGTTGCTTTCCCCTTATTGTAATTGTCCAAGTTTTTTCCGGCAGGATCGGCCCTCAGAGTCCGCCAACGATGGAAACTCTTCCCCCCCTCGAAAGACCTGGACTCGTCGTTGGTTCCTCATGGTCGGATGACTCCCCCCATCCTCTCCAAGGCCGCGTTTACCCGAAGAGGCCTTGAAGATGTTCCTGATTTTTCCCTCCACGTTTCGCCTCCTCATTATAAACCTCTTCTCAGTTGGTTAATCTCCCTCTTTTTTCTGATGTTCCTCCCCCTCTTCCCCCCTGAATTCTCCCGGTGGGCAGCTTCAAGTTTCTTTCCCTGGAAATTTTTCTTCGGCCCTGCTACTACTTATCTTTTGCCTCTCGCGGTGGGCGCCTTTTCTGGGCTTGAAGCTCCTTTCCCCGAGTTCTCCTAGTCCTTTTCTGCCCCTTGTTAAGGCGGAAATTTTACCGGCTTGTCCGCTACCCCCGGTGGGTTTTCTTTGCCCTTTGCAAACCCCATTTCCCTATCTGGGAACTCGGCAGTTCTTCCGGTTTCAAATTTTTTTCTCTTTCCCCCTTGCCTTCCCTCTTTTCTGATCTACCCATAGATCTTTGATTTCCGTGCGGCACTTCCGCTCCCTATGGCTTTTCTCTTTTTTTGATGGTTACTCCCTTTGGTGACGGCGCTGCCTTTTTCCCTTTTTTTGTCCTTTTTTTTGCGAACTTCGCAATACGCGCTCCGTCCGACCCCCCAGTCTGGACGGAGAATATTTCGTCGTGCTCTTCCCAACCCTCGGTGATGTCAATGCGCTTATGTTCCACAGTGTTTTTTAAGTTACGGCGTCCCCATGATTTTTCCCCCTTCCCCTCGATCATTCAACACTCCTTCCCGGCCCGATCTTCGTGCTGGACCTCTGCAGGTGCCATTTTTGAGGAACTCCCCTTTCAGGGTCTCTTATGTATGGACCCAACGGATTTGATAGGCAGTAGTTGCGCTTTTTTTTCTACCAGTATGCCTCTTTCCTTGATCTGTCACCTTTCCCAGGTCGTGGGGCCGGGTCTGGTTTCGCGTTTCTCCTCTTCAGCTATCGACTTCACTTTTGAGCTAGATTGCCTAGTTGGGCTGAAAGTCCCCTTTTGCTTTGCAAAAGTAAGGCGCCTTTCTGTAATTTGTGCGAGCATGGTCCCGCTTTCCCCTTTCTCTTTTCGGTGTTGTTTGTTCGATCTTAGTGACGACCCCCTTCCCTCCCTTCTTTTTCACTTTTCCCTTAGGCCTGCCTTTTTTGACACAAATCAATCGTGTTTTGAGCCCCGCCCCCGAATTACCCTTTTTCCCCCGGATTTTATTCCTTTTTGCTGATGGCTTCTCTCTTTCATCAAGTGACCTCTCCTTTCCATTTACATTCTCAGACGCGAACTGATACTTTTGTGTGATACGCGCTTTTCTTCATTCCCCGGTATCACTCCCTTGGATGTATCCTACCTTTCGACAGAAATTTCTTTCTCAGTTTGTTATTTCGATCCTGTCCATGGTATGTATCTAAGTGCGGACGCATCGCCTTTCTGCCGCCGATCGCCGATGTTGACTCATTCGTTGACTCGTGATTACTAGATGTTCTTTCTCTCCCCCCCCCCCTTTTTTTCGCTGTTTTTTCCCCCCCTGACATCGCCCCGATAGTCGACGTCCCCCCTTTTTCAGTCGTCTTCGACTCGGTCCCGTCTTCTAGGAGGCATTCCTTCCCCTGAAGCCTTCTGCTTTTCCCCCTGACCCCTCCTATCGCGTTCCTGCTCCTAACTAAAAGAAATGACCCCTCGAGCTCCTTAACTCTTTCGTTCTCAAGGCATCCATTTTCCTTTCGCATCTTCACAGCCGTTTCGCAATTTCTAAGAGCTTCATGTCTTTCATTTGAAACGTTTTTTAGTTTTTGCATGGCAACCCTTTCCCCCGCCTGCTCTTGTTCTTCAAAGCCTTTCCCAGGTCCCTCCATGTAACTTTTCCCTGGATTTTTGTTGATGATTCCGTGGAGGAGCCCCCCTTCCCTTTGACAATGGCTTTTCTCCCCTTCCTATCGGGAGGATTGCTGCCCCCCTTTTTCCGCGGTTTCTTCGACACCTAGTCTTCAGATTACCTGAGATGGTCCTTTTCAATCCTTTTCCAATATAGAGTTTGTCTTGACATCTATATTTAGAGTCTTAAAGTGCTTCCAGTCTCGGAACATTTCCCCCGGTCCTCGTTCCCTTCCAGAATCTCCCTGACTGATTTGTATCCCCCCCTTCACTCGTTTTCCAATAGAATTTTTCAGTTGTATTTTTCCCGCTTTCCTCTTTGTTTTGCCCACCCTGCCGGGCCTCCCGGGTGATAAGATTGAAGGTCCCAATTCTTGGTCCACTTCCGAGCCGTTCCTCCCCGACTCGCCCCTCTCCCTCTTTCCTCTTGTCCTAATATAATGTTTTGACTCCCCATGCGCCTTTTTTTTTTTCATCCCTGGAGCATTTTCCGATTCCCCCAGGTACGTTCCCTACCCTTTCTTCCCCCTCACCTCAGCCCGTCCGCTCAGTATAAGGTAACCAGCCCCATTCCACGACATTTGCTTCGTCTCGTCAGTTCCCGTTGCTTTTCCCCCAATCCTAGGGGCTGCATCGCATTTTTTGTAGTATTAAATTGATGGCAGGCCCCTAGGCCTTTCGAATTTTCTTCTCCCCCTCCCTCGTTTCTGACTTACTTATCCACTTGAAGATAAAGAAGGGACTCCTTTACTCCAGTTCTTTTTTTTTTTGTCGATTTTTCTCCCTTCTGTCTGCCTCTCTTAGCCTGTTTCCGGTTCGTTCTCGCTTATGGATTCCGTACCATGTCGATATTTTTTCTCCCTCACTGAGCGTTGAAGGATTATATTCGACCTTCCCAATCGACTCCTAAGTTTCCGTCCACTAAGGAAGATCTTCATCTTTTGTCCACCCCTCCTCTCTTGACCGGATTGTCAACGTCTCCTTCCCGAGATCGAGGATTCCTCTTGCCTAACGGGAGAGTGTCTTTCCCAATCGTCTGCTCGGGCCTTTTTTTTTCCCTATAGCGTAAGGTCCCCTTTCCATTGTATGTTCAAGCTTAAATCTTAGGTTGGTTCCCTTTCTCCCTTCCTCTACACCCCCATTTCCCTTTGAGCCCCCTTTTCTGGAGAAGTTTGTCAACTCTTTGTGGTCGAGGCCGATGGCACAAACACTTTTTTCTTCTTCTCTGTCCTTGCCATTCCTTGACCTCTTTTTCCCCAGAATCACCCATGATGATCGCCCCATTCCTGGCAACTGCCAGGCGTTTCCTTCTTTTTTTTCTGAGTTACAATCGGATTTTCTTCCTGTTTAACCAAAGCGCGCGGCATGGAAAGTAGCCTTACTTGAAGATCCTCTTTGGCCAACATTTTTGGTTTTGCCCCCCCATTCTAGAGCTGTAGTCAACGTCAGTTTGTCGAAAACTAGATCTTAACCCCTTTGATCGTTTTCGCGAGATCCCGTTTTTGCTTCTCCCGGCTTCCCCTTTTACAACCTCCACTCTGCTTGAAGAAGGTTGTTCCGGGTTTTCCCCCCACGGTTTTTTAGCTTACTTACCTCGTAACCAGGTCCCAATCCCCCTCCCGCTTCCCGCTGAACATGACTAGCTCTCCTTTCGTTTAGGTCAGTTTTTTTTTTTTTTGTGTGTCTTTTCTCCCGCACTTTTTTTTTCTGTTCCCTTTTCGGCCTCCCCAAATTAAAGCGGTGCTGATGGGTAGTTTCACCACATGTTTGACTCTCTATCTTTTCTTTTGTGAGCGATTTCCCAAAGTGTGGTTGATCCCTCCGTTCACTTGAAACGGCTTCCTTTTTCTTTCCTAGTATTTTTCAGTTTCCCCTGTCTCCAACCATTGTCCCCAAGTTCACAAAATACAGTCGGATCCCCTGCTGCTGTTCAGGACCCTTTTCCTCTTGATCTCTTTTGGATTCGTCAGAAGTCTGGAGAACACTTCCCGACCCCCCCCCCCCCCCCCTTCCTTTCCCACTGCTTTTTTTCCTGCTTCTCCGCAGGACGCGCGTCGATGCGGAGCTCTCGACTCTTTCGATTCGTTGCAACTTTTCCTGTCCCCGGGGGCAAATTGGTTTCTATCCTTCTCTCATGTTGCCCAACCCCACTTCCCAGGTGAACCCTTCATTCTGCCTTCGCCTGCCGCTATCTCCAGTCTTCCAAGCACAGTAGAAGAGCACGTCAGAATGCTTCCAGGAATTTGATGTCCCTTTCTTCGCGGTCTTTTTTTTTTCTAAGGGCGTATCTCTGCGTTGTTTAGCTATTCTTACGGGACAAACTTCCCCCCTGGTGTCCTTCAACCAAAAGGGTTGACAAGGCCCCCCCCCTGATTTCACTTCTTCCCTCTTTGCAATTTCAATACATTCCCCGTTGGCGGTGTCGATTTCCGTGAGACAGGTACCATGCTTCTTGGACGTTCTCCTTTCAGCCCCCCATCCTTTGAACGTCCGCGATTTGTGGAGTCCCCGGACGGCTGAGCCGTCTTCCCTGTACCTCTTTTTACCCCCCTCTCCCACTGGAGCCGCGGACCCTTGCCTTCCGGGGCCGTTCCTCCTCCTTTCCGTTTTCCCGTTCCCTGAATGATTTCTCTCCGGCGTCGACGTGTCTTTGCTCCTTCGTCCTTGGCTCTGCTTTTATGACTCTTCCCTGCTAGATCTTCCTTCCTCGATAATATAGAACCTTGGACGTGCTTCCTCCGCTCTCTTCCTCACCTGTTAACAGACCCCCCAGATGGTCTGTTTCCCGACGAATTTTTTTTTGTACCACTGAAACATTGCCTTACTGCTATACTTCGATTCGGATCTTGACGCATTGGCTCTTATTTGAAGTACTACGGCTTTTTTTATCCCCCCCCTTCCCGCCTGCCGTTCTAAAGACCCCTTCGTGCCACTTTCCGCAGACTTTTTCTTCTGCGCCCCCCCTTCATTTCTTGTCTGAAGCTTCCCCTAATCAGACTGAATTCCTCTTTTACCTTGTATGTTTAATTTATGGACCTTTGCCTTGGTTTACCTTTGGCTGCCGCAGGGTTCATGGAGACCTTCTCTTTTATTCCACATTCTGCCGGCGTATCGCATTTCCCCCCTGTTGAGTCCTTCTAGCGTTGCCTTGGTTTCCCCCGATAGGATGACAGGCTCCGGACGCACCCCCCCCCCCCCCCCCTCCAATTTTTTTGTTCGAATGACCTAACCGGGAGCCGGTCAGGATATTTTCTAGTCGCCCGATGGTCACGCCTCCCCCCCCTAGCAACATCTTTCCCCACCTCCGTTTTTTTCTCTTTTTTCTCCTTATACGCTCACGCTTAACCCCTTCTTTTTCCTGGTACGAACTTGCTTTTTTAAGCTTCTTGTATAAATTTACCCAAGTGCCCCTCACCTATCATCTGATTCATTCACCTGAAGAGAGTTGAGTTTTGGTGCATTACTCCTTTCTGAAAGGACTCTCTTTTGTGAATTTTTTTTTTTTTTTTTCCTCCCCGTTTTTTTTCCCAGGTTCCAATGCATCCTTCTGAGGAGACTTTTCGCTTGCAATACACTTTCTTGCAGTTTCCGCTAAGACCTGGATAAGGTTTTCTTGACCCGTTCCCCTTCTTGATTTTTTTCATACAGCGATTTAAACCCTTGATTTTCTGCCGCCACTTGGTCAGCATTTTCGGGTTAAGGACATTGTCTCTACATTAAGTACGCCTTGAATTCTTTTCCTACCTCTTATTTTGATCTGGATCCGTTTCCCGAAAGTTCTTTTCAAGCCCCCCCCTTTCTCTTTTATTGAGTATTTTTTTTTTTGTTTGCCTTATTCATCCCCTCGCGGTCCTCTCGATATGCCTTGGTACTGGCGGCTTCTTTTTTCCCTCAGGATTGACCCAAACTTGATACTTCGTTTAAGCACCGGCTTTTACGTGCTATTTTTCTATTTTTGCCTTCCCCAAACTTCCCCGGATCACTCTGAATGACCTTGATAAGGACTCGGCTTTGCACTGACATCCGTTTTCCTTGCCGATCCTGACCCCAGGACCTCGGCGGACGAGCTCTACTGCTTGGAGTATACCCTCGCCTTTGCCTTTTTTGTGAGATGACCTCGTGCGTCCTAGGGTCGTCTCTATGGAGGGTCTCCCTAATTCTTTTCCTGTCTAAGACAGCGCCCGTTTTGGTACGTCTCAAGAGGGAAGTAGTTTTAGGTCCGGCAAGTTTTTTCGGTGCTGTATGAAGATGCTTCACCTCCCCTCCCGATCGACCCCCATTCCGTTGATCCGGATTCCGTGACGTAGCTGCTTCCTCCCCTTGCTGGAATTCCCAAAATACATTCGTTCCTCCTTCGAGATTGTGTTTTGTGGTTTTTCCTGAATGTCATCCTCTTTTTCCCCCTCTCCCCGTGGTTTTGACTAGTTTTCATTTTTTCCCTTCCTCCCCTAGTTTCTTACCTGAGGAAATGTTTTTCTCTTTGCCCTGGTTCTTTCAGCCCACATCACTTTTTCCGATCCGCTCCCCCCGGATGTCCTTCACTAATGAGTGCTGTTTGGCCCCCTCGTTCATTTTCCCCTTTTTACCCACCCCATTTCCCCAACCTCATCCTTCCCCCTATGCGACTTTTGCCACAAAAAGTCCCCCTCCTTCCTCCTTTCTCCCTTTATGTATTCCTATCGTGGTCCTGCCCATGGCTTTTTGCGGTTCTTTTAACCGATCAAGGAAAATGCTCTGTTAGTTCCGTCGTTCCTGAAGCATTTTCCCTTCTTTTGAATGTCACTATCTCCTTCCTCTGGAACGTTAATGTTTCCCCATTTCCTCTTGAGTTCCGTCCCCCGCTTTCTGTTCCATTTTTTCA
>Ga0179593_1319843_pt1 | contig 10455 bp, 13 predicted proteins | sample CZODoug2_1_08_16_FD_185931 | JGI IMG/M metagenome (GOLD analysis project Ga0179593, IMG submission 185931) | Vadose zone soil fungal communities from Angelo Coast Range Reserve, California, USA - CZODoug2_1_08_16fungal (PacBio error correction) | ecosystem: Environmental > Terrestrial > Soil >... | reverse complement strand
CTTCTCCCTTGAAAAGAAGTGCGCGGACCCTTCCTTTTCTTTTTCCCCTTTGACCCCGGATGGTGCGCGTTTTCTCACCGTTTTTCGTATCGTTAGGTCCTTCGTGTCGTCGGGTTCCATTCTTTTTTACCCACTTTTTTTTTTTTCTCGCTCTTTTGTTCTTTCCTTCGCCTGTGATAGAGGGATTGTTCTGTTTCTCTCCATTCCCGTTCTAGTGAAGACCTAATTTTTTCTTCCTGTCGTGGTAGGCCCGAGCCGGTTATCGTATTTATGCCTTTTGCTTTTTTTCGCCCCCTCCGCAAACGTCTGAGGGTTCCTTTCTTTACCTAGATTCCCCTTGTATCCCCCCCCCCGACTACCCACATTGGGTTTCTGGTTCGTAAACGTTTTTTTTCCCGTCGGTTTCTGTTTATTCTCCCTCTCCTCGGTTTTCCTGGTCGTTTTTTTCTTGCCGTTTTTTTCATTCTCGCACCGTCATCCGATTCGCTGTTTCGTGGTGCGTTGTTGTTGTCTCCCTTCTTAGGCGGAAATGTCCTGCAATCCCCTTTTCTTCCCGCATCTCCCTCCCCTTTGGATCCCCCATTGTGGGGGTTTTTTTTTTGTGTTTGCTCCTTTCTCTTTGTTGGATTTTTTCCGTTTATCTCCAGTTTCTTTCACTGATTCCCCCCTCGGCTGTTTTGTCGACTCGGCCCCCCTTCTCTTTTTGATTCCACTTATGTCAAGATCACCTTGTTCGCTTGAACCTTTTATTGCCTTTTTTCCGCTCTGATGCCTCTTTGGTTTGCCCACGCGAACGACGTCTGGGAGGTCTTCTTGATGGCCCTCTATTTTGGTTTTCCCTCCCCCTATTTACAGGTCATGTTGCTCTTCCCCCGTGCTCAGTCTTGTGGTTGTTTTCTGCTCGTTTTGGCTCAGCGTTTTGACTCCCGAGCCTCGTTCCTCTTTTTTGTACTCCATGCCTTTCGAGTTTTTCTCGTCTTTCCGGCTGGCCGTGGAAGCCCTGATCTGCCTTGCCGCCATGTTTCCGGTGTGGGAACGACGTTTCCCCTATTCCCATTTGCCCTTCCTCCCGGTTCCTTAGTCGAGTTGCTTGTTTCCCCCCTTCCTTCGGCGATGTTTTCACACCCCCTCCCAGGTTGCTTCCCGATTTCCAAGTCCATAGTTTCCGCCCATGTGACCACCGGTCCCCTTTTCTTGCACATAGATGGGAACCTATTTCCCCTTTTTTGTTTTCGGCGTTCGCTATCTCCCCTGCACCGGTGGCGTCGCCTGTACCCACCCGTTGAGGTTTTCCCCCTTTCCCTTCTTTCTTCGCTGGTCCTAGCCGTTCCCAGTTCTTTTTTTCTCCTGTAACGGTGCGCCCCCCTCGGACGAGGCGTCGCTCGTCCCAGGGATCTTAGTAAAGCCTGTATCGTCTCCCCCGGCTTATTACCGGTCCCCCTTATTTTTTTCCCCCCCCCCCCCCCGGACGACCTTTTCTTTGTGCTCACCCTTTTTTCCCTCGTCTTTGACGTTCGGATTATCGCTTACTGCTCCCCAGCCACCATTTTTTTTTGTTCTCTCTTTTCGCTAACGTTTTCCTGTTCCCCGCACCTCAGCATCTTTTTCCCGAAGAGCCTGCCTCGAGGAAGCTTATTCCCCCCCCCCCCCCTGGAGTTTTACTCCCCCTTTCGCGTTGGGTTCCCTTTCGTTTGCATTCGAACCTTTTGTTTATATCTCTTGGACCCCCTCCCCTCTCTTACGACGTATGGTTCTCTTTTTGTGGATGCCTTGTCCTTTCCCCCCCTTGTGCGCACCCTGAACCTTTTCGCCCCACCGTTTTCCCTCGCTTTGGAATGGAAACCCTGTGGGAATTTACCTTTTTTCATTTTTCTTCGGCCATGAGCACTTATGTCCCCGTGGGTTTTCCTTTCCCTTTTTTTTCGGGAACTCCTGCTCCCTCCAGTGGCCTGGGCCATGCCGGTTGATCGCCCATGCCGGTCCTTCGCCCCCCCCGGTCCTGCATGTTTTTCCCCGTAAGAGAAACGGTTGGGAATTTGCTTCCCCACCCGTTGAATCTGCTCCCCGACGAACTTAGACCCCCCCACTCTTAAATATAATGGAACCATGATTTTTCATTTGACCTTCCTTCGGCCCCCTGTCCGACATCCGTTTAGTTCCCCGTCCTTTTTGGTATGGGCGCTTTGCACGGCCGCCTGGTGCGTTCCCCCCGGTCGAGTGTTCCCCCTTTTGAATCGACCCCCCTCAGTTCATAGGACCCGCCGATTCTCTCTCGGCTTCTCACTTGATTAATTGTTTCTTTTCGGTTTGATGGCTTTCCGCATCCCCTCTTCTTCTTTCTTCCACCCGGCGCAATTCCCTTCTTCCCCTCCAAGTCCCCTCAACCACTGTCGACCTGAGACGGTCACAACCTGAATATGTATGACCATCGGCGGGGGCCTTTCCCATGCTGCGGCGGTTGGTTCCCGTTGGCTTTTTCCACCCCCCTGCGTCCCCCAATCCTTTTTCCACCAAATTTTTAGTTCTGTACTTTCCCCTTCGCCCGTTCTTCTGAAGCCTTGACCCTCCCTTTTACGTCCCCTTTTTTTTTTCTTCTTTGACGGCCACCCCATTGGGACTTCCGCTTCTCCTCGTGCCCCAAGGAGCCATGTCTTTTCTGTCCTTCCTCTGACGTTCTTCGCTTTCGCCGTTTTGACTGCCATTCGCCTGTTGACCCCCCCGCTGTCCCCTTCCCTTTACAGTTAACGATTGTTAGGTCCTCCTCATTTGCCTCCTAAACCCTCTCCCCGGTTTTCTTTGGGCAACCTTGTACAATTTAGGGTCATTTGACCGTCGTGTCTTCCCCCGTTCACGACTGTTTTCTAGGTTCCTTTCCTTTCTCTGCCCCAAAGTTTGTACGGCTCCTTTCCCCCCTTCGTACTAGGTTAGTTGTCGCCGCCCCCCCCTCCATGAAGGTATTTTGTAAACGCCCTGATTTCGTCACTTTTTTTTTTATGCCCCCCCCTTGTAGTCCTTTCCCCTCATGCATCCCCCCTTGTTTTATTGTTTGTACTTTGATTTTCCCACGCCTTGATGAGGTGCCGTGGCGCTCCTTCCGTACAGGGCTTTGTTTCCCTGCCTTATTTTCCTCTTACCCTATAATCCCTAAGTCCAACGTTTCTTTTTTTTTTTTTTTCCCTTCCAATCATGCAACAGCCGCCCCCCCTCCTCTTCTTCGTTGCGTCTCCGCCCGACCGGACCGCGGTGTCGTTTCCTGTTTCACGTATGATACCTCCCCTTCCTCTCTTCAATGACCGGGTCCCTTTTCGTGATCGTTTTCCACCTTTAGACCGGGAAACCGGAGTTGAGCTTGATTTGTTCCCCCCCTTGTGTATATTTATTTTCATTTCCCCCCCTTTCCCCCTTTTTTGTTTGTGTATCTCGTTTACCTTCCCCCTCCGCCCATCCACGGCCAAACCGCCTTTTCGCAAGGTTCATTAGGGGTTTTACCCCTTTACAGTTTGATCGACCCCCCTGCTCCCAATTGCCCCGCCTCCGACCCTTTTGGGGGTGTCGTTTCTGGTATGAGAAATTACTTTCTTCCTGTTCTGTCTTGATTTTCCGAGGACACCCTTAAGATCCTCGCTTCTTTTTCGTTCTTTTCCTTTTTTTTTTTGTCCCCCCCCTTACGAAGGTTACATTTTCTGAGGTATTTTCTTCCCCTCCCCCTACAAAGCAGGAGGACCCCATCTCCCCTGGTGCCGTTCTATGACGGCGACTTAATTTTTTCCCCCGACATGGTCGTTCTTCCCTCCTCCTTTTTTCCATTAAGAACCCCCTTGGCCTTTTGGGCTTTCCCTGTTAGTACGGGAACGGTCCCCCCCACCTTCACGCAAGTCTTGTTGACCCCCAGTCCCCCTTTTTTTTTTCCCACCTGCTTTCTTTGCGCCCTGCCAATAACGCATCTCTGGCACTTTCCGCGTTCATAGTTTCTTCTGCATGCCCTTTTCCTCCTCCCCCAATGTTGAAAATTATTTCGACTTTCCCCCTTCTTTCCTGGATGTCCCCGGTTTTGCCTTCCGTCCCAAGGCTCTTTGTACCTGAGCACTGTAGTAATGGTATTTTCTTGAGCCCGTATAAGTGGGCTCCCGTGTCTCCCTTCTTCTCCCGGATTGCTGTCCGTTAGTCAGACGATCCTTAGGCGTTCATTCTCGTCTCGCTGCCCTCCCCTCATCCCCTGTGTATTGGCCCCAGCCTTTTTTCTCCTGTGCCGGAGTTTAGGGTCCGTGCCCCCTTTTGCTGTTCCCCTTTCCGATGATTTTTTTGCCCCCTCGGATCCCCCTCGTTTTTGGCTTGAGTTCGTGTCTCCCCCGCTTGACCCGTTGCCCATAACTGTCCGGGACTTGTCTTGTTTCGTGAAGGAGTTTTGTGTCAGATTTGGTCACGGGGTGTTGTGCCTCTTTCTCCCCTCCCTGGACAATCCTTTCAAGTTCCTCCCCTCTTGTATGAGTTGAAATTCGCCTTTTGGGTTGTTTGACCGCTAGGCTTGACCCGAGGTTGCTGATTGGCTTTCTAAGTCATAGGTAGATTCCCCCCCTTGCCCTTTTTTCTAAAGAAGAATAGGATTCTTCCTCCCACCTTCCAAGACAAAGAACCTTTCTTTCCGTGCATAGAAGCGTTTTGAATTAGCTAGGGCGGGGAGACTAGTTAAATATCCTTGTAGAGGTCTCGGTTTTCAATTCACGTCTTTACGCCGTCCCCTGTTTTGCTGTCGATTTTACCTGTTTTTTTTTTTCCTCGCCTCGTTTCCCGACTGGCCCTTTCCTTGTTCCCCTGATGTTCCCCATTTCGATTAATCACTAGTGGTCCCGTCCCCCCTGCTCCATTCCAAGTATTTTTCTCTTGGGGAGTCTGGTTGTTCCCCTCCCGAGTTGAGCCCAGGTCAGTCGGGCCGTGTCCCCCCGTCTGAGCAGGGACTTTCTTAGATCCCTCCTTCCCCCCCCTAGATTGATTATTCTTATCCCCCTCACCACCTCTCACTGCATTTTTAGTGCGAGAGTGCTTCTGGTAAATGCGAATGGCCTGTTAAGGGGTTTTCCATTTTCCTCCCCCTCCCTCGGATCTGTCTGTTTGGGTTTCCTGACGATTTGAAGTTCCTTGTTTCCCCCCACGTCTTTGATGGTTCCCCAAACAAGGTACGTTCCACCCCAAGAGAATCCCCTGGTGCTCCTTTGGGCGCAGGTTCCTCCTCTCTTTTTTTTTCCCCCTGTGAAGCAGCCGTTCCCCGGAGTTGTATAGACGTTCCTTCCCTCCCCCTGCCGCTCTTCTCACTCCCGGGGGTCCCCGGCGATTTTAAGCCGTTCATTGCTCTTCCCCCCCATTTGAAGATGAGGAGGCTGAACACCCTGAGCCGTTTCGAGTGCCGACCTTTTTTCCTCTGTCAACCTCGATTGTTGCTTTGTTTTCACCCTTTCCCGATGATCGCAAACCCCCCCTTTTTACCTTTTTCCTGACTTAGCACCCTCGGTGATCCCCCTTTTGTGTTGGACGCTCGCCCCCCATCCCTCCCCGGCATTGTTCGCGTGATTCCATCCCAATGATGCTTGCCCTTCCCCTCTTTCCCTTGAAAAAGACCGCGTTTCCTAGAATTATGACTTTGAAAATCACAAGTGTCTGATTCTACAGCTACCGTCCGTTACCCCCGTCCTGCCGTTGTTTCCAGGTTGCCCCTTTCCTCCCCGGTGTTCCGTGGACTCTCAGACCCCCGCGCAACCACTGGGCACGGGTTAAAGTCAGTCCTTCCCCCCCCACCGGGATTTCCAAGTCTTTTTGGTCGTCCTTGTAACTCTGTTATTTAGGTGGTCCCCTTTGTCGCTGTCCTTTTCGCCGGGCAAAAACCCTTCCTGGTTGCCCCCACCCCCCAGTCATCCAGGAAGTCCCCCCCTGTCCTCCCCTTCCATTTGATCCTCGGGTGGCACCCTTCTCGTAACTGCTAATATTGTGTCCATCCCCCTTGAGGCCTAGGAGTTCCCATTGCCCCTCTCCCACCCCCGCTCACTTTTTTTCCTACGGGGTTCTTGCACATCGTCCGTCCGCTTCTTGATAAAAGTTCGCCCTTCCCCATCCCATATGAGATGACCCCCCCAAACATAGCCTTACACTCCACCCCGAGGTCGATCCCATTTCCTTTCTTTTTTTTTTTTTTTATACCCCCTGCGTGACCCCCCCGGCCAGAGTCGTACCCCCTGGCCTGGTCCCCTCTCCCTTCCTTTTTTTTGTGACGTTAGAACTCTTCCTGTCCGTCATTCCCTTCCCCCCCCTCACATTTGGAAGTCCCCCAGGCCAGTTGACCGTTCATATTTTTTGCCATACTTGTTGCTCACCCCTGTGTCCGAGTCTATTCCCTGTTTTTTCCCCCCAATGCCCCAAAGGGGATCACTTTTTCCTGTTCCCTCCGACCCCCCAAGGACCAATTCCACCCAAGCCGTTTCTAACACCACCAAGTTTCTTTCCCCGTAGTTCCTCATGGGAATTTGAGTTCCCTTTCCCCTTTCCGTGATGAAGGGGAATTTGTCCCCTTCATGAGCCAACCCCCACGCCCACCCCCCCCGAACCCCAGCGATCCGTTTTTTCGTTTCGAGATACCACCAGCCCCTCCGCGTCCCCGTGCAATTCCTTTTTAGGAGAGGCCCCTCAACCCTTCCCCCCTCACCCTTCTGGTCTTTTGGACCCACTCAGTATGGTAGTATTCTTCTAGTGAAGACCGTTATATTCACCAAAGCCGCAAAGTTTGTCCCGTTTTTTTCCCGCGGCCTTAAATACCTGCGTTTAGTGGGCTCGTAGTCCCCCCCCCCCGTCTTTCCGCCACGTGATTGCCAACGTTTCCTGCCCTAACCCCCCCCCCACGCCTTCCAGGCCCACACTCGCGTCTAAACGACCATGCACAAGAAGACTCCGCTGGTCCCCCCCCGCCTTAATGGAACTTCCACCACAGAATCAACCTTTTAGATACGAATCTCCCGCTAGGTTTTTAGGGTTTTCTTTTTATGAGGGTGTTGACCCCCCCCCCCCTAGGGGAAACACCTCACAATGTGTTCGTCCCCCTTTTTTTTTTCGTATATCCTATCTTGTAATAATAATCTTTTTTTTTTTTTTTTGTTGAGCGACTTCCACGAAACGTGACCTAAGCCCAAGGCTCCCTGCATGCCTGTGCCTTGAACCTGTTCGCCGTTTTTCTGCTCAAGAAGCTGCACTTATAGTTTATTTACTTCGTTTTCTCTTTCTGTTTGTCTGAGGATGTTTCACCAGAGCGGCTTTGTTCTGTAGTCTCTCTTGTTGACCCCCTCCCGTGAGTGTGTGTCGTCTCCCTTACTTTGGCGAACTCCCCGGCCTTTGCCCCTCCCCCCCCATTTTGGCTTGTCCCGGCCCGGCCGTGACCACGGTGTCGCCCGTCCTTTTCCCCTTTTAACGGGTTTTTTGGGTCCCCACGTGTCGTCTTGATCCGACCCCTGCTCTCCCATATACGACGTACATGGGCGTGCGTTCCCGCCTTATTCCCGTTTCCTCCCGAGAAAAAACCCCATGTTTTCCTGCTGCAGGTCTTTTGCTGTTGAATCTCGCCTCCCCCCACAGGTTCGTTGGTGCTTTTTTTATCCTTAAGCTGCCCCAGTTACCTTTCCAGTTGTCCCCCTCTTCCCTCGACTACCTTTCCCGTTTTGGGTTAAAAAAACTTTTTGTGTGTTAGCTGAGTTTGCTTGTCTGTTACTGGGTGTGGCCCTTCCCCTATCGGGACACAGTCGTTTTTTTCCATCTCCTGCTGTGTGTTGACCCACAGGCGATTACGTTCACCCTTCTCACCTCTTTTGGTTCGTTGCCCTTTCCCCCTTTTGTTGTAGGTTACTCTCTTCCCTCCCCCCCCCCGTTTGTGACTGTCCCCCAGAGTGATTATTGTCGATGGCCTCCCCCTCCGGGGTCTGATCATTTGGCTTTTTTTCCTCCCCAGGGAATGTACTCGTTCTTTTTGCTCTCTTGTGTGGGTCCCGCCGTAGCCCTCTTATACTAGTTGACCGCGCCTCGACGGTCTGCGTCTACGGCAGCGTCGGAGTTCCGTCTTGTCCGCTTGGTTTTGGTAATTTTTCGCGCATCCTGCTGACCCCTCCGTTGCTTGGTAGGGAGACTGTTGCCGATCGTCGCCCCCCTGGACAAGGTTCTCTTCTCTTTCTTTTGTTGCCACAGAGTTGGAGGCTGTTACGCGACATTTTCCCCGAGAATCAGCCATACTGTTTTTCCCACGGGCGAATATTCCTTTTGAGGTGTTCCCCGTCGCTGACCCACCCGCCCTTGGCCAGTTTTTTTGTCGGCTGTCTCTTTGCGCTCCCCCCGGGCCGTCGCCACCCCAAACCCGTTGCCAGTGTCCCCCCTGGCAGCGTTTCCTCGGGAGGAAAGACCCCGTGTTATTTTTCCTCCCCCTCGCACAGTCTTTTTCCGCCTGGCTTTTCGACCAGGAAAGGGCGTTTCGAAAGTTCCGTCGCCTTCCCCCCAGGAAAAGTAATATTGCTCTTCCACCCCCCCCCACCTTCCCCCCCCCCTGTTCGTGAGTTTTTCCGCCGCTTGAAGGGTTCCTGATCATCCCCTCTTGAAAAGTGAGTACGCCCCACATCTCTGGGGCAATCTTCATCCTCCCCCCACTCCCCGACCGTTGACCGCCATCCCTTGATTCAATCTTTTTTTTTTCCGTGAGTGCCTTTGGTCCCGCTCTTTCAAAATAGACGTAAACCCCAGGCCGTGTTCTTTCCCGTATCCGTAGGCTTTTTTTTACTTTTCAGTTCGATTGCACGGTTCTCGTATTCGATTAGCCTTCCCCCCCCTCGGAGGAAGCCCTACTCCCTTTTTCCTCTTCGTGTGTGTGAATTTGCCTTGCAGCCTCCGCCTTCCCCACGAATGTCTTCGCCCAACATCCTGATAATGGGAATCGGGAAACCGTTCCCCCCTCCCGCATAAGAAAATTGTTATGCCCCCTTCTCGTCCCTTCTTGAAGGATGATAGGTTCCTTTGAATCCTGCCCCCCTCGACGGGCCTGTCCTAGAATTCCTGTCGTCATCCCTCTCTTCCTTTCTCCCTTTTCCAACCTGTGAAATGACTACCCCTTTTCCACGTCTTCACTTTGACCCCCCCGAGAACTAAAGGTCCCCCGTGACACTGAAGACCAGCTTAAATGAACCCTCAGTTTCCCCTTTTTCTGCCTTTTCAGATTTTTTTTCTAACCGATCTGCGACATTTCCCTTCCCCCCCCCCCGCATAGACCCGCGCCGGGCGTGCCCTCCCCGAATCTTGTGTACCTTTATCTGGCCCCTGCCCGGGATCTCGTCAGGAGAGAATTGACCTGGCAGGTAGTCTTTCTTAGGATTTTCTGTCATTCCCCCTCAAGTAGGGATTTCGCACCCTTTTTTCTTCCCCTCTCCTATTATTCCCCGACCTGCACTTGCCCCCAGCACTACCGAGACGGCCCCCCCGCCGTTGCCTTCTATGTGAACTTTGCTGGCCTTTTTACCGCTGATGGACCCGTGGTTTTTCCAGGGCGATGTCCACCCTCTGGACCCCTTCCCACAACTAGTCTGTCCCCCCTGACCGTCTCCTTTTTGAAGCTCCGTGCCTTTTCCCTCCCGTTTCCCGGAAATCTTTTTCCTCTGGGTTCTGGTATTCCCCCCCCTTTTCACCCGTTGAACTTTCCTTGTCTTTCCCTTCTTTTCCAATACTGGGCTTATGCGGTCGCCATTTTGAGTCGCCTTGACTTCCCCTCCCGGAACTGAAATGGTCGCGTCTTCCCCCCGCTCACGCTCCACGTTTCCTTGCTTTTTCCGCACTTTTTTCTTTTACTCAGTGCTTCCCTTTCAACGAGCGTTTCCCTGGCACCCCTGACGTTGACAATTATGGTCCGATTTTTTTATTTTGACTTTTTTCTTCCCGTTTTTCCCCCCCTGGTGTCACTTTTCGCCGGCCTTTGGGGACGTCCAACACGTTATGACCTGCATCTCGTCTTGTTGTTTCCTTTTCCTTGCAAGATGGTCCCAACGTAATACGGTTCTTCTTGGTCCTTGAACTCTTCACATCACTTCCTTTTCATGTGTATTTGTTAGGAGAGTCACCCGCCACGTAGGGATCGGCCTCAGTCTTCCACCCTTTCCCCCTTTTTTCGTGAAGTATTGGTAAATGAGTTGCCTCTCCCCTGCAGTCATCCCCATGAGTTCGTCGTTTTTTCCCTCCCTGTCACTGAAAACCATCCCCTTTGAGATTTTATCTTTCTTCGTAGCCCCGACCCCCTACCCTTTTTCAGGTTGGCAAGTGGCTTTCCTGGCTTTCTTTTTCCCCCTCTTCCCCACCGTTCCTTATTTTTCAGTTCCATTTACCGAGGAGAATGCAGTTAGTTTCCAACCCCCCGAACTTGGACCGTCTTGTCTTTTCCGTGCTGAGGGGAGA
>Ga0179593_1793957_pt1 | contig 10456 bp, 11 predicted proteins | sample CZODoug2_1_08_16_FD_185931 | JGI IMG/M metagenome (GOLD analysis project Ga0179593, IMG submission 185931) | Vadose zone soil fungal communities from Angelo Coast Range Reserve, California, USA - CZODoug2_1_08_16fungal (PacBio error correction) | ecosystem: Environmental > Terrestrial > Soil >... | reverse complement strand
GACTCAGCCTCAAGAGTGATAAGCGGTCATTTCGGCGTCCGAGTCAGTGATTTCTTTTTTCTTCTCGAGAGATTTTTCTTACCTCTCTTTTTCCTTCGGTCCCCAACAATCTCCGGACGACGGCCGTCGCCATGCAGCGTTCGCCTTGCCGAACGGCCTTTTTCCTTTTTCCTCCGGGCTCTCTCTCTCCCCCTTGTGCCAGGAAGAAAAGGTTTTTTTCGCGCCCCCGCCGAGGGAATGAAACCCCCGTCCCCGGTCTAGTACATGTCGGCGCCCGGCTCACCTTAAAGCCCACCTTATCAGCGCGTAGCCCTTTTTCCTCGTTGCCCGAAAGTTGCCTCTTTCCTTAGGCCACAGATCCGGCGAAACAGTTGGCAGCCGGATCTTATCCTCGGATCTTTTCCCCCGGCACTATCTCGATCGGTTTTTCCCAGCAGGCAAAATCGTTTCCTACGGGGTGATGATCCTGAGCGCTGGCGGATCGATGTCCCCTACTCAGCGTCGAAACGACCTTCGGAAGCCCGCCTCAAGGTTCCTTCCCCTTCTCGCCTGAAGTCCCCTCCTCTTCGGCGACCCGCCTTTTCGGCATAGATATTTTTTTGATGAATCGCGGTCCCCTACGAGCGCATCGAGGAGATAGAAAGTCTGGACCCTTCCTGCCAAGAGCCGACTCCCTTCGCACGCGAACTCCCGCGGTCGTTTTCAGCGTAGTTCGAGTGGCGAGGCGAATTCGACGACTTTTGCGACCCTTTCGCCTTCTGAAAAAATCGCCTCTTTTTCCCTCCGAACCTCCAAATGGGTGAAAAGGGGCTTCCTCCTGCAGGCACGGGGCCGCAGTGTTCGCCCGCGGCGCCCCCCGGTAGCCCCATGCCGGACCTACCCCGATAGTAAAGAGATAACTTCTCTTTTTTCGACAGGAGGGTCCTTTTCGTTAGGGCTAGATCCCCTTCCCGATAAGGAGATGGCGCATGACTATCGAAAGAGTTGCCCCCCTCTTTTTTTCCAGCTTTTTTTACATCTGGGAAATTCTCACTGCGTGCGAGTCCGTCTGCATGAGAGTAGGTGCCTTCCGAAAAAGACTCGAGGGACTGCTGCGACTCCATTGGCGACCAGAAGTCTTTGATATCTGGATGTTGATCAGAGAAAAGCCCCCCCGACGACTCCAATCTTTCTTTTCTATAAGGGGCGTGTATTGCATCTGATGATACCTGAGAGATTCCGCCGTCGCGTGCTCCCGGCGGGCATGCTGTATGATTTTTCTTTTCGAGCGTAATCCCTTTCAAGGGCAAAGAGCTTCCTCTCCCCGCGGGCGTATACGTCCTTTATCGTATAATGACCTCCCCGTGGTATAAGTGCTGTTTTTAGTTAGATAATCATTCACGTTTCCCCCCCCAGCCAGCGAGGAGAAAGCGTCCCCCAAACGTTTTTAGGAGAAACTGAACGCCTTTCCACGGCAGCAGATCGTCGACCGCCGTGGGGTAAATTTTCAAATGAGCTCCCTACGGGTGCTCCCCAGGCACTTGGTTTCGTGTTAGAGATTGGCACCCTGCAGCTCCCTCGAGTTCGCCTCCCCGACGAGCGCCCCCCCCCTGCACCCACTGGGCCGAGGAGTCCCCGTCTTACGGAAGACGCTCCGGACGCGGGCTGTCAAGCCCCCCGTTCCTTTTCTTGGCCGTCCGCTCTCCCAAACGATTGTAGCTTCTAACTATGTCGGAACTCGAGTACTTCCCTCTTTCCGAGACTCGGCCGAGACATTTTCTTTTTCCCAGGTGCGGGCCGAGGGCCTGACACCGCTGTCGTGCGGTCTCGCCCGTTTTTTTCCGTCAGCAGTAGTCTGTACTTTCCCCCTCGAAGCACGCGATCTACGACTCTCTTTTTTCCCCTTTTTTTTATGCCTGAAGAGTCGCGATCGAGAGGAACGCGGTACCGAGGCCGGCTTTTCCAGCGATCTTATGCAAAGAGGACCCTGTTCTACCAGCTGATCGATAAACGGATTCTATCCGCATGAGTAGATACCGATATAGTGGACCTGCTTCTTTTCGCGACGCCTTGCGGGGGAATAACTTCTCCCCCCCCGATCCCTGTTCCACCGACCCCTCGGCGCCGAATCAAGGCGCAGCCATTTCCAACGATCCGGAGGACTTCCCCCGAGTCTGAGCACTAGGATGTTATTCCTTCCCCTCTCCTAACCAAGACCTTCCCACAGAGGATGACCACCTTTTCGGGCGAAGAGATCCCCGCGATCGATCGCCTTAGCAGGGAGGCCTTTTCTTTCCCGCTTCGTAGAACTTCTTCTCATGCTTTACAGATTTTCCACCGAATTTCGTGGGAACGTGCGGGCGATGGCTTACAAGCTTTTTCCGCTTAATTTTTTTCCGAACGTATGCTCGCATTCCTCGTCGACGACCAGACAGCACGCCTTTTACCCATCTCGACCTTGGACGGCTTTCCCGATTGCTTTTGTCGAACGAAGCCTCTCCGCGGCGGCGTCCCTCTGAGCGGCGAGTTGCGCACCGAAGCCTATCCGGTTCAGTTTTTTCCCCCCCCCACCACCCCCCCCACCCCCCCAATCATTGAGCCGGAGATTGGGTCTCTTTTTTGTACTTGCTCGAAATTGTTCTCACGAGTTTTCCCCCCCCGATTGAATTCCTTTGACAGACTTTTTCCTTATGACGAGAAAGACGTTTTGCCTAGTGCCGGAGTCGTTTACCGAACCTTTCGGTCCGTCCCCCTCTCAGACGAGGCTACACTTTCCGAGGGAGGACCTCTTCATAACGGGCGTCGACTCTTATTCAAATCGGACGACTTTCGTTATGAGAACCCTCGGGAAGTGCCGGATGCCAGGAGGTCCCGTTAGTTGGTTCCGACTCACCCCCCCCCCCCCTCATCTACTCTCTTTTCATCTTTTGATGAGATTCATAAGAACGGGAACCTCTTTTGTGAGCCGGATTTTACCCTTGCACCCCTTAAAGAAAAGGATCTCCCTACTTCGACTTTTCGCCCGTTTTGCTTCTCCGTCCTTTTGAAGGGAACGCCGCGCCGGGGAGCTAGAGCGGCCTGCTTCCTGGTCCGTGACGACGTCCACAACCCTCGTCGGACCTTTCCCGTTTTTCGGGTGGTGAGCTTCTTTCGACGGTCACGTCGAGATGTCGAAGCGTTGCATTCCACGGTTCACTTTTCCCACAATGTCGAGCCCTCCCCCATGCGAAAAGCCTTCCTCACCAGACCTTTTGACGGAAGGCTGGATTTCGGCTTTGCCCTTCTAGTTGAGTTTTTGGGGTAACTCTTTTTTCGGCCCTCCGCGCTCCTCTTGACAAAGCAGGCCGTCTTTCTGCCAGCGACGAATGAGTTTACGGGTTGTATTAGTCCCCCGTTCGCACGAGTCTTTGCGGAGCAATACCTCCGTGAAGCGCTTCTCCGAGCGTGTGGACCGCCACATCCCTCTCCATCGGTAGGTGCTCCAATCTTCCTTACAGGTCGCCTTCTACTCGTTTATAGTAGACGCTTTAAGATAGATCTGGGGGTTCACTTTCCCCTTTGGTCATACATTTTCTTCTTGGTGAGTGCGTGCTTTTTCTCCTCCTCTCGATGTTTCGAGCGGTCGACGCCGTACGTTGGAAATCCGCTGCGCCGTATGGGCGTGAACAGTATTCTGCGAGGGTCGGTTTTCCCCTGAATCCGGGTTTACCTCCTACCCAGAGATTACACCTAGATCGAGTCCCTAGTGTTTCCTCTGGGATCTTTTTTTTTTTTTGAAAATCAGATGGTAGCGCACCGTTCTCCCCCCCCCCCGGTGCCTCCCCTGCCTTCTGCCTTTTCGCGCAGCGTTTTCGCGGTCTTACGATCGCGCGTTCGCCTGCTCGCCTTGAGAAATCGAGTCTTCTCTTGGCTTCTCTAAGAGTAAAGCGACTTTTATTCCTACCCGGCGGGAGAGTCACGCAAATCCGACAAGTACCTTTTCCCCCCGTTAACCACGCCTCTTTCTTCTCCCCGAGTATCCTTTTCTTGCCCCGCACTATCCCCTAGTTAGGAGTATCTCCCTTTTTGGCCGTCAATCCACATGAAGAAAGCATCTTCGTCAACCTCTTCCCCCCCTGTCTCGTCGGCCTTTGTACTCCTACTCTCCGTTTCCCCGCTTTTTATAGGGGGTGAGTTTTTCCTTGTGCTGCGAAACTCTCTAGTAGCGGCGCGAGAGCGACGAACCCGTTTCAAGTGCATTCCGTTCCCTCCTTCTAAGCTCCCCCAAGGCGGTCCACTCTTTTTCGGCCGGGGATCACCGCGTTGCAGGTTCTTCGCGTTTTTGTGGTGGGGATCTTTTCCGTTTTTTTTTTTTGTTGTCACGGTAATTTTGGCCCGCTTACAAACCTTCCTTTTCCGGTCGTTTCCCCTTTAGAAGGGCCTGGAGTGTACGGATGAAAAGCCCCGCGGGTTCGCTCAGAGCTGCCGTGTTTCTCTGATTTCCGAATCGATTTCCCCCTCCCCACCATCAGCCCCCAATTGAGCTCGTGACAACCCTTAAATACTACCCCCGACTCTTTCCGAATAGAAGACTTTTCTTTGCGTCTCCTTAATAAGCCACGACTCCCAGGAGAATACACATTTCATCGCTCTGCTGCACGTTTTTTAGGGCATCTCAACGACACGTTTCGTAGCCCCGACTTTCCTTTTGAGAAATGGTCGAGCTTTTTTCCGGAGAGATGTCCTTATCGCGATCCTTGCCCTCCTCCCTCCACGGCGGACGAGCCCCTTTTTCCCCCAACCGCATCCCGGTCCATAGTCGTTGGCCTTTCCCCGAGGCTACTGCCTCCCTCCTTCTCTTTTTTTCCCGGCGTCTTTTCCTTCTCAAAGAAAGGAAGGTCGTGTGATGCCCCCCCAGGCAGTAGTCGCTTCTTTTCCCTCCGTAGCCTTGTTACAGTCTATGTATCTTTGTCCTTGGTGAGATTGTCGCACGGACCTACGCCCCTCAGGCCCCGTTCTTCTCCAGAGATCCCCTTTTTTTCCCCCCTTCCGAAGGACAAACTACGGCGTGGTACGGCCTTTCGCCCCTTTTTTTTTTCGGAAAAGGCGCCCTGGTGTCACGAAGCCTCTATCGAGTTCTCACCAGCGACGTACTCCTTTTAACGGATGAGATCCCTTCTTTCTCGGTAGTATTCCGAGCGTGAACCCAAGATCAGGTTCGTCTCCTCTTGAGCCGGAGGGCCCCCTCGAGATCCTCCCCCGAGCACGTCCCCTCCCGAGGAGTGCATTCTTGAGTCAGCAAGCGGGCTTCGATTCGTTTATTCCTGCATGCCGCAACCTTTTTTCAGCGGCTTCTCCGAAGGCTCCTGAGAGTAGACGTTGTACTCCTCCAGACTTCGGCGTCGCCGCGCTTAAGCCCCTATTTGGACGTTGGGGTTTTTTTTTCTTTTCTTTGGTGCCTGTTGAAAGATTCTTCCCCCTCGAGCGAGTCCTTCCCTCTCCTGGTTAGAAGAGATGTGGACTTTGTCTGCCTGCCTGCGTGTTCACGAGTCGTGCCAATCTTTTCGAAGCACCCCTGTTGCTCACGAATTAAAGTGTGTCCTTTTCCTTTTCGACGCCTTTCACGAGCAACGGTGGAAGAGACCTCTCTGGCCAAGCGCCTGAATTTTCCGAAGAACAACTGTTTTTTCTTTGCCCGACGCCGACCTCTCCCTTTATTCCCTCCCCCTTAGGGAAAGAGGGCTTCGGCGGCGAAAAGGATGCATTGAGATCGCGACGTACCTCCTGCGGTGGCCGAAGACCCTCGTCTTCACTATCGAAGAGTCTTCCGCTTTTTTTCCGGGAGAAGCAAGAAATGGTTCGTTTTTTCGCGTGGAATCTGGAGGGGTTCGGCCAGTTTCTTTCTTTACTAATAACTCCGTGTTGTTCTCTCGACGCCCGGTCTAGGTAAGATCCCTCCTTCCTCTTTCAGCCTTCCCTCCTTCCCTGTTAGGAGTAGCAGCGTCCTTCCCTCCTCCTCAGCTCCGATGCGATAGGCTTATTAGCTCCTCAGTCGTCCCTTCCCCCCGCGACTGGACGGTCCCTCAAGGAAGAGTTCAGCCTGGAAGAACTCCCCCTTTCGCGGAATCCGCTTCCTCTCTTCCTCTGTAGAGGACCGTGCATGATTTTTTTCATTTTTTTTCTTTTAGCCTCCGAGCGGGCGGAACGCCTTTACGCGTTTTTTTCCACGTGTCTCTGCTACTTCTACTCCCTACACTGAACTTTCTGTCGTTCTCCTCTCTCAAAGCTCTGTCTCCGTTTACCGAACGTTGAACACTCGGCCCCTTCCGACTTCAACAGTGGCAGTCCTCCCTTCTCTCTCTTCTTTGAAGAATAAACCTCTTTTTCCCCTCGATCGGGCACATTCCCCAGAAAGGAACAAATAGCCTTTTTCTTTTTCCTTTTCCTGTCTGATGAGTGGAGAAAGCGTTTCTAGCTTACACTTCTCTGCAGCGTCTTAGTTTCCCCTAAAAGGTGAGGAATGCCTTCCCTCTAATTCTACTACATAGAGACGAGGATGACCGCCGGCTTCCTTCTAGGCGGTTGGATGATCCTATTCCCTGAAAAGAAGCGCGAATTATTCTCTCCTCCCCATGATATGGTCAGCTCCTTCTCCTACGCAAGCCACGAAGAGAATACCCGGCGGTCTTTTTTCTAGACGTAGTCGGGGCTCTTCCCTCTCCGGCTTCGTGTTTCGTTGGGTCGTCCCCCCCCGTTGCGCGACCTCTCCCCCTCTTTTGTTGCCCCTGTCGATCCCCGCCAGGTCCTTTTCCGGCACTTGGGCCGATTCTCGGCGCTGTAGTGCGGACACTCGGACACCCCTTTCGGGAACACGATCTCTATCTTTCCTTCTGAAGAAGGGAAGCCGGTCTTTTCGCTTAGGGCTAGATCCTCTCTCCTCGAGTGGAGCAGGATCTTTTTTTTCTGGCCACGCCTTTCCTTTTTTTCCTTTCCCTTACGAAATGACTTTCCGACGGGTGATTCGAGCATTCTTTTTTTCCTTCCGAAAAGCTATCTCTGACGGGCGCCTCCCATGGACGCCCCCTCCGTCCCTTCCTTATAGGGAGGACGCGTTTTTTCCAACGCGGAACCCCCAATTCGCCCGCCAAGCTATTCTTTTATATAAGTTTTTTTTCCCGGGTTTTTTTCCTTCTCACTTAATGAGGACGAGTCTCCTTTTCCCGCGTGTTTCTTTTCTGGAAGCGGTTTTCTCCTCCCCGTCTCTTTTCTTCTTCATCATGCGAAACTCTACTCTTTCCTCGACGTCGACCCGTTTTCTTTAACTCGAGGCCTTTTTTTTTTCGTCTACCTTCCACGAACCCTTCTTTTCGGCGCGGAATGAGCCCTCCCTCCCTTTCAAACAATTTTCTAGCGAAAGCGATCCCCACCCCCCTTTTACTCGGATCCCCCTTGATAAAGGATAGCAGTCTTTCGCCTGGGAGGGGGTGAGACAAATGCGTTTCCCCGCGCGGCGATCCTGAGTATTAAGGCACTGTCTTTTGTTAGAGCGACTTTCTCTTGCTACGAGACCTTTCCTAATAGAGTTCTCTTCCACGAGCGGAGAACCCCTTAAACCCTCTTCCCCCCCCGGAGCAGGAACTTTTCCCCCTTCGCCGAGAACGAAGGGCTGACCCTTGCAGGTTCTTTTTTTTCTTCGACTGACCACTTCCCCCTCTTTCCTCTTAACCTCTTTCACTACCAGAGTGCCTTTTCCCTAACTCATGAGGCTATCGGGCGCTCTTTCCTCCCCCCCCTTTTCCAAAAGGTGAGGGCTTTTTTTTTCTGACCCTCGGCATTCTTGACCTCTCCCTCCTGGAATGGAAGGCTCTTCTCGTTTTAATTCGAATAGACTCACCGCCTTCATCTTCTTCGCCAAGGCTTCTTCCTTCTTGAGAGAGACTCTAGAGCCTACTTCTCCTCGCGAAATGAAGGATCCCCCCTTCCCTCCTCTTTCGTCCAGACGTCTCAATTTTAGGACCCCCCCTTTTCCCCAGCTGAGTTACATCCTCCAAGAGTTTCCTTAACTCTTCGCCGAGACTCTTTTTGACTGATGAAGGTCCTCTCCCCTCCTGGAAGATCATAACCCATACTTCTCTTTTTTCCCACCGCCAAGAGGCTCCGTTCCCTTTCCCTTGCAGCAGTTTCCAACAGATCACGTCCCCGTTCCGAATAGTAGACGAAGCCCTCTCTTCCCCAACACGTAACGAAGAGCCCCATAAACCTTTCCCCCCCCCAAAGAGTTTTGACACCCCGGGACCGTTCTCTATCCCCTCTCTCGCTCCTCCGATGAGAAGATCGCGTCGTCTTCCCCGAGCGATATAGACTGCAGCTCTCTTTCCAGACGATTGATTTTTCTCAGACCTATAGGCCACTTTGAAGTGTTTGATTGAGGTAAAAAAACTGAGGCATCGAGCCTTTTAACGGACCTCCCTCCCTTGAGAGAATTTTTTTGTGCGGCAGGAGGAGAAGCCTTTTCCCAATCGTCCCACGGCGATGCTCACCTGAGTATGTCGACCGATACTTGATCGCTTTTCTCCGGATAGGAACGCCGCTTTCTTTGGCGAACACAGCAGACCGGCCTTCCGTTCATTCCCCTACAATCCTTTTTCGAGAAGGATCCTTCTTACTTGGCTCGTTTTTTCTAACGCGGACCCGTTTCCAGAGTAGAACGGCGAGTGACCCCCGCTCTTTGGGCTAACCAAGGAGGGCGCAGCGTGGCCTCCGTGGAAGCTTTTCCTTCGGCAAGGCTTTAGTCTTCCTCTTTCTCCCCGTTGAGGGCCGGTCTTTCTCCTTTTCGAGGAAGCACCCACTCCGTCGAGTTCTTTTTCCGTGTCGCGGGGTCCTGCTCATCCCAGGAGGTTCCGTTTCCTGCTCTCATCTTTTCTCATCATCCCTTTTTTGAGGAGTCGACCCGTTTTTCCTCCCTTAAGAAAGGAAACCCTTTGTGAGCCCGCGACAGGCCCCCGAAATCTTTAATCGACACGCTTCTGGGTTTTGACGCCCGTAGCCCGTTTCCCGTGAGGTCTGGGAGCTCTGGCTTCTTTTTCTTCGTTGCGCTCCCTTCCACGACGTCTCCACCGGATGCGACCCCTTAGGGTGTGCTCCGACCTGAAGATCTTCACGCCTTTCTCTGAATCTTGCCTTACAAGTGACACCAATGTCGAGCCTTTATCAATTCGCCGTTCTTCCTTTCCACGAATGGTTGTCTTTTCTTATGACGTTGAGGAGGCTTCGCCAGCTCGCGAGCGGTAAGAGAGCTGGACGCCTTGGGAGTCGTTTACAGCCCGAATCTCCCTGCAGAGACGTTTTTTTTTTCTTTCAACAGGCTTCTTTCTCCTCGTAGACGCAGTTCCCGTTCAGGCATCGTCGTGAAGTATCCTGCAGAGATTGCACGCCTCCGACACGTCCCTTGGGCAGTCTTTTTCGTAGTTCCGAGCATGCGCAGCCCCCGCTCTCCACTTTTGCCGCGATAGTTTTGTAGTTTTTTTTTCTCGCTTTTTTCTCTTCGACCATTTTTTGGTAATGCACTCTGTCCCTTCTTCTTTTTTTGGTGAAGTGTCCCTAACATATAGATTCTTTTCCCGTGAGGGTAAAGCTTTCGCCGCCGAGGATCGTTTCCCTTCCGAACGATTGATTTTTTCCCACCATTCCCGAGATCGAAGTCGCAGGAGGTCGAAACGCCCTGCAGGATGATCTCGCCTCTGACTCGGGAGTCCTCAGGGGCTTTTTGGAAATCTCTTTTCGCGCACAGGGGGTCCTTTTCTAAGAAGATTGAGACTCATTCTTTTATTCCCTCCCTCCTTTGTTCGAAAGGTTCCTTTGAGAGTTAGTAAGGGAGCCTCCCCTGGGCTTCCTTAGATACTCGTGCATTAGAGTCGTAATTTACCTCTCCCCCCCGAGGACGGCCCTTTGAAAATTTGGGTCACGCATCGCTGCGCTTCATTCACCCCCTCCCTGGAAAATGTTAACAAGACCCCCTCTTTCCTCTTCGCCTAATTCTTCTTTCTTCCTAATAGGAGCCTTCCCTAGTTAGGAGTATAACGTGTCACTAAGGCAAAAATTTCCCCCCTTATTTTTCTCAATAGTATTCTCTTCCTGAAGTCCTGATACGCCGAAGTGTTTTTGTAGGCCTTTTCGGAAGTCTTTTGGGATGCGAACAGTCGGTCAGGAAGTAATCCGGGGATTTCCATGTGCCAGTTTCGAAACCTTGCCCTTTTTCCCCCCCCCCGATCCCTCCCACTTTTTCTCCCGCCGATAGTTACACGTTTTATCAACTTCTTCCGAACGATCTTCCCGAAGGGGATCACCATCCGGCAGGTTTTTTCCACTTTCGAGCTTTGTGGTTTTTGTTCTTCGCCTCTCTGACTCTTCTTGTGGGATTCCCCCGGTTCCCGTCTTTTTTAAACCGGCACGGGCGAAGATTGCAGTAGACGTGACTCACCTTGCTCGAGTGTCCTTG
>Ga0179593_1782138_pt1 | contig 10456 bp, 12 predicted proteins | sample CZODoug2_1_08_16_FD_185931 | JGI IMG/M metagenome (GOLD analysis project Ga0179593, IMG submission 185931) | Vadose zone soil fungal communities from Angelo Coast Range Reserve, California, USA - CZODoug2_1_08_16fungal (PacBio error correction) | ecosystem: Environmental > Terrestrial > Soil >... | reverse complement strand
CTTCTTTGCGGATCAGAGTCCAGTTCGGCCCCCCCCTCCCCCCTTTTCTCTTCTAGCAGCATCCAATTTCGCTTTTCTCCACCGCTTCGCACCCGTTTGCGAGTGCCAACCTTAAAGTACCCTTTCTCCTAACGCAGCTCCTCGAACTTTCAAAGAGCGGACCACGCGGTCTCTGTTTCATTTCTTTTACCAAAGGAAGATTCAATGAGTCGCTTCCCTCCCTTTCCCCTTTTTCTCCGATCGAACATTTTAGACCTTTGCTTTAAATCGTGCGCGAAATGCCGATATCGGCATATCCGATGCGTTTTTTTCGAAGAGGATGGAAAACCGCTCTTGTTTTTCTTTCTTCCCTGTTTTTCTTCGCGCAGTTGGGACGGCATTTTTGGGTGGGGAGGATGGCCTTAATCAGATTTTCCCTCTGAAACTCTCCCCCCCCTCTTCTCTTCCCGGCGAGTCGATCCGTGTCCCCTCCCGCCGGTCCTAGATAGTAGACACTCCTTTTTTTTCTTTCCCTCGAGTTACACCCCATTCCTTCCGCCAGTCCTTTTTCAAGAAAACGCGGAGACGCATATCCCTGCAACCTTCTCCCTTTTCCCCCATCCCATAATCCCGGCCGTATGGATACCTATCAGGTAGCAGATATAGAAGTCCCCCTTCTTTTGCGCCAATTGTTCCCCTCTTCCCTCTTCTTTTCACGGTGAGCCGGCCCCAGCCCCTCCGTTCTCGGCGAACGCGCGCGCGTCTCTTTTTTTTGGAGTAGGTTGGAAATGGTTCTCTTCTCTTTTTTTTTTCTCCTTTCGGCCGCCGAATTTCTCGCGCTCTAACGGCATCCTCTTTTTGGAGGGGCTCGAAACATATCCCCCCTTTCCCTTCCTCATTTTCTTCGAAGGCTCCAATAGTCTTTCCCAAATTGAGGGTAGTGCTCGGCTACGTGCGCCCATCCTCCCTTTTTCCAGCACAACTTTCCTTTTTTCCCCCGTCCGCATTTCGTGTTCCTTTGTCGCGGTGTGGGTGAAATTAGTAGCCTGTTCCTCACTCGGCGCGAGAGAACTGGTTCCTTCTTCTCTTTTTTTTTTTTCCACTCCCCCCTGAACATCAATGGCGGTTGCTTGCCTCTTTTTTTTGAAATGAAGTCGTCTGCGTCGAACAGCATCTTCTCTTTACCGTAACGGCAGGGTAGATGTTCCTATCCCTTCCTTTCTCTCCCTCCCTCCAACGCCGCCATGCTCCCTTCGCTTCCCATGGAGCAAAGCGCGACCGACAGATATGCTTTCTTTTTCGCCAGCATCTCGTTGTAATGCGGGTTGCTTTCTTCTTCCCCTCTTTTTCCCCCCACTGCGGCGTGAAGCCACTCTGATCTCGGCCGAATGGAAGTCGAAGGAGAATACGAAAGAGGCCTGTATCAAGCACGGGCGTAGTCGCGGAATGGTCCCTTTCCTATTTTCTTTTTTGTTCCTTCGCCAATTGTCTAAGGGAGTTTTCGCCATCCGGAGCGCGACGCCGCCCTCTTCCGTCGATCCATCAGATCAAAGCACCCTCCCCCCTCTTCTCTCCCCCTCTCTAGCAGGAGTCTCTCAGTCGTATCCTCTGAGAGCTAGTTAGAAGGGACCGAGCGCAATTGTAGGAGCCGGAGTCGGGGATTTGTTCTCTCTTTTTCTTTTTTTCTTCCCAACGGGTCACCTTGGACCGACATTTGCGGACGTTACCCGGGCTTCAAACGGGTGCATTGCTATTCGCCGGAGTGCTGTTTTGGGCATTACTGCAACTGATCTCTCTTTTTTTTTTTTTCTTCCCTCCTCGATGCAATATGTTTCTTCGGTCGCGGCCAGAGCGAGTCGGGGATGTTGCTGCCTTTCCCTCGGACGATGCGCGAGGAGGAGCCCCTTTTTTTTTTTCTTTCCGCGTCCTCTAGCGGTTCCGCTCTTTGCGTGCCTCACGGAGCTGGATCCAACTTACTTTTCCTCCGCCATCATCTGACAGGCTGAGTTGGGACCGCTCTTTTTTTTCCCTTCCTCCAGAATGTCTTTTGAGAGCCACCTGTTCGCGTGCGCGAGGCGAGCAGATCTGAGGTCCGGCCGGTTCTTTTTTCTTCTGTCGCCGTTCGGTACATGTTATGAGAGGTCTCTTTTTCTTTTCTCCTCAGACGATCTGTACCCGGGTTGACTTTTCCCTCCGCCTCAGGATCGCGTCCGCCACCGACATGCGCAATCTCGATGCGCAGTCTTTCTCCTAGCGCGCGTAGGTGTCGGGTTCGCGCAGCCTCTTCCCTTTCTTCTCTATAGCTTGCAGCGCTGCGTTCCACGACACTCCTGCTGCGTGGACAACGCGATGCGCATCGAGGATGGCGGCAGTTCGGTGCGTCTCCCCTGATGCCATGGCAAGGGCGCCAAGGACGAGGAACTCCTCCTTTTCTTTTTTTTTCCCCCCCCAGTTATTCTCCAGCTTCGTCTTTGACCTAACTTTTCCGTCAGCCCGCTCACAGGCCGCGACCTCCAGTCTCATCCCTATAGCGGCGCGCAAGCAGAAAGGCTCTCTTTCCTTTTTCTTTGCGGATGGCGAAGCCTTCCACCAGCTGCAGATGCTGCGCGCCGGCAGGACAGATTCCTTCCCTGCCTTGAGGCGCAGGCCAAATGACTCCCCCCCCTCCCTTTTTTTTTTTTTTCCCTTTGCCGGCAGGCCCGACTCGTCCTTCCGGCTGAATTTTGAGATCATGCGCCATCTCGGAGCCGGGGCATTTGTGCCGCGCCGAGCGGGGAGAGCTCTCTCTCCTTTTTGCGATCCCTTTGAGCTGTTCCCGCTCGACAGTTGCAGGAAGGCAACGCGAATGACCCACCTTTCATGCAAAACGGTTGTTTTTTTTTTTTTTTTATGAGCCTTCCTTCTCTCGGGCTGGGCCAAGCGTGAAAGTTTGGCCGTCCGCTGTACCAGAGCGATTACCCCCCTTTCCCCTTCTCCCCCCCCATAGCGGTAAAGTCCTTTGCTCGGCGATCTGAGCTCGATTAAATCGGAAACGCGCTGCGGCGCTCTGCCCTTCTTTTTGATCGACAGACTATTGACTTGAGATTATTCCTTCTTTTCTTTTCCTTCCGTTCTCAGTTATCCCTCCCTGCGAATTGTGACTCTTACCATCCGCCGACGACGCCGGCGTATCCTTCTTTTTCTTTCTCCGCACTTCATTCGAGGCGAGATAATCGCTCTCCTTTTTTCTTTTTCTCCCTCCCCAAATCTCTTCTGCCATTTCGTTTTTCTTTTGCTTCTCACCAATTTAGGAGTACAGCCGAGAACAGCCAGTCATATCTTCCCCGGCAGCAAGCCGACGAGGAGATGGCTTCCTTCCCTCTTCCTTTTTTTTCCTTTTCTGGTATTCCTCCCCTCCTCTATGTCACATTCTCCACTTGGCTTTGGACGATGCCGGCTCGGCATTTCATTTCAACGACAAGGGCCTCTCTTTTTTTTTTTCCTCCCCTTTATGGTCCTTCGAGCTTCCTCTTATTCCACCAGGTCGAGCGAGCCCGAGGTTCCTTCCTGCCGGAGAACGAAGGGTCCCCCTTTTTTCCCTCTCTCCCTAGGATCTTCCTTCTTGCCCATGGGCAGAGAAGTACCCTTTGGTTTTTCCCTTTCGGCTGGATTTCCCTCCTCCTCTTTCCCTTCTTCGGAATGATATTTTTTGACTATCCTGGCCATCGACATAAGGGTGGAGGTACCTCCTCAACCGCGTTTAGACAAGCCCCCCCCCCCTCTTTTCCCTTCTTTTCTTTTGTACAGCGCTCGGTGTTCCTGCCATCGCAGAGACGAGAAAAGCACTCTTTTCCCAAGAAAAGGAGCCCTTTCTTTCCTTTTTTCTTCCCTCCTCGTGTCCTCCAGGGGTTCTTCTCTGCGAGGGCTAACCGGGACCGGCGGCTTCTGTGCCCTCTTTTTTTTCCCCGCCTTTCAAGCTTTCTCTTATTGGGTGTGGCACGAGGGACATGCGAGGATTTTTTCCTTGTCGAGTGTTGTCGATCAGGGAAGGGCTTTATTCCTCCCCTTTTCTTCCTCTTGCACCGGCCGTCCGTCTCCCCTTTTTTTTTTTTCACCGCGATGTAAGAAGCCGGAGCCAATTATTTTTTTTCTAGGAACGGCGTGGTAGCAAGAAGGCGCCTTACCCCGTCTCTTTTTTTTCCCTTTCTTTTTTTTCGGTTAACCCCACGAGTACGGCCAGATCATCGGGTGATCGGGCCCCCTTTCCCGCTGTTAAAAAGGCGTAAGACGGTCTTTCCCCCCCCCTTTTTCCACTCCTAGTAGCGTTTCCCTCGCATCGGATAGCGAGATCGGCATTGCTTTTTTCCTGTTCGGCCCGACAAAGGTGATCGCCATTTTTTTCTCCCCTTCTTTCCAGCGACCCATTGCAGGAGCCGTGTGTTTTCCCCTACAATCCACCGAGACCTCTTTTTCTCTTTTTTTTCCCCCTTTTTTTTAAGATTTTTTCTTGAGTTTTTCCCTCTTTTTCCAGCGCAAAAGGGTAGAAATAGCACGCGCTTTTTCTCATCTCGACGAAGCCGGCCGGTTTCCCCTTCCTTCTTCTCCCCATTTTTTTTCCCCTCCTCTTCCTTCCTTCTCTTCCCTCTCTCAGTTTCTTAGAGGGACGCGGAGGATCCTTCTCTTGGCCACGGACGGATAGGAGAGCCTCCTCCCCCTTTTTTTTCTTTTTTTTCTTTCTGACACGTTTTTCCATATCCTCCCCTCAGCGCTACATCTTAGTAAGCCCCTTTTTCCCCGGGTGATTGAGGTATCCTCCCTCTTTTTTTTCCCTTCTTTTCCATTCTTCCGGAACTTTCCCTCGTTCATGGCGCAGATCCGTCAACCTTCCCCCGCGCCAGGTTCTGAACAAGTGAGAGCCCTTTCTTTTTTTTTTCTCCCTCTCTGATCTCTATTTTTCTTTTTTTGTGTAGAGAGGCTGACGTGCTTCCTTTTTTCGCAGTGGGGACCGATCAGCAATCTTCCTTTTTCCCGAGCCTCCCCTCTTGATCCAATTTACCTTTTCCCGATACTCGCGATACAAGTGTAACGTCGCCTGTTTTCCATGTAGAAAGGCCAGGGAAACGTTACTTTTCGGCTGTTTCTTTTTCCCCTTGCTCTTCTTCCGAGTGTTTTTTTTCTTCGCTGCTACGCGACCGCCGGCATGAAAAGATGACGGCCTCGCCTCCATCCGGGCCGATGATAATCGTTCCCGTTTCCCCACCCCTCCCCCGGTCCTCTTTTTTGACGTTTTCTCTAGGGAATAATATGACCCTCCCTCGCAGGCTAAGAGACCGATCTCAGGTTCCCCTTTTTTCCCGCTGCTCGGGATCCCCTCCCTTCGGCTCGGCGCCAGGGGAGTAGGGCTTGGCACAATTTTATTCGGAGCGATTTAGGAAAGAAAGAATCGTCGCGCTTTTTCCCTTTTTTTCTGGTCGAAACTCTTTGAGCTTCCCCCGTAAGCGCTGGCTGATCGTAGAAGGCGATTCCAAATAAAGATCTTTCCCTCGGGTAGTGATGTCTTTCTCCCTCTCTCCCCCCGGTCAAGCTCTTTTGACCTAGGTCGTCATTTAGTGCGTAGCGTTTAATGACGGCGAGCGACGCTTCCTTTTGTGGTGACCTTCGTCGAAGGCTGAATCAATGTTCTTCGATCCCCTCTCTCTTTCCTTTGCAGCCGTCTTTATTTCCATGAGTCTCGCCATTACCCTCAATGGCGGGGCGCGGCCATGGCCCTTTTCATGAATATGTATGACGTAGAAAGGCAGATTTTCTCTCCCCCCCCCTCTTCAAGTCGTAGTGCGTGATAAAGAAAAAGCTCCATGCTTCCTTTTTGCTAGATGCTTGAAGAAATGGAAGTCCACCTTCCTTTTTTTCTTTTCTCTTCCTCCCTTTGTGTGCGCGCCCTCCTCGTTAGTCGGAAAGTATGTCGCATACGCTTGGGACGGGTGCATCCTCCCTTTTTCTCCCAAATATCCATCGCGAGGATATCGCCCTCCTTTCATTTCTTTTTTCCCCCTTTTTTTTCCCCTCCCTACGGGATCATTCGTCTGGTTTTTCCTCGGTATGCGCGCTGTGCAGGCGAAGGAGCGACGCCTTTTCCGGGGAAAGACGAGACGAAGAGGCATAATCTCCCCGCACTCGTCCTCTTCCTCCCGAAACGTCAAGCAGTTTGTTCCCCTCTTTCAACCTGTGAGCTCGATATCCTGCCTTATGCAACTGTCGAGGATTTCAAAGCGTTTTTCCTTTCTTTTTTCTTTTAATCGTTCTGTTTTTCTCACATTACCCCCCTCCGGGAGCGAATGGTGTTATCTTTTTCCCTTTTCCCCCCTTTTTCATGCTGTCGCTTTCTGTTTTTTCCCCCTGATCTTCGCGTTAGTTTGGGCGCAATAGCCGCGCCTTTTTTATTCAAGTCGCCGGCGTTCTTTCTCCGAGCGTTTATGTTGTTTCCCTTCTTGCCTCATGATCTCGCGAAGCGCGCTTTTTCCTCGGTCGAGGTAGAAGGAATGAGCGCCGTTATCCTCTTTTTTTTTTTTTTGCTTCGCCGATTTCTCTGGACTGCCTTCTCGCATTCATCTTGCCCGGCTTCGTGGGCCCGCGCCTGTGTGAACGTCGTTTCTCTTTGCGAGAGCAACTCGCGCGCGTGATGCTGCCTCTCCCCGCTATTTTTTTCTTTTTCCTATCTAGGTACTATTTCTTTTCCTGTGATGCAGGATTGTCGCCGTTCTCCCATTGGTATGAGAGAGCGAATGGAGATTCCTTTTCCTATTTTCCTCGTCCTGGGGCGCCATTGGCAAGGAATCCTCACTCTTTTCCTTTTCTCCTCCACCTCTCTTCCTCTTTCAAAGCTTCCCCCTTTTTTCGGGTTCGCGCAGCCGACAGCGCGAAAGAGATCTCTCTCTCTTTTTTTTCGAACCCGACACCGACGCGCGATCGAAGCCGTGATCCTCTTCTTTTTCCCTCCCTTTTTTGTTGCTTGAGTCGCTCTTTCGGCTTTTCTTTGCGCCCGGACGAGTGAAATCGGAGGCTGATGCGCGAGCTGCAGCCTTTTTTCGCTAAGAAATGGGACGAAAGGCGTACCCGCTACGCAGCCCCCTCTTTCTTTTTCTCCCAGAGTATCCTCTGCGAACCTTTTTTCTTGCCTCCTTGAAAACTCCAGGAAATGCTGGAGACTCTCTTTCCAGCGCGGGCCCAAACGAAGAGGGTCTCTGATGCTCCTTCTTTTCTTTTTCTTTTTGATTCGCATTTCCCTGCGAATTCCGCCGGGAAGCGCATGGGAGATGAAAGGATCGCAGGCCTCCCCTTCCTGCAGGAGAATCTACGCGAGCTCTCGGCGATCTCATTTTTTTTCCCATCCCTCGCCTGAGTGCCTCCCTTCTACTGCATCGCGCGATCCCGGTCCTTTCCCTCTCCCCCGTTGCAGGAAGGCACACGCGAATTAGAACAAACCCCTCCTTCTTTCCTCCCTTTCTTCCCTTTACTACCCTCCTCTCCCCTTTTTTTGGAAACTGTCCCTTTTTTCCTCATTTCCGACCAGAGCGATGTACAAATCCCAGACGCAGGCATCCTCCTTCTTCTCGGCGGGCCGGCGAAAAGAGCCTCTACTATTCCCCTTTCCTTCTTCTCCTCTGTTTTTTTTTTTTCTGCTATTGATTGAGATTATTGCCGGAGGAAGTCGAGCTTCCTGGATTTCCTTCGTTCTTCTCTCCTGAGCCGCTCTCCCAAGCCATTAGATGACAATTAAGCGACGACGCCGTTTTCTTCCGTATTTCTACCGCGCTTCATTCTTTCGCATCTCCTCTCTTTCTTTCTCCCGGCCCTCTCTAATCTTCCCCCCCTCTCTCTTTGCTCCCCACCCCAATTTAGCGTAGAAGATCCACCTTTGACGTCCATTCAGGAAGAAAGTCTCCGATGCTCTTTCTTCCCTTCTTCGGCGTTTTCTTTCACTCTCTTTCTTCCCTTTTTCCTTCCCTTATTTGGACGATGAAGGGACTCGAATTGCTGTTCGACTCAACGACAAGGGAGAGATGGTAGTAAGAAGGTCATTTTCCTCTCCCTCTTCCTCCTACTAAGTCTTACTTTCCTTCCTAGTTTCCTGGATGAAGCCCTTTCCGCGGAGAAGAAGGTCCCCCCCCCCCCTTCTTTCCCCCCTTCCTCCGATTTTTTTCTCCTTGTCCTGAGAAGAAATTTGGCGGTTCCCCGCGACGTCGTTCTGGCTGGAGGAAGGTAGCACGACCCTCCTTTTATTCCCTCCGATCTCTTTTCTTCGTGATTCCTTCCCTTACATTGCGATGTCGAGCCCTCCAACGCGCGTTCGACCCTTTTCTTGAGGCAAAAGCGCGCCGCTGAGTTCTTGTCTCTCCCGCCTCCCTTCTCCCCCTTAGGAACTTTCCTTTTTTTCTTTCTTTTTTCGATGATAGAAGCGCGAGAGGTCGCCGCTCTTTTTCTCGTCTCGAGCGGCATCACCGGACCGGCTTCCTCTTTTTTCTTGCCCCCCCTTGCCCTCCTCCTCCCTTCTGGCGCAGTAAATCTATATTTTCACGCGGGACAGGCGAGGAATCATCGTCCTTTCTTTTTGTTTTCGGTGCAGATTTTTCCTCCCCCTCGTTTTCTTGAATCGATTTGCACCGTTTGCAATAAGCGCAATGGGGTGGAAAACGCGATGTCAGCCCTTTTTTTCCCTTTTCTTCTTTCTCTTCTTTTTTTTCCTTTCCCTTCTCGGAGTATAGACCCCCCATCTGCAGTGCGTTGCGGTACTGTTATTCCAATTTAGCCCTTCCCTTTTTCCCCCCCCCTTTCCCAAAGGAGACGGAAAGCCTTCCCGTCTCTACACACAAAATCGTGGTTTCCCCTTTCTTCTAAGGCTTTCTCCCCCTTTTCCTTCCCCCTTGCGCGTTAGGCCCGCAAACGGTGCCTTTCTGATTAGCCACAGCGGAACTTCGTCCTTTTCCTTTTCCAGGATATTCCTTCCTTCTTCCTTTTTTCTCTTGAGATTGATGGAGTTTTCTGCGTCTTCCGAAGGAATGAAGATTGGCACGCGCCCCCTTTCCCCTTCCCCGGAGCACCTTTCCTTTTTCTCTCGGCCGGTGAATCAATAATGAGGAAGTCTTCCTTCCGGCGACGACAGAGTCCGCTCCTTCCTCCTTCCCTTTTGTATCTCTCTTTTTTTTATCCTGAGTAAAAGTTAGAAGAATCCCACCTTAGGATAGTCGAGCAGCCTCCTCCCTCCGTGGTCTGTCCTTTTTTTTCTCTTCCCTTTTCCTTCCGTAGGAAGAAAGCATTCAACAATCTCCCTCAATCGCAAGAGCGCCCCCTCGGTCTCGGTGATTGCTTTTCACAACGTCTCTTCAATGAGTAGCTGGACGAAGTCGCTGTGTATTCTTTCCTCGAGTTTTTTTTTTTCCTTCTTTTAAACGTGAGAGCAAGAAGATCTCGGACCTTATCTACCTCTTTCTCAGAGTAATTTACCGAGATTGGTGTGTAGTCTTTTTTCCTTATTCATTTTTCCTCCCCCCCTCTCTCCTCGCGATATGGAATTAAGAGCTTTTCCTCGTATTGGAAACGAGCACGCCAACCCTTTCCTTCTTTTTTTATCACGTTTCCCTTTTCCCCCTTCCGGGTATTAGCCTTTTTCCTTCCTTTTCGCCGGCTGCTGACATCGCGTTCACCCCCTTCTTTTTTTTTTCTTTTGATCTCCCCTTCGCAGCGACAGCCTCCCCTTCTTCTCGCAACAATCGGACAAATCCTTTTTCGTTGCCTTTTCCCCCCCAGAGTGACCTTTTTTTTTTTTCTTTGGCGCCAATGTGGCATAGCTTTCTCTTCTCTCCTTCCCTCTTTTTCCTTTTCCCCACCAGGCAGATCGAGGAGAAAGCTTTTCCCTCCCCCTCCCCTCCGCGCCGGCGCCGTGGCTCGGGTTTTTTTCTTTTCTTGGATTTGAGCCTATTTTCCTCCTTTTCGGCGCTACGGCAATATAGGGTTTTTTTTCTTTTTTCTCCATCGCCAATGTAACCCCACCCTTCCTTTCCGGTATCCCTCTTCCCCTTCCTCCTTTGTAAGTGACGCCTCCTCCTCTTCCCTTCTTTGACCCGCCAAAGGGACGGATCTGCCGGCTTTCTGTTCGCTTCTCCCCTTTTTTTCGGGTGGTGAAATTCGTCGCGGCTCCATTTTCCAGTTAATTTCGGCTTCCCTCGAGTTAGACGCTGGCGCACGGTCTTTTTTTTCTTTTCCCCTTTTTTCATGCCCTTGCTGACCGACAATGTCGCCTTTTCCTCTTTTCGACCTCTTTTCTCCCCCTTCCCTTTTTTCGATGTGCATAAAGGAGAGTGCGTCTCCCCTTTTCCTTTCTCCTTCCTCCATAGATCGGCGAGCTTGCTGCCGTCCCTTTCTTCGCGACGCTACATTTTGCTTTCTGGCAGGAAAAGTATTGTCGCTCGCTTTTTTTTCCCTCCCTTCCTTTTCCTCCCCC
>Ga0179593_1511040_pt1 | contig 10456 bp, 18 predicted proteins | sample CZODoug2_1_08_16_FD_185931 | JGI IMG/M metagenome (GOLD analysis project Ga0179593, IMG submission 185931) | Vadose zone soil fungal communities from Angelo Coast Range Reserve, California, USA - CZODoug2_1_08_16fungal (PacBio error correction) | ecosystem: Environmental > Terrestrial > Soil >... | reverse complement strand
CCCCCTAAAAGAACCAAGACACCCCCCCCTTCACCCACTACTAAACCTCATCCCCCCCTCCCCATAACCCCAACCTTCCCCTCCCAAGACCCCCTCCCCCCTAACCGACTTAGGGGGGATGTTTTTTTGTTTACTTAAGGAGGTTCGGAGTAATTTAATTTTTGCTTTTTCCATCTTCCACTCGTCGTTCCAGGTCCCCTGAGAATGGCCTTTCTTGCAAATCGCTAGAAGCCTCCAAATCGTCGGTCCAAATGAGTTGGTTTTTCCGTTGTGTACTCGATTTGTCTTTTTTTTTTCTTTCATTTTGATCTTTTGTCCCGTTTTTTCTTTCCTTGCGGTTGCCCCCCCTAGTAGATCTCGCACCTTCCTTTCCCAACCGCCCTGAGTCCCCCCCCTCCCCTCCCGAGTTAATAGCTACTTAATCCCTTTTCGTTTGCTCTGCTTCCCCTTTGACTTTCCTTATCCTAATCCTCGCCTCTTCCGTACTTCAGGTAAGTTTTTTTGCTCTTTTCATTTAATACCTTCCTAATCTTATTCTACTTCCTAAAACTTACTCTCTTCTAGCCTCTTTTCTTTCTCTTTTTCGAGTAAACCTTTTTCCTTAACCTTTCCTATTACCTACAAATTTTTGTTAAGAATTGCTTGTTCGGTGTATTTTCCTTTCGCGCTGCCCCCTTTTTCAGTTCTTCCCTGAAAGCCCCTCAATTTTTTTTTTTTTTTGAAAAAAAAGATTTTTTCCTTTTTTCTTTTAACTTATTGTTTTGAAGTCTTTGCTTGCCCACCTCTCTTCTCTTCCTCTTTCAAATTATTTATTTGGCATTTCCCTGCTTCTCCTGATGGGGGTCTGTGATTGTTCTGCTGTTCCACGAATTCTTCTTTAACTGTTTTGCTAGTTTATTTACCTTTGTCTGCGGTACCCTGGGCTTCGTCCTTTTCTTGTGAAATCCAGACCATGGGCGACCTTTGGGGTGATTTTTCTCAGCCCAATTCAGGTTGTTCCCTTCCCAACGTTCCCTTCAATATCTTTATAATCTTTCATGATTGTTTTTTTAATTGAAGACTTGTTAAGGGACCCCCTCGTTGGTTCCCAATAAGCGCACAGGTCCCCCACACATTCTGCAAGGCTTTTTTGGAATGCAGTGTTAAGTCTTTTTTCCCAACTTTGTGACTTTTCACTGCCCATGGTTTTGTCTTCCCAAAACCCCCCTACGAAGACTTGCCCGTGTTCTCTTGCTTTCCGCCTTTCCTCGGAACCCACCTTTCTACCACCGCACAGGGGACTTTCCAACCCCACTGCGTTTTTGAGGCCTTCCCCCCTTTAAACTGCTGTCGGGTTCACTCGCCTTCTTTTTGAAGAATGCAGCCTGTTTGTGCTTTTGTTTCCCCTGAGGGTTTGACTTTTTTCAAGTCTTAAATTCTTTTGCCTCGGGGACTTCAATTTGTGCCCAATGGTGCGGCAACAGTTTTTTTTACCCACTTGTAGCGTGTCCTCTCCAGTTACATTTTCTGCACACGATTCTTCCTCTCTCCCTGAAGACTTCCGAACTCTTTCCCCTTTTTTCCTATAGAGTTGCGGGTTTTTGTTTTTATTTTCTCAGGTTTACCCTTCAGCATGCACCAGTCCTCATAATCCCTCGTTCTTGAGGCTGTGTTTCTTCCCTAGTCAACTCCCGTTTCCTCTCGCTTGTTGATCAGCCCCCTCCGAATTCCACACCCTCAACCCCGTAGGGTCTTACCTGCATTCTTTCGGCGTTTTCTTTGATGGTAAGTCCCTACCTTTTTCTCTTATTTCTCACATGTATTTTTTGTGTCCAATTTCCATTTTATGTGCTCAATCTGACCACGAAGTGTCATATGCCCAGTTGTGGAGGTTTCCCCCGTATTCTTTTCATTCTCTAGGTTTCCTCAGTGTCGATGAGCCCAATTTCCGTTTGTTTTCCTACGAGACATTTCCACCATTTCTTTCCGAGTATGGTCTTCTCCCCCCAACCTCTTAAAGTGCCGAGCTTTTTCTGAGCCCCCACTTGGCAGCCCGATGAATGTGCATCTTCATCGTTCGGGTTCTGAACTCCCCCCCTCGTGTTTTTTCCCCCCCCACACACGACCTTTTCCCACGGATTTTTTTTCTCCTTTCCCCTGGCCCTTTTTCCCCCCAGGGGCCCATCCCTTTCAATGCCTCCCTCCGTCATCTGCCTGGGTCTTTTGTAATCTTTGTGTTTATTCCACAAAACGGCCCCCCCTGTTTGGCTTTTTTAAGGACCCTTCCACCCTTTTGGTCTCATTCTTCTCTCCGGGACCCACTGCTCCCTTTCTCCCGTTGTTTTCTTTTGCAGGGGGGAGTATTGTCGTCTGTATGTGCTTAATTCTTTTTTCGTCACAAGGTGGCCCTGGTAAACAAATACCCTTCCGGCTTCTTTTTTTTCATTTGCTCCGACCCTTTTACTTTCCCGACTTTCATGTTTTCTTAGGACCTCCCCCATTTTCCACGTCAATTTGTTTGCCAAGTGACACCTCATCGTTTTAGTTCCCCCGTTTTTACTCTCTTTCTTTTTTTCTAGTTTTGGTGTTTGAGATCGCCGTACACACAGTAGGGACCTGACCCCCCACCACCCTCCCAATCTTTTCCCCTTATTTGCCCAATTTCCTGGGGAAGTCCTATTCCCCAGTTAGATAGGACAATTCCTAGAGCTCTAGAGGGCCTTACCTAATACCATCCATTCTGTCTGTGAGTGCCCCCAAATGTTCATGTTCCAGAATTTTTTTTTCCGTACAGCGTCACCTACCTAGCCGTGAAGACGAAACTAAGCGCTTTCACGCCCCACGCTTTCCCTGATGTTATATCATTAATTCAGTATCTTCTTCGGAACAATGTATTCATCCAGTTTTCACTGTCCCCCCCAGATAACGTTTCTTTTAGTTTTCTCCCCCCTTTCAATCAAAGTCCTTCGATCATCCCAAGGTCTGACTTTTGCAGGTTCTTTTGCAATTTTCTGTTTTGTTTTTCTTTTCCCCTTGCTCCTTCCCAGTTGCAAGTTTTTCTTTTGGTTTGCCTCCTGGACAAGTCTTGTTGAGATCTGCCATACCCCTGAAACCCGGTCTTATCCCCCACCTTGAGATTCACCCGTTTGTTCTCCCCCCCTTGTCATTATATGTTGTTTCGTGTCGATTTCTTATTTGATACTTGACAGTGGTGCCTTTTTTTGTTGTCCGGGCAGTTGCCCCCACTAGCACTCTTGGGAGGTGACGTGATCCTCTTGATTAATTTTCGCCACCTTTCTTTTTTGCCCGTGTTTCCCTATTCTCCCCGAGACCCCTGTCCCAAAGTTCGGTGAGCAGTGACTCTGTCTGCCTATACTTAATCGATATTGAATACACCCCCCTCACCGATGTCCCCCCCTCTCCTTTTTCTTTTTTTTTCTTTTTTTTTTTTTTCTTTTTTTTTTTTCTTTTTTTTTTTTTTTTTCTTTTTTTCTTTTCTTTTTTTTTTTTTTTTTTTTTTTTTTTTTTTTTTTTTTTTTCTTTTTTTTTTTTTTTTTTTTTTTTCTTTTTTTTTCTTTTTTTTTTTTTTTTTTTTTTTTTTTTTTTTTTTTTTTTTTTTTTTTTTTTTTTTTTTTTTTTTTTTTTTTTTTTTTTTATTTTTTTTTTTTTTTTTTTTTTCTCGCTGCCAACATTTCCTTTTTTGAGATTTTGGTTCTCTTCCCATGTGAAATCGATCGTTACTGGTCCTTTTCGATCCTTTTTCCATTTCCCTTTCTAACTCCCTCCTTTTCTGTAAAGGGACGTGTTGTCTTGCATCCTTATTTTTTGTCACCTGATCAGTAAGCCCCGAAGCTCGCTCTAATTCATTGATTCGTTTGCGACTGTATCGCCACGAATTCTTTTTTCGCCCATTTTCTCCAAAGAACAAGGCCCTTCTCCTGTGTTTTTTTTTAACACTTTGTCCCCCGGCACCCTACTTTTCCCCTCTTTATTACGTCTCTCCCCTGTCACGATTTTATCTCTCCCTCTGTCCCCCACTCAATCTCTTGCGTTTCTTCATCCGGAGGTTTCCCCCCCCTCCCCTAGGGTTAAAGGGTCACCAAACTTTCCCTCTTCACTTGTTTCCTCTTTTGCTTTTTCCACGGTTTCCTTTCTGCTTTTTTTGTTTCTCCGGCGACAGTTCTTTCTTCTGGTCGTTGTCTTCCAAAAGACCTTGTTTCCCCTTTTCCAGTTTCCTGTCCCCCCCAACTTGACTCCACACAACCCTTCCCACGCAGGGATGGTTCCCTCAATTTCTTTTTTCCGGAGCAACAGGACACCCCTTCCTTCACTCCCATCCTTCCTTTTCCTATTCTCCCTCTTCTTTCCTTTTCTTTTGTTGCGGCACAGTGTTCTTGATTGTGTGTCTTTTAATATTCTTTGTGTTAGCCACTTTTGGTGTCATTGGGTCTTTCTTTAACCATCTGCGGGTCACCAGCCCCGTAACCTCCCCCTCCCCTTTTTTCTAGCCAAAAACCCTGTTCCTTTCTTTTTGTTGCCAACCCTCCCCCCTCCACCCATTACCCCTGTCTGAGGACGGTCTTTTTCCGACAATCCCCCCCAAACCAGTGGAACCCACCCCCTTCCTTTTAATTCTCCTTTTTCCCCCAAGGGGAACTAAATTCCAGTCTTCCCTTCCCCCCTGCACCCATCAAAGTCACCTGGGACAGCTTTTTCTTCTTCTTCCCCAACCTGAACCCCCAAATTTGTTGTTTTCAGTCACCTTGAAGCCGGCCCTCCTTCCTCCTTTTTTCGTCCTTTGACTCCAAAGAGACGCTCTTTTAACCATATCCCTTTCCCTATCCTTTCCTTCCTTTGTCTTCGTTTTTTTATAATTCCGACTTTCTCCTCTTGTTTTTAAATACCCATATATTCCCTTTCCCTGTTTTCATTCGTCTATTTTTCTGAGGTCTTTTTATATAGTTTTTAACCTTAATATTTTCCAGGATTCACCTGTCACCTGACCCTCCTTTTCTTAGCTGTGTTACATTTTTGGACTTCGCGGATTGTCGCCTAGTTGTCTTTGGAGGTTGGGTCTTTATCTACGCCGCTTTTTCATCATTCCCAAAACACTGGCCAAAAACAACAACATCAGGTGCCCAAAATCCATCCTTTACTCCCCCCAAACATCTCTCTGCCATGCACAACCTTTTACTTCTACCCCTTTGGAGCTTCTTTTTTTTTTTTTTTTCCTGCGTTTCTTAAACGGATTTTTCCCTAGGAAGCCTTTACCAGCGCGATATATATTTTTTTGAAGGATGTTTTCCCAATAAGAGGGCCATGCCATCTCCTGGTATTTTTTTCCCACCCTTGCCCACCCCCAACCAACATATCTTCGGTCGGGGTTAGTTAGGGTATTTTTAGCGGTTTCTGTTTTAGGGTCTTTTGTTTATGTTTTCTTTTACGGTCTTGTTATGGTTTTGGTTTCTTTAAGGTTTCTTTTTTGGGTTATCTATTTTACTCCTCCCTCCCCTTTGTTTTTTTTTGGGTTTTGTGTTTGAGAGAGGTCAGACCCCTCCCCCAACCCCCCCCTCCCCACTAGAAAGACCCCCCTAAAATCCCCTCACCCCAGAAAGACCCCCCTCCCAAATGACACCCTACCTAACCCCTACCCCCTCAAACCTCCCTCCAACTTGGGTTGGCCTCTTTTTTTCCCAGATTCGTGTCGTCGTAGCATGTTGTTCCGTATTTTCCACTTTTCCCCTTCCTATCTATTCTTTTACCTTCCAGCCCGGGCTTCCCTCTTTTCTTGTTTCTGCTGTCCAGTACGACCCCCCCCCCTCTTTTTCAGGTAAAAAAAATGAGGTGCCTTCGGGGGGCCTTTTCTCTTCCCTTTCTGTGCCGGTTGACTGTTTCTCTGAGCTGATAGTTTTTGCCTGATTGCGCTTACTATTGTACTTTGCCCGGTGCCTCTTCTCTTGGCGTAGTTGTAAATCCTTTCCCAAGGGTCGCCACCAGACCCCTGGAGTTCCACCGCTATTTTCCCTTTCCCCCGTCTTCCCTTATCTTGGCCCTTTTCGGTTGCGTTTTGCAGTCCCCTCTTGATTCCCAGGAGTCTCTACTCCTCGGACCCCTTCTTTTTTCCCCAGTTTAATGAAGGCTCGTTCGTCTTTTCCTTTCCCTCTCCCAAAGAATCTGCCGCTAGTAAACCCCCCTTCAGGGACATCCTGATTTCCTCAACGACCCCCCTATCGTTGAGAGGGGGATCTTTCGGAAACTTCCACAAAGGCCCGTGCCGCCGTTGGTTTTCATTCGTTTCCTTGACCAAAAAAAGCTGCCTTTCCCATTTTTCCTGTCCCCGCCTTTAATCCGATGCTTTAGGGTTCCAGTTAGTGTCCCCCCCCAACTGTGTTTTAGTAGTCCCGGTGGCTCTACTATTGGACAATCTGTTTCTTGTCTCTGATATATAATATTTACTATTTTCTTCCCCTTCTTTTTTTGTTTCTTTAAGGAAGACTCTACTGACTCTTTAGGGATTGAGGGATGTTTTTCCATCCTCAATTAGATGTTCTTTTTTTTTTTTCTGCAACCCACCATTCTTGCTCCCAGCTTTGACTCCGTGTTTGTTCCCTGCGAATACTCCTGATTCCCCCCCCACCCGTAGGGCTTCGTTTCAAGTCCACCTCATGCTTCGCTTCCTAACTAAACCCCCCCTTCCCCCCGTTTCTTTTTTCATATTATATCTGATTTATTGAAATTGTTGTTGACTGTTCCCCATTTCCCATTTACCCACCCGCCCACTTGTAAAAAAAAACCATGACTTCGGCTACTTTGGTTTTCGTTATTTTTCAAATTTGTATTTTCCCCCCGGTTTTTTCAGTTTGTCTACCCACCCCATCAGTTCATTTTTCTTCTCCTCCTTGGACATTCGCTTGACCTTGAATTACTCCACTTCTCAACGCACCGCAATCTTACTGTTGCCTTTGCGTCACTAACTTCTGTCGTGTCAGTTTTTACTTCTTTTTTAAGACACCCATCCTTCGGGTGGATTTGTGTACCTTCCTTGTCTTCCAGATTTGAATTGCTCCGTATAAAAGTCCCCAAAAACGTTTTCAACTTGGGTGCCGGGCCAAACCCCCCCCAAAAATTAGAGGTCTTCCCTTTATCAGGCGCGAACCCATCCCCCCCTTCTCTTGAATCCTAATCCTGACTCTCCATTTTTCACCCCCAGGAATACGAGATTGATTGTTCTTCCATGGTTTTTTTTTTCTTTTTCAGTTGACAAGTCGATGCCTCCCCTTTCACTTTACTATCCCCCTCTCGATTCTCTTTTGATCGCCATTCATTCCCTATGCTTTATCGGGCTTTGATGTACTACACAAACCCTTCTTTTTTTTTCTTACTCCTTTCGGGTTTCTCTCGACGCTCTAGTTGCAAACGAAGGCACTTGACTTCTTTTTGTGTTGCTCATTTCTTGAAGAGTTTGTGCTGAGAAAGTGGAGAACCAGACAATCTCGCATAATCCTTTTTGCATTTGCCAAGTTCCTACCCTTTCCAAGTGACAGGACACCTTTCCATCCCTATCCTTCTGTTGGGTTTTACACCCAAGAAGGTCTTTTAGGGACCACCTTTTCCTACCTTTTTTATGATCTTTTTCCGGTGGAGCAGCTTCCCTCCCCCGAAAGGTTCCCGTAGGCACACAAGAACCTTTCCCCCTTCTTCATGGGAATTTTTTGACCCCCACCTCAAAACCCCCCCTGGGGGCCCTCTTCCCCTTCTTCCCTGGATGCAGACGTCTTTGATTCTGGAGATAACCGGTCCCATTCGTTTACCAACTGTAACCATTTGAAACCCCCCGTTTTTTTTGATAAGTTCAGAAAGGCGCATGCTTATGCATTGGCACCTTTCTTCAGTCTCTACTAACTGGTAATTTCCTACTTTTTTCATTCGGAAAACGTTTGCGAACCATCTGTGCCCTTCCCAAACCAGACCATCTTTCTTTTTCGCTGGCTTTCTCCCCTTAATTATCTTCCCTTTCGACAATGTTTGGGAAAGCTGGTTTAACTTTCTTATGGTTACGATTTTCTCTATTTCCCCCTCCCCGGTGTTTTTTTGCGCTCGGACGTAACCACCTAGAATTTCTTTCACCCTCTTATGTCCTTGTCAGGGTTTTACTTTTCGGGACGTTCGATCAGGAATTGCGTTTAGGCCATTTCCACCGAACTTGTTGTTCATTTTTTTGTTCTGTAATTTCCCCCTCTCCTGTCACTTTTTGTGACCCTGGGTCCCTTAGTATTTTTATTCTCTACTGAAAAATCCGAGCATTTTTCTGCGTTATCTACGGCAAAACCTTGTATTCCACTGTTGGGCTTCCGTCTTCTTTCCCAGTTTCATCCCAGGCCTTCCATAGTCCCAGTTTCTTTACATGGGATGCCCCTGTTTTTTTCTTTTTCTTCGTTGACATGTTTTTTTTTTAATCTGGAAAATTCATTGTTCCCCCGCTCGTTTTTCAATCTGACACCGTTTTTTTTTTTTTTTGTGGAGGTGTCACCGGAACTTTCATCTAACTGTCCAGAGTCCCCCAGTTTTTTTTGTTCCACCCTCGCTCCTTTCTTTTTTTGTTTTTCCTTTGGACTCCTCGGTTCTTTCCTCTCCTTTTTTCTTCCCCAAGGTGACGTTGTTAATTTCTTCTTATACGGCTTTCCGTTCCCCTTCCCATTTCTATGACTCTTTTAGATTGATCCTTTTGCCATCCGCGTTTAGCCTCCCTGCTTCGATCTTTTAGAGAAACTGCCACTCTCTCTTCCCCTTTTTTTTTGTTTTCAGGCCCCGCCCCCCAACTCCTTTGTCGGAGTTTTGTTTTGCCATCTAGGTATCACCCATCCTGGGACTCTTTCCATGGCTGATTCAGTCCCCTTCCCCCCTCGTCAAACGAGTTTTAGTTACCGTCACTGGTTTTGACCCGTTCTTTTTTTTTCAGGATTACCCGTGAGGCATGAATTCCCCTCCCCCTGCGCTCCCTCCCGTGATTTTGAGTCCTCTTCCCCGGCGTCGAGATCAAAGCTTTTCCTTTTTTTTCCCAGTTCATTTCTCACTCTACCAAGTTTTTTTCAACTGCTGTTTTTTTTCCCCCCGGTTCACCAATCCTTTGGACCCCCGCTATACGTCGGCTCCAATCCTTTTTTGTGTGCCAGCGCTGACTCTCTAGAGTAACCCATCCCCCCCCCGGCTTGGTTCCTTTTTTCCCATCACTTTCCATTTTGCCTCTGACCTCCCCGGTTTTCAAAACTTCTCTTTTCGCTGTTGCAATTTGAGTGTGAAAATTCTTTCTTTTTTGCTTTTTATTCAATTTCCCCCTTTTTTCTATGTTAAATGATTTTGACTTTCACCGCTTAGTCTTTTCTTTTAGTACCCACACGGACCTTGTCCTTGAACATTCCCTCCCCCCAATGGTTTTTTTTACCATAAATATACCCTTCAGTAGCCCCAAAAGCCCAGAATCTGGTCATTTGTTCGCTGTCTTTTCCCTTAGTAACCGTACAACCTCCAGACTTCCCCCTTCCTTGTTCTATTATAAAGATTTTGCCGGGGAGAACCTTTTGCCGGGCGGCACCAGTCCTATTTGCTTTTTCCCCACTCATATTTTTCTCCCCCCCTTCTTTTCCCAATATTCTTCGGATATTTACACGTCCTTTCCATTTTACTTCTCCCCCGTTGTGCTCGTATTTGGGACCAGCCTCCATCCCTTTCCCCCCATTCATTGAGCTTTTTTGATGCCGGTCCATTCCATTTCACATCAGGGGAAATTCCAGGGCTCTCTCTATTTGTCCAAGTTTCTTTTCAATAGTTACGTCCCCACAGTCCCCCGTCAAGTTTTTCTTTCCTAGGCGTCTTTTGCTTCCTCACCCCCCCTTTCGCCCCCCCCCCCTTCCGCTGGGGCTGCGCCTCGCACTTCTCATCCGCCTGTCGTCCTAGGATTTTTTTTTTTCTTTTCCTCCCAGTGTCGGATTTTCCCCTACCCCTCTAGTAAGCTTTTTCTCTCGTCATCAGGTTTGTTTCATTAAGTTACGCCTAGACTTTTCTTTTCCCCTACCACGCACACGGACAGCACCACAATTACCCCCTTTTCTCCATTGGATTTCGAGGCTATCTGGCTCCCGTTGGATTAACTTCTTTTCCTTGCTCACCGAACCCACGGTCTTATTAGCTTTTTCACTGGTTCCCGAGTCTGGAGTTTCTTTTCTTCACTTTTTTTTTACGAAGAATCTATTCTTCCTCAGGTCCTCCCCAAAAAGTTACTATTAAAACTGACACCCCAACACCCACTAATAGCACCTTCCCCCCTATTTTATTTCTTTAGCGATTGGCTTCCTTTTCCCGTCTCTTCACGTCCTTTCCCTTTCTTTGAGCCTTACCCAGATTGCGGAATCTGGTCAAGTGATGGGACAAGATGGCCCTTTTTCCTTGGTTACCGATTGAGGGCCTTGGGTCAACCAAA
>Ga0179593_1296642_pt1 | contig 10456 bp, 13 predicted proteins | sample CZODoug2_1_08_16_FD_185931 | JGI IMG/M metagenome (GOLD analysis project Ga0179593, IMG submission 185931) | Vadose zone soil fungal communities from Angelo Coast Range Reserve, California, USA - CZODoug2_1_08_16fungal (PacBio error correction) | ecosystem: Environmental > Terrestrial > Soil >... | reverse complement strand
ATCCTTTTTTCACATCCCGAAAGCCTGTCCGGTCCTTTTTCCTGGATTTTTCTCGAACCGTTTTTTTTTGGGAGATCTCATTCCCTTACGTACCTTTGAAGAATCAACCATGGCGAATAAAGTTAGTTATTGCCTCTGCTGTACAGATCGGCGTGCAGGCTTTTGAAATGTCGCTTTTCTTTTTTTATCTGTCTCTTCACATTTGCCGGATATCTCCGTCTCCCTGTACCGTGTTTAAGGAATTTGGAATCACGTCTCGCCCCAATCCGCTAGCTGCCAATCCGTTCCGCCTGATTGTCTGGTGTCGAGGAATACTTTCTTAAAAGGCACCTCTATTGGTTGATGTGATTCTTATAGGCGTGTTTAAAACGAGCCGAATCCCCTCTTTCCCCTTTTTGAGAGCCCTCCCAAATCAATGCAGAGGCATTCTACGTTAACGATCAATGCTGTCTCTTTTTCCCGCGTGTTAGCGACTTTTCGGGTGGCACGAGGGTTCGGAAAAGTTTCCCTTGGGCTCCCCCCCCTTCTTTGCGGCTTTTGTCTCCTTAGTATTAATTGTCGGCCCCCCTTACCGTTTTCCTTTAATTTTGAGCTTTTCCTCCCTCTTCTGGTACGGAAGCCCCAAACCCCTTCTCTGAGCGTAATTCCCCGCCACATCTCTCTTTTTTTTTTAGATCTCCTTTTTTTTTTCGCTTTTGCAAGACCGGTTCCCCTCAATTTCCTCGCCCGCCACCCCAAAAGCCTCACATTTGCCCGCTCCCCCTGGAAAGCCACCTTCAGTCCAATGACCGTAGCCATGGACATTTCTTTTTATTCCCCCCCCCCTTTCCCATTTTTTGAAAGTCCATCAAGCTGACCATCTTCTCGACCAGTCAATCTTTCCCCTCGGAAACGGGCGCGGAGTCTAACCCCTCCCTCAGCCTCTCCTGGCAACGGGTGAGGATTCCTGATATTTTCGTCGTGGTCTCGGTCAACCACCCTTTCTGCTGGTGCTTTTTTTCTTTTTTTTACGAATGATTTTTTTCTTTTTCCCTGAACCCGTACTGCCTCTATGAGGCTGCTTTTTCTTTCGCGGCCGACAGGCATTTTCTTCCCCCCTTCTTTTCTATTACTTTCATTGTACCCCCCTTTTCTCTGCCGCGGATCTGGTAGGCGTTTCTGAATATTTAGGTGGTCAGCTTGAATTCTGGTACTAGGCGACCGTTGTTTTCATACTTCACCCCCTATCGTTCCGTTGCGGCAGCAGTCTGCTGCCATTTCCCGCAGAGTTTTGTCATCCCGCCATATTGATTTATCCACCCGTCCCACCGACGAGCACCCGGCCGCCCCCCCCCTTTGAATATTGCTCACCCGTCCCCTCGATTGCGATCCTCTTTTTTGGGCTTTTTCCTACCGACAAGGAGCTGGTATCCTTTTGTCTCGTTCTAGTTGGCGACTAGATCTACATTCAGCTTCCTTTAAGCACTCTTCATGCCGATTCTAAATAAGGTGTTTTGTTGTTTGAGGTAGAGTACATCGTCATGAAGGGCTTGCTTTCTTTTTCGATAGTCATCCCATCGCTCTAGGACACCACCTATAGACCCATCCCGGAAGTGTGTCGGGCTGGACAGCACCAGTCACTTCCCCTCTATCGGTCGTTTTTTCAATCAGACGACATTTGCGATGTGGTTGAAGAGATTGCCCCGTGCTAGGTTTGCTCCACCAGTCTGGCGGTTCTCGGCGCCGCTTGGAAAGTTCAGACGCGCTGGCGCTGCTGCTCTCCGCCCGATTTTGTTTTTCTTCCAGAGTTTACGAGACCTTTACCCTTTTCACCTTAATGCTACGCTCGAAGTCCGGTTACCGGCTTTCCATCTCCAGCGGCACGCGACGTTTTTTCCAGCCGTCCGGTTTGGAACTCTTCCCTTTTTTCCCAACTTGACTTGGTATTGCCTTTGGATTTTGGAAGCGCAGTTTCCGCCGATCCTCTTCATCTTAGGTTGCCGTGGACCACCACAATATTGTTCGTCGTTCCCCTCCCGCCTTTTCCCTTTTCCAAGAGCCCGACGGCAGATAAGGCCGTGGACTCCCAGGTGCCCAACGTCTTTGATCTGTACGTGAGTCATTTTTGCACGCTAGAAGCTTCACGATGCGAGGGATGACGTCGCACGATGGTGTCCGGCTTTTATTTACCTTTCTTTGAGACCCTTCCTTTGTCATTATTGATACATTGGGTTGCGGTCCTAGCTGACGGCGTTGCAAATTGTGTTGGAGGTTTGGCAGTATGATGGTTTTTGGAACTTATCTTCCGATTACTGCGGCTCTTTGCCGAAAGTGTTTTTGCTGTGGATATCCGAATTTTCATGAGGCCGATTTTTACCCGGCCACACACTTCAATCCCCAAGGGTTCGGTTCTCAACTTCATGAAGGTGACCCCAGTGCGGCGGGATAGATGGTAGGTGCCCCAACGTCAGTCGGTGATTATACGACCCCCAGGTGAAAACGTCTGTCTCCCCCTCTCTGATCGTAACCCCGCGACCATGACGGTTTAATCGTTCCTGAGGCAGTCTTTTCCCTGTTTTCTTTGTCTTTTGCGCTCGAGGGCCTTTCTATTCGGCTCTTTTTCAACCTTCTTCCCACTCCCCCTCTGGCGTGCCTTATCCATTCCCTTTTTTCGCCGACTCCCTAACTCCCGCTTTCCCCCCGTCTTGAAGAACAGACCGCGGAGGGGCCCGTGATCGTCAAGAATAGTCCCCTTCATCACAGGCGCGATATCCGCGGCTTTGACAGCAGGCAGTAAACCCGAACTTTTTTTTTCCTTCTTTGAGTTTTTTACTCGCATCCACGGTAGAATAGCATCGGGATTTCGTCACCCGGAATTGTTTTGGACTTTCTTCCCACTAAAGTCTCGGGAGTTTTTTCAAAAACCTTTCCCATCCGCTCTAATCCTTGACAGGCTCCTTTCTTTTCTGAATTAAGTATGCCCCTTTGTTTGTTGTTTTTTTCGAGATTTTCTCGGTAAGTCCCCCGAACGATTTTTCCTGATTAGATCCGTGACACCCAGGCTGCAAATTCCCTCTACGGTCCGTTCGCTCCGCCCCTCCATACTAGAATTATTTTTTCTTCCTTACGAACCGGTCCCGGGGGTTATACCGGTTAGAAACGAGACCCTCGCCCCCTCTCGATGCCCCCCCCCTTATCATCCCTTTCTCCTAACCGCCCGGTTACCACATCCTTTCTCCTCACCCTATTTTCCCCTTCCCATCCTCCAATTGGCTTACCCGAGGCGGGTACTTTCTTACCCCCCGCGCCCACCCCTCCCCAGCCCCCCAGTATCCTCTCTGCTCATCCCGCTCCTGACTTCACTTCCTCTCTCTCTTCTTTCTCTTCTCTTACCCTTGACGATTATGACAATACGATGCATGTCCTTTTTGTAAATTCTGATGGTATACTGCCTGATTTAAACGGCTATCGCTCCGCTCAATCCTGGTTGGGACAGTTGATATTCTTGACGATCCTTCTATTTTTGGGCTCCTGTCCGCTGCTTTGGTTGGTCGTCTTGGAGAACCCCTTCGAGGAAGCATGGCTACCTTATTTCTTTTGCGGATCCGGATAGATAGTGTTGCGAGATAGCGCGGCCGTAATTCGGTGCGGCGCTAGATCCGCACAACAGTCCTTCCTTTTCGCCGTACCTTCAAGAATTCTTTGTCTGTGCCGAGCAGGAGTAGTGGGTTGTTCGATAATCAATGATCCCCTGTGGCACCTCCCTAGCTGTTTTTGAAGGAATGGCCCAGCAGGGCTCCCCCCGGCCTGACGTATCCTTTGGAATGTAATGGATCCGGGAACGCGTCGCGGAATTTCCCCCCCACCGGCGTCTATTTTTTTTTACACCATCCCACCCCTTTTCTTTTGATCAGGCCTTTCTCGGCCACTGTCTCGGCCAGACCGGTTCCACACCCCTCCTCAAGACAACAACCCTTCACGAACTCGCGTAAGCCAATCTAAGTCCTGAAGTTAAATTTTAGATCCTTCCCAGGTCTATCGGCTCGTCCTGACCTAAAAGCCGGAATCCCCTCTAGTAACGTACAATTCGCTGTTCTTCCAGGGAGCTTCTCATCGTGATCCTCGGATTTGCAATCCCGTGGCACCGGGTTAGTCCATCGGCTGTCTACCGGGTTTCCTGTATCGGGGACACCCCAATTATGATGTTTCTTTTGTATTGGCAACGTTGCCGAGAGTAAAGGTTTTTACCCTTTCAATTCCGTTCCGGATTCTTTTCGGACCGGTCTGCTTGATCAAGTTTTCTGATTACAAGACGGATCTTGAAAACGTCGGTTCCCCTTTTGTCTTTCACATTCGATTTATTAGTTCAGGAGCCGGTCATTCCTTCCCTTCTTTTTCACCGGTGGCGCAAAGATTGTCATCAATATCAGCTCTCGGGTCATCCTTTCACCTGATCGCTCTTCTCAGATAAAGCACTACTTTAGTTTCCCCGAGCCTTCCCCCTCTCCTGACCCGAAAAATCCACCTCGTCGATCTGCTTTCCACCACGCAAGCGAGAGCTTCCTCCCCCTTTTAACCTCCGACTTTATGGCTTTCGTCTGTCTCTCTTGGTGAGAGTTTATAGATCCAGAAAGGGAGGTGTAACCGAAGCCGCTTCAATGCATCTCTCTATTTTCCCCCTCTTTGGAGAGTCTCCATCCCCCTTGTTAATCCCTGTCTACCCGATCCCCTTCCGCAGAGCCTAGAACCTGATCTGACATGATGAATTTCAGTGTCGGCGTTTCCAGGCACCAGGCTTTCTTTTGGAGTTTTCCCCATACGATAGGCGATCTGCCTGCCTGTCGAGATGTGGGGGGGGGGGTTTTGTCTCGGTCATCACAACCGATCGGTTTCCTTTGAACGCGGGCCTTTTTCTCGCTCTGGGCCTCATCTTTACTTGAGTGGTCACTGGGTGTGGGCAATTGACGACCGAGATTCCCTGCGCTTCCTCTTCGTTCTCATCACTCCGCTTCCGAGTCCGGCGACCGTTTTCAACCGCTCGTCCCTGGTTTTTTTCCTGACACGACTTAATACTTTTTCCCCTTTTCCGCGAAATCTCGCCACCGTTTTCCCTCATCCCTTTTTAGTGCCTCAAGGGGGTTTTTCCAACCCCCCTTCCTTGTCCGTGTTCAATCCCTCCTCACCTCGAAGGGTGGACTTTCCCCTCGGGCCCGCGGAAAGGTGCTGGCCCACTTGCCCTGATTTCACAACTTTAGTTTTTTTGAATCCGGCTGAAGATCCCGTGCCTAATTGACTTAGAGATGGGTCTGTTGTTCTTTTTGCCTTTCTTCCCAAGTTAAGAGTTCGATGGTTTTTCGTTTCCCATTTGCCTGTACTATTTTATCCGGTTTGGGTTTGGTGCGTTTAGAATGCGGCCTTCCCTCTTTTCTTGAATTTGTTTTTTATTTTATTGATGTCCTCTTCTTTGAGTGGTCCCTACTCTGATTTCCCCCCCGAGGACAAATCTGGTTTTTTCGATTCCGTTCTGTTTTCTTGCCGTTCCCCGAAGTTAAACCCCCCGCACCTCTTAACATTCCTCAAGGAAAAAAGTCCGACCGAATGGTGAGTCCACCAGTTCCGATTAAGACCTCGATTGGGCGTTTTTCCCAGGGGAAGGCTTGTTCAAGACCCATGTTTGCCAAGAGTTAGGCACAACGTTCACACCTTTATTTTTCCTTACATTTTAAGCGGATGAATTCGCGCCGTCCTGAGGGTGTTTGAGTTGTGCTCGCGACGACCTACGGCCAGCGACTATTTGCTTCTTTTTACACCCTAAGGAGCCACCCTGTGTTTCACCAATATTAATATTCCCGGTCACAACCTCGGATCTTCCTCCGACCGAGGAGTCCGACTTGATCGTCAAGGAATGATCCTGCCTTCCTTCCTTTTTTCTTTGGCCCAACGTAGTTGTTTGAAACTCCGGAAGTAATAACTCCTAATTCCCAGGAAAGGAACCAGAGGAATTTTTCAGGTCTAAATAAGCTCCGGTGATTTCTCCTTGTTAGATGTCCCTTCTTTCAGGGACCGATCTTCTTCGAACACCTTTCCCCCCTTCCTGGGATGCGTCGGGATCGTGTTTCCTTTATTTTTAATCCTCCTCTTTGTTTTTCGGAGATCGAGGACCAAGAAAGTCTGTCCCGGAAGATTAGAGGGCTTTTACCAGCGTTTTCCCCTACCTCCTCGTTGGTACTGTATATTGTCCCACCCCCTCCCGGGCGAATCACCCTAGATTCTTTTAATTTTTCTTTCCTTTTTGCTCTTTTTCCCTGGTTTAAAACTGTAGAGTTAGAGTTATTTCATTTTCAACTACGTTGCCCGGATATGAGCTGTATAATGGAATTTCCAGTTCATTTTTGAACCAAGCGACTCCCCCCTCCGGTCTGCCCCTTCAGTATCCCCCCCTTTGATTGAGAGAGGTCTGTGGAGACTCTCTTGACGACTGGATCCCCCCCTTCTTCTTTTGAGATCGTCCTCGTGAAAACCCTTTGCGCTTTCTCTCCGATCCAATTAGGATTACGAGAGACTCCCGTACACGCACGCGCGATCAGCCTCGCCCCCTCAGTTTTTTCCCTCTTGGGAACCCCTCCGGATCGGTGGTTCGTTTCAAGGAGTTGGCCACATTTGCTAATAAACAGACAATTTACCCTGCCCGACAATGCCTGGATCGGCCGCTACTTGTGTCGTTTTTTCACCCGTATAAGGTTGACCGCTATCACCTTGCTTTACTGCCTCTCGTCTGTGAAAAGCGTCCAGGGGACCCCAGGCCCCCCAAACACCCCCACCAACTGATCTAAGCCACCTACCCCCATATTTTATCGGCTCGTTTTTGAGAGTTCCCCTCCTCTGTCAAAGACCCCAGAACATAACGCGCCCCATGCCCTTAATCTAGCGTCCCTTTTCCTCCCTTTGCCAACACCGGCTGCCTTCCCCCCCGAGCAACAGTTTCTAGTAACCCTCGTCCCCCATCAAATCCGGACACCCTCTCCCCTCTCCATCTTCCTTTCTGGGATTTTTTCTTGAAATCTTCAATTCCATCAGCATCTTTGCTGAATCGGAAACTGTCCGTCGGGTACGCACTCCACCCTTCTGATTTTCTTTCCCTTCTTTCAAAGTTCTGACATTTTCCGTTGTTTGTTCCAACCGCGAACTGATGCCCTTCTGAGATGAGGACCCGCGCTTTCGCGGCCTGTTCATTTATTCAGTCTTTTTCTTAACAACCCCTCCGGTTCCCTTGATTTGAAAGCCGTGACTCCTTTTGAGGGAACTTCAGATGCCCCTATGACTTAGCCTTTTCTGCTTTCATTGCCTTTGTCCTTTCGACGGAAGCATAACAAGTCCCCCATTATCGGGCGGAGACTCCCGCTCTTAGCCCTTAGCTTGGCCGCCTTCCCCCCCCTCCTCATTGGCATAGATCACACCTTCCCCAAGATGACTTCCGTCTCGAGATCTGCAAATCACGGCGAGCGCGGGCATGATTGTTGTTCCCTCCACGAAACTGCGCTGTCCTAAGCCCACCCCCCCCCCTCAAACAACCCCAATGAGATTCGAGTGTGACTTTTCCGTTAAGCGCGATTAACGCGAGCGACTATTTTCTTTTCCTCTTTTCCTCCCCCTTTTTGCTAGTTCCATAGTATTCCCCTGCTCGCGTTCGATTCCTTTCTTCATCCCCCTGCCCGAAGCTGTTAGACGCAGCGGAAAGAAGTCGTGCGTGACCCCAAGCTTCATTGAATTTCCCCCCTTCTTTTGGCTGATTCCCCTCTTCCCTATGATTGCCCCCTGGTTAGTGAAGGTGGGTCTAGTATTTCAACCCCTCTTTTGGATAGGGAATCGAGGGGCAAGTGCGACGGTTCTTCTCTGCCTACCGAGGTTCTTCTGTGATGTCCGCGGTAGAATCTCCCTGAATCTGGCGCGCTCGCCGCTCCGCCCCTACTTTTACAGCTCCCTCGCAGGCGAGTTTTCCTGCCCCCAGTCCTTTTTTCCGATTGCATCTGGAAATACATTTTTTCCGACCTTCCCTTCCAGAACCGCGCCTCGAATAACCCAGAGAGTTGGGGCATTGGAATTTTTTTCCGTTTTCAACCCCTCGCTTGCCCGCCCCCCAACTCAATCCCATTCACCACTCAGAAGGGTCTCACCGAGCCGACGGATCATCAGTCTCTTGCCCGTGGGGGCTTTTTGATTTCTTTTCGATTGCACGCTGATTGAAGTCGATTCGAGAGATTTACGTCCGATGTGTCCGGCCTTTTCCCCCCCCTGTAGTGAAGAGTTTTAGAGCTGATTCCATGTGATCGTTTCCTCTTTTTCCGTTGTGCGGATTTTCTCCGGCGCCTAAGTTTTTTGATTTTATGGCTTGCTTTTTTTTGACCCGGTTTCTTTTAGGCACTTGGGCGATGAGACTCCGGACGATCACTCTGGTGGTATGTTGCCAGCCCGCCGTGCCCCGCCCCCTTAACTCCACCTATACCCTTCCTTTAACTGGACCCCCAGGAGTGAGCTTTTTTCTCCTGATTACTGGTCCCCCCCCCCTTCGAACCCCCAGCTGGGATTTACTTGGTCCCCGGTTTGCCGGGTACCTCATGCTTGATTTTCTTCCCCTCCATCGGTTTGCCCGACGACTGCTTTCCCCTGATACGGCTTTCACCTCTCCAGCATTGCCTGACATGTTTCGCGACGTTCCTGTTTTTTCCTGGTCGTAAACTTCTTACCTCGTTCTTTTACACGGATCTATACTTTTCGCCCCCTCCCTATTTCGTCCTTTCCTCGACGGTGTCGCAATGAAAATTCTCAAGCAAGCTTCCTTCCTTTCCGCTTTGCTTGTCGCCGTTCCGTCAAGACCTCCGTGCAGTTCTCGGCCCTTTTCTCTCTGTTACTCTGTTGACCAGCAGCACCCAACCCCCTAACATCGCTTTTTATCCCCCTTCCCGCCGAGTGTTTCGCAGAGTCCTAATCTTTTAGACCTACTCGGATGTTAGGCGGCGCCCCCTGAAAGAAGTCGGTTTCGGCCTCCCCCTTTCCCCCCCCTTATTAAGAATTGACCTTTTTCTTTCTTTCTCAATTTCTTGTATAATAGAGATATTTTTTTTTCCTTTGGCACGATCCGAAAGGACCCCTTCTCTCCCCTTGGATGGCCCCACTTTTTCGCCAAACTTCGTTGCGTCCTTTTCTCCTGCTCAAGTTACGGTGCCGCATCCACCTTCGCTGGTCTCGTTATTTGATGCGATTCCGGGTCCGGGCAAAATGAGCTGTTAGGTTTACTGACTGATTTTTCAACTAGTTGCCCGGATATCGCTGTCCTCCTTCCCCCTTTGGCCTTCATTCTTCCCGACGCACTCCGCTTGTTCTCCCCTCAGTAGCCTGCTTCTCTGGATCTTTTTCAGAAACATGTTGGCCTCAGGTCGTCTCCAGTCTAGATCGTGTTGAAAACGATCTTCCTCTTCCGTCCGTCACCCATTTCCCCTCCCTTGACAGCTTTTTGCCTTCCCCGTTAACGCGGTCATTCTTTGTTACCGCAGGTTGCTAATGCTTCTTGGCACCGAGTACTCCCCGCTGTGTCCTTCCGACAATTAGCTGCCGCGTCTGTCAATTTTGTTCCTATGACCCCACTTCCCCTGTCTGACTCTCCCGTTTCATCTTTTGTGCTTTTCGTCAACTAGTACGGGGGTTTGAAACTCCCCTTCCAAAAAAATGTGCTGAATCTCCACCCCCCTCTGATCTTCTTTCCCCTTCCCCCATCTCCTGATTTCTTCCCCCCCCCCCCCCCCCACATGACACCCCCCCATTAACGCCCCAACAATTCCCTCCCCATCTCCATCACCGCACAACGGTCCCCTTAATCTGGGACTTCCTGGTCCCTTACCCTCCAAATCGTAAACCCTCAACATCTCCCCTCTAATTCAGAGCACTGGCGCTGGCGTTTGCACCCCTTCAATTACAAGTTTCTCTCAGTGCACTTTTCTTCAAATGCTTCCTGATCGGCCGCCCCTTGTTGCCTCAACCCTTATGATGGTGTTTCCTTTGACCCTCCCTTTGGAGAGGTTTTAACGACCCCTTACTGCCTAGATTAGGATTCCTTTCTCCTCTTCGATGCAGTTTCGGATAGTCCCCCCCTTCCCTGATTTAAACCACTCTTCACCCGTCTATGACGATGGAGTCCGTCAGCCTTCCCTGTACGGCGCGCTCAGGTAGAAATGTCTCGGCGACCTTGAACCCTCTTTCCATCCCCCTCGTGAGAGCTGCGTCCTCCCTTTTCTTGTGAAAGACTCCCATCTTTCCTGAACCTAGAAAACGGCCTGCCACCGGCCCCTGAAATGTCGATTCTTTTTTTTCCCACGTCTCCGAATAATTTCTCCTTTTTGCTTTCCGAGAAACCCTCTTGTTTCTCCTTCTAGTTTGGGTGAGGAGATTTCCCTACAGTTAACGCAATCCTTCATGACGATGG
>Ga0179593_1591391_pt1 | contig 10457 bp, 13 predicted proteins | sample CZODoug2_1_08_16_FD_185931 | JGI IMG/M metagenome (GOLD analysis project Ga0179593, IMG submission 185931) | Vadose zone soil fungal communities from Angelo Coast Range Reserve, California, USA - CZODoug2_1_08_16fungal (PacBio error correction) | ecosystem: Environmental > Terrestrial > Soil >... | reverse complement strand
GCCCTTGTTAGTTTTTGACTGAGGTGTCCCAATCCTTGGTAACGTCTGTCCCCATTAATCCCTCCTCCAGGCGGGCCACGCTCACCGCCCCTTGAGCTGAACCCTGATCAGTCCACGTGACTTCATTCGAGAAATATGTTATAAGTTGTACCCTTCTTTTTTTATATTTTGCCCCCTCCCCCCCTGTGAACTGCGTCGTTCATACTTCTTTTTTTTCTCTGCACCATTGACTGACCCCCCCACCCTCGGCCAACTTCTTTTTTCCACTCCTTTTTGACCCCGGCTTGAAGAGAGCTTCACTTCCACCGGTTTTTTCAAGATACCTTTTTACGGCGAGCCTCTGATTTGAGATTCCCTTCCTCACCCTTCTCTCTCCTTGGCGATGATGGCTCTAATCCGCAGCTGCTCCCTTACGACAAGACGGGCATCGTTGCGTTCCAAGAATCCTCTCCCCAACTTCCCTTCGCGTTTTCCCCCTTCTTCTGCGAATGGTGCATTCTGTTTAACCCCACCAGCTGCCGACATTGATCGCTGTCTCCCGGCCTTGAAAAGGTCCCTCTCCTAACCCTTATTCTCGTCTCTCCGTTGTTTTTGACCGTTTTCCTCGCAGCGGAATGCTTATCGCCAGTAGGATCAAGAAGAGGGACCTTTCAGGGCGAATAATGTCCCCTTTCCCTCGAGTCATAAGCGCTTTCCTCCCTGCTGTTTGAGCGTCACGTAGGCGGTGCTCGTACAGGATATTGCGAAAGTTTTTTTCTTCATTAATCTCCTTTTTTTCTTTTGGTGTTCTTTTCCCGAAGGAGATGATGACGGTTTCTTTTCTATCTGTTTTTTATGTGCCTTCGTAGGAGTAAAGCGTTCTTTCGGTGAAGAAAGCGTGCAACTTGTAGCTGCTCCAGCACAGAAACTCGTCCCCTTCCCCCCGTTTTTTTTCAAAACCGCTTTTTTCGGCCATGTTCAGTGCCCATTTCGATGACGAACGACAGCGACGCGGTTATTCATCAGTAGAGGATCACCAGTGTTTCCCCCTTTTTTTTTCCCTTCCTTGAGACCTTTCCCCCCCCTTCTAGTCATTGAGTATTTCCCTCTGTTCCCACAGTAGCCATCCACGCCCCCTAACGGGTAATATTGAGCCCCCGTGTTTTCCATTTTTCCCCGTTGCCTTTTTCGCTTCTTCCCTCCATCCTTGAAACTTTTCTTCTTTTGTTGGCGATATTGTTCTCATGTCGACACCTGAATTTCGTGGTCTTGTTTCCCTTTGACCTGGTATGTCCCTTGGAAAAATAGAACCACGTTTGCAATTTACCTGTCGTTGAGGATCACAAGGGGTCTAACGTCGCGGATTTGAGGTTTTTCTTTCCTTTAGGATTTTCCGGTCTTCCCCCCCCTTTTCTTATAGAAGTCTTCTGCCACCTGCTTTTTTTCCGATCCGTAGATGTAAATCGATCGCCAGGACGACAGACTCCACAGAACGTCGCGACCTTTCCCCCCGGTCTTTTCCATCTGTCCCCCCCCCCCTTTTACACAAGCTTACCTGGTCCCCTCCCCTCCTGAACCAGACGCCACCCGCTCCTTTCCCCTCCTCTTTGAAGCCTCCTCCTTTTTTTTTTGATAGATTAGGCTTTTTCCTTTTTTCTGCTGAGCGGGAGGAAGCTTGGAATGGCTTTTTTTTTTTCCGGGCGCCCATCATTCGCGACGTCTTTACATGTCGGCTGGGGTGTTTTTTTTTTTTTTTTTTTTTTTTTTTTTGGGAGTTTTCTGATTTCCCCTTCTTTTTCGCCAAAAGCATGACCCTTTCCTTCGTCCCTCCTTCGAGAGCTCGGCTGCTTTGGACCTACCGACCTTTTTCTTGCCATACGTCCCTTGCAAAGCTTTTACCGGCGTCCCACCTTTTTTTTTCCGCGGAACCGGCGCCGTGTTGCTCTTTCTTTTCACTTTTTTGGAGAAATCGAGTATAACCAGTTGTGCTTCATCGTAGAGAAAAAGAACCCTTTATTGTCCCTCTCCCCAAGATCTTCCCCCTTCTCGTAACCTCCTTCCCCTTTAAAGGATTTCGTTTCCCAGACTTAGGCTTTCAAACTCATTTCGGACACCGCCAAGTGATAAATCCTTCCCACTGTCTCGTGTTTTTTTTGCCCAATTTTCTTCCACGTCCGCTCCCTTTCGATTGCGTTCGGTCCCTCTCTTCCAGGGTTGCAGGATCTCCTCGGTGATCAGAAAATCATTTTTTGCCAGTTACTTTCTTTTCCCCTGGGTTCGTTTTTTTTTCTGCACCTTCTCTTGGCCAAGGCCGTTTTTGTCACCCGGCCTTGCATTTTGCATGGGCGCGCGATTGTCTGTTCCAAACCGCACGTCAGAGTGAATATCTCCTTCACCGATTTTACTCTCCTTTCCCCTTTCATTCAGAAACTGATCGTCTTGTTCCCGTCTTGAAAGTCGCATCCCAAGGTCCGGAGACTGCCAATGAGCAACGCTCCCCCGTTCCGCAAATTCCCCCTTCCCCCCCCTCTTGCGAAGTTTTTCCCTTTTACCGTCCTTCCTTTCTCCCCTTAGAAATGACAAGTGGTTTTCTCCCCTTTTCATTTTATTTCCCCCGCGACGGGAAGAAGCTAGCGAGTGATCCTGAAGGGCCCCTTGGTCTATACCGAATTTTCTTTTTAACCATGACCTGAAGTTCTCGTCTCTTTTCCTATGGGCAGAAGGGTTCTGCTCCCTTTCCCTGGGCCCGGCGTCGCAGCGATCTGCGATGGGTGGGGTTGTGACACCGCATGGCATGAACTTTTCCGTTAATTTTCGGGCCCCCCCTTCAAGTTGGGGCTGCTTCGGTCGGCTTCCCGATTGCCCGGTTGTGGAAAGGGACGTTTGATGTCAAATGATTTTCCTTTTGTTGCATCATCCTCTTTGCAGCTTTTGGAATTTTATGTGAGTTAAGCCTTCCCATTCTCATCGCGCCGAGGCACTTACAGAGATCTCCAAAGAGCCCTCTCTTCCTTTAACACTCCGTTTTCTTTTTGGAGCTTTTTTTATTCCGGTGTAGGTTTGAAGACAAGAAGGAAGGAACTACTCCTTTCTCCTCGCAAGGCGCATTTCCAGGTTTTTTCACTCAGTGTGCACCGTTTCCCCCTCAGAGTATTCCCCCCCCCCCCCCCCTCCCCTGAAGTAGTGGTTCCACTTATTTTGCGGGTTCAAAGAGAAGCTCTTGTCGACTTTTTTTTTGATTCTTGTTCTTTTCCAAAGATTCCGCCGCCCCCTCACCAGACCCTAGGCAATTGGCAACCCGTCCCACTCTCGGCCCATCCTCCCTCTTTACTCTTTTTTTTTGTTGACTCCGATGTTTCCCTTTTGGCCACTTTCCCTTTGGCGTCCTTTGCTAGGTTGCGGCGTCTGATGCCAAGATTCTCCATATAAATCTTACTCCCCCCTTTTACTCGCCAAAAGAGCTTCCCTCTCTTCCCCCCTGAGAAAACTCGCGAAGCCTTCAGTCCAGAGAATGTTTGAATCTTTTTCTGAGCTCTGGCCTCCTTCGCTCCTTCTTCCCTCCCCTCGATTATTGTATTCCTTTCCGGAACCCCCTTGGAGATCAGCGACCACCACCCGGCAAGTCGTTTTTTTGGTGTGTTTTCCCCTCCTTTCCCGCTTGAAGCCTCTTCATTGTCTCAGGTCCTCCTCCCCTTCTGAGCGGGAGCAGTGAGCGGTTTTTCCGCCTCCCAGCAATGCGATGCGTGCCGCGGCGGATGATGTCCCGTTAGAATCCTTTCGTCCTTCCACTTCTTTTCCACCGCCAGCACGTCCTCCCAAAAACTTGAACGTGTTCACGTACCCACTCGCGTTCTCGGAGGCCTCCTTCTTCCTGGCTGTTTAACACCAGCGCTGTGACTTCCCTTTCTTGCCCAGGTTTTAGATTTTTTCCTAACTTGCACACTGGAGCTCGACTGCCTCTCTTTCGGGTGAGGTGTTTGCATTCCTTTTATAGTCCGCGCTTTCTTTTTCCTGATTCGCCTTCTTCTCACCTTCTTGCTTCCTTAGTAAAGCGAATCCTCCCCCCTCTCCCCAATGGCAGGCTCAGCTCGCTTTCCCCCCCGGTTGAGCGTCCACGTAGGCCGCCCTTGCTCTCTTTCGTACAGGATATTTGCCCCCGGTTAGCGTTTGCTCTTTCCTTCCCATTGAGTGATTCGTTTTTCCCTCTGCAGCCGTGATGTGATGAATTCAAACGATTTCTGAAGTTAAATGTGGACCTTATTCCAATCTTATCTTTTGCAAGTTTTCTTTTCCGCCCCTCCCCCCCTTTCCCCCAGCCCCCCCCCTTGCAATTGATTGTGCAAAACGCCTTGGACCTCCTGCTTTTTGAATACGCCATAAGTTCCTTCTTTTCGAATCGCACCTTTGGTTGGTTTGTTCTCCCTCCTAGGAGATACTGCACCCCTTTTTTTACCAATCTCGGCTGCAATGAACTGACCTGAGAGTAATTGAGAGACTCTTTCCTCCCACAATGTTTTTCTGGGGATTTGGGGTGTGTTTGTTAACCCCGTCCCATAACGCGACCGCGTTCATCTTGAGCCAAATTGGACTGGGTCGTTCCTTTTTTTTTTGGGTTCGCTTCGGGACCCCGCCCCCAAGGATTGGCCGTCTGGACGATTTGCGCGATCTTGTTCGCAAGCTTGACCCCCCGGCCTGGCGGTTTTTTCCCAAGCCCTCTTTGTTTCGGTAGCTTTAGGTGACACTCCACCAGGCGCGTTGTAAGAGTCCAGTTTCTCCTTTTAGGATACATGCTTTGGTTTTTTTTTCCCCCATTGCGCCGTCTCCCTCTCTTCCAGTCCCCAACTCTGCCGGATCTTCTAGAAACTCCCGGGAAGTTTTTGCTTTTGCCTTGTACCATACTCTCCCCTCCTCCCCTATAAAAGGAACGTAGCTATTTTCGTCCCGAGTTACTATGAACAACCCCCCCTCCCCTTCCACGCTTCCGCTTGCTTCCAGTCAAAGAATAACCTTTGAGTCTCTCTCCCCTTCCTTTTCCTCCCTTGCTACGGATGAGCGGGCTTTCCTTTCTTTTTGGTGGATTTTTGAAAGCGCAGCCCCCTTCCTCTTCCGTTAATGAGGAGTACCATTCGGATAGATGCCCCCCAATCCCTGGATGCTCCCCCTGCCTCGTTCCAGATCGGCTGCTTTGTCCCCTGCTGACGCTCATCCAGGCGGATTGCCCCCTCAGGGAGACACCTTCCTTTCCCACGGCGAAAAACGCGTTTCCCATCCCCTTTTTTCAAGCGAGGATACCCTTTTTCTTTCCGCTGAGCCAGACCACCCGGCTTCTTTTCGAACAAGATTGCCTCGCCGATTCTTTCCGGCACCTTTTTTTTCCCGACAGCTCCCGGGACGGACCCCTCATCCTTTTACTTCCCTTTTTGCTACCATGCACTTTTACGCGGTCGCGTGGATGGCTCCCCCGCCATGGGCGCGTAAGAGGAAGCTTTTCCCTGCAGGATTGCCAGACTTGTTTCAGTCTCTTTTCCCTTTTGATAGGCAACATCACCCTCCTCTATGATTTTCGGGCGCAGCTGTTCGACGGCAAATCTCCTTATGAATTCAAAGTTCCCCACTTCCCCTCCCCTTCCTGGGCGCGACGACTTTCCTCCCCCTCGTGCGCCAAAGTGTCACGTTACAACGAATGCCTCAAGGACTTCCCTCCTTCACATTTCAGATGCTCTGGACAGCGACTTCCCCTCCCCCCAAGGTAGCCTCACACGTCATTTTTCGTTTCCCAATGTCCGCTCGAAAAAACGTTTCACATCTTCCAGTCCGCCAAAAGAGGCGTCCCCCCCTCTGCTACCAGTACGGCGACCTCCCCCCCCCCCCCCCCCCCCTCCCCCCACACCCCACCCACCCCCCCCCCCCCCCCCCCCCCCCCCCCCCCCCCCCCTCCCCCCCCCCCCCCCCCCCACCCCACACCCCCTCCCTCCCCCCCCCCCCCCCCCCCCCCCCCCCCCCCCCCCCCCCCCCCCCCCCCCCCACCCCCCCCCCCCCCCCCCTCCCCCCCCCCCCCCCCCCCCCCCCCACCCCACCCCCCCCCCCCCCCCCCCCCCCCCCCCCCCACCCCCCCCCCCCCCCCCACCCCCCCACCCCCCCCCCCCCCCCCCCCCCCCCCCCCCCCCCCCCCCCCCCCCCCCCCCCCCCCCCCCACCCCCCCCCCCCCCCCCCCACCCCCCCCCCCCCCCCCCCCCCCCCCCCCCCCTCCCCCCCCCCCCCCCCCCTCCCCCCCCCACCCCACGCGTCGTTTTTTTTTTCGCTTTCAAGACGTACGCGGCGTCCTTTCTCTTACGTCCCATCATCCCTTCAACCTATTTCCCTAGTCGAGCGCCTCTGTTTCTGCCTCTAGAACCTGGGAAAGTCCGTTCCTGATCATGCTTTGGGTGGGTTTTGGGGTTTGGGTGGGGGTTTCTGGGCCGTGTGTGGGGCGGGGGTTTGGTGCTCTTTGTGGTGGGGGGGTTTCTTTTTTTGATGGGTTTCCATCGGTGCCTTTCAGAACCTTTGCAAAACGAAGTAAAGTTGTTTCTCCGGCGTGCGAAAACGCCCGCTCCAGGATTTGTCCGGAAAGGGATTCACCCTGTCTACTTCTCCCCTAGAGCATCGCATTTTTTTTTGTGATGAAGTAGGTCCCCTTTCCACTCTTCTTTTTCGCGCCGAGGCCCTTACGAGATCAATTTTTTTTTTCGTTAAGTTTTTCCCTCGTCAACGCGTTGTCCTTTTTGTTTGGAGATGGAGGCATCCCTTCAGGTTCCGTGCCTGACAAGAGGGAAGAACACTCTTCCCTTATTGAAGACCAGCGAAGGCGCCCTCCCCTTTTCAGAGCTCATTTCTTAGAGTTTCTCCCCCCCCCCCTGATTCTCGGGACTGAAGTCCTTTTTTTAGCGAGTTTATAGAGGGTCCCTTTTAGAACTCTTGGCGCGGAAGTGATTTTAACGCTCCCTTGTTTTTTTTCATTTCCCGATTCAGTTCCAAGACTCCCCTCACCTTTTCCAACCTCCCCCAAAGCGATGGACCTCTCTTTTTCTTTTGGTGGATGATTTGCCGCGATTTTTTTTTCCAAGGTCCAGGGCGTAGTCTTGGTTGCGGCGGATTTCTATTCTCCCCCCCCTTTAGGGCGGCTCACCTTCCCCTCCAAAAGTAGGACAAGATCACCTCCGCGATTCCCCATACTCAGTCAAAAGACTTTCCTTTCTCTCTTTATCCGTTTTTTTTTTCTTCAATTTATTCTTCTTATCCCCCTTCCACTTGCGCTTCTTCACGATTCCTTACTTCTTGAGTCAGTCAACATCAAGCGTCGGCCCAGCGCCCAAATTTTTGGCCCCTGTTTCCCAATCAGTCATTTTCTTTTTTTCCCTAGAACTTCCTCGATTCTATCTCGTCTTGACCTAGGATCTCTCCCCTCCGTTGAGGTCTTGAACGAACTTTCACTTTTCGATGCTGATTCCCCCCCCCTTCCCTTTTATTCTTTATGACTCCCCTTTGCTCCTTTTCCTTCATTTCCGGAACCGGAAATAGCTGAGTTCCCTTTCCTGAATGCAGCCCAAACATTGACTTTATTTCCCCTAGACTCTGCGATTTTTTTTTTCAACAAACCTAGAAATTGCATGCTGTCTACTGACTATTGAGGTTTTATCTGGCCTTCAGAACCTTCCCTTTTCTTCGCGTTTATGAATGCCTCTTTCCCTCTGATTCCGCGCGGCTCTTTGATTTCTTATCTCAAGTCTCACTCTAATCTACGTGACGGCTTCGTCGTAACTTCTACCCCCCCGGTTCCCAATTTCTTTTTCCTCGACGGTTGGCGTTCGAAGGAGAATCAGCTTCGAGAATTTAGGTTTTCTCTCTTCCCCTTTTTATTCTAAGGCCTGCTTTCTTCAGAACCCTTCTCTGAAGGTTCTTTCTTCTTTCTGTTCTGCATCTTTTTTTTTTTTTTTGGGAAAAAAAAAAAACCCCCCCTTATGTGACATCTTAGGAGTAAAGCGATTCTCCCCCCTTTCCTCCGGCGCCAATTTGTATCTTTTCTGCCCAGCACCCCCCGTTGACGGGTCTTTACAAAACGACTTGGCCTCGGGCCTTGTGCCTTAGTCTGAACAGCTGTCGCATGTCAGCCTCTTCCCCCCTTGCAGCTTTTGTTTTTTTATGTTTTCCTCCCCCTCTGACATGAACAAGTTGGGAGATTTTGGTTTTCCGAACTGCAATCCTCTATCTCCCTCGTACTTGAGCTTTCCTCCACTTCCCCATCCCCTTCCCTCCCGTCATCTTGAGCACCCCTTTGTCGCGGAATGCATTTTTTTTTTTCGGCGGTTCGCTTTTCCTGAGTTTTCTTATTGAAGCGCTCTCAATCTGTTAGACAATGAAGTTTTTTTCTTTCTCGTTCTTGGCAATTGACCTGGGTTATCCCTCCCCCCCCTGATGATGGATTTCTCTTTTTCGCAGTTGAGGATCCAGGTGTCCCTCTGATTTTGAGGTTGTGGCAATCCGCAGTTTTCTCCTCCTCGAAGTCTTCTGTTTGTTGAATCAAAATAAGCCCTCTTCAAGTCTGCCATGGTCCTTTTTGCCTTAGACCTCCTCCGGCCTCCCCTTCCTCCTTAGCGAAGTGATGTCCCCTTCCGGTTACATTTCAAAAAACCCTCCTTCTTCCCTCGGGTGGTCAGCCGTAGCCCTTCAGTCCCCTTCCTCATCTCCTCCTTTCCTCTATCATAGGCTTTTTCTTTTGAGGGACGCCTTTCCTCTTTTGTGCAGATTGGAACTCGCGCGCTTTCCCATAATTACCACGGACGTTTTTTACAGTTTTGGCCCTATGTGGATCATCTTCCCCTTTCTTACGAGAAAAATTTCTGGCGCCCCTTTTTTTCCCCTCTTGAATATCTTTTTCCCCCCGAACAGCTAGTCGGCTCCGTGCATAAGGAGGGATTGAACAACTCCCCTTTGCGGGTAACCCTTTTTTTTCCCGGGCGTCCTTTCTTTTCAAACCACCACCGCTTTTTTTTTTCATCATATGGCCGAGACTCGCGGATAACCCTTTTCCTGACTCTCTTCGAGAACCCCCAAACAGGATTTAGTGTCCCTCTGAGCCGTCTTACGATCAAAGATCTCTCCTTTTTCCAATAAACTTGCCCGACTTCTTCCTTCCAACGCATTCCGCGTCCACCCCCTCTTTGCTCAAGATGACCCGTTACGCGTTCGTTCTCGACGTTTTTCGCTGGGAGAGTAAAGAGGCGGTCCTCTCAGGTCTATTTTTAAGCCCCCCCATGGTGCAGTTCCGCACGGATGATAGCCCCCCCCGCGTCGAATGAAGATCGTGCCTTCCTCAAGTGTCGACTTGAAAAAAAGACCGATTGGGGGGGGTGGGTGTCGGGGGGGGGGGTTGGGGGAGGGTTTTTTTTGGGCGGGCGTGGGGGTCGGGGGTTTTTTGGGTTGTTTTTGGGGGGGGGGGGGTTGGCCAAGGCGTTTTGCACTCCCCATCCCCTCTAACCTGCTGACTGAGAGAGGTGAGGGGCGGCAACGTATCGGAGCGGATTGTTCACCTGCTTCTCTCTTTTTTTCGTTACTCCCTCGATTCACCTTTTTATGCAGAACATGGATAGTCGTTCCATCACCGGAATAGCGCATTATCCCCCCCAAATTGTTCATCCCCTAAATCTCATTCCACCTTCGAAAATATCTGTACCTCTGAGACGTCGCTTACGTGACTGCCGTTACGAAGGTAATGCACGCGATTTCCCCTCTGGGGTTTACCCCTTACGCCGCGTTTCATGATTCTTTTTTCCCCGGAAGAATTCCTTTTCCTTAGGTCCCGCGGCGCTTACCTCCTCTTGAACAAATAACGCCCGTTCTGCCCCAAGTCGAGAGCCTAGGGGAATATTTGAGCCAGACTCGACCACACGGGCCCCCGCGTTCGTCGCAGCTCCTTGGGTGGGGTTTTTCTGCATGCACCCCCTTTCTTAACGCTAACCGCTCTTTCAAACACGAAGTCAATTTTTTTTGTTCTCAGGTGGACGAAGAGATTGCCCCCTTCTTCCCGGACTCTCACCCATTTCTCACTGAGGAGGCCTTTTGCCTGGGTTTCCTCTTCTGCCTAAACTGCTCGCTCTCTTGCAATTCTTATTACTTCTCCAACGAGCCTTTCTTTCCTTTATCGCTTCCGCCCTTAATCTCTTGCGAAAACGCGTTGTTTTTGTTAGTGCTTGTGCCCTTCTTCAAGGACGAAACTACGGTCTTAAGCGCAAGGCGCCATTGGTCGTTAAGAGCTCATTGTTCCTTCCCCAAGTCTCGTCAGACCACGGATAACATTTATCTGTTTACTTCGCGATTTTTTCCCGCGGTGATTTTTCCCGGAAGTGATTAAAGGTTTTTCTCGGGTGATCTGTGGACTTATCGGGACAGATTCCTTCTCACATGCCCCCCCAAAGACCGCTCCCCTTTTCCACAAAGGCGGC
>Ga0179593_1488002_pt1 | contig 10457 bp, 11 predicted proteins | sample CZODoug2_1_08_16_FD_185931 | JGI IMG/M metagenome (GOLD analysis project Ga0179593, IMG submission 185931) | Vadose zone soil fungal communities from Angelo Coast Range Reserve, California, USA - CZODoug2_1_08_16fungal (PacBio error correction) | ecosystem: Environmental > Terrestrial > Soil >... | reverse complement strand
CTCTTATTCCGTTTGCCTTCTCCCTATCCGCTTTTTGATTCGGCGGCCCCCTCCTCGGCCCCTCTAACGATAGTTCCCGCTTCTGCTTAAGATAAACTGAGCACCCTAATGGTTCGCGCCCCGACGGTAAAACCCGAGTTGCACGGGACGTCGCATGTACGGTTTTGCTAGACTTTTTCATTGTCCCACCAAGACATTTGGGCCAGCCCGCCCGCTTCGTTCCTCACATTTTTTTGTTTTGAGCGTGTACTTCGTGTGCTGAGTGGGTTCTGACTCTCTCCCCCCCCCCCACAGTTTGAAGGGAGGGCTTTTGTTCCCCCCAATTTCAGTCTTTTTCTGTTATCAGGTTATTGTTTTTCCGTAAGCACGCCTGGCGGTCTGACGTAGTTTGAACTGATAGGAAGGATCGGTTGAGCCCTCGAATAGTATGATGTTTCCCCTTCCCCCCGTTTAGCCTTCGCTTCGGGGAATGCGGTCTCCTCTGATTTCTTTTTTCAATCCCCTACCTCAGGAGGGCCGCCTCTTGGTCCTTAGGCTTTGGCAACACAATATCCTCTCCTTCCCCCTTCAGCCTAGAGAGAGTCAGACTTTCGAGGCAGTTTTTTGGAGTTCCCACGCCCACTCTAGTATACCTTTTGTAGCGCCTTCACCCCCTTTCTCATCGTACGAAGGAGAAGTCTGAAGCGTGGCGAAAGAGATCATTATTCTTTTTCCCACCGTGACCTGATTTAGTCAGCCTCCATACTCAGAATCTGGCCGTTTTGACCCCCCCCCTGTACTCGTCACCATATTTTGTGCTTTCCTTCCGTGCGCAAAGTATCCTTTCTCTTTCTCAGGACAGAGTTTTCTCAGTTAGTTTCCCTACTTGAAGTGGTATGCCTTCCCTCCCAGCACGTTTTTTTTTATGAGAATCGGCGATTCCATGCTATGATCAGAAGACTCGATTCACCTCCTTCGAGTTTCGAGGAGAGTAGGGCCAGCGTCTTCCGTTCTTCTGAACCTGCTTGTTGCTTCAATCTCGCATCATCTTTCCCCTCCCTATCACCCTTTCAGATGGCGAGTGCAAGTCAAGTTTTCCCCTAGAGTTTTCACGATCCTACTCCCTCTCATTCCTTAGATTGAGAGCTAGGGAATACATTGCGTCCCCCCCTTTCCTTGACGTGCTCACGCCCGCCGCACTTTTTTTGATCCCATAGTTTTCTCCTTTATCCCCGATAGGATGAGGGATTAACAAGGGAGGTAGATGCGTCAGAGCCAGCCCCCGATTGGCTCTCCTTCTTTTTCCTGCAGGCGCAGAGCACCAATGTACACCACCCCCTCCGCACTTCGTTCCTCGTCCCTTGATACCCGATTCACCTGTTGCTGCCGTGGTACATTTCTCGCTTTTCAGATCATCCGCATGCGTGGCATTTTCAGTCAGCTTCGGCGGCTCTCCCCCCTCAGGTTTTTCTTTTTTTTTTTTTAAGCTTAACCTGGAGTTGACTCTCCATCCCCCCGCTCCCGATGAAAAAAGGATAAGTACAGGCGTTCTGTTTCCCTACCAGCGAGTTCTTCTTGCGGACTCCTGGTCCAGTCGCCTTTTTTTCTTCCTCTCAAATGTGACGACAGTCTCCCCCCGCCCAACTTGAGTTGTCCAGTCCAGCGACATAGAGGCTTTTCTCTCACATGTCGCTCCCATCGTGCCGTATCACCAGCCATAACAGGCGTTGTCCCTCCCTCCTTCCTGGTGTAATTTGACTGTTCAGAGAGGAGGATGTTTCTCTCGCGAATATGTGAGATAGACCCCTTTCCCACGCCCCCCCCGCTGCCCTCGGGACAATATTTTTTGAAGCCCGCGAACCCCCCCCCCCCCCCCCCCCCCCTGACATTCCCTTCCCAACCCCCCCCCCCAACAAGGGCGCTTTTCTTTTCTTGTGACCCGGTTTCGAGTCTCTCTTTGACCCTGCACTGACCGCGGGCCTTGGCTTCTCTCCTTGAGCTGAGCTTTTAGTGTTCGGAAGCGCAAAGTTTCCAATGAGCAGTTTTCTATAACTGGTTTTCTCCTTCAATTGGACTTCGCATGGCGCATTTTACCCGCCCTGTTTCGGACAGTCCTCATCCCCCCTTTCATTCCCCTCTGTACTATGACGCGCTTTTTGAGTGTGCGGGTATTTCCAAACTAGCAGCCTTTTGAAGAGGAAACGAACTCGATATCCCGTTATTTTTATGGGAAAGCTTCCCTACTCAGGGAGAAGAGTACTTGATCTTTAAGGTAGAGTAATCGCGGACTTTTTTCGAGGATTATTCGAAACCCCCAGTCGCCTAGTGACTCCGTTCATCGCGCAATTGATAGAGCGATTTTGTCTCGTACATGTTCACGCTCCTCGATTTGCCCTGGTTAATCGCCCGCTTCGAGCTTTCCGGTTCTGCGCCGCATGCGGATTGTTTTCCCTTTCTCCCCGACTTCTTAAGCACGAGCCCGATTACTCAGTTCGCATGAGATAGAACCGCCTTTCGTTGAGCTCTCTCTGGGACTTTGCGAAAGTCCCTGATGGATGGCTCTGAGATAATTTGCCTTCCTTTCAGCCCCGTGTGTGTAATAGCTTTTGCTGCCAGGCATCTCTTCTGTTCCTTGTAATCCTTTTTTTTCTTTGGTTGAAAGCTTCCCCTCACCACCCAATGGATTCATTAGTCCGTTCTATAAGGTCCTCCCTCTCCCCCAAACCTAATGCATGGTCCCGTAAGCGGATCGTCTGCTTCCCTCTTTTCTTATGCTAGCAAAGCTCGGCGACTTTCCAGTCTTTTTCCCCCCCCAATGCTGGTATCACCAACCAAATTAAGATGCTCTGAGTCCAATGGTGGTCGATGAACGCACAACCCTGAGTCTTTGGTGCACCGGGCCTTTTTTGGATTCCTCTCTACAATCCCCCCTTTTTAAATTGGCGGAGTCCCTCCAGCGCCGCCCTAGGCGCCTACACCAAAATAGTCCAGTCACCCTTTCAAGAAGGTCCGAGATCTGACCGGCAATAGCCCTTCCCTCTAGTCTGGATCAGCTTTTCTTTCCCCTTGTCCGATCAATCTCTCACGATCGATGTTCTCATTTCTCTTCCCTTTCGCATGCCCCCTAATTTACAGATCCGCCTTTTCTTTCTGATCCAAACCGCCCCCCGGGTTAGTAAGAAATTCTCCCCCGGGTGGCGTGTGACTTTCCTTCCCTTCTTGGATCCTTGCACATGCCCCCGATTCCCCCGGTGAGAGCCGACTTCCGCCCGCCTTTTGAAATTGGGTCCCCAACCCCGCGATCTGTGGTCGGCCCTCGTCAATACTAACCCCTTTTTTGAACATGAACTTTTACAGTCCCAAGATCTGACCTTTCGTATCTTGACAACAAAGAACAGAAAGGGGTCTTTTTTTTCCTTGTTGGTTGGCTAGTTTGGTTGCGCGATTTCGCTTTGTTCCTTTTTAGTTTTTAAAAAGTCGATCTCGCCGGCGTTTTAGCCGCGCATTTTCGCCCCTTTTCTTTATTCTGTGAAAAAACCCTCCCCCGTCTTTTCAAGTTCAGCAAAAGTCTTTTTCCGCATCCCTATGGTTTTTTTTCCCCCTCGGAACAAAGGCTGTTATTTGATGATATGACAAGACCAGTGTCTATAAACATTTTATGGAGTTCGCTGCAAATCTATTTTGGAACTGCCCTCCGCTGTTATCTGCTGACCCTGATTTTCCCCGATATTGGGAGCCCCCGACTTCAATTTTTGCTATAGAATGTTTGGGCTCCGCTATTGAACCTTCTGGTTCCACGGTTTATGATAGTTACTTTTCTTGATTAAGTCCTTGCCTGAGCAATATTAGCGCGGCTGATTTCCTCGCGATGTTATTCTCTGTTTTTGCCAATCAGCCGCTCTTTTACCCCCGGCCTTCAACGTTCTTCTGTTCTTTCTCCATACCGAGTGGCCCGGAGATGGAGGTCTTGCGAGCGCCGGCTTCCTCAGATTCTCTCCAACTTCGATCGGACTGTTTTTTTTTCTCTTACTTCCAAATTCCCTTCAGATGCGTTGGACCTAGCGGCGTCATATCCTCTGATCACACTTGGGTCGGCGTCGTTCGTGCCCCCCCCGCTCTTCCGCCTGGCCGCGTTTTCCTGTACTCTGATCGAAGCATTGATTGCCCCCTTGATTCTCCCTGACCTTATTCCAAGAGAACGGTGGATTTAGTGATCGATCTTCTTCCTCTAGCGTTTTCATTTGCCCCCTTCCAATTAATGTGCGTACCCGTTTAAAAAGGAAACGTATGCGGCATTGCACAAGCCTCGCCCGATCCCTCTCACTTGCAATCGCCTCTTTCCTTGATGACCGCGAGCTATAGCTGAATAATGAGCGCCCCAAGAGCCAATCTTTCAACGTTTTTTTGTAGATCTGACTTCAGTCGATCAAGAACGGTTAGGCTTGCGACGATTTCTTCTCCGCTTCTCCTCTTCTATCCCCCCTTCTGAGTGGACCGATTTTCGACGGACTTGGACGGAGCGGTCTTTCTTCTCTTTTTCGTTTTCGCTCTTGCCTTACGGGATATCCTTTATCCCCGCGTTCCTTTCGCGTCGCCTTCGTCTGTCCGCTTTCTTCGCAGGTTTGCCTCTAAACGGTGCGCGTAAGCGTGGGGTTTTCAGCGACCCCCCTGCGAACTAGACGTGCTGCGCGCTGGTCCGACGAGGCGCTGTTGTGCCCAAACTTTTTTGTTTCCGAAACCTCCGTTCGGAGCTTTTTACGCTGGTAGCCAAGAGGCTCCCGAATACGCCTCCTGCGCCTTGCCCGCCCCTGCCACGTCTTCTTGCTAAGCTTTTCCAGAGCGGTGCTACGTCGTTTTCCCGCCAGTCTTCGTCCGGTGCGTCCATACTTCGAACAGAAAAGATGAAAGGGAGGGCGGCAAAGCCCCTCCCCCCCTCCCTCTGCAGAAGTTTTTTCTTTTAAATATACTACCAGCCCTTCTGTCCCTGCGAACCCTCTCCCCGTTTAGCTTCGCCGCAGCGTTCACTATGGGCCTCCCCTCAACAACAGATATCTTCAAACCTCCCCCCCCCCTCCTGAAGGAGAGTTATTCCCGTTTCCCCAGGCTTGTTTACCGTCCCCCCTTCCACTCACTAGTAAGATTTGACTTTAGACCCCTGGCCGCCCTCTTCTCGCCGAGGCTACGATTTCTCGTTGAGCGTGCGTCTTTATCTTCGAATAAGATCTATCCTTTCCTCCCCTCCTTTTTTTTTTTCTATTTGATGCCTTTTCGTAAGATGCAGTCCAGGAAGAATCCCTGAGGAGGGACCGCGTTCGCTCGTGCATCCTTCCCTATTCAGAAGGTTACTTCCGTCTGATGGAACTACCTACCAGAAGTTCAAAATGCCTTCTTAGCGACGATCAGGAACACCAAGTTTAAAGAAGTATTCGTCTCATGGACGGGTTTCTATCTCTTTCCTGAGGTCCCTCGCTTTTTGGCTTTTATTCACAGAAAGCCTTTTCCTTTCCTGTACGGCGTTTTTGCGGCCGTTACCTTTTTCTCTAAGCGTGTGCCACCCAGTAATTTTTTCATTTGAGCCCCTTTCTTTCCCTGTATGGGGTCTTTTAGCCTTTATTCCCTTCCTACTGGCACGTTAGGAAGTCAACAACTAGCTCCGGTATTGACTCCCATTCTCTGTACTTTGGGATTCCTTTTTCTTCCCTAGGCATGTGGCGCCGCGGCTTTTTTCAATAGCCATAGGAATTTCCTCGCGGTTGCAGCCCTCCGGCCTTCGTAACAAGAGAGAATCGTACTCCGCCTCCTAGCTCCTCCCTCTCTCTGGTCGGGTGTTGCGCGCCTTCCCCCACCGCTGAAGCGTCGCAACGATTTAGTGGCGACCCTTCTTCGTCCCGATTTCTATTTCGACTGACCTTGCGCCCCCGCTCTCCCTTAGCGACCCGGTCTTCTCGCCGCGCCCCCCCCCGTACAAAGGCGAGTTCAGAAAATAGGTCACTCATCTTGGTTCTTTCTTACTCGAGTCCCCTTCTCCGTTCGCGCCGATTTTGGTCCAACAATCGCTTTATTACTTCCACTGTTTTCTTTTTTTTTATAGAACGCCATGTTCTAGGATTTCGCGCGAGAATGCCTCTCGGATCAGATAGTCGACCGCCGCTCTCCCTTCCAGTTCTCGATTTTCCACAGTTTGGTGATCGGATCGGTTTTCACCGCCCCCTTGGTATTGTCATTGCTGCATGTCATGTCCGGCCAGGAACGATCTTGCCGCCCTGCCCTTTTTCCCTTCAATCTCGACTATCTGGCAGGAGCCGCGGCAGTTGTCACGAGGACTTTCCCTCCTGAATCATGCTTGCGATCGTTCGGGAAAGGGAAAACCGCGCCGTGCAGCTCCCCTCCCTTTTAGGTTGTAAGCACTTGCGCCGCTTCGTCCCCCCCAGGCTCCCCCCTTCTTCTTCCGGGAACCGTGTAGGCTAAGCTAGTAGAGGAGCCCCTCTTGATTGGCGCCATGCGTGCATTTTCCGTTCCTCACCCTACAATTACACATCACTGAAATCGAATCCGCTCGCCGATCCATTTGGGCCGTGGCCCCTTGCTTCAGCGCATTTTCCAGATCATCCAGCAGGTCGGAGTCCACACATAACCTCCCCTCTCGGCTAGGTGCCTGAACGGCCTCCTGTCCCCTTTGAAGTTCCCCCAATCCCTTAAACCGCCTCTCCTCATGCGGCCCCCCACCAGGCGATCGCACTTCTCGACTGGGTCCAGGCGAAACCCTCTGAAGACGCCCCCTACCTTGCGTGACGCTTTCGACAAGCGTTCGTCAAGGCCCTGCAATAGGCTTTCGTGATTTTAAACTTTTTTCTCACTGTTGCTATTTCTCCAGCACAGTCGTTTGTCCCCCCTTTTTCGATCTTGGAGTCTTCCCCTCCTTTCTGAATCTGCTATTTTTTTGTCAAGAATCCCACTCGAATTACTGTGCGAAGCTCTTCTACCACTCTCTCATTAGTGCATAATTTTTTGCAAACGCCCGATCCCCCCCCCCCAGCCGAACTCGCGACCAACCCCCGGCCCCCCACAAACCCCAACCCACCAAAACCCCCCTTTTTTTCTCCCGGCGCCCCCTTGTTGTGTCCGGAGTTATCATCATTATTGGAGAACATGGTCCTCCCTTGCGGTTCCTTGCGCAAGTTTTTGTTGCCCTTACCTTTTCTTGCGCTCGACCACGCGTTTTCTCCTTTGTCGGGTGAGTACTCCACGTTTCAAGATTTTTTGCCTATAGGAGGATGAGCTTGGTCGAATGGACTGAACGGCGCCCTCTTTCCGGACAAGTGCCCTCATGAAACCGTGACGGCCTCGTTCTTCCCGTTGCGGTTTTTTCCGCGAACGATCCGGTTCTTTAAAATGCGAAGTTTTGGGACCATCTCCCCCCCCAGCTCGTGTCTCTTTGCTTTCTTTCAACTTGCATTCCGACGCGGGGATGACCTGATCCTTGGGCTGGACCCTTTTTTTACATCGCGGCCCTGCTGTCGATCCTGGACGTCTTTTGATAGCTGGTGTTTTCTTCCTCGACGCCAACTTCTCTCAGCTCTTTTCTCTCTGACTCAAAGCCGATAATCGAGTTATTGATTTTAACTCCGTCCCCCCCAAGTTCCGGGTTTCTTCGCCGCCTTCGTGTTTTTTCCTTTAGCAAAGCAGATTGCTTTTAAGCTGCAAGAGAGGTCCTCGCGGCCTCCTTACTGCTCAAAGTTTCTCTCCATCCGGCACTCCCCCCCCCTTGAGACTTTTTGCGCGCGCCTTCTTCTTTGCCGCCCGTTGCCTCCAGGTTTGATCAGATTATGAACTGAAGTTTTATCCCTCCGTTGTTTTTTTCGAGAGTCTCCTGCGTCTCAGCCAATGATATTATCAAAAAAATGGCTTATAGGATTGCATCAATAGCCGCGCCAACCCCCCTTGCTTTTTTCTTTTCTTCCCTTGCGTTATATCTTATAATTTTCGGATCGAACCCGGATGTCGGAGAGCTCCCCCAGTTTTCCTTCGCGTTTTTTCACGGGACCAAACCATCCCCTTGGCAGGACCTACTTTCTTGCCACGTAGGACGTCTTTTCGGAATGTTTTGAACCCTCCCCGCGAACGAGAGGGCTCTTTACCCCATGTTCGTCCTACAAACCTTTACCCCATTTGCGGATCTGAAGCCCTCCGCTCCCGTAGTCACGCCAGTCCCCTTTTTCCCAGGAACGCTTTTTAGCCGATTCCCTTCCGCCAGGCTTGAAGGACCATTTTTCTCTCGCTCTGGATCAACCCTGTGCCCCGGGCCTTTTAAAGACAACGAGCCTCCGATTCTTCATTTTTAGAGCCCCCCTTGTGTTTTTCATGCTCCCTTGTCGTCTCTCCCCCCCCCCGCAAAGAAGTATTACCGCTGCAAGGTGTCGTGGCCGGTCATTTCCTGGCCAGGCGGTGCGGCCGTTCTTTTCTGCGACCCAAGGCGCTCCACAACCTCTGCAATTATTGTTAATGCCCTGGAAACGTGTTCTTCTTCCTCACCCTCCGCGTTGTGGTCGATCCCATCGCCCTTCCCGACCGCGCCCCTGTCCCCCGCCGGTCGTTCAGTTCTCCAAGGCCCCTCGCCCTTTTCGCTTCCGCCACAAGACTCCTTTTTTCCTAATGTGCGTCCTTTTTTTTTGGTAGTTTTTTGGACCATCCTCGGGTTGGATTCGCGGGCGTTTTTCAAGTATTTCCCCTAATTCGCCGTGTTTCGCAGCGCATTCTTTAGCCGTATAGACGATATTCGTTCAAAACATCCGCCTCTCTTTTTTCCCTCGAAAAGTATTTTTTCGGACCGCCGGTACATTTCTTCACACTATCTCCTTTCCTGGTTATGACCTTTTTGGTCCAGTTCGTCGCATGGCAACCTGCACCCCTCGTTTTCCTTGACTTAGCAAGTTTTCCGTTTTGGCGAGCGTCCACCCGTTTTTTATATCTTTCCCCTTCAGTTTGAAACGATAGAAAGTGACTCAGCCATGGGTGGGGCCCCTCATCATATGATCGTCTTTTTACCCCGGGATTATACCAGAGTTCCATTCCCCCGCAGCCTGCGATCCCCTTCCTATCCAGCTTCTGTTATTCGGCTTTGTTAATATTTGACACGCGGGTTGCCGCCCCACGCCTCCCCGTTATATGGATCCTTTCTTTACTCTCGGGAGCTCGGTATGTATGTGTAGAGAGACTTTCCAGCATCTTCGCTCCATCGCCTCGTTGCTCTCCTCGAACATATAGGAATACAATTCTGTACCTCCCTGAGCTGTGGAGAGATTCCCCCTCCCCCATCGTTTTCTTCCCCAAAGGTTGAACGAGCTGTGTTTCCCGAGTTCTACGGAGAGGTTTTATTTTTCAAACCCCCCAGCTAACTATAGCACGGCCTTCTGCGTAGGATTCGGCTGGAAACCGCTTCCTTTTGATATCCAATATTAGTGACCCCTATGATGCTTCCCCCTTCTATCAGTGTACAAAAGTGATTTTTTTCCCTGACCACCCCCGTGACCCGCCGGTTTTTGCCACCAATTTTGAAGAGTTGTCCATCTCCGTCTCACCCAGTTTTATTAAAATGCTCTTACTCCTGATCTTCTTGGCCATCTAATGGAGTCAGGCATGCGCCTAGCTCTCTAACAGTTTTATTTCTTCTTGTGATCGACCCCCCCCATTCGATCAAATGACTTTCGACCCTGTTCGTGGAGGACGAGTGCTGCCTCGTCCCCTTTTCTCCGCTCCCCAATATGCGATTGCCACTGTGACTTCTCTCCCCCCCTTGTTAGAGGAGGAGTTTCTGATTATGGTTGGGTTTTCTAGAGAATGGGGATGTTCAGAAGTCCGCGTGGAGCACTTCTCTTTCGCGACCTGTTTTGTCTTTTTGCTAAATTTTTTTTTCTTAAGAGTTTTCCTTGTAGCTCCCCCTCCCTCCCACATTTACCGCCCTCTGATAGATCTGCCTACTAGGATTCCCTTTCCCCCCCTCCGTTCCGCAACCTTTCTTTTCCTCTTGCCCTTCCCTCTTTCCCGCAGCCGTACGCTTTTGCGGCGAAGGCCTTCCAATCAATAGCTTTCGATGGAGGACAGCTACCGCCTTTCCCGAGATTGTTCTAAGTAGCCGGCTGAGTAACGTCCTGCGAAAAGACTGAGTCCCAAGACCCCCGACCTTTTTTGGTTTCGTTCCCCTTCGCCTTTTCGAAGAGGACGTCACGACTTCCTTTATGAAAAGCGCCCCCAGCATTTCAACTTCTCTTCGACCTCCGCTGGAGGTGTTTCTCCCAAAACGGGCGTTTTAAACTCCCCCCCCTCATCTCTCCCCCCCTGACGGCGCCTCCTTGACCGTTCCCCCCTGCAACGGCTTTTTGTCTTTCCCTCGGTTTGTCAGTTTTGAGTTTCCAAGCGACTCCGAAATCGGCGCTCCTTCTATTTGAGAGCGCGAGGGTGACTGACACGTCTCCTAATCG
>Ga0179593_1411095_pt1 | contig 10457 bp, 11 predicted proteins | sample CZODoug2_1_08_16_FD_185931 | JGI IMG/M metagenome (GOLD analysis project Ga0179593, IMG submission 185931) | Vadose zone soil fungal communities from Angelo Coast Range Reserve, California, USA - CZODoug2_1_08_16fungal (PacBio error correction) | ecosystem: Environmental > Terrestrial > Soil >... | reverse complement strand
CCCGAAAAATTTCACCCTCTTTTTTTCCCGGCCTTGCGATTTGGCGGGATTTTTTGAAGTCCTCTTGCCCCTCCCCAGATAAACCTTCTCCCCCCCACTTTTCAGACTGACTTTGTAGTAATGCTCCCTTTCTACCGACTACTTTTTCGTGTTATCTAATCGCCGCGGGCACCACCTGTCCCAGACTTCCCAATTCTCCCTTTTCCACTTCCCAGTTCGACAGCCGCTGAAGACCGGGACTCTTGAAATTTGTTTTTCCACCCTTTCCCCCTTTCCTGATTTTCCTTAGATATTTTTCGATTACCTATGAGGACGTCGATTTGGGTGTCGTGTGTGTATCGAATCCGACTACCGTTTGAATTTTTTTCCCCCTGAATATTCTTTCTTCTTTCCCTTGAATTGCCCTTCGCTTGTTTCGGTTCGCGATTTGAGGACGTCCATCCGCGGCTATCCTGCTCTCTGTTTTTTTCACGATGATTACGCTCCGCACTAACTTCGCGACTCGTTCGCGCCTTTTTTTAAAGGCGTTGAGTTTATTTTCTAATTTCCCATGACAGTTTTGGGGCTCCCCCGCGAGCCCCCCCCCTTTATGTTCTTCTCTCCCAGAAACATCTTTGACGTCTTCCTTCCGACTACTTTTCTAAGCATTTACTGCCCCCCCGACTCTACGACAATGAGGAATTTTTTCGTAGTCTAATCGCCCTTCCCCCCTCCCCTAAACTTTTCCCTTGAGGTTGTTTTAACCTCCATTTGTTCCGGAATCGATGAGTTACTCCCCCCCTTCCCACCTTTGCCACCTAGGACGCCCTCCAGGGAATGTCGGGCAGCGTCATCGGCCGGAAACCTCCCGTCTCTCGTCCCCCCGCCCTTTAAGATGGTCTTCGTCCGGCGTGATTGCCCGCGATTTTGCGGGACAGCAGCTCCAGTTGAGACCCTCCCGGAATCTTTCCGCTTCGTCGATTTTCCGCAAAGCACTCCGAACGATGCCGCTTGGTCCTAGGAATTTTGGTTTTCACTAGAGATAAAGTTTCTTCCCTCCCCCGCGCCTCCCCTTTAATTCCCCCCCTCTTCTCAATTTTTGAACCCGTTAGGCCCGAATACCCGCCCCCCCCCCCCTCCCCCCGCCCCTTCCCCCCCCCTGTTCCCCCGTGTACAACCTCCGCCCCCTATATCCCCAGGGGATTGAGTGGTTCCCGCATCAATCCTTGTTAGCAATTCAATAGAGGTCTGATTCCCCCCCGTAAGCTCCCCTACCAAATTTTCACGTCTTTGCCTCTTTTAAGGGTACAGCAAAACTTGACCCCACAGAGTCCATACCGTCCCCCCCCACCCTGTCTCCCCCCAAGATCTTCCTCATCTGCTCAATGAATGCAGCATCCTGGTGGTGTGCCCCACTTGAATCTCATGTGGACCCTTGCTCGTTAACGAGAATCGAATCGCGCTTGTCGATACGGTTTGTCTACCGTGATTTTATCTCTCCCCAACCCCCCCTCCCAACCTTTCCCTCCGGACCGGGTCGATAGTCTCTATTGGCTGATACTCCGAAATGGTTTCTGGATGGAACCTTGTTTGGGCCCTTTACCTCCGTTCCACTTCCCCTTATTTTTCTCCCCCCCTTTTTGATCTCCTTTTTTTCTTCGTTTTTCGGTGTCATTTCCTTCGGATCTTCACCCTTTCTGCTGACGTAGAGATTTTCATATCTCTTTAACCCTCCCTCCCCTCAAGTTGGTGGGTGTGAACTGATTTTCGCTTAGCTTTTCAACCGGGACCTAAGTAATCCGAAGATGAACCTGTTACGGATTCGACTCTACACAACTTCTCAAACAGGTCATTTCCCCTCTACCTCGGTGCCCGTTTTCTTACCCATGCTTTCCAAAAGGGGCAGATTTCGGGAATCAGCACGATAAGCGCCTACCTTATTCCTCTCCTCTTTTTCTTTTGTTTGGACCCTCATCTCCCCGTTGACTTCCCCACGTAAGGACTTGTATAGTCTAGTTTTTTCTCATCGGAGGCGATTCTTCGCTTACCCGCAGGCTCTTTTTGGTCAACCGTTGCCTTCCCCTGCAGCTTCTTACCCCCCCTACTTTCCAGTTTTTGTTCTCTTTGTCATTTCATTACCTAAGCTTTTCTATGTTTGGCTCTTGCCTCTGTTTTATTTCGTTTTGGATGTTCTTAGGAAACCCCCTTTCCCCCTTGACCTACTCCATTGTGTCCAAGTGCTTTCCACATACTGACTTTTCTCCACAACTCGATTGAGCGATAAAATTCTTCATGACAAAACTACTTCGAGCTATCCTACTTTTCCCTCTGACTTGCCTACCCTAATTTCGTCTTCTTTCTAAAGTATGGCCCCCTTGTTTTTCTGCCGTGGGTCAGTAGTGGGCGTACGCTCATCTCTAGTACCCCCGCCACCTCCTTTTCCTCCCCTTCCACCTGATGAGGATTTTTTGTTTGTTCGCTGCTACCTTTTATGCAGTTACGTTCGATCTTCACGGCTTCGGCCCAAATCGCGGGCATAAAGAGTTTCCACGCATTCTCTTCCGGATTACCTCCCTTGATTTGCCCTGTCGATTTAAGCGGCGATGGTCCGGATTCTACCGGTGCGCGTGAGCAAAGGTTTTTGACTTTCCTATCTCCTTTCACACACACGTATTCAATCCAGCGCAAGACGAGTCATTTGTTGTGGTTTCCTATCGAGGCTCCCGCTAAGACACAGGTGACAACCCATTCACGCGCGGCGTAGATAGGGTCTGGCAAAGTCGCCCCCCCCCCCCCCCCCCCCCCCCCCTTCCCCCCCCATTTATTTCAACTAAGCTTCCACTCGTTTTCGTCAGCCCATAACTGTCTCCCCCCGATCGCGGATGCAAGTTTTCATCTGTTCTCCCTTTTGCAACTCCCCCCCCCTTCAATCAGGGTCCGCGCGTTCCCGCACGCTCCGGACGTTCAGTGGGGGTATTCCTTAGTTTTGCCCCCCAAATTTCTCAGGACCATGTCTTTTATTTTTTAGTACCCTTCCCCAACGCAGCAAGACTTGTGGAGATCGATCGCGCGTCCCAACGCCCCCCTTCTCCTCCCTATTCATCCGTTCGTCCCCTTTTCTCGATCCACCCGCCCGTTCGTCCGCCGTGACCATGAATATTGAAGTCAACCTCCGAAGTGATTCATTCCAACTCCCCCTTTTCACCTCTTGCCCCTTTATTAAGCGGTCTCTTCAAAATTTTCGTTTAGGCCTTGCGTTCCGTTCTCTCTTTCTCTTCCTTGATAGATCAGAGCAAGTCTCCCCCATTTTTCGACTTCCTACAGGGAATGAAAAGGGTTTATCTTCTGAGGAGGTTTTCTTCCTTTTTCTTCGGGCTCGACTAATACCGACTTCACCAGACCGAGTGCCCCACCTATCTTTGTGTCGGCCCCCTCCAGGTCATGTTCGATATCTCTCTTTCCCCCCCCCGTTGTTGTGGGCTCGCTAGACCCCCCAGGTGCCCCTCTTTTCTTTGGCCTTGATGCTTTGCCTGACGAGCTCGTTTCATTTGACGCTTTCTTAGATTCCCCCTTTGGGACCGGGCTCCGCTCTACCCCTGGTAGCACGCTTTTTCCCCCCCCCACTTAATTAAATCAGTCCTTGTGTCCGTCCCTCTTTGTTTCGCCACGCCCTGCTGCCACTCCAACCTGGCCGCTGGACAGGCTTCACCAATAAAAAGGTACCCCCCCCTCCTCTCGACCTTTCCCCGCCTTGCCCAGTATGTTTGACCCTTTCCTGAGAATTGTTCGTAAGATATCGATATCGTATACGGTTCAATAATGAAGTCTTTTTTTCTCTTGCCTCTCTTCCATGCTTCCTGTTTTTGTTCTTTCCCTTGTTTTTTCTTGACCCGGGGTAGCGACTACCTCAGTCTCCTCTAGTTCCATTCCTTCCCCCCTCCCTACCCAGGTCTGAATTTCCTTAGATTGCGGGTCCTGTGAATTACAGCAGCCTTTTTTCCCCACCAACCTTCACTGTACTCTTGCTTGGTTTCTCTGACTCCCCCGGTGAACCCGTGAATTTTGCCTCCCTTCGTCATGAACTCTTTCCCCCCCCCTATCTTTGAGGCCGCTTTTCCACACGGCTGACAGTTTTTTAAGGAAGCACCTTTCTTTCCTCAGGTCTCCCCACCTCCTCTTTTGCTCAATTTGTTTTTATCATTACCCCGACTAAGACCCCCTTTTCGTGTTCTATGATCGTCTCTATAATGACCCCGAACCCTACCTCGAGGCCTTTTAGTTTTTCTCTACGAAACTTTGGTCCTGTACACAGTACCAGTCACATTGGGACACTCCATCCCTATTTCTGACCCTTCCTTCCTCACTGTCCTCTTAATCAGGCGTTGAAAGTTCCGTGGACGTACCCGTCCTCTTCACGGTTCTTCAGTAGATGCCTCTCCTCTGAGGGCCTCCTATGCAAGCCGTGAACTACGATTGGGAATGCTTCTGCCTTCGAGCTACCTCACAATCACCTAAGAACCTTCTTACCTCTCGCTGGATGTGTGTGTTTTGAATATGCTGAGAACTTTTCAGTCCTCCTACCGTCTTTCATCCCCCCAGGCCTGTACACCTTTTTTTTACCTTTTTGCCCAAGAATCAAGACCCGGCTTTTCAATGTAAATTTTCACCTCCCGCTCTCACTTGGCCTTTCCTTTCCATGGCCCTCATTCAAGCTTTCCCTAGTTGCCAAATCTCCCATAGAAGATTTATAACCCGCCGCCCCAAGTCTACCCCCCTTGCCTCCTTTTCATTTCTTTAATCCCCTCCCCCCCCTTTACCTGAACCAAAGAATCCCAGCACGGCAAAACTGGATAATGATTAAGCCCTCCCACCTTTATGCCATCTTGGCTAGAGACCCTTTTAATGTTACTGTCAGAGCGAGTGAATTTGAGAGTCTTGAGGCCACGGAATTCGGCCATAGACATCCGTATCTTCTGTAGATACCCCCTTTTTAATTTTTACCCCTTTTTCTTCCGCACCATTTCCAACCCAAACCGCCACCATTAGCAGCGCCGCCTGGCCGTCTCGATATTTGTTACCTACTCCTCATCCCCTTTTTTTGCTTTTCCTTTAACTTTTCCCCATAATGGAACCCTTGATCCATTTCTAGGTGGAATCGTTTTCGGCTTTTTCCCTATCCTTTTGAGTGTTAGCACTCTGCTATCGACCTTAGGTTTCTTCTCTTCCTCTAGAATATCTATCTTTACCCTCTCCCCGTGTGTTTTGATCTTGCTTCCCCTTCAAAAGTTCAATTTTTTTCCAGATAAGCCGCTTAACTTCCACCTATACGATTCCTCTCCCACCCTTGCTAGCAACTGACTCCATCCAAGCTTCCGGATTGAATCACCTGTCCCGCGTTCCATCCTCCAGGGAACTCAGAGCAAGCTATGATTTGACTATCTGACCGGCTTTGCGCTTCGCGGTTTTTTCTGGTGGTTGGGTCGGTTAGTAATTTTTTTTCTCCCACTTAAGGATGACACTTGCTCCTTAAAAGTCTCTGATATCCGCCATAGGTGTGCGCTCCTGGCATTGAAGGTGCCCAGTGCGCCATAGCATGGATGCACCCCCCCTTTTTTTGAGTCAATCCTTTTTTTCGAACCCCCTTTTTCCGTTTTTTTCTCATGTTTTGTTTGCTTTTTTGTCCGCTTTGTGTTATTACCCTACCACACCTTTAAAGTTTGTTTCCCTCTCTTAATGGTTCTAAAAAACTCTTCTCCTCGAATTGAGCTCACAACCCTCTTTTCCTGTGGCTTTTAATCTGCTAGCAAGGTGACACTGGTGACCTGCATTACTTTCTTTATTTGTTCCCTCCCCTGTCTTGACAGTTGACCCTCCCTTTGTCCTTAAAGTTTTTCAGCCAATGGCGCTAGTCCCCCAAAATTGCGAGGCAATATTTCGGAGTGATTGTTGAGCCCTTTTCTATCCTCCTATCCCATGAGAGTACAGTCCTCTCTTCCTTCCTCCCCGCTGAACCCCCCCATCTTCTTTCATTCTACTCAGGAAGTCCGCAGGTTGTCCCGAAATGACTTTTTTTACGAATTTCCTCACGGACTTCAGCTGGACTCTTCCCATCTTGTACACTCTCACCTACCTGAAACCACTTTTTCCAATGAACGTAATACAGACTCCCGGAAGGTGTGTGTGAATGTATCGAGGAACACGCCGCGCGGTAAAAATCCTCCTGTTCGGCTTAGATCCCAGGTACTTCGGTTTCCCCTTCTTTCTCCAAAATGTTCTTAACTAATAGGCACGTGTCGTAAGTTTTTTTTTCCTCCCTGTCGGCCATTTTTTCAATCTTTTCTGAAATCTGTTCTCCCCCCCCCATGCATTCCATGATCACCTCTCCAGGGTACTAGCCCCAAGCGTTCTAAGTCTCCTTTTGGTTTTTTTCAAAGGATTATTTCTTAATCATCGTCCAAACCCTGTCGGGACCATATTACATCTGTCGATTGCCGTCATTGCCAATCATCGTTAATAAATTATTTTATCCTAGAGCCCCTCCCGGGTCCCCCATCCTCATTCCCCCCCGATTACGACATGCTTCCTTTTTTCTCTTCGGCTTCGATCTACGCCGGGCATTAGTGCAGATTCCGATAACCCACTGCGTATATTTTTTCATCGCAGTGGTTTAAACCGCAATTTGATGTAGATATTTGCTTTCTGACCAATTTTTTTCTTTACGGACCTTGGCCTCCCCCAGTGCTTTGTCTGCGCGGATTGATTTTCACCCACCCCCCAACCCCCCTATGAAGCCACCTCTAACCCAACTTGCCGACCCTGTGTCACTTCTTAAGGTGTTCGAAACAGGTTAGATCTGTAGTCGTTGTAGCATCCCCAGGTTGGGGCCTTCCGAAGATCAACTCGAGAACCTCCCATTCTGATGTTCTTTCCGGGCAATGACCTATTATCCCCCATTTGTTTCCCTCCCCCTTTATATCCGTTTTTTTCGTTCGTCTCGAGATTCGTTAGTGTAATATTTGTGTAAGGCCTACCTCATGATCTGTCCCCTTCGAGGCTTTTTTGAATTCCTCCTTTTTCGCTATCCAACGCCCGTTTACTCTAAGTCTACATTTTAGAAGAACTGGTTTTCCCTCCCCCCTTCAAATTAACTCGACTTGGGTCTTTTCGGTGCTCGTTAAAGAACGGTGCAAGCAACCTTTCCCCGTTCCCCAGGCCCTTTCCCCCAGTTCGCCAAATGGTTAGTCAGCTCTTACTGCTGAAGTGTCAACATTTAATGATTTCACCCTTGTCTTTTTTTGACCAGCACTGCGATTTTACGGCCCCAGATATAGGCCCTTTTGTAACGTTTATACCGTCTCCTGCGGTAAGAATTCCTTGACTGGTGCTGCATCTACGCGGATCAGATTTTTCTCCTTACTTCCCTTGCGTACTTTCCTTCTTCTTTCGTCAGCGCGCTACCTACATTTCCTTTTGGACCTTGAAGAGTCCCCTTCAGCCCCCTATCGATATTTTCCTTCCGATTGTTATTTCCCGATTGTACATCCCTCCGACTTTCCAACCGCTTGCGAGACTCTTCTTTGATCTCTCCTTTTTCCCTCGCTTTCAGCGTTTTTGTCTCCTTTACTTTACGAGTCTTTTCTCACCCGTCGTTTAACCCCAGAAAGGCCTTTTTCACCTCACAAAGATTGACTATTATTTCACGACTGAATTTTTTTTTTTTCCCTCTTCCTACGTTTTCCCCCGAATTCTACTCAGACTGTGGTGTAGAACTTGCTTCCCTCTATAATCCAAAGACCACCAGCCCTTCCGGTAGAGTTTTCTTTCTTTTCTCATTGACCGCACATTTCCTTAATGCGCATCTGTTCCCAGTACCCCCCTTTGTTCCCCATCTAGACGACCAGAAGAGTTATCCCCCTTTCCTTTTTCAAACTAGCCCTCTGAGTCTTCCAGCCTAGTGCCGCAGTAGGCGGCTTTACGATTTCTATCCAAGTCTATTTGTGGAGCGGTAATCAGCCCTCAGTTCCGTGTCCTTTCCCCCCCCGCCTGGACTCTGTTTTTCTGATCGTGGTCCTTCTCACACCCCTCCAAGAAGACCTTGACCTCTACTCTGTTTTCTGTGGGGGGAATCTCTCTGCAGTGCCTCTCCTGAACCCGCGTCCCCTACCACAGGCCGTCACTTGCTCGTCGGCAACCTCACAGTTTCTCCCCAACATCCTTCAGGAGATTTTTCCCCGCCCTTGTCACCTTCCTCTCTACGGGCTTGATTTCGCCCCTCGTTGTTTCTCCCTATTTATCTTCCCAGAGATTGAGGTACACCCCCAGTCTATTCCTACTCCCATCACTTTCCCCAGTTGCTTCCTTACATGTGGGTCAGGTACCCAATCCCAACGAAAGACCCAAAAGCTCCCACCATCCTCCCCACCCAATATCACAAGTTTTATGGAAGTTTTAAATCTGAAGCCAAAATTTTTATGTCAGCTAGTTTTGATCTCTACTTCCCTTTCCCACTTGCCAGAGCCTTGGAGGGACTCCCTGCTCTAAAACTAATTTAGATTGATTTCTTTCCCCCGTTCCATCCTCCCCTTTCTTGCCGCCCGTCTAGTAAAACCCCCTCCACCCCTTTAAAGACTCCGGTGTATTTTGTCATCCCCCCCCGCTTTTTCCCTACTCCGGAAATCTTGAAGTACCTTCTTTATGTAACTGGTCACACTTCTGGGCCAAATCTCTTTCCTTACCCTGGTTTTCTGTTCTTTGCGAGAGTGTCCCCTATACTTTTAAGTGATACTCTAGTCCATCAGAAATTCATTTTGAGAAGCATACAGATCTTTCCTTTGGCACTTAATCTCCATTGTTGTCCTCTTCTGTTGCTATATCGCGACCTTTTCCTCATTTAGATCCTATGCTGTCCCACCTTACCCAGATCCTTTCCTCCTTTCCCCCATTGAGTTTTTCTCCCCCTTTTCCCGCCCAAGACCCCACCTCGTTGCCCGGATTGTAATAACCATGTCAATCCATTTACTATTTTATTAGATTACCGTTTCTCGAGAGTATACTCTTCAAAAGTGCCTTCCTTTTCAGGTTGTTGTTTTTCTTTTTTTTTGAAGATTACCGGTACATTTTAATGATTATTTGACAATCTATCGCTTTCTTTTTAGATTATGGGTCCTCTCCTCACACCTTATTTCCCGTTCCTCCATTTCTCCTCAGATATTGTCCTCAATTTTTTCTTTAAGCTTTTTCTACCTTCCTATGCTCTGTTTTTCTCTTGTGCTTTCTGTTACTTTATTTTGGATTCCTTACCCATGCTTCTCCCTTGGCAAGTTCCTTTTCCTCTTTTTCTTCTCTCCCGTTTTATACCCCCCGATCGCTTTGCGATTCCCCCTCTTCGATAGGCCAGTGTGACAACCCCAAGTTCTCGCGCGAAGGTTCCACGTGAAAGTTAACTCTCATTCTCGTTTTCTTCTTGCGGCCTTTTACCGCTGCCATTGTACCCTCCTTTTTGAGTGCCTTGTACTTTTTTTCTTAGACCTTGACACCCCGTCAACTTCTTCTTCTCGTACCCCCCCCCATCCGAGTCGCCTTTCTTGCTTCGTGCTTTTCGTATAGCAGATCTTCATTCCCTGATTATCTGATCTTCCAGGATTTTCCCTTCCCCTCCAAATCTTTCCCCCTCATCTTGGAAGAACTCCTTGCTTCGTAACACCCTCTTTCCCTCAGATTCCTCTTCGATTCACTGGATTTTTATTCGAACCTTCCGGCTATTTGTCAACCCCCCCTTGGTTGTCTCCTTTAAGCTTCCGGACCAAATTTTCTTCAAACTTCCCCAGACTCCCCTCATCTACGGCCTTCGTCGGTTCATGATCGAGGCGACTCGCTCAACGTTCTCCCCCCCCATTTCCGCCTGGCCTTTGGGCCCCGCGGCACTTTTCGTACTCCCACAACGTTTTCAAGACTCCCCTTCCCCCACTTTTTTCTTTTTTCCTGCATCACTGTCTCCCTTTTTGTTTGCGCCAGATCGGTCAATTCCTCGACGAGCACCTTAAAGACGTTTCCTCTCATCTCCACCCCGACCCCGAGTTTTTCCCCTAAGTTCGTGGTGTCACTCTTTGTTATTTTGAACAACCAATGTTTTTGGACATTCTCTTCGTTGGTATTCTTCCTCACACCTCTCTGCCCGAACTCTCTGTTTCTTATAGAGGATCCCGGTAGTGAACCTTTCATGCGATGCCGCCCATTTTCCTTTCCCTTTTTAGTCCATCTTTCCTGTTTCTACTCCCTCCCCCTTTCTCTCAGATCCCGCCCTCAATTTTTTCTCCCTAATTGAAGAGACACTGCGTAATTCACCACACCCCGCCATTTTGTAACATTGCCTTTCTTCCCGGCTTTCTTTTCAAAATTTTTTTCCTTGACGGACTTTGGCTTTCAGTTTCTACTTTCTTGCGTTTGACTGTACTAATTTCTTTCCCAACTTCCCCGTC